>Ga0302184_10001163_pt1 | contig 17111 bp, 19 predicted proteins | sample I_Palsa_N3_3_FD_200233 | JGI IMG/M metagenome (GOLD analysis project Ga0302184, IMG submission 200233) | Peat permafrost microbial communities from Stordalen Mire near Abisko, Sweden - I_Palsa_N3_3 | ecosystem: Environmental > Terrestrial > Soil > Palsa > Peat permafrost | place: Sweden...
ATTTTCTTGAATGTCGTCGGGCTGGTGATCGTGCTGCTGTATCCGCCGGTCGACGTCCATCGCAAGCCGAAGGCCGGCAAAGTCGTGAACACGGCCGACTGGCGCCCCAACCCGCATCAGTATGCAAACGTCCCGGTGGGCGACGAGCTGCAGCCATGCCGGTTCTGCGGTTCGCGCGTGCCGCGCGGGTCTCGCGTATGCCGCGTCTGCCACGTCGAGCTGGGAACGCCGCACGCGATTCCGTGGGGACCGCCGGAACCGGAATAAAAAAGAGCGCTCCCGGAGGAGCGCTCTTTCGAGGAGGACCGGCTTCACGTATTAGCCGGCGGTGTCTACGACTTGCGAGACCCGGGGGAACCGGCGGCTGCGTAGATCGGGACTGCTGTCAGTATAACGCCGCCCAGGCCGGAGCGGTTCGCTCGCAGGTTACGATTTGATGTGGGTTTCGGTTAGGTTTTCGTTCGTCGGGGCGGCGGCAGGCGGCCGCCGCCGCCCGGCCTGGGTCGCCGCCTCGAAGGCGTGCGCGAGCTGCAGCAGCGGCCACTCGTCGCGGTAGCGTCCAACGATCTGGATGCCGACGGGAAGCTCGTCCGGCGTGAACGTGGCCGGAACCGAGATCGCAGGATGACCGGTGACGGTGATCGTGTAGCACGACTGCATCCAGTCCATGTACGTCTCCATCGGCACGCCGTCGATCGACGTCGGATACGGCTCTTCGACCGCGAACGGCAGCACTTGATTGACCGGCGTCACGAGCGCGTCGAAGCGCTCGAGAAACGCCGTCATGCGCGCGAAGCATTCGGCCTGCAGGCGGTGCGCGACGGCGATCCGCTCGGCGCTCAGCGCGCGGCCGAACGCAACGTTGCGCGCGATGGTGTCCTTGAACGCGTCGGGATGGCGGTCGATGAGGTTCCCGTACGCGCCCACGAAGTGCACGCCGCGCAACGTGCGAAACGCTTCGTCGGCGCCGCTCAGGTTCGGCGTTGCGTCCTCCACCCGGCATCCGAGACGTTCGAACACTGCGCGCTGCGCCGCGAATGCCGCACGCACCGCAGGCTCGAACGGCAAGCCGCCGAGGTCGGCGCTCCACGCGATGCGCTTTCCGCGGACGTCGCTGTCGAGCGCTTCACGAAAGCGCGCGCCGTCGAGTGGGACCGACAGCGGATCGCGCCGGTCCGCCCCGGCGACGACGCTCAGCAGCAGTGCCGCATCGGCGACGGTGCGACCCATCGGACCGGCGACGTTGAGCGTATTCCAGGCGTCCTCGGCCGGCCAGCGCGGCACGCACCCGATCGACGGACGCAGTCCGACGACGTTGCAGAAGTTGGCCGGATTGCGCAGCGAACCGCCGAGATCGGTGCCGTCGGCGAGCGCAACCATCCCGGCGGCGAGGGCGACGGCCGCACCTCCGCTGCTTCCGCCGGACGTTCGCGCGCGATTATACGGGTTGCGCGTCGCGCCGAAGACGGTGTTGAAGGTCTGCGAGCCGGCGCCGAATTCCGGGATGTTGGTCTTGCCGACCGGAATCGCGCCGGCCATGCGCTGGCGTTCGACGATCAGGCTATCGACGTCGGGGACAAAGTTCGCGAACAGCGGTGAGCCGAACGTCGTGCGCATCCCGCGCGTGAGGAAGAGATCCTTGTGCGCGACGGGGAGCCCGTGCAGCGGCCCGAGGCGCTCGCCGCGCGCTTGCGCTGCGTCGGCGTCACGCGCTGCCGCCAGCGCCTGCTCGGCGTGCAGGGTGACGATCGCATTGAGCGCGGGATTGACGTCCGCGATCTGCTCGAGGTAGGCCCGCATGACGTCGAACGCGGAGACCGTCTTGCCGGCGATGCGGCGCGCCAGTTCGGTCGCATCGAGAAAACAGAGCTCGCGGGCGGTGCTCACGCGCCGGTCTTGGGCGTATCCCGCGCTGCGGCCCTGCGAAAAAAAGAAGACCGCCGGCGGACCGGCGGTCTTCTTCACTCGAGGTTCGGCTGCGCTTAGGCGCCCTTGGGGGGCTTCACGACACGGTCGACCGCACCGGCCGCCTCTTTTTGCGCGACCGCGAACATCCCGACGAGCTCGGTGACGTAGGCGCTCTGCTGGTCGACGAGCTTCTTGGCGAAGCCCGTGCTCAGCTCGGCAAGTTCGCCGAAGGTCGGCAGCTTGTCGAAGCTCGGGATCTCGGTCATCACCGGCGCGCCCGCGACGATGTCGCGCATCGAGGCGAGGGTCGCCAGCTGGGCTGCCTGGGCTTGCTTGAGCGTTTCCAGGCCCTGCGACTGCAGTTTTTCGATGGTTTCAAGGTAGGTGGCGGGCACGTCGGTCATCTCCCGCGCCGGAACGGCGCTGTCGTCTTGGTAGTGCTAAGTATACCAAGCAGATGCTGTACGTGTCAAATTCACTCGCGAAAACCCCGATAGATCCGCAGCAGTGTCTCCTTTTGATCCGTGCTCAAGTCGGGATCGAGCCGAACCGCTTCCTCCACTGAGTTTGCGTGTAGTCGCTCGCCTGCTTCACCGTCCAGGAGCCCCGCCTGGGTGTACATCGTCTCGGCCGAGATCTTGAGCGCCGAGGCGAGGCTCTTGAGCACGTCGGCCGACGGCTTATGGATCCCACGTTCGATTTGACTCAAGTACGGGTTCGAGATTTTTGCGACGTCGGCGAGTTGGCGCAAGGAGAGGTTGGCGAGCTCACGCTGGGCCCGGATGAACTCGCCGACACCGTTCCACAGCCGCTCCGTTCCGTCGTCGGCCATTACATGTCGAGGCCGCCGTTGATGGTGTACACCGCGCCGGTGATGTAGCTCGATTCGTCTTCGAGCAAGAAGCGCACCACGCGCGCGACTTCTTCGGGCCGCCCGAGCCGCTTCTGCGGGATCTTGTCGACGACCGCGTCGAGCGCGTCCTTGGGGATATTTGCGACCATCTCGGTCTCGATGAACCCGGGCGCCACCGTATTGACGGTGATACCGCGGCGCGCCATTTCCAGCGCAAGACTCTTGGTGAAACCGAATAAGCCGGCCTTGGAGGCGGCGTAGTTCGCTTGCCCGACGTTGCCCGTCTCGCCGATAACCGAACTGATGTTGACGATCCGTCCGGAGCCGCGCTCGATCATGTGCTCGAGCACGGCTTTCACCATGCAAAACGCTCCGAAAAGATTGACGTTGAGTACGTTGTGCCAGTCGTCGTACGTCATCTTGCGGACCGTCTTGTCGAGCGTGATGCCCGCGTTGTTCACCAGGTAGTCGATGCGTCCGAAGCGCTTGAGCACTTCCTCGACGACGCGGTTGCAGTCGTCCGGCGCATCGACGCGTCCCTGATGGACCGAGATCGTCGCGCCCTCCGCGGCGAGCTTCTCCTTCAGGGTCTCCGCGCTTTCCGTGCCACGGCTATAGCCCGCGGCAACGCTTGCGCCGCTGCGCGCCAACGACGCAGTGATCGCCGCTCCGATTCCGCGCGTCCCGCCGGTAACCAATGCAACACGACCGTCGAACATCTTCGAATCCCTCAGCGCCTGGCGCTGCGACTATAGTCGTGCCCTTCCACCGCAACCCCTGCAGCAGCGCAACATGCGGGCGAGGGCTTTGCGTGGTGTCTGAGAAGGACGTAGAGCGGGAAAAAGCAGACCTGGAGGTCTTTTCATCAGCTACGAGTTGTACGACGCGGCATACCTGGCGATGACGCCGGCCCGTTGGACCGCCGCCGGCGCGCAGGTCCTGTTCGGAAATCCGTTCTCACCGTTTTCGTACACGCTTGGGGGCCGCGTGCTGAACGCGTCGGCCGAAGTCTTTTCCGACCTGGCGACGCGACGCGGCAAACCGCGCTGGAACCTCGCCGCCGAAGCGCGCGTCATCGACGAGCGCCCGTTCGGGTCGCTGGTCCGCTTCGAGCGGCCGCGCGCGCGGCCGGTGCCGCGCGTCCTGCTGGTCGCGCCGCTCTCCGGACATTACGCGACCTTGCTGCGCGGAACCGTCGCAGCGCTGCTCGACGACCACGACGTGTACATCACCGACTGGCATGACGCGCGCGAGATTCCGCCGGCCGCCGGCCGCTTCGACCTCGACGAGTACATCGCGTACACGCAGGACTGGATTCGCCTACTCGGGCCCGAGGTGCACGTCGTTGCGGTCTGCCAACCCGTACCGGCGGTGCTCGCCGCGGTGGCGCTGTTGGCGGCTGCAGGCGATCCCGCCCAACCGCGCTCGATGGTGTTGATGGGCGGTCCGCTCGACGTGCGCGTCGCGCCGACGGCGCCGACGGAGCTCGCGGAGCAGCATTCGCTCGCGTGGTTCGACCGCGAACTCACGACGCGCGTGCCGGCCTGGTATCGCGGCGCCGGACGGCGCGTCTATCCCGGTTACCTCCAGCTGGGAGCGTTCGTCGCGATGCATCCGGAGCGGCACTTCGAAGCGCAGATGGCGATCTTCACGTCGCTGGTGCGCGGTGACGGCACGGCGGCGGCCGAACGGCGCGCATTCTACGACGAGTACTTGAGCGTCATGGATATTCCGGCCGAGTTCTATCTGCAGACCGTCGACGTCGTCTTTCAGCGCGCCGCGTTGATGGACGGGTCGATGACGTGGCGCGGTGTCGCCGTCGACCCGGCAGCGATTCGTCACACGGCGCTCATGACCGTCGAAGGCGAGTTCGACGACATCTCGGCTCCGGGCCAGACGTCCGCGGCGCACGAGCTTTGCAGCGGTATCCCCGCCGAGCGCCGCGATCATTTGCTCCAGCCCGCCGTCGGTCATTACGGCATCTTCAACGGGCGCATTTACCGCGACACGATCGCTCCCCGCATCGCCGCGTTCATCGCTCGTAGTGCCGAACCGGCTGACCTTCCCGGCGTGGGCGGCCGCGCCGAAGAAGGTTTTGCGTAAGCGGGCAACCGGAAATAGGCGCCATATGGAGACCGATGCCCTCGAATATGCGTTCGTGCGCGGCACCGAAGCGGCTGCCATTGCCGCCGGACGGCTCGTCGGACTCGGCGATAAGAACGCCGTCGACGGCGCTGCCGTCGAGGCCATGCGCACGGCGCTCGCGGAAGCTCCGCTCAACGGGGTCGTCGTCATCGGCGAAGGCGAGAAAGACGAAGCGCCGATGCTCTACCACGGTGAGGAGATCGGCAACGGACGCGGCGAGTCGCTCGACATCGCCGTCGATCCGATCGACGGAACGACGCTCGCCTCCAAGGGTGGACCCGGCGCGATCGCGGTCATCGCTGCCGCTCCGCGCGGGCGACTCTTCCGCACGCGCGTGCCCTACATGGACAAAGTCGTCACCGGCCCGGCAGGCCGCGGCGTCGTCTCGATCGATCAGCCGCTCGAAGAGAACCTCCGCCTCCTCGCGCGCGCCAAGGGCCGCGACGTCTCCGATCTGACGGTCGCACTGCTCGACCGGCCGCGCAACGAGCCGTTGATGCGCGCGGTGCGCACCGCGGGCGCTCGGGTGCGGGTGTTCGGCGACGGTGACGTCGCGAACGCCGTGTACGCGGTCTTGGAAGACCGCGCGCGCGTCGACATGCTGGCGGGGATCGGCGGAGCGCCCGAAGGCGTCATCGCTGCGTGCGCGACGCGCGCGCTCGGCGGCGAGATGCAGGGCCGGCTGTGGGCGCGCGACGAGCGCGACGAGGAGATCGCGCGCAGCGAAGGCTTACGCATCGGCGTCACCTTGACGCTCGACGACCTCTGCGCCAGCGACGAGGCGATCTTCGCGGCGACGGGCGTCACCGACGGCGAGTTCTTGGACGGCGTTCGCTACCGGCGCGGTTCGGCGTTCACGCAGTCGATCATCATCTCGTCGTACACGCACTGCGTGCGCACGATCGACGCGCGGCACGACCTCCGTCCGCGCAACCTCGACCTCGGCAGCGTGATCAAAAGCCGCCCAGCGGAACGCTGAGGGCGGCTACGCGGCCGGTTCGGTGCGCGGAGCGTTGAAAATCATGTGCACCGTCGTGCCGCCGCTCGTGTCGATCGAGACCGAGCGCGCGATCGAACGCACGATGCGCAAACCGAAGCCGCGTCCCTGACGGTCCTCGCGCTGGATGAACGTGCCCTCGTCGCAGACCTGGACCTCGGCAAGTCCCGGCTCGGCGAGCCGCACGTACAACTCGATCCGCCCGTCGCGCCCGTCGTCATACGCGTGCTCGATGGCATTCGCAAGCGCCTCGCCGACGGCGGTCACGATGTCGTCGATCGTGTCCTCGTCGACTTGCGCGGCCTTCATGAAGGACGCCAGCGCGTGCCGCAGCGGGCGCGCCGAGTCGCCTTTCGCGACCCGGTGCACGCGCAGTTCCGAACGCCCCGTCACCCCGCCGCCTCGCTCAAGTAACTCAGCGCGGCTCCGCGGTCGTCGTAGATCGCGAACGCATCGCCGAGGCCGGCGTACTGGACGAGCCGTGAGAGCTGTCTCGTCGTGATCAAGAGAGCGACCGCCACCTTGCGGCGCGCCGCATCGGCACGAAAACGGAGCAGCTCGGCCAAGATCGACGAGTCGGCGTACGTCACGGCGCTCAAGTCGACCAAGATCGACGCGTGCACGTCGCGCAGGCGAAGCACCTCCTGCAGCTCCGTACGCCGGGCCAGGTCGAGTTCGCCGCTCAACGCGATCACTCCGATGGTCGGCGCCGGGTTCATGCGATCCGTTTCGCTGCCCCGGCGGCCGGGTGCCTGCCGAAGCCGATGGTGAGGATCGCGACGTCGTCGCCGACCTGACGGCCTTCGAAGATGTTTGCGTGAATGCGCGATGCGATGTCGCGCTCGCTCGAACGGGACGCGGTGACGACGGCACCGAGCAGGACGTCTTCGCCGGCCACAACGTCGTGCGAATGCTCGACCGCCCCGTCGGTGTAGAGCACCAAGAGCGCGCCGGGGACAGACTGCACGCGCTCGACCGCGTAACGAGCATTTTCCATCACGCCGAGCGGGAGCCCGCCGCACGCGAGCATGCGCGGCTCCCGTCCCGGTTCGAGCAGGATCGGCGGCGGGTGACCAGCGGTGGCGTATGCGAACTCATAACTCCCCGCATCGGCATAACCGACCACGGCGGTCACCATCCGCGCCTCACTGCGCAGCAGCTCACCGTTCACGCGTGTCAGCACGGCCGCCGGATCACCGCCGGTCAGCGCCGCAGTGGTCAACGCCTGACGGGCACGGTTCATCGTGACGGCGGCCTCGATGCCGTGGCCCTCGACGTCGCCGAGCGTGAACAGGACGCGCTGTTCTCCGATCTCCACTGCATCGTACCAATCTCCACCGACCTTCGCTTCCTCGGATGCCGGCACGTACGTCGCACTGAAGGTCAGCATCGGGTGCGAAGGCAGCGGACGCTGGACGAAGGCGTCCTGCAGCGTGTCCGCGATCCGCTTCTCGACGTCGAACGCGGCGCGCAGCTCGAGGTTCCGCCGTTCCTCCGCCTCCGCGCGCAGCCGTTGATCCTCCAGGCGCGCGCCGAGCCGATTCTGCTGGAGCACCGAAGCGACGGCGACGAGGACGATCAGGAAGGCGGAGGCCAGCATGAGCACCACGATGCGGTTGATCGCCGACTGCGCTTCCACGTCGACCTGGTTCTGTCGGTCGCGCAGCAGCGAATCGAGCTGCGCGATGTCGGTGCGGTAGCGGTCGACGATGTTTTTCCCACGCCGCTCGATGGCGGCGTCGTCGCGGCTGCGCGGCGCGAGCAGCGGCTCAGCGACCGTCCGCACCCATGTCGCGTTCGTCGCAGCGAGATCGGCAACCAGCGGGGTATCTCCGATGCCGACCTTCGCGAGGTCGAGGGGCAATGCATCGAGCGTCGGCGGAAGATTGGCGCGAGCGTCGCGATACGGCCCCAGAAAAAGCGGATCGCGCGTGGCGGCAAAACCGCGGACGCCGGTTTCTTCGTCGAGCTGATAGCGCAAAGCGGCGAACTCGGTGGTGCGCGCTACACGCAAGTCCTCGGACACCGTAAACGCCTGCGCGATGTAGTGGCGTTCGAACAAACCACCTGCGACGACGGTCGGAACGAGCAGCGCGAGCACGACTGCCGTTAGGAAAAACGGGCGCATCGAACTGCGCGCCGGCTCAGTCAGGAGCGCTCACCCCCGAGCCGATGCGTTGCGCCAGGAATTCGGCTAGGGCATCTTGTGCCACGCGGTCCTGCTTCATGCTGTCCCGGTCGCGCACCGTCACCGTGGCGTCATCGAGCGTTTCATAGTCGACCATGATGCAGAACGGTGTCCCGATCTCGTCTTGCCGCCGGTAGAGTTGGCCGACGTTCCCCTCGTCGTACTGCGTGCGGAAATCGGGGCGCAGGCCGCGTTCGATCGCGCGCGCGCGCTCGACCAATTCGGGCTTGTTGCGCGCCAGCGGGAACACGCCGACTTGAACCGGCGCGATCTTGGGATGAAAACGCAGCACGGTCCGTTCGCTTTGCCGTTCGCCGTCGACGATCGCCTCGCGCTCGTAGGCGTCGATCAGCATCGTGAGGGTCGTCCGATCCATCCCGGCCGAACTCTCGATGAGGATCGGGGTGTACTTCTGTTTGGTGGCCTCGTCGAAATAGGTCAGGTCTTTCCCGGAAAGCGCCATGTGCGCGTCGAGATCGTAGGTGCCGCGGTGAGCGATCGATTCGAGTTCGCCCCAGCCCCACGGAAAGAGATACTCGACGTCGGTTCCGGCGCGCGCGTAGTGTGGGCGCTCCTGCGGAGAGAGTTCGTAGAATCGAAGCCGCTCCGCCCGGATCCCGTAGTCGCTGTACCAGGCTTTGCGCGCGTCGACCCAGCGCTGGTACCATTCCAGATCGGTGCCGTCGTTGGGGACGAAGAACTCGAGTTCGGCCTGCTCGAACTCGCGCACCCGAAAGGTGAAATTCCCCGGCGTGATCTCGTTGCGGAACGACTTCCCGATCTGCGCGATCCCGAACGGCGGCCGCTTGCGCGCGGTCTGATAGATGTTCTTGAAGTTGACGAAGATACCCTGAGCCGTCTCGGGCCGCAAGTATGCTTGGGACGAGCTGTCCTCCATCGGCCCGATCGCGGTCTTCATCATCAGGTTGAAATCGCGCGGTTCCGTCAGCGTGCCGCTCATGCCGCAGTCGGGACACACCGTCAGCGACGCCAGGTGATCGGCGCGAAAGCGGTGCTTGCAGTTGCGGCAGTCGACGAGCTTATCGTGGAACTGCGCGACGTGCCCCGAGGCGACCCAGGTGTCGGGGTGCATGATGATCGACGAATCGAACGCCACGACGTCGTCGCGCAGCTCGACCGTCTCGCGCCACCAGGCATCCTTCACGTTGCGCTTGAGGACCGCGCCCAGCGGACCGTAATCGAAGAAGCCGCCGATCCCGCCGTAGATCTCGCTGGATTGAAAAATGAACCCGCGCCGCTTTGCAAGCGCGGTGATCTCTTCCATGGTGACGCGGGGCTTTTCAGACGGTGTCACGGGCGGGATTGCGTTCCGCGCCCGGCACCATGGGTCCTCACCTCGCTTGCGCCGGCCGCGCGGACGGACCGCCGGTCGACAAAGGTCGGATCGTTACGGAATCGACTGCCAGCCCTCGGGTTCGCGCTCGACGAAGGCGCGGCGCACCTCGGCGATCAGCCGGCGTTGGGCCGCGAAGGTCAGTGCAGCCTCGGCTTCCTCAAACGTCGCCCAGCGTGAGCTATCGTGCGCACCGTCGGTTCGGACGTCACCATCTTCGACCCGGGCAACGAAGAACGGGACCACCACGATGCGGTCCTTAACGGGATCGTAGAAGCTGTCGAGCTCGCCCGCGGTGTACAGCGCCGTGACCCGCAAGCCGGTCTCTTCGAGCACCTCGCGACGCGCCGTTTCGATTGCGCGTTCTTTGCCGTCCACGCCGCCCATGACGATCGTCCACGCACCCGCGAACGCACCACGTGCCCGGCGCAGCAGCAGCATACGCGTGTCGTCGCCGCTGCCCCGCAGAACCACGACGCCCACCGCGTCGGGACGCCGCTTATTAATGAAGACTCCCTACGTCGGCCGGCGCGTCGAGCAGATGCGCCTGGCCGGCCGGATAATCGCCGGCTGGGTGCTGCTCGACCCATCGTTGGGCACGCGATGCGAGCCATTCGAAATTCTGGAACACGAACGGATTTTGCTCCCGAGCCAGCGCCACGACGTCGCGAAGCAACCCCCAGTACAGCTGGACGTTATACCACTCCGTTTGCAGGTAGATGTGTTCGTCGATCAGGCCGTTGCGCACGAACGATCCGATGTGATTGTACATATCGCAGAGATACAGTTCCGGGTGTTCGCGACGATCGACCGGAGTTTCGAGCAGGCCCGCTCGAAAAGCTTCGTCCTCCATGCGACCGGAGAGGTCGCCGCGCACGTAGTTCACCAGCTCGCGCACCGAGGGTTCTTGCAGCATGGCGAAGGTGCTTTGCAGCCCGGCGAGCTGATTGGCACGGCGGAAGTGCCCGAGCTGCACGAGCGCCGCGACCGCGGTGGCGGCGATGACCAAGAACGTGCCGACGGAAGCGATCGTGCTCCACAGCTCGGTAGACATCCGGACGGGCTTCTTCAACGGCCGTCGATTGCTTGCTGGACCGCGCCCGATTAGGATGTGGCGCCTTGTTATTTTCTGAACACGAACAGATTTTTCACGAGCCGAGGGGCGCAGACGTTTTCGCCCAAGATGCCGGGATGGGATCGACTTTCGAGAGCGTCATTCCTATGATTCCCGCGGGCAAGGATATCCAGGCGGCGCTCGACGTCTACGGGCGAATGGGGTTCTCGGTCGTTTGGCAAGACGAGAACATGGCCGGCATATGTCGCGACACCGTACAATTCAATCTCGTCCGAAACGACAACGCGGAATGGGCTTCCAATGCGAGCTTCAGTATAGGCGTGACAAATCTCGCGGCATTATACGACGAGTACCGGCATGCGCCTGCGATCGTCGGCCCTCTCGAGCCGAAGCCGTGGGGTCGAGTCGAATTTCATATCATCGTGGCACCCGGCGTCTGCTTCCAATTCTACGATCAATCGCTGGCCGACGACTACGAACCCCCGTTCCGCTCGCGCGCTCTCATGCAGGAGCAGCGTTGTGCGCCTTCGGTTGCGTTTCAGCGCGTAGTTGGCCGCAGGCGGCGGCGATGTCGCGGCCCATCGGCGTGCGCACGGTGACTGCGGCGCCGGCCTGCTCGAGGACTTTTGCGAACGCCCAAATTCGAGCGTCGTCGCTCCCGCGAATTGCCGCGTCCGGCGTACTGTTGTAGGGGATCAGGTTGACGTGGTATAGCGGCCCCCGCATGAGCCGCGCGAGCGTGCGCGCGTCTTCGTCGCTGTCGTTGATCCCGGCCAGCATGACGTACTCGAAGAACACCTTGCGCTTCGTCTTGGCGATGTAGCGCTCGACCGCGCCCATGAGCTCGTCGAGCGCGAACTTGCGATTCACCGGCATCATCGACGAGCGAGTCGCGTCGGTGGCGGCGTGCAGCGAGATCGCGAGGTTGACCTGCGTCTGCGCATTGGCGAAGCGTTCGACCTTGTCGACCAGGCCGACGGTCGAGATCGTGATGTGCCGGTGGCCGAGGCCGAACCCTTTGGGGTCGTTGAGCAGCGCGACGGCGGCCATGACCGCATCGAAGTTGGCGAACGGCTCGCCCATGCCCATGAAAACGATGTTCGTGATCTTACGTCCCGCGCGCGCGAGCTGCTTCGCAAAGTAGCGTGCCTGGTCGAAGATCTCCGTCGAGGTGAGATTGCGCGTGAACCCGGCCTGACCGGTCGCGCAGAACGAGCACGCGTAGGCGCAGCCGGCCTGCGAGGAGATGCACACCGTGTTGCGCTCCCCGTGATGTTCCATCAGCACGGCCTCGACTTCGTTGCCGTCGCTCAAGCGGAACAGCCCCTTCGTCGTTTGGCCGTCGCGCGAATGCTGGACGGTGACCGGCACGACATCGTCGAGGACGAAGCCTTCGTTCACCAGGGCGGCGCGCAGCTCGAGCGGGAGCGTCGTGATCGCATCGACGTCTTCGAGGAGTTCGCGCGCCGCCGCACGGTACAGCTGCTCGAGGCGGTAGCGCTTGAGGCCGTGCGCAGCAGCAAAGGCGGCGCCGTTGGCGTAGCCTGCGCGGCGCGCTTTGGCATCGATCCACACCTCTTGCGGGCTCGGCATGACGCCCAAGTGTAACACGCCCAGGCCGATCAGTCGAACAGGGAGTGCTGCTCCGGTGCGGCTGCGGCCGGCGGTTCCGGCGGCGCAGCGAGCCGGTCACGCACTTGCTTGAGATCGACCCACACGAGTCGCTTCACTTCGGTCATCGCGCCGCCGGTCTGGCGCAGGATGTACGCCGGGTGAAAGCTCGCCAGTAGTGGGATGTCGTACGGTCCTTCAAACCACTGGCCGCGCTGTTTGGTGATCGAAAAACGTTCGCCGAGGAACGACTTCGCAGCCGGCGCTCCGAGCGCCAGAATAATGCGCGGGCGAATGATGGCGATCTGCTCGTCGAGGTAGGGGCGGCAATTGCGCATCTCTTCCGGCGTCGGCGCGCGATTCGCTAAGCGCGTTCCGGTGTCGACCGTGGGGCGGCACTTCACGGTGTTGCAGATGTACACGTCTTCACGCGGCAGCCCGATCGCCAGCAGCATGCGGTCGAGCAGCTCGCCGGCGCGCCCGACGAACGGCCGGCCGAGCTTGTCTTCGGTTTCGCCCGGACCTTCGCCGACGACCATCAGCGCCGCGCACGGGTCGCCTTCGCCGTAGACGCTGCTTCGTCGCGTCGTGCCGATGACGCACTTGCGGCAGCGGTCGACGACCTCCGCCGCACGCGCGAGCTCGCGATCGCGCTCGACGCGGTCGACGAGGCTCATGGCCGCGCACTCGCCGGAGCCGGTTCGAGCAGGACCGCTTCGCCGAAGGCGATCACGCGCGTCCCGCCATCGGGCGCTTCAAAGGCTTCGAACTGCAGTCCGACGATGCCGTTGGCGCCCAGGCTTTCGGCATGGCGCAGCAGCACTTCGAGCGAGTCGGTCCGCGTTCGCTCGGCATCGGTCAGGAATTCGACCGGTGCCAGACCGATCAGCGCACCGAGACTGCGAAACGTGTGTTTGAGAACGTTGCGCGGCCGGCTCGCGTGCCCGTGCACGCGTCCAAACGAGCGCACGACGTGATATCCCTCGACGCGATCGAACGTCGTGACGGCTTCGAGGTTCATGAGCGGCGCACCAGCCGCCGCAACAGCAAGGTCGCGCCGGCGAGCACGGCCACGTAGACGAGGTAGCGCGCGACGAGCGCCGCCGCGAGGCTGTAGTACCACGCGCGGCCATGATGTTTGACCCAGTACTTCCGCCGCGAAGTCTGCTTGCGCTTCTCGACGTTGTAGTGACCGCGCGCGCTCCCCATGCCTTCGTGAACCGCCTCGCTCGCGGGAACGAACCACGTTTCCCAGCCCGCTGCGGCGGCGCGTTTGGCGAAATCGACCTCCTCATGGTAGAGGAAGAAGCGCTCGTCGAACGGCCCGATCTCCGCGATCGCCGCCCGACGGATCGCCAGCGCCGCGCCGATCGCGATGTCGACCCGGCGGGGTTCGTCGTACGCGAAGTCGCGCAGCGCGGCACCGTTCGCGAAGCGCCGGAACGGCAGCCACTCTCCCCACGCGCTCGAGCGCAAGAACGCACCGGCCCAGGTGTCGAATTCGCCGACCGACTGCTGGATGGTGCCGTCGTAGTTGTAGATGCGCGAGCCGGCGATGGCGCAGCGCGGGTGCGCGTCGAGGAAGCGCACGATCTCGACGAGCGCTCCGTCCTTCAGTTCGGCGTCGGGGTTGAGCAAGAACACGTACTCCGACGAGGAGGCAGCGAACGCGCGATTGCACGCTGCGGCGAAACCAAGGTTGGCGCCGTTCTCGATGATCTGAACCTGGCCGCCGTAGCGCTCGGCGATGAACTCGCGCGAACCATCGCCCGATCCATTATCCGAAACGATCACCTCGGCGAAGGCCGGGTCGGCGCGGACCTCGCTCAGCGCAAAGACCGAGTCGAGGGCGGTCGCGATCTTGTCGCGATCGTTCCAGCAGACGACGACGACGTCGACGCGGCTCACGAGGTGTTCCGCACCGGCGCGAAGCGGTTGCGGTTTTGCAGGTAGGGCCAAATGAAGCCGTCGAGGTCACCCTCGAGGACCGCCTCGGCGCTCCCGGTCTCGACGCCCGTCCGGACGTCCTTGACCAGCTGGTACGGGTGAAGGAAGTAGTTGCGGATCTGCGATCCCCACTCGTTGGCCATTCGCTCGCCGCGGATGTCGGCCAGTTTCTGCTCTTGCTCTTCCCTGGCTCGCTGCACCAGTTTGGCGCGCAGAATGTTGAGCGCCACCTCGCGATTCTGCATCTGCGAGCGTTCCTGTTGCGAGGCGACGGTGATCCCGGTCGGGAGATGGTAGACGCGGATCGCCGATTCGGTCTTGTTGACGTACTGGCCACCCGCGCCGCTCGCCTTGAACGTCTCGAACCGCAGCTCGTCGGGCTTGAGCTCGACCCCATCGGCATCGCCGGCTTCCATCTCGGGCACGACGTCGACTTCGGCGAACGAGGTCTGACGGCGGCCTTGATTGTCGAACGGCGAGATGCGGACCAGGCGATGCACGCCGCGTTCGCTCTCGAGCATGCCGTACGCGTTCTTGCCGCGCACGATAAAGGTGATCGACCGTAAGCCCGCTTCCTCGCCCGGCGCTTCGTCGACGACCTGCGCCTCGTAGCCGTGATTTTCCGCCCAGCGCACGTACATGCGGGCCAGCATCTGTGTCCAATCGGCCGCGTCGGTTCCACCCGCGCCGGCACGAATCGTCACGATGGCGCCGTGTGAGTCGTAGGGACGGTCGAAGGTCGCGGCGATCTCGAGTTCGTCGAGGGCCTTGTTGGCGCGCGCGATGCTCGCGTCCGCATCGGCCAGCGCGTCCGGCTCGTCGCCGAAGGTCCCTATCATCTCGGCGGCATCGTTGAGCGCGGCCTCGACCGCATCGATGGCGTCGATGTCGCTGCGCAGGTCGGCGATGCGTTTCATGACGCCGCGGGCCTGCTCCGAATCACTCCAAAAGTCGTCCGCGCGCGAACGCGCTTCGAGTTCCGCTACGCTGCGGCGCTTGGGAGCGTCCTCAAAGCCGCACCTTGAGCGCACGCAAGCGCTCGCGAGCACGATCGATGGCGGTGAGTTGGGCTTCCGGCACGGCACAGCCCGGTTCTCCGGGAGACCGCGCCCCCCTACCGAAGCCTCGCCTCCGGTGAGCATGCTGCTGCTGCGGCCCGACGCCGTTTTCGACGGCGCGCGGCGCCGGACGGGACTCGACGTCCTCATTTCCGGCGAACACGTCCTGGCGATCGAGCCGGCGATCTCGCCGCCCGACGGCACCGAAACGCGCGACCTTCCCGGCGCGACGCTGCTGCCCGGGTTGATCGACTTGCACACGCACCTGCTGTTGATACCGTACGACGACCGCTCGTGGGACGACCAAGTCCTGCGCGATCACGAGGCGCTGCGGGTAGCGCGCGCCGTGCCGGCGCTGGCGCGGACGCTCGCCGCCGGGTTCACGAGCGTGCGCGACCTCGGCACGGAAGGCGCCGGCGAGGCCGATGTTGGTCTGCGCCGCGCGATCGAAGAAGGCGCGATCCCGGGTCCGCGCATGAGCGTCGTCACGCGCGCGATCGTCGCGCGGGGGTTCTACGGACCCGCCGGGTTCGTGCCGGACTGCTGCGTCCTCCAAGGGGCGGACGAGGTCGACGGCCCCGAGTCGATCTACCGGGTCGTGCGGCGTCAGATCGCGCGCGGCGCCGATTGGATCAAAGTGTACGCCGACTCGCGCCATGGGCCGGGCGGCATCTCGCGGCCGGCATTCTCGGAAGCTGACCTGCGGTTGATCGTGCAGATCGCTGCCGATTCGGGCTGTCCCGTCGCCGCTCACGCCAACACCGCGGAGGCGATGGCGCGCGCGGCACGCGCCGGCGTCGCGACTATCGAGCACGGCAACGAAGGCACGCCCGAGGTCTTCGCGCTCATGGCCGAGCGCGGCGTTGCATATGTTCCGACGCTCGCTGCGTATGAAGCGATCTGGCGATACCGTGGGCTCGCGCCCGGCGACCCCGCGTTCGCCGGGAAACGCGAGGCGTTCGCGGCCGCGCTTGCGAGCGGCGTGACGATCGCCAACGGCAGCGACATCGGCGTCTTTCCGCACGGCGAGAATGCGCGCGAATTAGCACTGCTCGTCGAAGCCGGGATGACACCGATGCAGGCGCTGCAAGCGGCGACGGCAACGGCAGCGGCCGTACTCGGCCGCGACGATCTCGGCGTGCTGCGGCCGGGCGCGGTCGCCGACCTCGTCGCCGTCGGCGGCGATCCGGCAAGCGATATCGCGGCGCTACGGCGCGTGCAACTCGTCTTCAAGGGCGGCCGGGAGGCCGGAACATTTGGCGGTTGAACGCCCTTTACAGGAGGTCGAATGATGCTCGATCGTGGCCGCTTCTTGAGCACCGCGGGCGCCGGCATTGCAGCAGGGCTCCTGCCGCGTGCGGCAGCCGCGCAGAGCGTGAACTTTCCATTCGAGAACGGGGGCCGTCCGGTACTGGCTTTCCCGCAGAAACGGCCGCTCATCGTGCTCACGCCGCGCCCGCCACAGTTGGAGACGCCGCTTCAGATCTTCGACGATGGCGTGTTCACACCGAACGACGCGTTCTACGTGCGCTGGCATCTGGCGGGGATCCCGCAAACGGTCGATGCCGCATCGCATCGCATCGCCGTCACTGGCGCAGTGAACCGGCCCTTGTCGCTCTCGATGCGCGACCTGGCCGGCTTCCCTACCGTAGAGATCGTCGCCGTCAACCAGTGCTCGGGGAACGGGCGCGGGCTGTTCACTCCGCGCGTCCCCGGCGGTCAATGGGACAACGGCGCGATGGGGAACGCGTCGTGGACCGGCGTACGCCTGCGCGACATTCTTGACCGCGCAGGTCTGACGCCGGCCGCAAGACAGGTGCAATTCGACGGCCTCGACGCGCCGGTCGTCCCGGCAACACCGGATTTCCGCAAGTCGCTCGACGTCGAACGCGCCCGCGCCGACGACGTGCTCGTCGCCTACGCCATGAATGGAGAGCCGCTGCCGTTGCTCAACGGCTACCCGGTGCGCTTGATC
>Ga0302184_10001164_pt1 | contig 17082 bp, 12 predicted proteins | sample I_Palsa_N3_3_FD_200233 | JGI IMG/M metagenome (GOLD analysis project Ga0302184, IMG submission 200233) | Peat permafrost microbial communities from Stordalen Mire near Abisko, Sweden - I_Palsa_N3_3 | ecosystem: Environmental > Terrestrial > Soil > Palsa > Peat permafrost | place: Sweden...
GGTGACCCTGGACGTCGAGGGTGCCCGTCGCCTCTTCCCCCACGCCGTGCTCGGCCCGGGGGCGATCCAGGTGGAGTTCGGGCATCCGCCAAGCGAGCTTGGAGCGACCGGCGATGGACATTGACCTTAGCGTGCTGCGCAGCCTGGAGAGCGAGAAGGACATCTCGCTGGATCAGGCCATCAAGGCCATCGAGGACGCGCTGCTCGTCGCGTACCACAAGTCCGACGGCGCGTCGCAGGCCGCGCGGGTCGAGGTGGACCGCAAGAGCGGCCACGTCACGGTCTGGGCCATCGAGACTGGCCCGGACGGCGCGGTGGTGAAGGAGTACGACGACACCCCGGCCGGATTCGGCCGGATCGCGGCCACCACCGCCCGCCAGGTCATCCTGCAACGCCTGCGAGACGTCGAGGACGAGCTGACCTTCGGCGAGTACGCGGGCCGTGAGGGCGACATCGTGGCCGGGGTCATCCAGCAGGGCAAGGACCCCCGGACCGTCCTGGTCGACCTCGGCAAGCTCGAGGCGGTGCTGCCGCCCGCCGAGCAGGTGCCCGGTGAACGGTACATCCACGGCGAGCGGATCCGCTGCTACGTACTGCACGTGCGCAAGGGGCACCGCGGGCCTTCGGTCACCTTGTCGCGTACCCATCCGGGCCTGGTGAAGAAGCTGTTCGCCCTCGAAGTGCCCGAGATCGCCGAAGGCGCGGTGGAGATCGTCGCACTCGCCCGCGAGGCAGGCCACCGGACCAAGATCGCGGTCCGGTCTCACCAGCCGGGGGTAAACGCCAAGGGCGCCTGCATCGGCCCGATGGGCAGCCGGGTGCGGAACGTGATGACCGAGCTGCACGGCGAGAAGATCGACATCGTCGACTACTCCGACGACCCGGCTAGTTTCGTGGCCAACGCCCTATCCCCGGCGCGGGTGAACCGCGTGCACGTGGTCGACGCGACGGCCCGGGAAGCCCAGGTCATCGTGCCCGACTACCAGCTGTCCCTGGCCATCGGCAAGGAGGGTCAGAACGCCCGGCTGGCCGCCCGGCTCACCGGCTGGCGGATCGATATCAGGTCGGACGCCGCCGTGCCGTCCGTCTCGGAGACCGCTTCAGAGACCGTCTCGGAGACCATCCCGGAAGCACCGGATGCATCAGACCCATCGACGCCGGTTTCGCCTGGTGTCGGAGACGTCCGGACACGGTAGACTGGTAGGCGGAATGGCCGTACGAACCGAGCGGCACACCTCAGGTATGCCCGTCATGCGTACCTGTGTAGGCTGCAAGGAGCGTGCGGAGAAATCCAGCCTGCTTCGCTTCGTGGCGGCTGGGGACGTCATCCAGCCCGACCCGCAAGCCCGGCTCCCAGGCCGGGGTGCGTACCTGCACCCCAGCTCGGTGTGTCTGGACCTTGCGCGGCGGCGCCGGGCGTTCCCCCGGGCACTGCGCACCGCGGGATCGCTCAGCCTCGTACCACTGGCTGAGTATCTTTGCGGTGCGGCTGACCCGGAATAGCATTACCCGGGGCGGAACAGTCTGGCTGGCTGCAGGCTTTACGTACAAAGGAACACCTGTCGGAAAGCAGGTCGAGAAGCTGATGAGCGCTCGATGAGCACGCGGCGATGATGACCATAGGCTGAGGCCCGCCCGGAGTACGCTCCGCCCGGGCTGGGGTCCGGTAAGGGGTCCAGGAGACTGGGCCGAGAAGGAGCGTAGTGGCGAAGGTCCGGGTTTACGAACTCGCGAAAGAGTTCGGTGTCGAGAGCAAGGCCGTCATGGACCAGCTCAAGGAAATGGGCGAGTTCGTGCGATCGGCGTCCTCGACGATAGAGGCACCTGTGGTCCGGCGGCTCAAAGAGTCGTTTTCCGCGACGGCGGCCTCACAAGATCAGCAAGCTGCGCGGTCCAGGCCCGCGGGCCCGTCCGCGCCTCGTGACGGAGCGGACGGCGCACGCCCGCGACCCGGCGGCCCGTCCCGCAACGACGCCCGGCCGGGCGCACCTGCGCCGGATGGCGCGCCCGCGCCCAGGGTCGCACCGAACGGAGCGCCGGCCAGCGTCGCGGATGGCGTGGACGGCCTGACCGGCCGTGCCGCGGACCAGGCGGGCGCGGTCGCGCCCGACGGGGCCAGCGCCGGGACTCCGGCCGAGGCCACGGGAACCGCCGCGCCCACGGGGATCACCGAGGCCGCGGGGAGCGCCGCGGGCACCGCTGACGCCGCGGCGCGTCGGCTGCCTCCGGTCCCGCCGTCTCCCGCGTCCCGGCCAGGCCCCGGCGACTCCCGCACCCCGGCCACCGCGCCGCGGGTCCCGGGACCGCCGCGCACCCCGGCCACCCCCGCCGACTTCCGCGGGCCAGGGAGCGGAGCGAACGGACCGAGCGGACCGGGTACCGGCCAGACTCGGCCCCAGGCGCCTCGCCCGTCCGGCCCAGGCGCGCCGCGCCCGTCCGGCCCCGGCACCCAGGCTGCCCAAAGCGCCCAGGGCACCCAAAGCACTCAGGGCACCCAGGGTGCCCGGTCGGCCGCGCCGCGCACGTCCGCGCCGGGCGGCCCCGCCGCGCCCGGCGGCCCCGCCGCGCCCGGCGGCCCCGGCGCGCCTGGCGCCCCCGGCGCGCCGCGTTCCGGCGCACCCCGCCCAGGTGCCCCGCGCTCTGGTAATCCACGTCCCGGCCCGAGGCCGGGTAACAACCCGTTCAGCTCGACCGCGACCGGCATGGGCTCGGCTCCGCCGGCCCGGCCCCAGGCCCCCGTGCCCGGTGGCCAGCCGGTTCGTCCTGGCCAGCCGGAGCGCGGCCCCGGGCGGCCCGGTGCCGAGGGCGGCCCGCGTCCCGGCGGGCGAGGGCCCGGTGGCCCTGGTGGTCCCGGCCGGGCTGGCTCGGACGGCGGCCCGCGTCCCGGCGGGTTCGCGGGTCCGCGTCCCGGTGGTCCCCGGCCGAGCCCGATGAACATGCCGTCTCGTCCGGCGCCTTCCGGCACGGGCCGCAGCGGCCCCGGCGGCGGGCGCGGTCCCGGAGCAGGGGCCGGGCCCCGGCCCGGTGGTGGCGGCGGCGCGGGCCGCGGCGGCCCCGGCGGCGGCGCGGGTCCGCGCAGCGGTGGCGCACCGGGTGGCGCGGGCGCTCCGCCGCGCGCCGGCGTCGGCGGCGGGCCGCCTCGTCCGGGCGGCGGCCGCGGGCGCAGTGGCACCGCGGGCGCCTTCGGTCGTCCCGGCGGGCGTCCGGTCCGGCGCGGGAAGTCCAAGAAGCAGCGGCGTCAGGAGTTCGACAACATGCAGGCGCCGTCGATCGGCGGCGTCCAGGTCCGGCCCGGCAACGGTCAGGTGGTCCGGCTCAGCCGGGGCGCCAGCCTGAGCGACTTCGCCGACAAGATCGGCGCCAACCCGGCGTCGCTGGTCCAGGTGCTGCTGCACCTGGGCGAGATGGTGACGGCGACCCAGTCGGTCAACGACGAGACCCTGCAGTTGCTCGGCGCCGAGCTGAACTACACCGTCCAGGTCGTCTCGCCCGAGGAGGAGGACCGGGAGCTGCTCGAGTCCTTCGACATCGAGTTCGGTGAGGACGAGGGCGAGGACACCGACCTGGTGGCCCGGCCGCCGGTGGTCACGGTGATGGGTCATGTCGACCACGGCAAGACCAAGCTGCTCGACGCGATCAGGCGTTCCAACGTGGTGGCCCGCGAGGCCGGCGGCATCACCCAGCACATCGGCGCCTACCAGGTGACCACCGATGTCGACGGCGAGGACCGCACGATCACCTTCATCGACACCCCGGGCCACGAGGCGTTCACCGCCATGCGAGCCCGCGGCGCCGAGACCACCGACCTCGTGGTGCTCGTGGTGGCGGCCGACGACGGCGTGAAGCCGCAGACCACCGAGGCGCTGAACCACGCGCAGGCGGCCGGCGTGCCGATCGTGGTAGCGGTCAACAAGATCGACAAGGAGGGCGCCGACCCGCAGCGGGTGCGGGCCCAGCTGACCGAGTACGGGCTCGTCGCCGAGGAGTTCGGCGGCGACACGCAGTTCGTGGACGTGTCCGCGACCCAGCGGATCGGCCTCGATAGCCTGCTCGAAGCGATCATCTTGACCGCTGACGCCAGCCTCGACCTGCGGGCCAACCCGCACCAGGACGGCCAGGGCGTGGCCCTCGAGGCGCACCTGGACAAGGGCCGGGGCCCGGTGGCCACGGTGCTGGTGCAGCGCGGCACGCTGCATGTCGGCGACTCGATCGTCTCCGGCGATGCCTTCGGCCGGGTGCGCGCCATGATCGACGAGAACGGCGACACGATCACCGAGGCCCTGCCGTCCCGGCCGGTCATGGTGCTCGGCCTGACCGCCGTCCCCGGAGCGGGCGACAACTTCCTGGTCGTCTCCGACGACCGGATCGCCCGCCAGATCGCCGAACGCCGTGAGGCTCGCGAGCGCAATGCCCAGTTCGCCCAGCCGCGGCGGGTCACGCTCGAGGGTCTGGAGTCGGCGTTCAAGGCCGGCGAGCGCGAGGAACTGCTGCTCATCATCAAGGGCGACGTGTCCGGCTCGGTCGAGGCTCTGGAGGACGCGCTGCTCAAGCTCGATGTCGGCGAGGAAGTCAGCCTGCGCGTGATCGGCCGCGGCGTCGGCGCGATCACCCAGGACGACGTGAACCTGGCCATCGCCTCGGACGCGGTGATCATCGGCTTCAACGTCCGCCCGGCCGGCCGGGCGGGCGAGCTGGCCCAGCGCGAGGGCGTGGACATCCGCTACTACTCGATCATCTACCAGGCGATCGAGGAGGTCGAGGCCGCGCTCAAGGGCTTGCTCAAGCCCGAGTTCGAGGAGATCCAGCTCGGCACGGCGGAGATCCGGGAGGTCTTCCGGGTCCCGCGGATCGGCAACATCGCCGGGTGCATCGTCCGCACCGGATCGATCCACCGCAACAGCAAGGCGCGGCTGATCCGGGACGGCGTGGTCATCTCCGACAACCTCACCGTGGACTCGCTGCGCCGGTTCAAGGACGACGCGACCGAAGTCCGCGAGGGCTACGAGTGCGGTATCGGCATCGGCTACAGCGACGTCAGGATCGAGGACACGATCGAGACCTTCGAGATGAGGGAGAAGCCGAGGGCCTGACCCCGGACCCGCCGATCGGAGTGACGCCGTGTATGTCGCGGCGCTGACCCTGGACGTGCTGCTGGGCGACGTGCACTCGCTGAAGGGCAAACGTGCCGTCGTCCGGCCGCTCGTCGCTGAGCTGCGCCGGTGCTATCCGGGCATCGCGGTGGCCGAGACCGGCCACCTGGATCTGCACCGGCGGGCCGAGATCGGGGTGGCCGTGGTGTCCGCGACGGCCTCGAACGCGATGAGCGTGCTCACCGAGTGCGAGCGCCTGGTGGCCGGGCGCCCTGAGATCGAGCTGCTGTCGGCTCGGCAGCGGTTGTTCAACGAGGAGGAGTGACGGCATGGATGCCGCGAGGGCGCGTAAGCTGGCCGACCTGATCAGCCAGATCGTCGCGGAGATGCTGGAACGACGGATCAAGGACCCCAGGCTCGGCTTCGTGACCGTCACCGAGGCCCGGCTGACCAACGACCTGCGTGAGGCCACCGTGTATTACACGGTGCTCGGCACCGACGCCGAACGTACCGACACGGCGCTGGCCCTGGCCAGCGCGACCGGCGTCATCCGGTCCGAGGTCGGCCGGCAGATCGGGCTGCGGCACACGCCCTCGCTGGCCTTCGTGGCCGACGCGCTGCCGGACAACGCCCAGCGGATCGAGGAACTGGTCAACCAGGCCAGGAACGCCGACGCCGAGCTCGCCCGCAGCCGTGAGGGCGCCGTCCCGGCCGGTGACCCCGATCCCTACCGCAAGCCCGCCGAGGCCGCGGACGACGACGACGAGGACGACCTCGGCGGATGACCAGCGGCAACGACGGCCTGGTCATCGTGGACAAGCCCGGCGGCCTGACCTCCCATGACGTCGTGGCGCGGATCCGGCGCCTGGCCGGGACCCGGAAGGTCGGACACGCGGGCACCCTGGACCCGATGGCGACCGGCGTTCTGGTGGTCGGGGTCGAGCGGGCGACCCGGCTGCTCGGCTACCTGACCCTGACCGAGAAGCAGTACGACGCCACGATCAGGCTCGGCCAGTCGACCAGCACCGACGACGCGGAGGGCGAGATCACCGGCGGCGCGCCGGCCGCCGGCGTTTCCGCGGAAGCGGTGTCCGCGGCCATCGTCAACCTGACCGGCGAGATCCAGCAGGTGCCGCCCGTGGTCAGCGCGATCAAGGTCGACGGCCAGCGCGCCTACAAGCTGACCCGGGCGGGCGCCGCACCCGAGCTCAAGCCGCGCCCGGTGACCGTCTATGAGTTCACCGTCACGGCCATCCGCCCGGTGCCGGGGGATGGGCTGCTAGACGTCGACGCGACCGTGCGCTGCTCGAGCGGCACGTACATCAGGGCCCTGGCCCGCGACCTGGGTGCCGCGCTCGGCACCGGCGGGCACCTGACCGCCCTGCGCCGGACCCGGGTCGGCGGATACGGTCTGGCGGCCGCGCGCACCCTGGACCAGCTGGCCGAGCGGTTCGAGGTCGTGCCGCTGGCGCAGGCCGCCGCGGCCGCGTTCCCGCGCCGGGACCTGTCCGCGGACGAGGCCCGCCGCCTGGCGCACGGCGGCCGTCTCACCGCCATCCCGGCCCCGCCCGACCCGGACCGCGGCGGCCAGCTCGCGGCCGTCTCGCCCCCGCCCGGCCCGGACCACCCGACCGCCGCCTTCGCGCCCGACGGCTCGCTGGTCGCGCTGCTCACCGAACAGTCCGGCCAGGCGCGGCCGCTGGTGGTCTTCGTCGGAAGCTAGGCTGGTCTCCGCAGACGAAGGAGGAACGGGGATCGTGTACCGCTGGTACGGCTTGGACGATGTGCCGGCCGGCTGGGCCGGCTGCGTCGCGACGATCGGCGTGTTCGACGGCGTGCACCTGGGTCACCAGCGCGTCGTGGAGCGGGCCGGGCAGGTCGCGCAGGGCCGGAACCTGCCGCTGGTCGTGATCACCTTCGATCCGCACCCGGACGAGGTCATCCGGCCCGGCTCGCACCCGCCGTTCCTCACCACCCCTCGCCGGCAGGCCGAGCTGCTGGCCGGGATGGGGGCCGACGCGGTGTTCGTGCTCCCGTTCAGCCTGGAATTCTCCCGGCTGAGCCCGGATGAGTTCGTCCGGATCGTGCTATCCGACCGGCTGCACGCCGCCGTCGTGGTGGTCGGGGACGACTTCCGGTTCGGCCACAAGGCCGCGGGCGACGTCCCGCTGCTCGCACAGTTGGGGGAGAAGTACGACTTCACCACCGAAGGCGTGCCGCTGCTGGTGGCGGACGGCGTCACGATGTCCTCGACCTACATCCGCGGACGGCTGGCCGCCGGGGACGTGACCGGGGCCGCCGCGGCGCTCGGCCGCCCGCACCGAGTGGAAGGCGTGGTCGTGCGCGGCCACATGCGAGGCCGCGCCCTGGGCTTCCCGACCGCAAACCTGGAGACCCCGCCGCACACCGCCACGCCCGCCGACGGCGTCTACGCGGGCGCTTTGATCAGCCTGGACCTCGACGGCGCCGAGATCGCCCGCTGGCCCGCCGCGATCTCGGTCGGCACCAACCCGACCTTCGACGGCACCGACCGCACCGTCGAAGCGTACGCGCTCGACCGCGACGACCTGGACCTGTACGGCACCCACGCCGCCATCGAGTTCACCGCCCGGCTGCGCGGCAACGAGAAGTTCGATTCGGTGCAGGCCCTGATCACCCAGATGCGCGAGGACGTCGACCAGGCCCGCGCCCTGACCGCCAGCTGACCGCCGCCCCCCTCACCGTCACGCCTTTTCGGCCGAACGAACATGGTGCCCCGCTGCCCCGACTCGCCTCCCGCCGCCCGCGGGAGGCCACGCCCTCGCTAGGACCGTTTCCAGAACGCGCGGGAGGCCGGCGGGCTCGCGTCCCCGGCAAAGTCGGTCAGCACGCGGATCGCCTCCTGCCAGAGCGCTTTGAGCCTGGCGCCCCCCGGCGACCCGGGCCCGTCGCACGCATGCAGCTCGCGGGCCAGGTCGCCCAGCCCACCCAGCCCGCCGAGCCCGGCCGCGGCCGGACCCGCGGTCAGCGCGGCGAGCAGTGCCTCGATCCGGGTGGCCAGGTCAGCCAGCAGCTGGGCCCGTTCGGTCGCTTGCGCGCCCTGCGCCGCCCGCAGCACGGCGACCTCGTCGGCTGCCTGGCGGCGAGCCTGCGCGAGCCGGGATGTCTCACCGGTGGCCGAGACCTCCGTCGGGGCGCCGCGCGAGGCGCTCATAGCCGCCGCCGTGACGGCCTTCCTGGACGCGCGGCGGTGTCCTGACCTGGCCCGCATCGGCGTCGCCGATGCGGGCGTCATGGGTCCGACCATCGGGCCCGCCGCCACCGGTCCGGTGGCGGCCCACCCGCCTGCCGCCACCGCGCTCGCCGCCACCCACCCGCCCGTGGCCGGATGGCCGAGCCCGGCCAGCTCCCATCCGGCCGGAAGTTCGACCGGCTGGGTCACCCGGTGCGGCCCCGCCCCGTCCGTGACGACGCGGGAATCGACGGCCACGAACGCCGTGAACCGGCACAGCACGCCGAACCGCAACGAGACGTCGGTGATCTGCTGTTCCAGCCGGGCCAGCCCGGCGGTGTCGTGCCCGCCCCCGCTGGCGTAGCGATCCTCCAGGTCACGCACGTGAGCGCGCGCCCAGGCGGCCGTGCTCGCCGGGCTGCCGCCGGTGACCGCGGTAACTTTGCTCTCGAACGGCGTGCCGTCCGCCGCGGCGCCCGTCACGGTGATCGCTCCGCCGGGCCGCCCGCGCCAGCGCCCGGTCAGCGTGACCGCAACGCCCGGGAACACGTCCGGCAGCAGTCCCGGCGCCACCGTCCCGGGCACGATCGCCACAGCGTCCCCGGCCAGCGCGAGCGCGGTGACCAGCGGCGCGCCGATCCGGCGGTGGATGCGCGCGGCGGCCTCGTCGAGGCGGTCCTCGGACTCCACCAGCTCGCAGCGGCCGCGCCCGGCCGCGGCGAGCCTGGACAAGAACCCGGCGTTGACCGCCCGGTCGATGCCCACGACATGCACCCGGATCCGGGTCAGCCGCGCTCCCATCCGCTCCAGGATCTGATCCTCGTTGCCGATCTGCCCGTCGGTGACCAGGACCAGCACCCGGTCGCGGCCGGAGTCGCCCTCCACCACGGGCCCGCCGCCCGCCGACCCGCCCGCCTCGGGCCCGCTGCCCGCCGGCCCGCCCGCCTCCGGCCCGCCCGCCTCGGTGAGCAGCCGCACCGCCTGCTCCAGCGGCGCGAGCATCTCGGTGCCGCCCCTGGCGTCCGTCCGAGCCAGCCACTCGACGGCGCGGAACCGGTTGCGGTCGGTGCAGGAGGCCAGGCCGTCCGGAAGGTCCGGCGGCCGCTCGACCACGCTGTCGAAGCAGAGCACCGCGAACCGGTCGGTCCCGGTCAGCGTGTCCACGATCCGGGCGGCGGCGCGGCGGGCCGCCACGATCTTCCAGCCCTGCATGCTGCCGGAACGGTCAAGGACCAGCACCACGTCGCGCGGCCGGGGCCTGTCACCGCCGTCCGGCGGCACCAGGGTGAGGGTGAACGTTCCCGCATCGGGACCTTCTCCCGGGTCGGGGGTCAGCATCAGCGAGGTCGCTATCCGGTCCTGGCCCGCCACGGTCAGCCGGAGGATGAAATCCCGGTCCAGCCGCTCGCCGGGGCACAGCCGGACGATCGTGTGGCCGTCGGCGCCGGCCTGCTCCGCGGTGGCGTGCAGGCTGCTGCGGATCCCGGCCAGCGGCAGGCCGGCCGGGTCGATGTCGACGCTCAGCGTGAGCCGGACCGGGTTCGGGAACCCGGGCAGCAGCACCGGCGGGCTGATCCGGGAGGCGTCGGGGACAGCATCGGTGTCGGCTGCCACGCCGCTGCCCGCCGGAATGCCCGGCAGCGGGGCGCCCGGGACGTAGCGCGGCGCGACCACCAGCGGGAACCGGAACGTCACCTCGCCGTCCTGGTAGGGCAGCGGCTGGACCAGAGTCAGCCGGACCGTGACCCGCTCGCCCGGGGCGATGTTGCCGACCCGCATCGTGAACACGTCCGGCCGGTCCTCTTCGGCGATTGCCGCCCGCCGCCCCTCCGCGATCGCCTGGTCGTATTCCTCCCGGGCCTGGGAGCGTTCCTTCAGCACCCCCTCCACGACGTGCCCGGCGCACTCCATCCGCATCGCGGTGACCGCGGCCCGGTCCGGCAGCGGAAAGATGTACGTCGCCTCCAGCGCGACGTCGAACGGGTTACGGAAGCCCTGGGTCAGCTCCACGCCGGCGCACGTGCCGGCGATGGCTGCTCGGACCTCGACGGCATCAAGCGGCAGGTTGCCCCGGCTGGTCGCGAGCGCACCGAGCCCCGCGTCCGGTTCGGCGGCGTCGTCGGTGTCCAGCAGCGCGATGTCAGTGGTCATGTCCGGCTCTCCTCGGTCTTATTTCAGGTCATCGCCGCATAGGCGGCGGCGAGCGAGCTCCTCCAGCAGCGGCCCCGCGGCATTCAGGATTTCCAGCACATCGTCCGGGCCCGGCTCGCGGCCCCCGCCGTCGAGCAGCAGCGTCACCCCCGGCGCGAGCCTGACCCCGCGCACGATCCCGCCCGGTGCAACCACGGCGCCCCGCGCCGCCGCGCCGCCATGCGCCGCGGCGACCGGCCACCCCGCCCGTTCCGCCCCAGCCCGCTCCGCCCCAGCCGGTTCCATCCGTTCCGCCGCAGCCCGGTCCGCAGGCCGTTCCGCCCGCACAGGCTGCCGCGCCCAGAAGCGCCCCGGTACCGCCGATGCTTCCGACGCAGGCGGAGTACCCGGGACGCGGGCGACTGCGGCCAGCTTCTCGTCGGTCGCGCCCGCCAGCTCGGCCTGGATCTCGGCTAGCGACCGTCCTTCCGCCTGACGGCGCTTGACTGCCACGAGCTGCAGCAGGTGCCGCCGCCCGTACTGGGCCACCCGGCCCCGGCGGCTGAGCGGAGGATCTACCAGGCCGACAGTGACGTACCAGCGAACCAGCCGTTCGTTCGGCACGTCCCGGATCCGCCCGTTCACCCGCGCCGAGCCCGATCGAGCCAAGCCGGATGCCGCGCCGCCCGACGGCCCAGCCCCGCCCGACGACCCAGCCTCACCGGACGGCCCAGCCCCGCCCGACGACCCAGCTGGTGCAGTAGCGGCCAGCGTCTCGGCCGCTAGCTCCGCCAGCTCCAGGATTGTCCAAGGCTCCTCCACAGCCCGATAATGACACTGCAACTATTACAGTGTCAATTATCATCTATCCGAGCTCGAGGCGACCTGCCCGAACCTGGTGGATGGACCGATGTACTCATATGAGCCATCTTGGATAATCCCTCCACCAGCCGCCCAGGTCACGGCGACGACTCGTGATCGAGGCCGCGTTCACGGTGTGACAAGTCGCTGTGAGCATGGTCCGGGAGGCGTTACCACCTAGGGTCACACAGCCCCCGCACTACGGGCCGGGGGCACGCGCCACCGCACAGGAGGCGCAGGCGTCTGGGGCTGGTGCCACGCAAACCCCGCCCTAGGGATCGGGGTGCCGAAGGGTCGTCTGTGCTGCCGCGGCCGCGATGCCCGCGCATGCCGTCGTCCGGCAGGCCCCGGTAGTGCGTCAGCGTCCCATTACCGTGGAGGATCCGGCTTACGCGGAGGATCCAGGCAGCTGGGGCTACCAAAATGCTCCGCATAAGCTATATCCTCCGCGATAAATTTCATTGCCTCGAATATAATGGTGAATTGCGGGGCGGGTGAGGTACCTGCGCCGGGGGTGGGCCGCCCGGGCTGGCCCGCGGGTCTGACACGCGCCGACCCGGGGCCGCTCACCCGGGCGGCGCACTAGACCCTGGCCTCAGCACGGCAGGTCGGCGGCACGACAGCAGCGCGGGCCCCAGCGGTCACAGGGTCACCACGACCTCGACGGTCAGCCGCCGGGCACAGACGGCGCGGTCCCCTACGGGGCCGGGGGCACACGCACACCATATGAGGTACACGATCCCCCGAGAAAACGCCAACCTATCCGGAGCTGGTACGACGGCCATCGACACCGTAGCGAGGCCGTGTCCCGGGGAGCGAGCGGCCTGCGGGGGCTCATCGCGGCCAGCCAGGTCGCAGGCTTCGTGCTTGGCCTGACCATGCTCAGCCGGGTGGCCCTGGCCGGGCGGGTGGCCCCGGCCGGGTGGGCCCTGGCCGGAGGGGCGGCCCTGGTCGGCCGCCGCGGGCACTAAGGCCTTCTCATGCGCCTGCCAGCACGGACTCCAAGGCGTGCCGCAGCGGAGCCAGCCGCTTGGCGGCCGATCCGCGGGCGGCCGGGAGTGACCGCCCGGCCAGCGGTTCGGTGATCTCGATATAGCACTTGATCTTCGGCTCGGTGCCGCTCGGGCGCAGCACAACCCGGGCGCCGGGCAGCCGGAAGATCAGCACGTTCGCCATCGGCCCCGGTCCGTCGCGCGCCCCGTCCCCGGCGGCCAGGTCGACCATGGCGGTTACCGGCAGACCGCCGAACTTGGCCGGGGGATCGGCCCGGAGCCTCCCCATGATCTCAGCCTGGTCCGTGGTCCGCAGCGTCACCTGGGACGTCAGGTGCACGCCGTGCACGCTCTCCAGTTCGTCGTACCTCTCGAGCACCGAACGCCCCGTGGCCTTCGCCTCGGTGGCCAGCCGGAGCATGGCCAGGGCGGCACCGATGCCGTCCTTATCCCGCACCACGTCACCGACCGCGTAGCCCAGTGCCTCCTCGTAGCCGAACACGAACCGCGCGCCCGGCACGTCGTCGCCCGCCCGGACGATCCACTTGAATCCGGTCAGGGTCTCGGCGTAGCGGGCCCCCGCCGTCGCCGCGATCTTGGACAGCAGCGTCGAGGAGACGATCGTGGAGGCTACCAGCCGGTTCCCGGGGTCGACGTTCCCCGCAGTCCAGCCCAGCAGGCTGGCGCCCAGGAGGGCGCCGACCTGGTCCCCGGTCAGCACCACCCAGCCGGCCAGCCCCTGGCCCGGGCGGCGGGCGGCCACGGCCAGCCGGTCCCCGTCTGGATCGCTCGCTATAAGCAGGTCGGCGCCGAGCCCTACCGCATCGGCCAGGGCCAGGTCCAGCGCGCCGGGCTCCTCCGGGTTGGGGAAGGCGACCGTCGGGAAGTCCGGATCGGGCCGGGCCTGCGCCGCCACCACGTGCGGCGCCGCGAAGCCGGCCTGGGCCATGGCCCGCAGCATGAGGTCGCCAGCCACCCCGTGCATCGGGGTGTAGACCACGTTCAGCTCCGGCCGCTCGACCCCGGAGCCGACCGCCACGGCCACGACCGCGTCCAAGTAGGCCTTGGCGATCTCGTCTCCGTGCCGGGTGATCAGCGGGCTGCCCGGGTCCGCGACCAGGATCTGCGAGAGCGGCCCGAGATCGGCGATCCGGGCCTCGACCTCGGCGTCGACGGGCGGGATGACCTGGGCGCCGTCGCTCAGGTACAGCTTGTACCCATTGTCCGCCGCCGGGTTGTGGCTCGCGGTGATCATCACCCCGGCCGACGCTCCCAGGTGCCGGACCGCGAACGCGAGCAGCGGAGTGGGCCCGGGCTGTGGCAGCATGTGCACCGCGATACCGGCCCCCGCCAGCACCCGCGCCGTCTCATCCGCGAACTCCGCCGACCGATGCCGCGCGTCGCACCCCACCACCACCCGAATCCCGCCCTGCACCTCCGCACCGCCCGCACCGCCCGCACTGCCTACCGGACCGCCGACGCCGCCCGCCGCGCCGTCGCCAGCCGCCCCGTCGACAGCCGCGCTGAGCAGCCACCCCGCCACCGCTGCGGTCGTGGCCCTGACCACAGCCCGGTTCATCCGGTTCGGCCCCGCCGCGACCACCCCCCGCAGCCCCGCCGTCCCGAACTCCAGTCGCCCCGCGAACCGGTCCCGCAACTCCGCCAGCGCCCCGGAATCCGCCGCCCCCCCGAGAGCCGACTCGAGCAGCCCCTTCAGCTCCGCCCGATCGCCCGCGTCCGGGTCATCCGCGATCCAGCCCTCGACGGCAGCCCGCAACTCAGCCTCAGTCATCCCTGGGACCGCTGATGGCACTATGACCTCCCCCGCACCGGCCCGATCCGAAAAGATTGCGCAAATGTTGCGCGAGTTGCGCAAGTTGCGCGTGCGGTACTCGCGGGCCCGATCGGCATCCCGTGAACGCCACGCCAACCCCGACACCCGCCACGGCGGGGTGCAAGCTGACCCGGAGCCACGAAAGTCACGCCTTGACGTAGGGGATGCCCTCGGCCCGGGGTCCGCGGACCTTTCCGACCAGCCCGGCGAGCACGATGATCGTGACGACGTACGGTGCCGCCAGCAGCAGGTTGGACTGGATCGGCGTGTTCAGGGTGGACATGATCGACTGCAGCTGCGTGGTGAACCCGAACAGCAGCGCCGCGCTGATCGCGCCGATCGGTGTATACCGCCCGAAGATCATCGCGGCCAGCGCGATGTACCCCTCGCCGGAGGTAATGTCTGCTCCGAACGAGCCGACCGAACCAATCGTGAAGTACGCGCCGCCGATGCCCGCGATCACTCCGGCCGCGATGACGTTGCGGTACCTCATCGCGATTACGTTGATGCCCACGGTGTCGGCCGCGACGGGGTGCTCCCCGATAGCGCGGGTCCGCAGTCCCCACCGCGTGCCGAACAGGCCGACCTGGACGCTGGCCAGCGCGATGTACGTCAGGTACAGGAAGATCGTCGAGTCGAAGAAGACCGGCCCGAGGATCGGGATGTCACCCAGCAGCGGGATCTTGACCGCGGAGAACGTCGAGGGCGAGTTCAGCGTGTTCTGGTACGGGACCATGAGGTCGTCGAACAGGTAGCCGGTGAGGCCGAGGACCAGCGTGTTGAGCACCACGCCCAGGACCACCTGGTCCACCCGGTAGCCGATGGCGAAGATGGCGAGCAGCACCCCGACCAGCGAGCCGGCCAGCCCCCCGCAGATCAGTCCCAGCCACAGCGAGCCGGTGACGCTGGTCACGATGGCAGCGGTGAACGCGCCGAGCAGCAGCTGGCCCTCGATGCCGACGTTGATCACCCCGGAGCGGGAGCACACCACGCCGGTCAGCGCGCCCAGCATGATCGGGATCGAATCGTTCAGCGTGCCCTGCAGCAGGTTCACGATGTTGAACCCGGTGTTCAGGCCCGCGTCGGCCCAGCACAGCAGGGCGACGACGAACAGAAGCAGGATCACCGCGATGGCCACCCGCCGCAGCATCTTGCCCAGCGGCAGGAACGCGCGCGCCACCGCGATCGCGATCGAGATCCCGCCGCACACGTAGCAGGTCACGGCCGCCGCCAGGCTGAGGTTCGGCACCGTGACCTTGGCGAACGGCTGGGAGAACGCGAAGGTCGCGTCGCCCTTGTGGGAGTACCCGCCCAGCACGAAGATGTCGATCAGCCCGAACGCCAGGAAGGTCGCCGGCGCCAGCCACCGCCGGAAGGTGCTGCTCAGCGGCTTGGCCGCCAAGTCCAGGTCGACCGGCTGCAGGTCGTCGTCCGCGATCGTCATGCGTTCCACCCCTTGGACATGACCCCGCCCACGCCGCCGGCTTTGGTGTCCCGCAATCGGTACATGGCGCGGATCAGCGGCGGCGCCGCGACGAACAGGACGATCACCGCCTGCAGCACCTCCACCATGTCCACCGGAGTGCCGGTCACGGCCTGCATGAGCGGCGCCCCGGCGTGCAGCGCGCCGAACAGCAGCCCCGCGAGCACCACCCCGCCCGGTCGGCCCAGGCCGAGGAGCGCGACCGTGATGGCGTCGATGCCGTAGGTCCCGTAGCTCTGGAAGTTGACGGTGAAGTCGGTGCCCTGGATGACCGTGGCCCCGGCCAGCCCGGCCAGCCCGCCCGCCAGCAGCATCACCAGCACCCAGGTCCGCTCCACGTTCATGCCCGCCACCCGCGCGGCGCTGGGGTTCTTGCCGATGCTGCGCATCTCGAAGCCAGTCGTGGTCCGGTTCAGCAGCCACCACACGCCCGCCGCGCAGGCCAGGGCGACGAGGAAGCCCGCGTTGATCCGCAGGTGCGAGCCGAACAGCAACGGCAGGTGCGCGTCGCCGGCGATGGGTGCGCTGATCTCGTTGGTGTTATGGGGCGCCTGCATCAAGTAGGGGAAGGAGAGCAGGTAGGCCAGGAAGTAAATCAGGATGTAGTTCAACATGATCGTGACGATGACCTCGTGCGCGCCCGTGCGGGCCTTGAGCTCGCCGACGATCCAGCCCATCGCGGCGCCGCCGATGAAACCGCCGATCACGCACACCACGACGTGGACGAAGAAGGGCAGGCTGACCCCGTACCCGAGGTAGGTGGCCAGCACCATGCCGCCGATGAGCTGGCTCTCCGCCCCGATGTTGAACAGGCCCGCCTGGTAGGGCAGCGCGACGGCCAGCCCGGCCAGGATCAGCGGCGTGGCCTGGACGCAGGTCTCCGACAGCGGGTTGAACACGGCGGACAGGTAGCCGTCGTGGATCGCGGTGCTGAACGACGCCTGCTGGAACAGGGCCGAGACCGTGTGCGGGTTGAAGATCGAGCCTTCGAACATCTCGATGTACGCGCCCACCGCGGTGTCCCAGGCCGTGGCGATCGCGTGGCCGGGATCGGAGAACAGGTTGCCCCAGGCGTGCAGCACGGTGGTGTTGGTGAACGCGTTCAGCAGCCCGCCGACCACGAACGCGGTGAAGATGGCCAGGACGGTGACGGTGAAGGTATTACCTTCGAGGATCGAGTCCCGGATGACCCGGCCGGGGCCCGGCCTGGTCATCTTCTTCTGCACCGCGCCCGCGCCCGCGGTTCCCGCCTGATCGCTCATTCTCCCGCTCCCGGACCGGCCGTCGGGGCGTTCGGCGTGGGCTCCGACTCCGGAAGCCCCGGGGGCCCGGCGTCGTGGTCGGTTCCTCCCGCCATCAGCAGCCCGAGTTCCTCCACCGGCACGGTCGGCGGCCGGATACCGGTGATCTTGCCTTCATACATGACGGCGATCCGGTCGGCCAGCGCGTAGATCTCGTCGAGTTCGGCGGAGACGATGAGC
>Ga0302184_10001179_pt1 | contig 16955 bp, 19 predicted proteins | sample I_Palsa_N3_3_FD_200233 | JGI IMG/M metagenome (GOLD analysis project Ga0302184, IMG submission 200233) | Peat permafrost microbial communities from Stordalen Mire near Abisko, Sweden - I_Palsa_N3_3 | ecosystem: Environmental > Terrestrial > Soil > Palsa > Peat permafrost | place: Sweden...
AGGAGACCATCCGCAAGCGCCTCGCCGTGTATCGCCAGCAGACCAGGCCACTGATCGCCTACTACGACGGGCTCGGTCTGCTGCGCCGCTTCGACGGGACGCCCAGCCCGACCGAGGTGCACGCGCATGTCCTCGCCGCAATCTCGATGCTGCAGCGCGAAGAACAGCGTTGAATGCAGCTGGGTCGCAAGCCGGCGAGGGCAAGACTTGGACAGCGATACGCCGATCAGGACGCGGCTTCGGGCCGTAGTCTCGACTGCCTCAGGGCCCCCCGCGCGCGGCTACTCCGCTGGACTGACGACCCAGATCAGGCGGTCTTGAGCGGTTTCAGGCGGAGTTTTGGCGCTTCGCCAAAGTCCAGCAAACTCAGCGTGTTTGCTGGGTAATCGCCTTCGCGCGTGGAGCGGGGGACCCAGGAATCGAACCTGGCGTTGCGGTTTTGGAGACCACCGTGTTACCGATACACCAGTCCCCCACGCGCGCCATCGCGCGGCGCCGCGGACTGCGCAGTGTAGTGGCCGCCGCTCGGCCGCAAAGGCCTGCGGGCCTAGTGTGCGGAGGCTGGCGCGAGCGTTGCGGCCAGACCGAGGCGGTGCAGCGCGCGGGTTGCGCTCGCGCGCGCCGTGGCGATGACCTGTTCGGCGCGATCACGCGCCATCGGGTTCGCTCCCATCGCCACGAGATCGTCGAACTCGGGCTCGAGCACGACCAACTCGGTGCCGCTGCGGCTGAGCGTCGCTGCCTCGGCGAGCAGTACGGCTGCAGCCCGCCGGCGGCGCGCCGCAGCTATCCGGTCGAGCATCGTGCTGCCGGCGGTCGAGGCACGCGAGGACATCGGGCTGAGGCAGATCACCAGATCGAGGTCCTCGTCGGCGATCAGGTCGAGGTTCGAGTGCGAGTGGATTCCGCCGTCGATGTAGCTGCGTTCGCCGATCCGCACGGGCTGGAAGAACGCGGGGATCGCGCAGGACGCCGCCACGGCCTCGCCCACGCTGGAGCTGGGTGCACGACGTGAGCCGAACGTGACGCGCTGGCCGCTGGCGTAGTCGCACGCGACGACACGCAGTGCCGGCGAGGTCGGCCAGCTGGCGCCGACGACCCGTTCGACCAGCCGGTGAATCGGATCGGTCTTGATGACCCCGCGCGGCAGCAGACCCATCACCAGGGCGCCGACGCTGCGATCGCGCTGGCGGCGCAGCATTGCCGCGGCCATTCGCGCGGAGCCGAAACCGAGTGGGGGCGGCCACAGCGACAGCGAGTAGGGACCGGCCGCGCCACCGACGAGCTGGGAGGCTGTACCGGAGGCGAACTGGCCCATCTCAGCGGGCGACACGCCGGCCGCGCCGAGCGCGCCGACCAGAGCGCCCGCCGAGGTGCCCAGGACGCGGGTCGCGCTGTCGGCGCGAAAGCCCGCCTCCTCCTCGAGTGCCTGCAGCGCACCGACCATCCACGATGCCCCAACGACACCTCCCCCGCCCAAGACGAGCCCGACCCGCATCGCCACCACCTAGCTGATTGCGACGGACCGCCCGCCGCGTCGACCTGGCCACAGCCTAACGGGCAGCCGCCACGAGCTCAAAGCGTGCATCGTCATATACAACCAGCCCGCCGTGCGGCAGCCACTTCCGCTCGCGGCCCGGACCGGCCAGCAACGCCGCCTTGGCGCGCCATTCAGCCTCGACACCGCTTGGCGCGATCGCGGTGACCTGCACGATGCCGGTATAGGCGGGCAGACCGCTCGCGGGGTCGAGCAGATGGTGAGCGGGCCTCCCCGCAGCGTCGAGCCAGCTGCGCCTGCCGATGCCGCTCGTCGCGACCGCGCCGCCGCTGAGCGCAAAGGCATGGAGCATCGAACCGTCGACCGGGCTCGGGACCTGGACCGGTCGCTCGACGCCGCCGCTGCCACCCAGCCGCACGTCGCCGGCGCAGTCGAGCGCAAAGCTCGCGTGACCATCGAGGAGCCCGGCGAGGATATCTCCGAACAGCCCCTTGGCGAGGCCGCCGCTGTCGAAGCTCAGACCCGGCGGTCGCGTGACTGTGCCCGCGTCGCGGTCGAGCACGACCTCTCGCCAGCGCCCGCCGACACTCGGCCCGCCGGCGGCACGGGGCGGCGCCAGCGCGAGCGCCTGCGAAAGCGGCAGCGATGGCGCGTCGAAGTGCTCGGAGTAACCGGCCGCCTCGATCTCGCGTGTCAACGTCGCGTCAACCAATCCGCCACTCTCTCGTGCCGCCAGCAACACAGCCTCGATCAGGCGCGCCATCACCTGACTCACCGGCACCGTCTCGCGGTCGTCGGCGTTGAGCCGGGACAGCTCGCTGTCGGGCTCGAAGCGCGAGAACTGTGTGTGCCAATCCTCCAGGCGCCGCCTCACGCTCGCTGCAGCGGCCGTGGGTGGGCCAGCTGGGCCGGCGCCCATGACGATCACCGTGACGGTGCCGCCGAAACACGGGAACGTCTCGATCGCCTCGACTTCAGTCACTGTCACGACATCATCGCGACTGCGCGGCCGGCGCTCGGCAGGCCCGGGCTACTCGCCGACGAGGAAACCCGAGAATGAGCACGCCGGACCCGAGGGTCCCTGCATCCACACGCCCTGCGCGCCCAGGCCCTGGAGTGAGACCGAGCCGTCGACGCTCTCCGCGGCCCAGCTGCCACCGTCGGCACCTTCGAAGTCCTCGGAGTTCGTCGCGGTCACGCCGCTCGCGTAGGTGTCGTCGACCTCGACGGCACCGTCGGACACGTCAATCGGCACCGTCTCACCGTTGTCGCCGGACTCAACCGCCGCGCCATCCTGGCTCGTCTGGATGTAGGTGCCGGCCTCGGTGTTGCCGCTGCCGTCAGAGAAGCATTCGCCGGTGACCGTGAACGGTCCGTCGGTCGCGAGCGTGACGATCGTCGGTGACGTCGGACTGGCGCCCGCGGTCGCAGCGGTCGTCCGCCAGCGCACCAGCCCGGTGCCGGTGGTCGTGCCCGTGACACCCGAGCCGCCGCTCGAGCCGGTCGCGCCGGTCGTTCCAAGCTTGACCGCCGGGCGACGCAATGCCGTCACCACGCTCGGCTTGATCTGCTTGGTCGACGTGATCAGGTAGCGCTTGGCGGCGTACGCGCTGCCGCCGCCGATCGCCAGAACCAGCGCGAGCGTGGCCACGACGTTGGCGTAGCTGAGGACGCGACGCGGCTTACGTGAAGGGGGACGCTGGTGCTCGCTGTGCAGCATGGTGGTCTATCGACGGTCCTGCTCCGTCTGCGGAGGCGAGCCCCCGATTCGACGCATCTACTAGCCGAATGACCGATCATCGAGCCGTTGGCCAAATACCCAGCCACACGGGCAATAGGTGTCGTGTCACGCGTTCTTGGCCGGCGGCGAGCCGGAGCGTCCGCAATCCTCGATGCCGAGCGCCCTGGCCTCGCTGCGGGTGCTTCGGTCCAGCTTCGCACTCTCAACGAGCAGCCCGCTCAACTTCGATTCGTCACGACGCTCGAGGTCGGCGACCATCGAATCTGCAAGCGCGACGTCGGCGCGCGCGTCAGCGAGCGTGGTTGCGAAGGCTGACCGCTTGCCGCTCGGCGGCTTGAGCACAGCGAGCTCTGCGACCTCGCGCCTGACGATCGGCACCTCCGCGCTGACAGCGCTGGCGTAGCTCGCAACGGTGCTCTTCGGAGGCGGGAGCGAGGCAATCCGCCTGTTCGCCTTCGTGCAGATCGCGTTGGCCTGGGCAGCGAAGCTCGGAGCCGCGCCCCCACAACCGGCGAGCCCGACGCTGACCACCGCTGCCGCAGCGGCCAGTGCAATGCGAGGCCACATCAGCTGAGCGCCACGTCAGCCGGCTGCGACGATGCGAATGCTCGCGGCCATCAGGGCAATGCAGGCAGTTGTGCGCAAGAGCGTGTTGGTCCGGCCGAAGGCTGGCGGCAGACGCCTGCGCGCCGGCACCCGACTCGCGCTGATCCTAGCCGCGCACGGCGAGCGGCGCGGCCTCAGCTCGCGGGCGCCAGCCCGCGCACTCCCCAGACCTCGCCCGGGGCGAGGCCGGCGAGCTCGCGACCGCAGGCGCGGATCACGACCGGCGAGGACGTCACGTGCTGCGTGCCGGCGTGGACGTCGCGGAACAACTGCTGGATCTTGCCGGCGCGGAGCGAGGTCGTACCGCCGGCGAGGTAGACGAAGGATGCGATCTCCTGGAGCGAGCGCGTCGCGTTCGTCAGCGCGAGGCGCATCAACGTCTGCTGGCGCACGCTCGGCGGGACGCCGGTCTCGAGCGTGTCCTGGATGCCCCGCCAGGTCTCGAAGATCAACGCGCGCGCTGCCCCGAGCTTGGCCTCCGCGACGCCGTAGCCCTCGAGGAAGCTGTCGCTCTCGGACTGCGCGCCGGCCCGGCCGGCCTTGGCCCGCGCAAGCCCGGCGAGCTCATCCAGCAGGCGCCGGCCGACGCCGCAGGCCCACCCCGAGTGGCAGATCATCGCGATCCCGGGTATTGCGAGCCGGTAGAGCGAGCCGCCGCGCGGAGAGCTGGCCTGGGCGATCGGATGCGTATAGCCCGCGGGCACGAATACGTCCTCGATCACGTAGTCGAGGCTGCCGGTCGCGCGCAGCCCGAGGACATCCCAGTTGTCGATCAGCGTCCCCTGATCGACCGGCAGCACGAAGATCCGCTGCTCGCCCGTCCCCTCGACCTGACCGCCGGTGTGGATGTGGCTGGCGTGGCGGATCGCCGACGCGAAGGCCCACTCGCCGCTGAGGCGAAACCCGCCGTCGACCGGAACCGCCGTGCCGCTGCGAAGCCCCTGCCCGGCGATCACCGGCACCCGCTCACCAGCAAACAGATCGCCAACCGCGTCGTCGCTGAGGTAGGCGCCGGCGACACCGGTCGCGATCGCCGCGGCCATCAGCACCCAGCAGGCCGACGGATCGCCGTAGGCGACCTGCTCGAGCACCTCGAGCGAGCGGATCGGATCGAGCTCGGCGCCGCCGAGCGAGCGGGGCGTCCACATCGCGAATAGCCCGTCGCGATGGAAGGCCTCGACGACGTCCTCGGTCAGCGAGCCCTGCGCCTCGGCCGCCGCGGCGCGCTCGCCAAGCAGCGGCACGAGCGCCGCCGCACGGAGCGGCAACTCGGAAGCATTCAGCGGCGCTGCGGTCTCAGTGCTCACGGCGCCCTCCCCGGCTAGCCGGCACGCGGTCTCCTCCTCACCGTCAGCTTCGACGATATCAGCCATATTGATTGGTGCGGTCGAGTGGAGCTGCGTGCCATGGGGCAGCGGATCGCCCGCCCTACGCGGCGTGCCGGGTAGCACCGGCTGTGCTTACATGGCACGCGTTGACCGGAGCCCCGGAGAGCGCGCCAGCCGCCGCCGCACGCCAGACCAGCGCAGCCCCGCCGGCGCCGGCTGCCGGCGCGCCGGCGCGCCGGCGCCTGCCGAGCTGGTGGCCGCTCGCCGCGTTGACGATCCTCGCCGCCGCGCTGCGCTTCTCGACGCTCGACCTGCAGAGCCTCTGGTACGACGAGGCGTTCACGCCGGTGCACGTGCTGCACCCGAGCCTGATCGCGACGCTCAACGGGGTCGGCAAGACGGAGAACGCACCACCGCTCTGGTACATCGTCGTCTGGGCGTCGTCGCGGATCTTCGGGCTCGGGGCGGTCGCGCTGCGCCTCCCCTCCGCGCTCGCCGGCGTCGCGACGGTGCCGGTCGCGTGGCAGATCGGTAGCGAGCTGGCGGGCGAGCGTGCGGCCAGGCGCCGCGCGGCGATCGTCTGCGCCGCGCTCGTCGCGGTCAATCCGCTGTTCGTCTGGTACTCGCAGGAGGCGCGAGCCTACGGGCTCTACGTGTTCTGCTCGGCACTGGCGCTGCTGTGCTTCCTGCGCGCCGAGCGCGCGCCGACGCCGCGCCGGCTTGCCGCGTTTGCGCTGACCACGTCGCTCGCGCTCGCGACCTTCTACTTCGAGGCGTTCCTGGCGATCCCGATGGTGCTCTGGCTGCTGCGCGACCGCAGCCGCTGGCGCGCGACGCTGCCGGCGGTCGCGGTGCCGACGCTGGTCGGGCTCGCGCTCGCACCGCTCGCGCTGACGCAGGGCGGTCGCGGCACCCAGTGGATCTCGAGCTGGGCGCTGACGAGTCGGATCGAGGCGATTCCGCAGTACTACCTGACCGGCTACTCGGGCGCCCCGCTCGGCCACGGCATCGAGCTGCTGATCGCGCTGCTGATCGCGGCCGGCATCGCACTCGGGCTGTGGCGCGGCCTGGCCGGCGCGACGCGCCGCGGTGCACTCCTGGTGGCGATGATCGCCGCCTGCGGCGTGCTGATCCCGCTGGCGATGGCGCTCGTCGGCGCCGACTATCTCGCGCCGCGCAACGTCGTCGCGGCGATGATCCCGCTGACGGCGATGATCGCGGTGCTCGTCGCCGCGCCGCGCAGCGGCCGCGCCGGCATGGCGATCGCGGCGCTGATCGCGCTCGCGTTCGTCGCGGTGACGCTTGACGTGAACTTCAACATCCGCCTCCAGCGCAGCGACTGGCGCGGCGTCGTCACGGCGCTGGACAAGCCGCCACCGCTGCTGCTGCCGGCCGGCTACACCGCCTACGGGCCGCGCCTTGGCGCGAGTGACCCGCTGGCGCGCGTGATCACCACCGAGGAGCTCGGCTCGGCGCCGCTCGAGTACTACATGCCACCGCTGCACAACATGATGGCGGGCACCACGATCGCGGTGCGCGAGATCGACGAGATCGGCTTCTTCCCGCTGCGCCCCGGCGCTAGCACGCCGCCCGCCCCCGGCTTCCGCCTCGCGGCGAGCCTCGACATCCACGACCTGATCGTCTACCGCTTCGTCTCACAGGTCCCGCGGAGAGTCTCCGAGGAGACCCTGATCAGCCACGTCATCACCCTGCACCAGCACCCCGAGGTGCTCGTCCCCGGCGGCGGCAGCATCAGCGTCGGCGTTCCCTAACCCCACCGCTCCCGGCGGGCATGCGAACATGTGTTCGTGCATGCCGGGATCGGATCGTGACGTCGGACGGCCGGCCCTACGCGCGCTTTCGGCGCGCGCTCGGCGGGCCGTCGATCGCCGTGATCCGCTCTGCCGCCGCCGAGCTGGAGCAGATCGAACTCGAGGACGGGCTCGCGATCTGCATCGCATTCCTCGAGCTCGAACCGGCGACCTTTCCCCGCGCCGCGACGCGCTGGGTGGCACGACTGTCACTCGAGCGCCGGCTCACGCTGCCCGAGTCACAGCTCGCGCTCGCGGCCCTGGCGGCGCTTGACGGTCCCGCTGCGCGTGCCGGCGCCGAGGCGCTGATCGAGCTCAGCGCGCAGCACCGGCTGACCCGCGTCGAGGCGATCGTCGGCGGCTGGCTCGAGCGCAAGGGGCTGGCCGACTGAACATCGCCGTCGGCTGCGCGGAACCGCTAAGCGCTGAGCCTGGCGGCCAGCTCGCCAGTTTCAGGCACCGCGGCGAGCGTTGCCGCGAGCGCCGTTGCCTGGGCGCAGATCTCGGGCATCGCCGTCGTCTCGTAGAGCTCGCCGAAGCGTGTCGGCCCGAGCGTGAAAAGCCGCGGGTGCAGCGCACCGTCACGCGAGCGGAAGGTACCGCCGGCCGCGGTATCGAAGCCGAGGCCGAGCGAATGAGCGCGAACCTGTCCACTTTCCAGCAGCTGGTGCACGAGCGGCGCGCCGGCGGTTCGCGGATCGACTCCGGGACCGGTGCAGTTCACGACGAACGCGGCATTGAACGATTCGCCCCGGTCCAGCTCGACCTGGAGCCGGCTGCCACTGCCGGGCGCCAGCACCGGGCTGGCGCCCGCGACCGTCAGCTGCCCGCTCGCCAGCAGTGCCTCGAGCCGCTGCGCGACCTCCGGCGCCATCCGGTGGCGGTGCACGCTCCAGCGGCGATGTCGCGTGGCGATGAACTCAGCCCGCTGCTCGAGGCTCAGGCGCTGCCAGAGCTCCGGCGTGTGCGCGCGCACGCCGTCCACGAGCTCATGCCAGCGCGTCCCGCCGGAGCGTGAGTCGGCGAGCACCTCGTCGACGATCTGGGGCAGCGAGGCATCGCCGGCGAGCGGGGCAGCCTGCGGACAGGGCCCCACCCGACCAGCGAGGTGTGCGCGCGGAAGAAGACCGGAGCGCGAGACCGCATGCAGGCGCAGTTGCGGATCACGGGCGGCGAGCGTCAGCGCGACATCGACCATCGTCAGCCCGGTCCCGACGAGCAGCGCGACGCCGCCGCCGCGGTCCTCGAACCGATCGAGCGCTCCGAGCTCCCACGGGTCGCGTACGAATCGCGGATGGTGGCGGACCGCCTGAGCCGAGGCGGGTGCGACGGCGGGGAGGTTCCCGGGCGCGAGCACGACCGCGTCAGCCTCGAGCGATCCCCCGTCGGCGAGCTCCAGGCGCATCTGGTCACGGTGCTGGCGAACCGCCCGCACCTCGGCGACCAGCCGGGCGAGGCGCACGTTCGGCGCCGCCTGGCTCTGCGCCTCGGAGAGGACGTCGGCGAGATACTCGCGATAGTCGACCCGCGGCGCGTAGGCCCCCGGATCGCAGACGCCGTGCCGCTCGCCGCGCCAGCGGACGAAGTGGTCGGGATCGTCGACGAACGCCGACATCCGGGCGGCGGTGACGTTGAGTCGATGCGCCGGATCTGCTGCCGCGTAGGCGGCGCCGCCGGTGCGTTCGTTGCGATCGATCAACACCGCTCTCAGCTCCGTGCCGCCGGCGGTGGCCGCCGCAAGCAGGTGCGTCGCGACCAGCATCCCGCTCGCGCCGGCGCCGAGGATCGCGACGGTCGGGCGCTGACGATGCGCCGGCGCACGCTCGCTGCGGCGGGCCGCTTGCTGCTGGCGGCTCAACATCGCGCCGCCCCGCACCCCCGCAGCCGATGACCCGCCCCATCTGACCCTGGCCGCTCGCGGCGCTCACGGCGTTGCGCAATCGAGCTCCAAAAGGTCAACATCCTCAACAAATTAGCCCGGTTCCACAGGTTCGTCAATGTCTCAAAAGTGGATCCGTTTTATCCGTTTTATTGTCTTCAGCAGCCGGCCGGACGGCGGACTTCCGGCGTTTGGGCGAGAATGTCGCGCATGAGGGTGTCGGCGAAAGCGGACTATGCGGTGCGCGCCGCGGTCGAGCTGGCGCAGGCCGGTGAGGAGTCCCGAACGGCCGAGGTGATCGCCAGCCGCCAGGACATCCCGATGCCCTTCCTGCAGAAGATCCTCCACGAGCTGCGCGTCGCTCGACTCGTCAGCAGCCAGCGCGGCCCGGAGGGCGGCCACCGCCTCGCGCGACCGGCGAAGGAGATCTCGGTCGCCGACATCCTGCGCGCCGTCGAAGGACCGATCGCCGCAGTGCGTGGAGAGGCGCCGGAGGCGCTCCACTACCCGGGAGCAGCTGAGCCGGTGCAGCTGGTCTGGATCGCCCTGCGGACAAACATGCGCGAGGTGCTCGAGGGGGTCACGCTTGCCGACCTGGCTGCCGGACGACTGCCACGACGGATCTCGGGGCTCGCGAGCAAGCCGGAGTCCTGGATCACACGCTGAGCGCGACCCACCCGGCCCGGCGCACGAGCACGATGTCGCCGGGGCGGTGATCGAGCCAGTCCCACTCCACGACGTCCAGATGCGCAGTTGCGTCGCTGCCGTCCGACAGCAGGACCGCGACCTCGACGCTGTCCCCGCGCCGGCGTACGTCTTCGACGAATGCCTCCCCGGTGGCGCATCCGGCGTGGGGCGTCAGCTCGACCACGGGGCCGCCGAAACGCCGGAAACGTGAACGAAGTGCGCGGAGTGGCCCGGCGGCGGCTCTGATCACGGCGCAAAGCATACAAAAACAGTCGACTTTATGAAGTTCTTCTCTTTCCGGCCGACTAAAGTAGAGCAATCCGGTCTAGAAACTGTACAATCGCGAAATGCTGCTCGATGTCCACCAGCACCTCTGGACCGAACCGCTGATCGACGCGCTCGAGCGGCGCGCGCGGCTGCCGTTCGTGCGCCGCGAAGGCGATCGCCGCATCGTCATCTACGTCGCGGGCGAGGCACCGTCCGCGCTCGACCTTGATGGCGAGGAGCCGGCTCGCCGGCGCGAGCTGCTGGCGCGCGACGGCGTCGCCCATGCCCTGATCGCGATCTCGAGCCCGCTCGGGATCGAGGCGCTGCCGCGCGAGGAGGCCGAGGAGCTGATCGACGCACACCTGACCGGCGTAGCGGGCGCGGGCGAGCAATTCCGCGCCTGGGGGCCGCTGCCGCTGGACGGACTCTGCGCCGCCGACATCGACGACGTACTCGGTCGTGGTTGCGTCGGCGTCTCGCTCCCGGCGGGCGCACTTGCCCAGCCGCACGCGCTTCCCCGTCTCGATGACGCACTGTCGCGGATCGAGGCGCTCGACGCGCCGCTGTTCATCCATCCCGGACCCGGCCTCGGGCAGCGCGCCGGCGAGTGCGCGCTGAACGATCCGCTGTGGTGGCCGGCACTGACCGACTACGTGGCGCAGATGCAGGCCGCCTGGCTTGCGTTCGCGACGCTCGTTCGCCGCACCCATCCCCAGCTGCGGGTGATCTTCGCGATGCTCGCCGGTGGCGCACCGCTGCTGAGCGAGCGGCTCGAAGCGCGCAGCGGGCCGCCGATCGATTTGGGCGACGCACACAGCTACTACGAGACATCGTCCTACGGTCCGGTCGCGATCGAGGCGATGGCGCAGCGCGTCGGCCTGCGCCAGCTGCTCTACGGCTCCGATCGCCCGGTGATCGAGCCGATGGCCGGGGCCGCCGCCCCGTTCCTCAGCGCGAACGCCGGCTGGCTGACGCGGCGTTCGCGGGTGCCGGCGTGAGCCGGCTCATCCCGCCCCGCGGCCAACTCGCGCCGCTCGCCCTCGAGCGCTTCGCGCTCGCCCTGGCCGCTTCGCCCGAGGATTGGCAGGAGCGCCTCACACCGGCCGACCTCAACGCCCGTTGCTACGCCGAGATCTGGTCGGACGAGAACGTCAATGCCTGGGCGATCCGCTGGTCGGATGACGCCGACACCGGCTTTCACGATCACGATGTCGCCGCTGCCGGGATCGCCGTGATCGAAGGCCTCGTCGTCGAGGAGCGGCTCACGCTCGGCGGGCCGCCAATCGCGCGCCACTTCGGCCACGGTAGCTCGTTCCACCTCTCCGCATCGGCAATCCATCGCGTCCGCCACGGCGGCGGCGGCACGGCCCTGACGGTTCACGCCTACTCACCGCCGCTGCGCGTCCAGGGCGTATACCGCATCACAGACGACGGCGCACTCGAGCGCGACGTCGTCCCCTACACCGAGGAGCTCCACGGCGAGCTCGCCGTCGCGGCCTGAGGGGCGCGGTCAGGCCGAGGCCGACGTCGCGCGCTGCTCGGCGCGAACCTCGAAGGAGGTCATCGTCAGCGGCCCGAACGAGGTGATCAGCGCGACATCGACGGCGTCACGGCCGCGGCCGACGATGACGCGGCCGATCCGCGGCCGGTTGTTGCGCGCGTCGAAGGTGTACCAGCGGCCGTCGAGGTAGGCCTCGAACCAGGCGGCGAAGTCCATCGGCTCGGCGGGCAGCGGAACGTCGATCGCCGGGATGTAGCCGAAGACATAGCGAGCCGGGATGTTGAGGGCCCGACAGAAGGTGATCGCGAGGTGAGCGAAGTCGCGACAGACGCCCTGCCTCGCACGATAGGCGTCGGCCGCGGTCGTCCAGGGGTTCGAGCCGCCGGGCATGAACTCCAGCTGGTCGTGCACGTAATCGACGATCGTCTGCACGCGCGTCCAGCCAGGAGCGAGCGCGCCAAAGCGCTGCCACGCTTCGTGGCCGAGCTCGTCGGGCAGGCAGAACCGGCTCGGCATGATGAAGTTCAGCACCTCGTCGGGCAGCTGATCGACCGCCGTCTCGCGCGCGCCGGGCTCGATCACGTCGGCCGGCGCCGAGAGCAGCACCTCGGCCTCGTAGCGAACCGTCGATCCGCCGGTCGGCAGCTCGAAGCGCTCACAGCGATTCCCGTAGCCATCGACGTAGCCGCGGTGAACCGCGCCGGTGTCCCAACGCTCGCTCGACAGCGACACCCCCGGCTCATCCAGTAGCGGCGCGACCTGCATGATCGCGGAGGCGGGCTGCACCGAATCGAGCCCGAATTCGCATCCGACGGTGAGCGCAAGCGTCTGCTGACCCACATAGCCGTCGTGGCCCGTGGGCGCCCGCTCGCTCATGTCTTCCATCAGGATGACAGAACGGTTGGACCGCGGTCGCCGTCGCGACCGGCCGAAAGCCCTCCTCGCAACGGCGTCAAGCGCTCGGCGTGCCGCCGCTGTCGCTGTTCGGACCCGACCGTGCCGCCCACCACTCCCTTGGCACGATCTGCAGGGCGAGAGCCAGCGAGCTTTGGTCGAGCGTCTCGGCGAGTTGAGCGATCGTGACGAGGGTGTCGCTCAGCCAGTCGTCGTCGAGATTGCCGTGCAGCTCGACGATCGGGCTGGCGCGGCTGACGCGCCGGCGCTTGGGATCATCGTCGGTCGGCTCGAAGTGCTCGAGCAGGCTGCCGACCGCGGCGAGGCGGCTGTACAGCTCGACGTGGCGATCGATCACCCCGGCGTAGGCGGCCGAGTTGAGCAGCACGCCGGCCCAGCGGCCGAGCAGCTCGTCGCTGCGACGCATCAGGCGCGCAACGAGCCCGTGGAGGTGCTGGCGGCGCTCGTGATCAGCAAGCAGCTCCCGCATCGCCGCGACGATCCGTGGCGTGTCCTGCAGCGTTTGCGCGCCGACGCTGAGCATCGCCTCGGTCTCCTCACCGGCGTACATCAGGCCGAGGATCTCCATCAGCGTCGTCCAGATCAGGCGCGCGGTGCCGACCAGCTCGAACAGCACATACTGGGCAAGCACGCTCCAGTCGCGCCGGCGGCGCCGCTCGAGCGCCTCATTGAAGATCGCGACCGACAGGGCCACCACGACCAGACTCGAGACCAGGTTTGTCAGCAGCGGGTTGTGGGCCCAGAACCCGCTGTCGAGGCGGTCGGAGAGGATCGTCGCCGCGAGCAGCCCGAGCGCCAGCCCGGCGATCAGGCGGGTGCGACGCAGATACCTCCGGGCATAGTCAGCGCCAGCGGGGCTGGGGGCACCACGGGCGATCACGTGGCGCGAGCGATGTGGGCGCGTGAGCCTCCGACTTCGCCACTCCTAATGTGGATCGGGGTCCACCAGACTGGGGCTCTCGGCGCAGCCCAATGTGGTCTGCAGGACCCGGCGGACCTTCGCGGCGATCCAGAACCTATTGACGAGCCTCGGGAGTGGACCGATCCCACCCGCGATGACGTGAACGATCGTCCTGCCAGGCTGCTGGGAGACCTTCAGCTCGGCGCGGAACAGTCGGGTGGGGGTTGTCGCGACCGTGATCATGTCGGCGTGATCGGGCCGCGGCCTGCCGATCGGATTCCAGTTCATCGCCGTTCCCGGCAGCACTGCGTATCTGGGGCCTGGGCCGTGGCGCAACGCCTCACTGATCTCTTCAACCGTGACGTCAGAGCGCGTGATCGTGAGTGTGTTCATCGCTCGCTCAGTGGGCGGCGAGGGCGCCGGCATGCTGTGTGTCGGCGTCCTTGCTGTCGGTCCCGGAGAGGACGATCTTCAGCGCGCCGGTGTTGGCGGCGTCGGCGAACGTGTCGTAGGCCGCCATCGTGTCCGCGAGCGCGTAGTGGTGTGTCGCGAACAGCGACGGGTCGAGCCGGCCGCTGATGATCAGGCGCAGCAGCTGCGGGATGCTGAACGTGTCGACCAGGCCGGTCGTGATCGTGACGTCGCGCGTCCACAGCTTCTCGAGGTGCAGCGTGGCCGAGTGGCCGTGCACGCCAATGTTGGCGACGCGTCCGCCGGGACGGATCAGCGCGGTCGCGAGCTCGAAGGTCGCCGGGACACCGACCGCTTCGAGCGCGACGTCGACGCCGAGGCCGTCGGTCATCTCCATGATCAGCGCCAGCGGATCCTCGCGGCCGTTGTTGATCGTGATGTCGGCGCCGAACTTGAGGGCGCTCTCCAGTCGGCTGTCGGCGAGGTCGATCGAGATGATCCGCCCGGGCGTGTAGAGCTGCGCGGTCAGGACCGCCGAGAGGCCGACCGGGCCGGCGCCGACGATCGCGACGCTGTCGCCCGGCGAGATCATCCCGTTGAGGACGCCGACCTCGAACGCGGTCGGCAGGATGTCGGCGAGGAACAGGACCGCCTCGTCGGCCAGGCTGTCGGGGAACTTGTAGACCGAGTTGTCGGCAAACGGGACGCGCGCGAGCTCGGCCTGCAGGCCGTTGATCGTGTGGCCGAAGATCCAGCCCCCACCGCCGAGGCACTGCCCGTAGCGGGCCTCCTTGCAGTAGCGGCAGCGCCCGCAGGCACTGACGCACGACAGCAGCACGCGATCACCGGCCGCGACCGTGCTGACCGCCGAGCCGACCTCAACGACGGTCCCGACCGCCTCGTGGCCAAGGATCGTCCCCGGCAACGTCTCCGGGACGTCGCCCTTGAGGATGTGCAGGTCGCTGCCGCAGATCGTCGAGGTGTCGATGCGAACGATCGCGTCGGTCGGATCGATGATCGTTGGATCATCGACCGTATCCCAACCGCGCTCGCCGGGGCCGTGGTAAACGAGAGCCTTCATGTCAGTCTCCTATGCCGTGAAGTGCGGGAATGCGACCTTTGGCGGCCGCCCAAAAATGTCGGCCGCGACGCGTCCAGACGCTGGGCCTGGACGCGGCGCGACCGCGAGCTCACACTGGCGTCGCGTCCTCATCGGCGCCGCCCGCAAGCCAGCTCATCGGCCGGTACGGGGCCATCTGCCGGACCAAGAACATCGCCACGATCGTCACGCCGAAGTAGGTGAACAGCTCGATCACCGTCGGCGTGTTACCGATCATGTTGTTCGCAAGACCCATCACACCGAAGGCGAGCAGCGCGACGCTGAGGCCGGCCAGCAGCACCGGCTTTCGCCGTGTCGGCAGGAACTCGCCGCGCAGCAGGCTGATCGCCAGCAGCACGACGATCGACGCCTCGAGCAAACCGAGCAGGAACCAGGCCGCGTTATTCCCCGGAACGCTGGCGAAGAACGAGCCGTCAAACAGCTTCGCCAGAACCGCCGGCATGTTCCCGTTGTCGGTGATCAGCTTCTCGTAGGAGGCGTAATAGAAGAGGAAACCGACCGACAGGTAGATGCCGGCCAGCGACGCCGCATACGTAGCGACCTTCGTGATGTCAGAGACCCCCAGATGCAGGCCCGTCTGGGAATGGATCTTTGGCTTAGTGGCTGCGTGTGTGGCCATCTGCCCTCCGTGATCGTGGTTGGGCGCTCCGCGCCCGAGAAGGTGCTCGCCTGGTCACGACGGCACGACCTCGCCGTTGGCTGGGGCGGGCTGGAGCGGTGCGGCCGGCAGGTTGCCGGCGGCATTGCCCTCGCGGGCGAGGAACGCCCCGAGCTCCTGGATCGTGCTCATCAGCGGCGCCGGGAAGACGACCGTCGAGTTCTTGTCGACGGCGATCTCGACGAGGGTCTGAAGGTTGCGCAGCTGGAGCGCGAGCGGGTGAGCCATCATCACGTCGGAGGCATGCGCGAGCTCGCCGGCGGCCAGCGCCTCGCCCTCGGCGGCGATGATCTTGGCGCGCTTCTCACGTTCGGCCTCGGCCTGACGGGCCATTGCGCGCTTCATCGTGTCCGGGAGCTGGATGTCCTTCAGCTCGACGGTCGTGACCTTGATCCCCCACTCCTCGGTCTGGACGTCGAGGATCTCGCGGATGTTCGTGTTGATCTTGTCCGTCTCGGAAAGCGTCTCGTCAAGCGTGTGGCGGCCGACGACCGAACGCAGCGTGGTCTGCGCGATCTGGTTGATCGCCTCGGCCACGTTCTCGATCGCGACGACCGCACGGATCGGATCCTCGACGCGGTAGTAGGCGACCGCGGACACGTCGATGCTGACGTTGTCGCGGGTGATGATGCCCTGCGACTGGATCGGCATCGTGATGATCCGCAGCGAGACGCGATCGATCCGGTTGAGCAGCGGGATGAAGAAGATCAGCCCCGGGCCGCGGGCTTCGTGGCCCACCTTGCCGAGATGGAACATGACGGCCCGCTCGTACTGCTTCAGCACGCGGACCCCCGACGCGAGGATTGCGAACGCTATGAGCGCTAGCACGACGATTGCGTAGACGGCCCCCATTGCTGGAGCTCCTTGGTCGAGCGGCTGGATTTCACGACCCGACGCCTGGCGCCGGGCCACCGCGCGTGATGGTCCTAAGACCGGTTCCGGCGGGAGATATCCGAAGAATATTGGGCGCTTGAGTCTGGAATCCTAAATCTAGTATTCCGGGATGCCTTCCGGCTCAAGTCGCGGGAAGATTGTGTCGATACGCACACAAGGTCGACGATGAGTTCTCTTCAAACCCAGCTCAGCAAGGACACGATGATTGGGCGGGCGATGCGGCCGGATTCGAACAACGGCCCCGTCGCCGAGCGGGTCTCGCCGCCCGGGCCGACAGCGTTGATCGTCGACGACGACGACGTCAGCGCGCTCGCCCTCAGTGCGCTGCTCGAACGCGGCGGGCTGAGCACGCTGGCCGCCAGCAGCGGGCCGGCCGCGCTCGAAACGCTCGACGCACGAACTGACGTCGGCGTCGTGCTGATGGACATCATGATGCCGGTGATGGATGGCTACGAGGCGATGGCCGAGATCCGCAAACGGCCGGCCTATCTGAACATCCCGATCATCGCCGTCACCGGTAAGGATCGGGACGGCGAGCGCGAGCGCTGCATCGCGGCCGGGGCGTCGGACTACGTCGCCAAGCCGATCGACACGCCAGGGCTGCTGTCGGCACTCTCGGGCTGGCTGCCGGCGTTTGGGCCGATGCAGGGACTGCGCGCGTAGCCCGCTTGCCTGTAACGCCTTTCGCTGCCTGAATTGTCTGCAAGACTCCGCCTGTGGAGGAGATCGAGCTGGTCT
>Ga0302184_10001181_pt1 | contig 16923 bp, 11 predicted proteins | sample I_Palsa_N3_3_FD_200233 | JGI IMG/M metagenome (GOLD analysis project Ga0302184, IMG submission 200233) | Peat permafrost microbial communities from Stordalen Mire near Abisko, Sweden - I_Palsa_N3_3 | ecosystem: Environmental > Terrestrial > Soil > Palsa > Peat permafrost | place: Sweden...
CGGCGCGTGACTTGCCCAGTCCAAAGCGCGCACCGCCGCCGCGCCAGTAGTCGCGCGTGCGCAGCCCACGCCACAGAACGATCAGGCTTGCCAGTGGCAGCGCGAGATACCACAGCAGCGTATAGAGGCGGCGCGCGGCTGGGATCGGCACGGCTTTAGACCGGCTCCTGCGCGAGCACGCTGCGATCGAGCGCCAGATAGGCATCGAGCAGCGCGCTCCAGTCGGCCTCGCCGAAGTGGCCCAACGGCAGCGTATCCGTGACCTTCTCGATCGAACGGCGCAGCCGCACCAGATTGCTGTCGCACCAGAGTCCCGGTGCGCGCAGTCCGCCGCGGTCGAAATCCACGAGCCAGACCCTATCGCCCTGACCCAGCAGTCCAGCCGCTCGGCGCCAACGGCGCGCGCTGCAGATGCGCGGCCAGCGATGGCGCAGCGGGAATCTGTTCGGTCAGCAGATCCGCGCTGTAGGTATAGCGGCCGGTGCGCCGATAGCAGGCGGCGATGGGCACCGGCACCGGCAAGCCGGCCCGGCGCAGCACATAGAGCAGATGCCATTCGAGGTAGGAGCGCGTGCGGCTCTCATCGCTCCAGTGGTAGCGATCGCGCATGAGACGGGCCATCCAGCCGCCCCGCCGATAATGGCGCAGCACCAGCTGTCGCTCGTCCGCCTCAATGAATAACGCCGCGCCGCGTCCCTCAGTGCTCTCGCGCACCTGACCGCGTCGGGACCACCAGAGCGCATCGAACCATGAGCTATCGGCGTTGCCCGCGCGGGAGGCGTCATATAGCATCGCGCCGCCGGCAATCGGCTTGTGCCGAACCTCCGTGCCGACCGGCCAACGCAAAGACTTCCCCATGATTCATCCCATGATCCCGCCCCGGAGCCTGTGCATTCTGCGGCTCTCGGCCATTGGCGATACCTGTCACGTCGTTTCGATCGTGCGCACATTGCAGCGCGTCTGGCCGGCGACGCGGCTGACCTGGATCGTCGGCAGCGTCGAGGCGCGCCTCGTGTCGCTGCTGCCGGGCGTTGAGTTTATCACCATCGACAAGCGTGCCGGCCTCGCGGGCATACGCGCGCTGCGCGCCGCACTGCGCGGGCGCCAGTACGACGTGCTGTTGCACATGCAGCTGGCGCTGCGCGCCAGCCTGATCTCGCTGTGCGTGCGCGCAAGGCTGCGGCTCGGGTTCGACCGCGCGCGCGCACGTGAGCTGCAGTGGTTGTTCACCAACGAGCGCATCGCGCCGCGTCGCGAGCAGCATGTGCTCGAAGCATTGCAAGGCTTCCTGACTGCCCTTGGCATAGAGCCGGGTGTGCTCGAATGGAATCTGCCATTGCCAGCCGACGCTCTGGCATACGCCGCCGCCGTGATTCCCGATGAGCAACCCACGCTCATCGTCAGTGCCTGCGCGAATCACGCGCTGCGCAATTGGCGCGCCGAGCGCTATGCCGCCGTCATTGCCCATGCGGCGCGCCGGCACGCAATGCGCATCGTGCTGTGCGGTGGGCGCACACCCCTCGAGCGCGAGATGGGCGCGGCCATCGAGCGGCACGCGGGCGTGCCGGTGCGCAATCAGATCGGCCGGGACACGCTGCCGCAATTGCTGGCGTTGCTGGCGCGCGCCACGGTGCTTTTGACTCCCGACTCCGGACCGGCGCACATGGCCACGATGGTCGCGACGCCGGTGATCGGCCTGTATGCCGCCACCCGTCTGCAGCGCACTGGGCCCTATCTGTCGCGACAGTGGTCGATCGACCGCTATGAGCAGGCGGCGCGGCGCTTTCGCGGCTGCAGCGCCGCCGAATTGCCCTGGCACGCGAAGATCGAGCAGCCTGGCGTCATGGATCTGATTGAAGTCGCGGACGTGTGCGAGCGGCTCGATGCGCTGTTGCGCGAGCCCCGCGGCCAGCCTGCTACGATAAGCCGATGAAGGAGATTGTGGTGCCGGTCTCGCCCGGGGAGCTGCTCGACAAGATCACGATTCTGCGCATCAAGTGCGCGCGCATCGCCGACGCCGGCAAGCTCGCGCACGTGCGTCACGAATTGTCGCAGCTGGAGGCCAGTCGCGAGGCCTCGCTGCCGGCGAGCCCCGACATGGCGGCCGATGAGGCCGCGCTCGAGCGCGTCAACGCCGAGCTCTGGTACATCGAGGATCGTATCCGCGAGCATGAAGCGCGGGGTTGCTTCGACGCGAGTTTCATCGAGCTCGCGCGCTCGGTGTATCTGCGCAATGACGAGCGCGCCGCGCTCAAACGGCGCATCAACCTCAGGCTCGAGTCGGCGCTGGTTGAGGAGAAATCCTATCGCCCCTACCGCTAAAGGCCTTTAGCGCAGCAGCGTGTATTCAGCGCCGCAATAGGGGCACTTGGCGAAGCCGGTCGGCTCGATCGGCAGATACACGCGCGGGTGTGAATTCCACAAGATCATGTCCGGCATCGGACAGGACAACGGCACATCAGCGTCAGTGACCGTGTACTGCATCTGAGCGTTGGCCGGACGATCTTCGACCTGTGATGACATGGGCACGATTATAGAGGCAGGCGCAGGCCGTACGCGATCACTCGCCCATGACCTCGTCCCAGATGGCCCTGACTGCCGCGCGTTCGCTGACAAACTCGCTGGACAGGATCAGCTCACCGTGTCCTTCGAGCGAGCGATGATGCAGCAGCGTGCGATAGGCCCGGTAGGCGCCGGTCAGCGCATCCACTCGCGCCTGCGGCACCAGATCGGCCGATGCGACCGATTCGAGCTGCCGGATGGTATCGGCATAGTGCGCGACCGGCGGATATTCCCGCGCCCAGTTCAGTGCCCAGTATTGCGCGAGAAACTCGATATCGCCGATACCGCCGGGATCCTGCTTCAGATCGACCTTGCCGGGCGGCGCGCGCGCCAGCTCGGTACGCTGGCGGTTGCGCATCTGCCGTACCTCCTCGCGCAGCGTTGCGCGCCGGACATGCAGCCGCAGCACCTCGGTGCGCACCGCCTCGAAGCGCTCGCACAGCTCGCCCGCCCCCGCCACGGCACGCGCATGCAGCAGCGCCTGATGCTCCCAGGTCCAGGCCTCGTGGCGCTGATATTCGGCGAACGCATCGATGCCGGTAATCAGCATGCCGGCCTTGCCGCTCGGACGCAGGCGCATATCCACTTCGTACAGCCGTCCGGATTCCGAGTACATCGACAGCAGGTGCACCATGCGCTGCGCGAAGCGCAAAAAGAACAACTGATTATCCAGGTGGCGGCCGCCCTCGGTCTCCTGCTGCGAGCCGTGCGAATCATGCAGAAATACCAGATCCAGATCCGAGGCGTAGCCAAGCTCCTGGCCGCCGAGCTTGCCATAGCCGACAACGCACAGCCGCACTGCGCGCCGCTCTGCGCCCACGCCGCACATCGGTACGCCCAGCGCCGGCGTCAATTGCTGCCAGGTCAGCGCGAGCGCGCGCTCGACGATCAGCTCGGCGATATCGGTTAGTCGATCACTGACCTGCATGACCGGCAGCCTTGAGAACAGGTCCGCAACCCCAAGGCGGAAGAATGCGGCGCGCTGGAACTGGCGCAAACGCTCGATCAATTGCTCCTGATCTTCCTGATCGGCCCCGTCCATGCGCTGTTCCAGATCGGCCGCGAGCGCGGCGCGCTCGGGCGGCTGATCCAGAATGCTCTCATCGAGCAGCTCATCGAGCAGTAATGGGTGCGCGGCGATCTGCTCGATCAGAAAGTCGCCATGGCCGGCCAATTGCACGAGGCGCAGGCGTGCGCGCGTATTGTGTCGCAGCAGCGCCAGGTAGGCCGCGCGCGAACCGATCGCTTCGAGTACCTGCAGCACCCGTCGCAGCGTCGGCAGTGGCGCGCTGGCCGGCGCGATATCGTCAATCAACAAGGGCAACAGCGCGGCGAGCCGACGACTGGCGGTCTGATCGAGCCGGCGGCTGGCCTGATGAGCAAAATCCAGCAACAGCCGTGCCGCCTCAGCGCCCTGCTTGAGCCCGACGGCGTCCAGCCGCGCGCTCAGCACCGGCAGATCGCCATCGCTGAGCGGCAGCGCGGCGGCAGCGTGCTCTTCCTTGCTACCGAAGAGCAGCGCGCGAAAATGCACCGCGACGCGGCCGCGCTGCTGCGCGATCAGCTCGGCGAGCTCGGCCCACGCGGCGCAGCCCATGCTGCGCGCCAGCCGCTCGCGCTCGAGCTCATCGATCGGCAGCTTGTGTACCTGCTGATCGGCTCGCATCTGCAGGCGGTTCTCCAGTCGCCGCAGGAACACATAGGCCGCATCCAGCTCGGCGACTGCCGCGGCGGGCAATAATTTGACGCCGGCCAGCAAGGGCAGCGCCCGGCGCAGCGAGCTGCCCTGAAGCCGGCGATCCTGGCCGCCGCGTATGAGCTGGAAGGACTGCACGATGAACTCGATCTCGCGAATGCCGCCGTCGCCGAGCTTGATGTTGTCGGCGAGCTCGCGGCGCTGCACCTCGCGCTCAATCAATTCCTTCATCTGTGCCAGCGACTCGAGCACGCCGAAATCCAGGTAGCGTCGGTACACGAACGGCCGGATCGTCGTGCGCAGCAATTGCTCATAGATCGGCTCGTTCGTGATCGCGCGTGCCTTGACCCAGGCATAACGCTCCCAATCGCGGCCGTGGATCTGCAGATAGTCCTCGAGCGCCGCAGCGCTCGAGACTACCGGGCCGCTGGCGCCGAAGGGCCGCAGCCGCAGGTCCACGCGGAATACGAAGCCCTCCTCGGTCGGCAGCTCGAGCAGGCGCAGCAGCAGCTGCGCCAGGCGCGTGAAGTATTGCTGATTGCCGAGCGGCTGCGCGCCGTCAGTCTCCCCATTCTCGGGATACAGCAGCACGAGGTCGATATCGGAGGAGAAATTGAGCTCGCCACCGCCGAGTTTGCCCATCGCGACGATGATGATCTGCTGCCTCTCACCCGCGGCATTGCGCGGCTGCCCATGCCGCAGCGCCAATGATCGGTCGGCAAACTGCTGCGCGAGTCGCAGCGCGCAATCGGCCGCCCGCGACAGCTGCTCGAGCGTCTCATCAAGGCTCGCCCACTGCGCGAGATCGCGCCAGGCGATACGAGTGAATTCAGCGCGCCGCCAGCGCCGCAGGTCGGCCATGAACAGCGCCTCATCCGCGCTGTAGGTGCCGGGCAGATCCGCGCTTGCGCTCGGCAATTGCGGCAAGGCCAGCGGCTCGCCCGCGAGGCGCTCGCTGCCACGTGCCAGCAATGCCGGCCACAGCATCGGGTCCCGGCACAGCGCATCGAGCACGAACTCACTGGCCGCCAATACGGCCGGGGCGCTGGCGCTCAGTGCGTTGGGCGGCCCGCGCAGCGCTGCGGCCACTTCGGGCGCGCGTTCCGCGAGCGTGGACCAGGCGTGCGCCAGCGCCGCCTCGATCCCCTGCTGCATCGTGCGCGACCAGCCGAGCGTCAGGCGGGCGCCGGCGCTTCGAGCGCCTGCACCGTCACGTGCACGCTGAGCGTGTGCGAGCCGCCGCCGACAATCACGCCGCGCAGCGGGGAGACATCGCTAAAGTCGCGGCCCCAGGCGAGCGCGACATGATCCTGCTGCACGCGCAGATTGTTGGTCGGATCAAGCTCAACCCATCCAAAGGGCGGCGCGAACACCGATACCCAGGCATGTGAAGCGTCACCGCCCGCCCGGTCGGCCGTCGGCGGCGCCCCGGCCGCGTGCGTGTGCAGATAGCCGCTCATATAGCGCGCCGCCAGACCGGCGCTGCGCAGGCAGGCGATGAGCAGATGGGCATAGTCCTGACACACGCCGCGCCGCTTATGGAACACCTCGATCAATGGCGTGGCGATCTCGGTCTCACCGGGCGCATAGGTGAATTCATCGTGCACCTTATTCATCAGCGCGCTGGCAACCGCGAGCACGCTGCCGCCAGGTACCAGGCAGTCGTCAGCGAAATCGCTGAACAGGCGCTTGATGTGAATAAACGGCGATTCAACGCGAAAGCGCATCGCATCGAGACACGCCTGATCTCGTGGGCGCGCCCGATAGCACAACTCGTCGCGCACCTGCTCCCACGCCTCGCCCTCATCGCTCGGCAGCTCCGGCAGCGCCTCCAGGCTCACCTGCATTGCCGCGATCACCTGCAACTGCTCATGCGGTCGGTCCAGCTCGATGCGCGTGACGCCATTGCCAAAGGCATCCAGATATTCGCTGCGCACCGCCGCCTCCGGCTCGACCTCAATGACGTGCTGCAGGCAGCGCTGGCGCGCAAAGCTGCGCGGAGTCAGGTGCAATTGCTGGTGCGCGTGCGCCACCCTGCGTTTGTAGCGGTAGAACGTCTCGTGCCGTACCGCGTAGCGCACTGCCGTCAAGATGCCACCGCATGCAGATCCATTTCCACCAACGAGAAGTGGCGCAACGCAATGCGCTCAGACACAGCCCCGACGGCCTCGATGAGCTCGAAGAGCGCCGCCGACAGTGCCTGGCGGCGCGCCTCGCCGCTCTCGCCCTCATCCGCCACATCCGCGCTCGCCATGCCGACCAGACGCGCGATCGGCTCCTCGAGCTGCGTATCCGGCGCGGCCCCGAGTGACAGCGCCAGCTCGCCCAGCGCGCGTCGGATCGCGATCCACTGGAAGCACAACGTGCGTGGACTGGTCTCGTCGAACACCAGCACCTGCAATGCCGGCGCCAGCTGCGGTGTGGAGGCGTAGCGTGTGCGGTAGGTGATGCTCACGCCGCCGACGTCAAGCAGCCATTCGAGCTCGCCCTGCGGCAGTGGCGCACCCGGGGCGAGCCGGTCGGCGAGCAGCCCGGCCAGAAACAGCACGCGTTCGAACCGGCGCCCGAGCATCAGCAGCCGCCAGCCGTCATCCTGCGTCATATCATCGAGCGCGAAGCCGCTGAGCGCGCTCAGCGCCACGAGCAGCGCGTCGAGGGCCTCGAGCGGATCGTCATGCGCTGCACCGGCCGCATTGAATTGCTGCTGCATGACGCTGATCGCGCGCCAATGTTCCGCCGAGAGCACACTGCGTGACTGAGTTGCACACCAGCCGAGTCTACCCAGATCCGCCGCCAGGCCAAACTCCTGCGAATCATCAAACAGACTCTCGGCCGGATCGCCCTCCTTGGGCAGCACGCCATAGCGAATGCATTGCGCGCGCGCTTTGCGCCAGACCACGGCGTTGGTGCGCATGGACAGGGTCGCGCGCAATAATCGGGCTTTGTCCTCGCAGCGCTCCGAATAACGGCCCAGCCAGTAGAGGTTCTCGACCAATTGCGAGGGCAGCTCGTCGCGGCGCACGCGGTGCGGGGCGATCGGCGCCTCGGCCGCTGTCAGCGTGACTGGAGGCTCGTTATCTTTATCGTTATCGTCATCGTTATCGTCTTCGGCGAGCACCCAGACGTCTTTGGTGCCGCCGCCGCGCTGACTCGAGACAATATCAACCACACCTTCGGCCGCGATGCGCGCCATGCCGCCGGGCATGACCTGATAGCCCTCGGGAGTCGCAACCGCATAGACACGCATGGTCAGCGTGCGCGGCGCGAGGCGCACCTTGGCGCCGGCGCGCCAGGATGGGGCCTGCGAGAGGCTGACGCGCTCCTGCGCCACATAGGCATACGGCCGGCCGCGCAATCGCTTGATGAGCAACGAGCGTTCTTCGCGCGTCAGATCGCGCCCGAAGCACGCCTCGAACTTCTGATTGGGAAAGGTCGGCTTCACGACCAGGCGATCGAGCTCGGCGATCGCATAGTCGAGCGCCGGGCGCTCACCGCACCACCAGGTCGCAACCGATGGCAGGCGCAGCCGCTCGCCAAGCAATGTTTGCGCCGCACCGGGCAGAAAACCTAGCCAGGCGCCGGATTCGAGCACTCCGCTGCCCAGCGCATTGGCGAGCACCACGCGTCCCGCGCGCACGACGCCGATCATGCCCGGCACCCCGAGCGCGGAATCCGCGCGCAGCTCCAGCGGATCGCAGAAATCATCATCGACCCGGCGCAGGATCCCGTGCACGCGCCGCAGTCCAAGCAGCGTCTTCATATAGACCGTATCGTCGCGTACGGTGAGGTCCTGGCCCTGCACCAGTGGCAATCCCATGTGGCGCGCGAGGAACGCGTGCTCGAAGTAGGTTTCGTTGAATGGCCCGGGTGTCAGCACCACCACCAGCGGCGCGCTCTGATCATCGGCGAGCGCCATGAGGCCCTCGCGCAACGCATTAAAGAATGCACCCAGCGGCCGCACGGTGAGCTCATTGACCATCTCCGGCAGCACGCGCGCGATGATGGCGCGATTCTCGAGCGCATAGCCGGGTCCGGAAGGCGTCTGGGTGCGATCGCTCAGAACCCACCAGTGCCCGTCGGGTGCGCGCGCGAGCTCGGCCGCATACAAATGCAGCCAGCGATCGCCAACCGGTCGTGTGCCATGCGCGGCCCAGAGAAAATTCGGGTGGCCGAAAGCGAGCTCGGCCGGCACGACACCCTCGGCGATCAGTCGTTGCTCGCCGTACAGGTCGGCGAGCATGGCATTGAGCAATTGCGCGCGCTGCTGCACGCCGGCTTCGATCGTGCGCCATTCGTCCGCGGGAATCAGCAAGGGCAGCGGATCGAGCTGCCAGGGGCGATCGCGCCCCTGCGGGTCGGCGTAGACGTTGTAGGTCACGCCGTTCTCGACGACCAGGCGACGCGTCAGTTCGACGCTGCGGCGCGCCGCGTCCGCGCCGCCCTGGGCCAGATACTCGATCAGCGGCCGCCAGTGTCCCCGGATCGAGCCGTCCCGATCCAGGAGCTCGTCGTAGCGCTGCAGGCTGCCCGCATAAAGCAGCTGCTTCGAATCAAGCATCGTGCGCACAGATGGCAGGCTACCTCAGGCGAAGCGTCGAAGATCCAGCGTGAAGGGAAAATCGGGATTCGGGCTCTCGGGGCTGACCAGGGGAGCCAATGGCAAGCTCGCCGCGAGCGCACCGCCCGTCATCGAGGCACTGCCCGGGGTGTGGCCGAGCCGGAAGAAGCGCGCCAGGCGCCGGCTTTCGGCTTCGAATGAGTTGACTGGAAAGGTTTGGTAACTGCGGCCCCCTGGGTGCGCGACATGATACTGGCAACCGCCGAGCGAGCGTTGCCCCCAGGTGTCCACGAGGTCGAAGGTCAGCGGCGCGTTAACGCCAATCGTCGGGTGCAGCGCCGAGGCCGGCTGCCATGCCCGATAGCGCACACCGCCGACGAACTCACCGACCGCGCCCGTCGGACGCAATGGCACGGCCCGGCCATTGCACGTGAGCACGAAGCGCTCCGGGGGCAGGTCAGTGACCCTCACCTGCAGGCGCTCGACCGATGAGTCCACAAAGCGCACCGCGCCGCCCGCGGCGTGCTCCTCGCCCATGACGTGCCAGGGCTCGAGCGCCTGACGCAGTTCCATGCCTATACCCAAGATCGAATAGTCGCCGTATTTTGGAAAGCGGAACTCGAAGTGCGGCGCAAACCACGCGGGCTCGAATGCATAGCCGGCCCGCTGCTGCTCGCTCAGTACGTCGCGAAAATCCTGCTCGACAAAATAAGGCAGCATGAACCGATCATGCAGTTCTACGCCCCAGCGCGCCAGCCTGGTGGGCCGATAGGGCTGTTTCCAGAAACGAGCGATCAATGAGCGCAGCAATAACTGCTGCGTGAGGCTCATGCGCTGATGCGGCGGCATCTCGAAGGCACGCAATTCCAGCAGTCCCAGCCGCCCATTCGGCCCGTCCGGCGAGTACAGCTTGTCGATGCAGAACTCGGCGCGATGTGTGTTGCCGGTTACATCGATCAGCAGGTTGCGCAGCAATCGGTCCGTGAGCCAGGGTGGGATGGCGCCACCGGGCTCGGGAATTTGGCGCAGCGCGAGCTCGAGCTCGTAGAGCGAGTCGTTGCGTGCCTCATCAACACGCGGCGCCTGTGAGCTCGGACCGATGAACAGGCCCGTGAACAGATACGAGAGCGAGGGGTGGTTGTGCCAATAGGCGAGCAGGCTCGCGAGCAGATCCGGCCGGCGCAGGAACGGTGAGTCCGCGGGCGTCGCGCCGCCGAGCACGAAGTGATTGCCGCCGCCCGTACCCGTATGTCGGCCATCGAGCATGAATTTTTCGGTGCCGAGGCCCGTGGCATGCGCGGCCTCATAGAGGAACTGCGTGCCTTCCACCAGCTCGCGCCAGCTGCCGGATGGCTGAACGTTGACCTCGATGACACCGGGATCCGGCGTCACGCGAAAGCCGTTGAGCCGCGCATCTTTGGGCGGCTCGTAGCCCTCCAGCAATACCGGCTGAGCCAGCGCAGCGGCGGTCGCCTCGATTGCCGCCACGAGCTGCAGATAGTCTTCCGCACGCGCCAGCGGCGGCATGAATACGTACAACACGCCGTTGCGCGGCTCGGCGCACAGCGCCGTGCGCGTGATCCGGGCGGCCGACTCGCGCAACGCCGGCGGCCGCTCGGGCACAGCATTCGTAGTGCGCCCGAGCGCTACGGCAGGCGCGATCGTCTCGCGGCTTGCGGGGACGGCGGGCCGCAATTGCGCGCGCACCTGCGCGTAGCGCGCCAATGCAGGAAAGTTCTGCATCGGATCCGGGGACCAGACGTAGGGATAATCGGTGCGCGAGACCCAGGGCTGCGAATCGAGCGGCAGGCGCAGACCCAGCGGTGAATCGCCCGGAAGCAGGTAACAGCGCTCCGAGCGCAGGAACCAGGAGCCGCTTTGCCAGCCCTCGCCGTCGGCGGTGCGCGCGATCGGCAGCACATGGCCGGCGATGCGCTCGAGTCCCTGCGAGTACAGCCGCATGAGCCGCGCGCGCTCGAGCGGATCATCGAGCCGCGAGTCCAGTGGATCGACATTGATCGGCAGGCGCCGCTCGCGCCAGAGGTAGTAGAACACGTCCTCGTAGGCCCCAAAGACATGCCGCGCATCCACGCCCAGTCGCTCGGCAACCCCCATGAGGAACGAGTGCGCGCGCGCGGGGGTGACCTCATAATCGCGCCCCTCATCGGCGATCAGCGCGCGCTCGCGCCAGATAGGCTCCTTATCGCGGCGCCAGAAGCAATTCAGCGACCAGCGCGGCAAGGCTTCACCCGGATACCATTTGCCCTGCCCAAAATGGGTCAGGCCCTGCGGGGCGTAGCGATCGCGCAGCCGGTGGTAGAGCTCGGCGGCCAGACGGCGCTTGTTCGGCCCGACAGCGGCGCTGTTCCATTCCTCGCCATCTGGATCGTCCATCGCCACGAAAGTCGGCTCGCCTCCCATCGTCAGACGCACATCGCAGCGCTCGAGCTCGCTGTCTATGCTCGCTCCGAGCCGCTCGATCTCGCCCCACTGCACATCGGTGTAGGGCTTGGTCACGCGCGGCGCCTCCCATATGCGCGCGACTGACATCCGGTGCTCGAACTGCACCGCACTTTCCTCGACAGCACCGCTGATCGGGGCGGCAGCGGAAGGCTCGGGCGTGCAGGCGAGCGGGATGTGACCCTCGCCCGCGAGCAGCCCCGAGGTCGGATCGAGCCCGATCCAGCCTGCGCCGGGCAGATACACCTCACACCAGGCGTGCAGGTCGGTGAAATCCGCCGTCGGCCCGGCGGGCCCATCCAGTGCCTTGACGTCGGGCTTGAGCTGAATCAAATAGCCCGAGACAAAGCGCGCGGCCAGACCTAAGTGACGCAGCAATTGCACCAGCAGCCAGCTCGAATCGCGGCACGAGCCGGCGGCCAGCTGCAGCGTCTGCTCCGGGGTCTGCACCCCGGGCTCCATGCGGATCAGATAGCGGATATCGCGCGCGACGCGCTGGTTCAGAGCGACCAGAAAATCGATCGTGCGCGTCTTCGCGCGCGCTGTGCCCGCCAGATATTGCTCGAACGCGGGCGAGGCGGGTGACCTAGCCAGAAACGGCGCGAGCTCGAGCAGCTCGCTGCTCTCGTATTCGAACGGCGCCTGCTCGGCGTAAGGCGCGAGAAAGAAATCGAACGGATTGAGCACGGCCATCTCGGCCACCAGATCCACCTCGACGCGAAATTCGCGCGTCGGCTCGGTGAACACCAGGCGCGCGAGATAGTTGGCCTGCGGGTCCTGCTGCCAATTGATGAAATGCTTGGCCGGCAGCACGCGCAGCGAATAAGACAGAATGCGCGTGCGGCAGTGAGGCGCCGGACGCAGGCGCACGAGCTGGGCACTCAGCGCCACCGGCCGGTCATAGCGGTACTGCGTCACATGGTTGAGTGCAACGTGGATCGACACGGGATGATCAAACCTCGGCTAAAGCCCGGCGGGTGGGGCGGGTAATGATGCCGTAATAACACCCGCGCGCGCACAAATGTGCGTTCCGGGTGCAGCGAGGGGCTCCCGGTGCGCAAAAGGTGCAAAAAAAAGCCCCGCAGAGCGGGGCTTCAAGCATTGCGCGGAAACGGGGGGTAATGTTCCGCGACTTTTAGAGCTGTGCGAACTGGCGTTCGCGCCGGCTCTGAGCAGAAGTATACCGCGCCGATTTAGTTTGTAAAGTTAACTATTTGTTACCTATACATTACCGGCGGTTACCAATGCGCTGCGGACGCACAAAAAAAAGCCGGACTTGCGTCCGGCCTTGATTCGAGCAGCAGCAGCCGCGGACCGTAAAGCCCGGGCTGCACGCCCAAAAGCGAAACCTACATATCCATGCCGCCCATGCCGCCGCCCGGAGGCCCGTGCGCATGCTCGGAGTCCTCTTTCGGCGCCTCGGCGATCATGACCTCGGTGGTCAGCAGCAGACCGGCGACCGAAGCCGCGTTCTGCAGCGCCAGACGGGTGACCTTGGTCGGATCGAGAATGCCCGCTTCGACCATATCGCCATACTCGCCGGTGGCAGCGTTGTAGCCAAAAGCACCCTTGCCGTCACGAACACGGTTGAGTACGACCGCCGCGTCCTCGCCCGCGTTATCGACGATCTGACGCAATGGCTCCTCGATCGAGCGCACCAGGATCTTTATGCCGACCGTCTGGTCCTCATTGGCGCCTTCGAGCTTCTCAAGCGCCTTGAGTACACGGATCAGCGCCACGCCGCCGCCCGGCACCACGCCTTCCTCGACTGCCGCACGCGTCGCGTGCAGCGCATCCTCGACGCGCGCCTTCTTCTCTTTCATCTCGATCTCGGTGGCAGCACCGACCTTGATGACGGCCACGCCGCCCGAGAGCTTGGCAACACGCTCCTGCAGCTTCTCCTTGTCGTAGTCGGAGGTCGCTTCCTCGATCTGCTGGCGAATCGACTCGATGCGTGCCTTGATGTCGGCAGCCTTGCCGTGGCCATCGATGATCGTGGTGTTCTCCTTCTCCACGAGGATCTTCTTGGCTTCGCCCAAATCGTTGAGCGTCACCTTCTCGAGCGACAGGCCGACCTCATCGGAGATCACCGTGCCGCCGGTCAGCACCGCGATATCGGCCAACATCGCCTTGCGGCGATCGCCGAAACCGGGAGCCTTGACGGCCGCGACCTTCAGAATGCCGCGAATGTTGTTGACCACGAGGGTCGCCAGGGCTTCACCCTCGACGTCCTCGGCGACCACGAGCAATGGACGACCGGCCTTGGCGATGCCTTCGAGCACCGGCAGCAGCTCGCGGATGTTGCTGATCTTCTTATCGACCAGCAATACATAGGGCTTCTCGAGCTCGGTGCTCTGGCTGGCCTGGTTGTTGATGAAATAAGGCGACAGATAGCCCCGATCGAACTGCATGCCCTCGACCACGTCGAGCTCATTGTCCAGACCCGAACCCTCTTCGACCGTGATGACGCCTTCCTTGCCGACCTTCTCCATCGCATCAGCAATGGTCTTGCCGATGCTCTCATCGGCATTAGCCGAGATCGTGCCGACCTGTGCGATGGCCTTGCTGTCCTTGCAGGGCTTGCTCAGGCGGCGCAGCTCCTCGACGGCCGCAATCACGGCCTTGTCGATACCGCGCTTGATGTCCATCGGATTGCGGCCCGATGCCACGGCCTTCAGACCCTCACGGATGATCGCCTGCGCGAGCACCGTCGCGGTCGTGGTGCCGTCACCAGCCTCGTCCGAGGTATTGGACGCGACTTCCTTCACCATCTGCGCGCCCATGTTTTCGAACTTGTCCTTGAGCTCAATTTCCTTCGCGACCGAGACGCCGTCCTTCGTGATGGTCGGAGCGCCGAAGCTCTTTTCGAGCACGGCATTGCGCCCTTTGGGCCCAAGTGTCGCCTTGACGGCGTTGGCCAGGATGTTAACGCCCCGGAACATGCGTTGCCGGGCATCGTCGCTAAAACGTACTTCTTTGGCTGCCATTGCTGTAGTCCTCAGATGGAATTACTTGCCTTCGATGACGGCCATGACGTCTTCTTCGCGCATGACCACTAGGTCTTCGCCTTCGACTTTCACTTCAGTGCCGCTGTATTTGCCGAACAGAATCTTGTCGCCGATCTTGACGTCGAGCGGACGAACCTGTCCGTCTTCGAGAATCTTGCCCTTGCCCACAGCCACGATCCGACCCTGTATCGGTTTCTCGGCTGCGGTATCCGGAATCACTATGCCGCCGGGCGACGTGCGCGTCTCTTCGAGGCGCTTCACGATCACACGGTCATGAAGAGGACGAATCTTCATGGACGCCACTCCTTTAAATTAAACTACGTTGGTTTGATGCACTCGACGGCACTTGCATCGCAGTTGCCGCCGCAGAGGGGTGTTACTGTTAGCACTCTCCCTCGTTGGCTGCTAATCATATAGGCGAAGCTTGGAATTTCAAGCCCCAAACACCAAAGAGCAACCCCTGCCTCGGTCAGAGCCAGCGCAGGTTCTTCCTAAGTTATTGATATCAAATAACTTGTATAGAACGACGGCGTGCCGCCGCTCGCTGCGTTCTCGCGATGCGTTATGTCTTATTGCTCTGGCGGCCGCAACGCTATGGGCGGCTTGCCCGGGTCAAGTACTGGCCGCGAGCGCCAATGCGCTCGATGCCGTACTCGATCAGTCGCGCCAGAGCGCTCGAAAGGACGATTTCCTGCCGCCTGAGCAGGCGTTTCGGCTCAGCGGCAGCGTGCCTGATGCGGCCCATGTGCGCCTGGACTGGGTCATTGCGCCCGGCTACTACCTCTATCGGGATCGCATCAAGATCTCCGAGGATCGCGGCCGAACCGGGGCGCCTGAGTTCCCGCCGGGCCAGGTCAAATCCGACGAATACTTCGGCAAGCAGGTCGTCTATCACGACGAGCTGATTGCCAGCGTGCCCATCCTCGACAAGACCGCCGCCGCGCCAGCGCAGGCATTGTCGCTGCAGGTGACTTACCAGGGTTGTGCCGAGGCCGGGCTGTGCTATCCGCCCATCACGCGCACGTTGCTGCTGCAGCTGCCGAGCCCGGGCGGCCCCAGCGCAGCAAGCCAAAGCGGCCCGAGCGCTGCCGGCTACGTTTCCGAACAGGATCGGCTGGCCGCACTGATTCGCTCGGGCAACATGCTGGGCGTTCTGGCCACATTCTTCGGCCTCGGGCTGCTGCTGGCATTCACGCCCTGTGTGCTGCCGATGGTGCCGATCCTGTCCGGTTTGATTGCCGGGGCGGGCGCGAACGTGAGTACCGGGCGCGCGTTTGCGCTCTCGTTGACCTATGTGCTTGGCATGGCGGTGACGTATACCGCGACCGGAGCGGCGTTCGCCGCGGCGGGCCAGCAGGTGCAGGCTGCATTTCAGCAGCCTTGGATCATCGTCGCCTTCGCCGCGCTGTTTGTCGCGATGTCGCTGTCGATGTTTGGCCTGTATACGCTGCAGATGCCTGCCTTCGTGCAGACGCGTCTCGCCGATCTCAGCAACCGGCAGCGCGCAGGGCATTTCGGTGGCGTCGCGATCATGGGCGCATTGTCGGCACTGATCGTCACGACCTGCGTCGCGCCGCCTTTGGTCGCTACGCTGGCAGTGATCGGGCAGAGCGGCGACATCGCGCGCGGCGCGGCCGCTTTATTTGCAATGAGCCTGGGCATGGGCGCGCCCTTGCTGATCGTCGGCAGCTCGGCCGGACGCTGGCTGCCAAGGGCCGGGGCGTGGATGGACGCAGTCAAACGCCTGTTCGGCGTGCTCATGCTCGCGATGGCGGCCTGGATGCTCGCGCGCGTCGTGCCGGCACGCATCGCGCTGCTGCTGTTTGCGGTACCGGCGCTGGCGGCGGCCGTAGTGTGCTGGGGTTTGCGCGGCAATTTGTGGCTGCGGCGCGGCGGCGCGCTGCTGGCCGCGCTGTACGCGGGCGCGCTGGTGCTCGGCGCGGCTCAGGGCGCGGGCGACCCGTTGCATCCCTGGCAATGGCGCGCGCAAAGCGAGCAGGTACTGCCGTTTCGCACCGTGGCCACGCTGGCCGATCTGCACCGGGAAGTGCAGGCGGCAGCCGCGGCACACCAGGCCGTGATGCTTGATATCGACGCGGACTGGTGCGTGTCGTGCAAAGAGATGCAGCGCTATACCTTCACCGACGCGCGCGTGCGCCAGGCACTGCAAACGGTGCGGCTCTTGCGCGCGAACGTCACGGCCAACAGCGCCGAGGACCAGGCGCTGCTGCACGAGTTCCAGATCTTCGGACCGCCGACGATCGCGTTCTACGATGCGCAGGGACATGAGCAGCAGCGCTTTCGTGTCGTCGGCTACATGAACGCCGCCGACTTCGCTGCCCTGCTGCACCAGGCGTTCGCCGCCGGCTAGCCGCCCTGCCGGGCGCATGAACTCAACGCAACGCGGCGGTGCGATCGCTCTGGTGCTGGCCGTGGGACTCGCGGGCGGGTTCCTGTGCTATCGCTGGCAGTACGCATATCGGCGCGCCGCGATACCGCGCGCGAGTACGCTGCAGCCGCCCCGAGCCTCCGCTGCGATGCCGGAACAGGATGAGGAGGCGATTCCACCGCCACTGCCGCCTGTGCCCAGCATCGTGCCGGCGCTCGAATTGCCGGATCTGGCCGGGAAAGCTCACTCG
>Ga0302184_10001182_pt1 | contig 16920 bp, 15 predicted proteins | sample I_Palsa_N3_3_FD_200233 | JGI IMG/M metagenome (GOLD analysis project Ga0302184, IMG submission 200233) | Peat permafrost microbial communities from Stordalen Mire near Abisko, Sweden - I_Palsa_N3_3 | ecosystem: Environmental > Terrestrial > Soil > Palsa > Peat permafrost | place: Sweden...
GGTTGCGTCGCGAACGCGAGTATCAGTGTCTTAGCTTTTCACGGGATTCTGCGGGCGGCGTGCGTGCCAGGTCGGTTCACCCGGAAGGAGCCGGGCATGCATGTCGTGTACGAGCGCTGCGCGGCGGTCGACGTCGGCAAGGACGAGATCGCGGTCGCGGTGCGGATGCCAGGTGACGGGCCAGATGGCCGGGTCACCGTCAAGCGGACGTTCAGGACGTTTTACGGGGTGATGGGCGAGGCCGCCCGGTGGCTGGTCTCGCTCGGGGTCACGCACGTGGCGATGGAGGCGACCGGGATCTATAGCATGCCGGTGTATTACGCCCTGCTCGAGCACGGGGACTTCATCCGGGTCCTGGTCTGCAACGCCGCGCACGTCAAGAACGTGCCGGGACGCAAAACCGACCCGACGCGGAGTGGCTGGCGCACCTGCTGGAGTGCGGGCTGCTGGCCGGCAGCTTCATCCCCCCGGCCGAGATCAAGGCCGCCCGGGACGTGATCCGCTACCGGACCAAGATCGTCCAGCAGCGGGTCAGCGAGGTCGCCCGGCTCGGCGGCACCTTGCAGGACGCCCAGTTGACTGAACTACCGGGACAGATAGCCGTTTCTGGCTAGCAGGCCGGGACCTGGGTGGCTACGTTCCCTGCCCATGATCGTCGATGGGGATGGGGCGCGGGATCTGCTGTCGCTGGTGGTTCCGGGAATTGGTGCGCTTGAGGCGACGGGGAACCCGTTCGAGCCGTACCGGCTTGTTGATGCTGGTGGCGTGATCGTCGCGCCGGTGGCGGCGTATCTGGGGGACCTGCAGGCGTGCGGGCGCCCGGCGGCTACGCAGCGGTCGTACGGGATGGATCTGCTGCGCTGGTTTCGCTTCTTGCGGGCGGTGGGTGTCGGCTGGGATCAGGCGACCCGGGCAGAGGCGCGGGACTTCTGCCGCTGGATCCAGCTGGCTGGCAAGCCGGGGCGGCCGCACTGGCGGCGGACTGAGGCGGGGGTGCCTGGTCAGGGGCGGGGTGAGCCGGCCGGCGGCGGGAGGTATGCGGCGGCCACGGTGGCGCACTGCGAGACGGTGCTGCGGAGTTTTTATGAGTTTCACCTGGAGGCTGGTACCGGGCCGATGGTGAATCCGTTCCCGCTGGCCCGTGGCCGGCGGGGCAGGGCGAATGCGCATCGCAACCCGATGGATCCGTTCGGGGCTGAGCGTGCCGGGCGGTACCGGCCGGGGGTGCCGAAGCGGATCCCGCGGCAGATCCCCGATGAGAAATTCGATGAGCTGTTCGCTGGCCTGGGGTCGCACCGGGACCGGGCGCTGGTGGCGTTCTGGGTGTCCACGGGCGCCCGGGCCGCCGAGCTGCTGGGGGCCAGGCGCGCGGACGCCGACCCGGGTCAGCAGCTGATCACCGTGATCCGCAAGGGGACGCGGGCGTTGCAGCCGTTGCCGGCTTCCCCGGATGCGTTCGTGTGGCTGCGGCTTTATCAGGCCCAGATGGAAGACCTGGTCCCCGGCGGGCCTGATGACCCGCTGTGGTGGACGCTGCGGCGGCCGTTCCGGCCGCTGTCCTACCACGCCGCCAGGGCGATGTTCACCCGGGCCGGCGCCGCGCTGGGCGGCCGCTGGCGGCTGCATGATCTTCGTCATACGGCGGCTTACCGGATGGCCCGTGACCCGGCCATGCCGCTGACGGACGTGCAGTGGGTCCTCGGCCATGCGCACCTGTCCACCACGCAGCTGTATACGACCGCCCCGGATGAGGACGTCATCGCCGCGGTCGTGGCGCATCATGCCCGCAGGCAGGAGGGGCCGCCTGCCGGGCAGGACGGCGCGGGTGCCGCCGCCGGGTACCGGCCGGAGTCGCTGAACGTGCTGTTCGGGCAGGGGCCGAGGTGAGCGGCACTGGCCGGCCTGCCGGCCCGGCCGCCATCACCGGGCCGGGACCGGCGGTCTATCAGGGGTCGCGGCCGTTGCCAGCGGGCCCGGGCCCGTCGGTGGCGCTGCTGCGGCAGTTCCCGCCGCGGCCGGTGCCGGCCAGCTGGGCGCTGACCAGCCAGCCGAAACCGCAGGTGCTCGGAAGGCTGCTCGCGCCGCCGTTCCCCGCCGGCCGGCGCAACCTGGACCAAGAGCGCCGCCGTGGCCTGATCCGGGTGCTGGACTGGCTGGAGCAGCAGCCGGGTGACACCTGGCAGGACCGGTGGATCACCAACGGGGCCGACGCCGCGGGCAATCCCGCGTCGCGGGTAGCGGGTCGGGATCTCTACGGACTCGAAGTCAACCGGCGAACCATCCCGATCGAAGACTCCTACCCGGACACCCCCCGTGCCATAGTCGATTCCCAGCAGGTACGGAGCTTCCAGCATGGCGCTCTCCTTCAGCACAGGGCCCCACGGTCTAGCCACAGTCCCAGGGATCGCTTTGCGAGGTTGTCCCGGTCTTCGTAGAAGTCGAGAGCGACGGTCCCCACCTGAAGCCTGCCGGGTGGCAGGCCACGGTGAACGGACTAGGAACACCCCAAGGAAGGGAACCGCCATGAGCAAGACCTATCAGAAGAACCGCCGCCCGCGCTGAGCCTGACCCGCCGGTTCCAGAGATCACCGTCCCGGAACAGGTGATTGTCTCGATCGCAACTTCAACGGCCGCTACCAAACCACGAGCCGCCCACCTGCAGGCACGGCGTGTCCTCCCGTGTACAGACCTTTATCACGTCTAGTATCCGGAGCAGTTCGTTCTGTCTTGTTAGTCCGAGGTGCCCGAAGTTGAAGATCGATCCCGCATCGGTCACGCCTAGTCCGCGTCTGCTGTCCGCGAGCATTTCACCTGGGATCTTCCCCTATCTAGGCGGATCCATCACAGCCGACCAGTTGTAACCCATCGTCATGGCCTGTGGTGGCGCCATCGTGCCCGGTAAGCGGGGCATGAGGCTGGCAGCGAAAACGCCGGGAGTCCTGGTCGTGTCCGAAGACACCATCGCGTCAGCGACAGGATCAACGAATACTGCCTGGTCGCGTGACGTGGACGAGGTTCTCGGCACCCACACCTCCGCAGTGCCCCAATACAACCGCAAAACTGGAAGCTTCGCTCTGGATGCCGTCACTAGACAGGAGGTACACAAGCACCTGCCCGCAGGTAAATTGCCGCACCAGGAGATGCGAAGTTACCGCTCAGTCTCGCTCACCTGTTCTCGACTCCCGGCCGACTTAGGCATGTGAGGGTTGGCGAACGGGTCATCCACCGGGCAATGCCAACCAAATGTCACTGTTGGAAACTAGAATTACGTGCGAACAGCGTTGAAAATTGATTCCGCACATGTCCAATTCGAATGACATGAAATCCCGCGGCAGCTGACGAGAGCTTCACGGAGACTAGCACCCGGAAATCGACGTGTGCAGGCGGACAGCGCTTCCTAGCACCTGGTGCCGCGCGGGAGATCACCGCTCGTTGGCGAAAATCTTGTCCATCGCTGGGCATTCCCAGAGAGCGCCGGGACTTCTTCGTCTTGGTGTCCCCATGGGCGCGTACCGAGCGCCACACGTCGACATGGGGAGGTACCGGCGGGTCGGCGTCGGGTCGCCCTCAAGATCGACATGATCCCACCGCAGCGCACATGCCTTGATCGAAGTAGATGCTGTCTTCGCCCACCTACGCCTGCCCGCCATGGCCGGGAGCGTACTGGCTCGCTGACCGCAGGAATGGCTCCCATGGTGATCTCTACGAAGATCCACATAGCCTCTGACCTGGTGGGCGATACTGGGATCGAACCAGTGACCTCCTCGGTGTGAACGAGGCGCTCTCCCGCTGAGCCAATCGCCCGCCGCTGGACCGTGCCATCCGCCGGGGCCGAATCCCCGCGGCAAGCCTCGTCCCGGCGCTCCATAGGGTAGCGCATCTTCGCGGTACACGGCGCGCGGCCGGGCAGGCGGGCCGTGGGGACCGCTGGGTGCGCGCTAGCGGGTCAGAGCGGCACGCCGGCGCACGAGGCATCACGAGGATGTCCGCGTGGCGTCACCGCTAGGTCCCGGGACCGTCAGGGCGGGGTGTGGCGGGCGCCACGCCGGGTTCGCCTGGGCGCCACCGCGGCGACTCCTCTCCTGGCGCTGCGCCCGCCGGCCGTCGTCACGTTAAGTAATGACAAACTCATGCAATCGTGCGCATCGGAACGGCATAAGCTACACTCAGTATTGTTAATCAAACGCTTTGTAGATTCGGGCATGAGATAACCGTGACAGGCTATGCAATCGACACGCGGAAACACTAAACTGCTGCAACATCGTCCACCGAGCTGAATACTGTTTATCCAGGTCAGGCTGGGGATGTTGGCTCGTCTTCCGGCCTGGCACGAAAGGCGCAAAACGGGATGCTGATGACATGGGGAATCTTCACCCTCCGTGTGCGCTCCAGTTACCGGCGAGCCGCGTCCAATGAACAAAGCCCGAGTGTCTGGGAGCCGGTTAGGTAGGGGTGGGAAGCAGATGAACCGAAGCAGCAGCACCACGATCTCGGCCGAGCTGGACCTCAGGCTTGTCGTCCCACAGCAAACGATTGTCCCGCTTGTGGCCAGTCTGTACTACAGCGGCCGGGATCCCTATGCCGTGCGTATGGCCTTCCACGTGGGCACCGATGAGCCAGTCGAGTGGATCTTCGCCAGGGACCTGCTGACCGCGGGGATCGAGTCCCGGCAGGGCGAGGGTGACGTGCAGGTCTGGCCCTCGGCGCAGTCCTGCGCCGAGGCCGACGGCCTGGACGTGATCGGGGCCGCCCACACCAAGGGCGCGGTGCTGAACATCGAGCTGTCCTCCCCGTTCGGCCAGGCGCACTTCGAAGCGCCGGCCGGGGCCATGTCGGCCTTCCTCGACCGGACCTACCAGGTTGTCCCGGCCGGTGAGGAAAGCGAGTACATCGACATCGAGGCCGAGCTCAACGACCTGCTCCGCCGGGCCTGACCAAGAAGGTGACGACGGCCCGCGTACCGCGAGGCCCTGAGCGCAGGTCCAGTTCATCGGCCACCTTCCGGACCAGCCAAAGGCCGTGGCCGTCGACAGCCGGCCACGGGTCCGCCACGGCCGCGGAGCCGTGCGCGTCGGCGGGCCCGTGAGCATCGACGGGAACGCTCGAGGCCGCGCGACCGCCGCCGTCAACGATCTCGCAGCTCAACGTGCCGCCCAGGTCCCATATCCGGAGGCGGCCGTGCCCGGCGCCGTGCGCGATCGCGTTAGCGGCCAGCTCATGCACGGCCAGGACTACCTCGCCGACCCGGTCCTCGGACAACCCAGCCTGGCCGACGTGGGCCTGCACGGCCGCCCGTAGCGCGTACAGCGTGGCGGAATCAAACTCCTGATCCAGGACTGGCGGCTGCGCGCCTGCCTGCATGGCCCGGCCGGCTCCGGCGGCGGGCTCGGTCAGGAAAGCGTCACCACTCAATCGCCCACGACCAGGCTCATCGCCGTCATCTACCAACAGGGCGGGGAGGTAAACCGCAGTTACCGAAACGACGGGAGGCCGTCGGCGGCCACCCGGCAGAGCTGCGGCAGCAGAGCGTCCACAGCCGCGATCTGCTCGGCCACCTCTCGGTCGACGTCCATCCGCGGCACCGACGCCCGTACCGCGTCGTGCACGGCCCGCAGCGGCTCGCTGGGCGCCGCGATCTCGGCCCGCAGGTCAATCCCCTGGGTGGCACAGCAGATCTCCACGGCCAGGCACGTGCGTACGTTGGCCACCACGTCACGCAGCTTGCGCACCGAGGTCCAGCCCATCGACACGTGATCTTCCTGCTTACCCGAGGTCGGGATGGTGTCCACACTGGCCGGGTGGGCGAGCACCTTGTTCTCGCTGACCAGCGAGGCCGCGGTGTACTGGGCGAGCATGAAGCCGGAGTTCGTTCCGGCCGCCGGGGCTAGGAACGGCGGCAGGCCGCGGGAGAACGCGGGGTCCAGCATCCGGTCGACCCGCCGTTCGCTGATGGAAGCCAGCTCGGCCAGGGCCATGGCCAGCATGTCGCCGGCGAACGCGAGCGGCTCGCCGTGGAAGTTGCCCGTGGTCATGACCTCACCGTCCGCGACAATGACCGGGTTATCGACCACGGAGCCCAACTCGGTGATGAGCACCTGCCTGGCGAACCCGAGCACGTCCCGCACCGCCCCGTGCACCTGTGGGGCGCAGCGCAGGCAGTAGGCGTCCTGCACGGCGTGCCTGCTGTGCCGGTGGCTGGCCAGCAGCGGCGACCCGGCCAGCAGCCCGCGCAGGTTCGCCGCGCTGACCAGCTGGCCCGGATGCGGCCGCAGGGCCTGGACGCGCTCGTCGTAAGGCCGGTCGGTGCCGAGCAGCGCCTCGATCGACATCGCGCAAGCCACATCGGCCGTCTGGACCAGCATCGCGGCGTCGTGGACCGAGAACGTGAGCAGCGCCTGCATCGGCTCGGTGCCGTTGACCAGCGACAGTCCCTCCTTCGGGGCCAGGGTCAGCGGCACCAGCCCGTGCTCCTTCAATACCGCGCCCGCCGGGCGCCCCTCGGCCGGCCCGCCGGGGACCCGCAGCCGTCCCTCGCCGATGAGCGGCTGGGCCAGGTGGGCGAGCTGAGCCAGGTCCCCCGAAGCGCCCACGGAGCCCTTGCCCGGGATGACCGGCAGCAGGTCCAGCGACAGCAGTTCAAGCAGCCGGGCGGGCAGCTCGACCCGCACCCCGGAGTAGCCGGCCGCCAGCGTCCGGGCCCGCAGCAGGAGGATGGCCCGCACCACCTGGTCATCCAGGGGCGCTCCGGTCGCGGCCGCGTGCGACCGCACGATCGCCGCCTGCAGGGTGGTCAGGTCAGCTTCCCCGATCGGGGTGTCGACCAGCGCGCCGAACCCGGTGTTCACCCCGTATACGGGGGCGCCACCGCTGAGCGCCTGCACGACGACCGACCGGCTGGTCTCCATCCGCTGCGCCACGCTAGGGGCCAGGCTCGCCCGCGCTTGACCGCGCGCCACGGCCATTACGTCGTCGATCGCCAGCGCGCTTCCGTCCACCACGACTTCTCGCATGTCCGGTAGCTTGCCACGTCCCGGCGGCACCGATGGTTCGGCCCCGCCGCAAATATCCCAGGCCTAGCGTCGAACCTGCCCGACGGAGAGGGGGGGTCCGGGGGTCGTCCCCCGGGCTAGCAGAGCAAGGTCTAGTCCGAACGTGTCGGCCAGGCCCTGCGCGCCCGCCGCGGTGACGAGCACACTGCGGCGGCGCGCGCCGCGGGCGATCCAGCCGACCTCGAACAGCCGGGCGGTGATCGCGGCGGCCAGGGCGCCGTTCAGGTGCCCGCGGCGCTGGGTCCAGTCGACGCACTCCCCGGCGAAGCGCCGACGTGACCCTCGTACTTCGGCGATATTTATCCCGAACGAAACCAGCGTTCTCGCTCCGGCCCCGGTTACTACGAAGCGAGTGCTGGCGCAATCACCACGGTCCGTTCGGACCAGAGATTGTGATTTTTCCCTGGCCAGTAGGCCCTGGCCGAGCAGGGCGTCGAGCAGCCCGACCCCGGCCCGCCCCGCCAGGTGGTCATAGCAGGTGCGGGCTTCGGACAGCGCGGCCGCCTCGCGGGATTGCCGCAGGGTGCGGACCGGCAGCGCGGGGCTGATCAGGCCGATGGCCTCCAGCGCGGTGGCCACCTCATGGCCGGATAGCCGGTAGTACCGGTGCCGGCCCTGCCTGGCCACCGTGATCATGTTCCCGTCCAGGAGCTTGGCCAGGTGGAAGCTGGCCGTCGCGGCGCTGACGCCGGCCAGCCGGGCCAGTTCCCCGGCCGCCAGCGGGCGGTCGGACAGGAGCGCGCGCAGCATCGCGGCCCTGGTCGGGTCGGCCATCAGGGCGGCGGCCTGGGCGATGTCGGTGTCATACGGAACGCTGTCGTGGGCCGGTACGGTCATATTTCGACCGTAGCGCAGCGGTGTTTCGACCAGGATCGAAGCATGGCGGATCTTAGCGAAACGCGGTTCCGAGTTTGCGCCGGCGGCAGGATCGGCTACAGTTCTCAACGCACCCAGGTGCATGCGGACGTGGCTCAGTTGGTAGAGCATCACCTTGCCAAGGTGAGGGTCGCGGGTTCGAATCCCGTCGTCCGCTCCGAGGGTCCGTGTGCCCTAGTGGCATGCCCTTTGTGGCGGAGTCCCTTGTGGCGGAGTGGCCGAGTGGCTTAGGCAAGGGCCTGCAAAGCCCTGTACACGGGTTCGATTCCCGTCTCCGCCTCTCAGCGTTTCCCCATTGCCGGAAGACGTGAGCGTCAGCGCGTGCTCTCGGCGCCTGGCTGGATCAGGCCGGCTTCGTAGGCGAGCACGACCACCTGGACCCGGTCGCGCAGACCGAGCTTGGCCAGAATCCGTCCGACGTGTGATTTCACCGTGGCCTCGGAGACGTACAAGGCGGCAGCGATCTCGGCGTTGGACAGCCCGCGGGCCACCGCGATGAGTACTTCGCGCTCGCGTTCGGTCAGGGCGGACAGCCGGGGGTATCGCTGCTGCATCTGGCTCGCGGACAGAGGAAGAACCCGGGTGTACTCCTCCAGCAGGCGCCGGGTGACCCGCGGCGATACGACCGCGTCGCCCGCGGCCACGGTCCGGATGGCGGTGACGAGTTCGGCGGGGCGCACGTCCTTGAGCAGGAAACCGCTGGCCCCGGCCCGCAGCGCGCCGAAGGCGTACTCGTCGAGGTCAAAGGTGGTCAGCACCAGCACCCGGAGCCGGGCGTCGGCGGCGGTGATGCGCCGGGTGGCCTCGATGCCGTCGGTACCGGGCATCCGGATGTCCATCAGGACGACATCGGGCGCGTGCCGGCGAGCCTCCTCGACGGCCGCCTCGCCGTCGCCAGCCTCGGCGACCACGGTCAGATCGCCCTCGGCCTCCAAGATCATCCGGAAGCCACGCCGAAGCAGCGGCTGGTCATCGACGAGCAACACGGAGATGCTCATACCGACACGGCCTTGGGTCGCAGGGTCGCCTCGACCAGCCAGCCGCCGTCGTCGGCCGGGCCCGCGTGCAGTGCGCCGCGGTGCAGGGCGGCCCGTTCCCGCATGCCCTCGATCCCGTGGCCATGCCGTTTCGCCGCCGGGGGCGGCTGGACCGCCGGGACGACCGTCTGGTCCGTGACGCCGTCGTCTGCCACCCGGATCCGCACCTCGGGCTCGTCGTAGCTGATCGTGACCCACGCGTGCCGGGCCGCGGCGTGGCGGAGCGTGTTGGTCAGCGCCTCCTGGACGATGCGGTAGGCGGTCAGCTCGGCGGCGGCGCCGAGCGGGAACGGGGCGCCGTCGACGGACAGGCTGACCGCCAACCCGGTAGCCCGGATCCGTTCCATCAGCGCGCTGAGCTGGCCGACGCCGGGCTGCGGGGGCTGGGGGGCCTGGCCGGCCTGCGACTCGTCGGTCCGCAGCACGCCGAGCATGGCCCGCATGTCCGAGAGCGCGTGCCGGCCGACCTCGGAGACTTCGGCCATCGCGTCGGCACCCTGGCCGGGATCGGCCCGGCTGACCAGCGCCGCGGCGTCGGCCAAAGTGATCACGACCGACAGGCTGTGCGACACGATGTCGTGCAGTTCCCGGGCGATCCGGGTCCGCTCGGCGGCCGCCGCGATCGTGGCCTGCTGGTCCCGCTCGATCTCCAGCCGCCGGGCGCGCTCGTCCATCCAGGCCAGGTAGCGGCTGCCCGAGGCGGCCGTCATCCCCGCGAACAGCGCGGCCACCACGGTGGCGGTGAGGAACGCCAGCGAGCGCAGCAGGGTCCCGGCCGGCTCCCACCTAGCCGCGGCCATGACCGCGCCGACTTCCATCACCACCGCGGCGAGCAGGGCCCTGGCCCGGGATTCATGGGCCGCGACCGTGTACAGCGCGATCAGCAGGGCCACGTCGCCGAGGAGCGGGAAGCCCAGCAGCCACTGCGCCAAGCCGATGGCGCTGGCGGCCAGGAATACCGCGGTAGGCCAGACGCGGCGGGCGGCGATCACGCCGATCAGCGCGGCCTGGACCAGCCCCGCGCGCAGGCCGAAACCCGCCTGGGCCAGCCAGACCGTGCACACCGCCAGGAGCACGGCCGCGACCAGCGCGTCGATAGCCAGCGGGTGCGCGTGGCCGACGCGGCGGCCCTGGCCGAACAGGCTGCGCGTGATCTCGTCCGGGGGCTGGAGGGTGGTCTGGCCCCGGGAAAGCTCGGTCATAGCGCCCAATGTGCGTCCTTCGTGCTCAGCTATTCGCAGGGTACCGCCTGCGCGGCGGATCGGCCGACGGCCTCCATGGCATCACCGCTGGTCACGGACCCTGCGCTCGGGTCGTCGTCCGACTTGAGGATGAGCCGGGGCGGGGAGATTTCGTCCCGCGGGCTATCCCGGGGACAGGGTGGTACGGCATACTCTTCGGTTCATCATCGCCGACGTCTGGAGGGGGACGTTGTCTCCTGAGCTGCCGCCACTACTCGACCGGGCGCTTGGCCTGGTGCGGGTGGACTTCGCCCCGTCCCACCGGCAACCGGCCGGCGCCCGGGTGATCGCGGCGTCGGTCGTCTCGGTGATCGGATCACTGGCCGCCGACGCGCTCCTAGTGGTGATCGGCACGGCCATCTTCCCCTCGACCAAGGGGTATGGCCACTTCCAGTTCTCCGACTACGCCAAGCTGACGGTCATCGGCGTGGTCATCGCGTGCCTGGCCTGGCCGGTCGTGACCAGGATCAGTTCGGCGCCGCGCTGGCTGTTCTTCCGGCTGGCCATCGCGGTCACGTTGGTCTTGTGGCTGCCGGATCTCTACATCCTGTACCGGGGCGCGCCGGGTCGCGCGGTCGCGGTGCTGATGGTGATGCACCTGGCCATAGCGCTGATCACCTACAACTGCCTGGTGCACATCGCGAAGGTGGAGCCGGTCGCTCATGGCCACGCGAGGTCATCCGGCTCCGAGGCGGGTCGTGTCGCCCGGCGCGGGAGCTAAGGGCTGATGACGAGCCACGAGAGGCGGTTCTTTCCCGAACCCGTCGCCGCCAAGGTGCCGGAGATCACCTTCCTGTTCTGGGTGATCAAAATCCTCACCACCGCGGGCGGCGAGGCCACATCGGATTACCTGGCCCTGGACCTGGGCAGCCGCCTCGAGGCCGGCTGTATAGAGGTCGGGATCTTTGTGGTCGCGCTGCTGTGGCAGTTCCGGACGCGGCGCTACGTCGCCGCGGCCTACTGGCTGCTGGCCTACGCCATCGCCATCTTCGGGACTGGTGTGGCCGATGCCATGCACCTGTTCATCGGCATCCCCTACGCGGGCACCACGGCCTTGTGGGCCGTGGTGCTGGCGCTTATCTTCTACCTCTGGTACCGCAGCGAGCACACGCTGTCGATTCACAGCATCGTCACCCGGCGCCGGGAGACGTACTACTGGTGCACGGTGTTCGCCACCTTCGCGCTCGGCACCGCCCTGGGCGACTTCACGGCCACGGCAGCGCACCTGGGCTATCTGGCGTCCGGGATCATGTTCTTCCTCGTCATCTTGATCCCCGCGGTGGCCTGGTCGCGCTTCGGGCTCAACCCGGTGGTGGCGTTCTGGTTCGCCTACGTGGTCACCCGGCCGCTGGGCGCCTCGTTCGCGGATTACTTCAGTAAGCCGCACTCGATCAGCGGCGCCAACTACGGCGACGCCACGGTGGCCGCGCTCGCGACGATCATCGTGGCCGCGCTGGTCGGATACCTGTCCGTGACCCGGCGCGATATCCAGCGACCCCAGCAGCAAGAACCGGACCGTATCGCGGTTAGGGACGACGCCGTGGGTAGATAGAGATCATGGTCAGGATTCGGCGCTGGGTCGTTGGCAAGCGCAAGAAGGTCGTGTGGTCCGAGCCGCAACTGCCGCCGTACGTGAAGATCAACCCGGACAGCCCGCCTGGCCACGATGGGGGGCTCCAGCCCGGCGACATCTCCATGGGCGCCGTGGCCCAGGAGTTCCTGTTGACGGACGAGGGCGAGGACGAGGCTCTGGCCTAGCTGAGCTGCGCCCGGATGGCCTCCAGGGCGGCCTTGATGTTCTCCACTGAGTTGGCGTAGGAGAACCGCAGGAAGCCCTCGCCGTACGGGCCGAAGGCGGTGCCGCCGAGGGCGGCCACCCCGGCGTTCTGAAGCAGCCTGGCCTGCAGTTCCGCCGACGTCAGCCCGGTCTGGGTGACGTTCGGGAACACATAGAAGGCGCCTTGCGGCTCCAGGCAGGTGATGCCGGGGATGTCGTTCAGGCCGGCGACGATGATGTCCCGCCGGCGGCGGAACTCCGCGACCATGTCGTCGACCGGCTGCCACGGACCCTCTAGGGCCGCGATCGCCGCGTACTGGCTGAACGCCGACGTGCAGGACACCGAGTTGATGGCCAGCCGGGTGATGGGCTCGACCAGCGCGGGCGGGAAGACGCCGAAGCCGAGCCGCCAGCCCGTCATGGCGAACGTCTTGGACCAGCCGTCGAGCAGGATCGTGCGGTCGGCCATGCCGTCCACGTCCAGGACGCTGGCGTGCTTCCCGCCGTAGCGGATGGCCCAGTACACCTCGTCGGTGAGCACGGTCAGGTCGTGCCGCAGCGCGATATCGGCGATCGCCTCGCAGTCTTCGCGGGTCAGCGCGCTGCCGCACGGGTTGTGCGGCGAGTTGATGATGAGCAGCTTGGACCGGTCGGTGACCAGCCGGTCCAGTTCATCGGTGTCGATGCGGAAACCGTTGCGCTCGCGCAGCGGTACCGGGACGGGCACCGCCCCGGCGAACGAGGTGATCGACTCGTACATCGGGAAGCCGGGGTCCGGGTAGAGGATCTCGTCGCCCTCGTTGGCCAGGGCCAGGATGGTGAAGAACATGATCGGCTTGGCGCCCGGGGTCACCACCACCCGGTCCGGGGTCACCCGCATCCGCCCGGTGCGCTCGAGGAACGCGGCTACGGCCTCGCGCAGCGGGGGGATTCCGGGCGCGGGCACGTAGTGAGTGTGGCCGGCCCGCAGTGCCTCCACGGCAGCCTCGACGATATGGCTAGCGGTCGGGAAGTCGGGCTCGCCGATCTCCAGGTGAATGATCTTGTGGCCGGCGGCCTCCATGGCCTTGGCTCGGGCGAGAACTTCAAAGGCCGACTCGGTGCCGAGCCTGCCCATGCGCTCTGCCAGCCGAAAGTCTGTCATGGCCCCGATGATAGGTCTGTGGCGGGTTTGGTGGTAAGAGTCACTGTGAGGTCGGTGCTGCACAAGGAGGTGCGGGAATGGGCGATGGGCCCGTGGCGCGGTCGGGCAGTGGATCGGATACCGGGCAGCTCTTCGCCGCCGCGGAGGCTGACTTCGCCCGGTATGAGGTGGTCAAAGACCTGATCGACGAGTGCATCGACCTGTCCCTGAACTACCGCCAGAGCGGGCACCCCGGCGGATCGCGGTCCAAGGTGCACATGCTGGTCGCGCTGCTGCTGTCCGGGGCCATGCGCTGGGACCTGCTGCGGCCGTGGCGCCGGTTCGGCGACCGCTTCGTGCTGTCCGCGGGTCACACGGTCCCGCTTGTCTACGCCACGCTGGCGGTGCTCAACGAGGCGGTCCGGGCGCGGTACGAGCAGTCGAACGACTCCTTGTTCGCCTTCCCCGACGACGGCCGCTGGGCGCTGACCTGGGAGTGGCTACTGCAGCTGCGCCGGCACGGCGGGCTGCCCGGACACGCCGAGATGGAAGGCCGGACGCTGTTCCTGAAGTTCAACACCGGGCCCTCCGGGCACGGGATGCCGCCCGCCGCGGGCGAGGCGCTAGCCCTCAAGCTGGCCGGGGCGGACCAGGTGAAGGTCTTCGTGTTCGAGGGCGAGGGCGGGCTGACTCCCGGCTCCGCTCACGAGACCAAGAACGCCGCGTGGGGCCTGGGCCTGCACAACCTGATCTTCATGGTCGACTGGAACGACTTCGGCATCGACCCGCGGCCTTTGTCGAGCATGGTGGCCGGGACGCCGGTGGACTGGTTCGCGCCCTACGGCTGGCGGGTGATCGGGACCGAGCACGGCATGCAATGGGGTCCGGTCGCCCGGACCGTGCTTGAGGCTTCGTGTGAGTCCGGCGACGTCCCCACGATGGCCTGGTTCGTCACCCAGAAGGGCCGCGGCTACGGCAAGGTCGACGCGGCCAGTCATGGCACGCCCTGGCCGATGAACGCCGCGCAGTTCTGGGATGTGCGCAAGCAGTTCATGGCCCGCTATGGCGTGACCTACGAGGGGGTGGACTCCCCCGCCCCGGCCGACCCGGCAGCCGCGGCGGCCCAGGCCGCCGCGAACCTAGGCATCGCGATGAGCGTGCTGCGCCGCGACGAGGACCTGGTGACCTGGCTGTCGGACCGGCTGCTGGCCATCGCCGAGACGGTCCCGGACTCGCTGAACGGATTCCGGCTCGGCCGGTCCGAGGTGTTCTCTGACCGGCGGATCTTCGACGTAGCGAACTACCCGGACAGTATGTGGAAGAAGCCGGGTGAGAAGGCGCCGAACCGGGCCGGACTGGGCGCCTGGGGCGCGTACGTGAACACGCTCGCGCTGCGCGACTACGGCCGCCCCCTGTTCATCGCGGCCTCGGCCGACCTGGCCGAATCGACCAACCTCGCCGGGTTCGGCCAGGACTTCGGCGGCTTGCCGGGTACCGGGTGGTACGACCGGTCGTCGAATCCGTTCGGGGCGCTGCTGCCCACCGAGATCACCGAGTTCACCAACGCCGGGATGGTCGCCGGGCTGGCCACGGTCAACCTCGCGTCAGATCCGTTCTCCGACTTCGACGGGTTCTGGGGAGCGTGCTCGACCTATGGGTCGTTCTCCTATCTCAAGTACGGGCCGATGCGGCTGTTCAGCCAGCTGGCTCAGGACAGCGAGCTGAAGGTCGGCAAGCTGCTGTGGATCGCGGGCCACTCCGGGCCGGAGACGGCCGAGGACTCCCGCACTCACTTCGGCATCTTCGCCATCGGGGTCACCCAGCTGTTCCCCGACGGGCACGTGATCGACCTGCACCCGTGGGAGTACAACGAGGTGCCGGTCATGCTGGCCGCGGCGTTCGGGCTTGACGTGCCGATCGTGGCGCTGCACCTGACCCGCCCGCCGGTGGAGATACCCGACCGGGAGGCGCTGGGCATCCCGTCCCACCTGGCCGCGGCGCGCGGCGCCTACGTGCTGCGCGACTACCGGCCGGGGTTGGCGCGCGGTGGCACCGTGTTCGTGCGAGGCACCATGCCGGTCCGGAACCTGGTCAACTTGCTGCCGTCGCTGGACGACCGCGGAATTAACGTGAAGGTCGTGGCGGCGCTGAGCCCGCAGTTGTTCGCGCGGCAGCCCTTGGCTTACCGGGAGTCGGTAGCCAGCCCTGCGGACCGGCTGGACGGCATGGTCATCACCAACGGCGCGTTCAAGCTGATGCGGGAGTGGGCCGACGGGCCGCTGGCCCGGGAGTACTCGCTGTCCTCGGACTGGGACGACCGGTGGCGGACCGGCGGCTCGGTGGCCGAGGTCATCGAGGAGGCGCATCTGGACGAGGCGCACATCCTTACCGCGCTGGAGCGGTTCGCCGCTTCTCGGCCGGAGCGGCTGCGCAGGATCCGGGAGATGCTGGACGGCGCCTAGACATCCAGGATGAACCGGGCGGCCGGGCTCAGAGCGGCCAGGGTCTGCGGGCGGATGTACTTCTTCTGGTCCAGCTGCTGGCCGTGACCGCGGCGGGTGAAGTAGGAGTGCAGGGCGCGGCGCGGGCGGTCGCTGCGGTTCTCGGTGCCGCCGTGCCACAGGTGGCTGTTGAAGACGACGACCGTGCCCGCCGGCCCGGTGACCAGCACCTCGTCGGGGTGGCGGGCGGCCGGGTCCGCCAGCGCCAGGCGCGGCACCGTGCCGGCGCGGTGCGAGCCGGGTACCACCCGGGTGGCGCCGTTGCTGGCGGTGAAGTCGTCCAGCAGCCAGATCGAGTTGCAGACCTGGTACTCGCCGGGCTCGACCGGACCGCCCCAGTCGGTGTGCAGGTTCTGGTGCCCCTGGCCGGGCAGCGCGGCCCGGAAGTTCAGCGAGGAGAGCTTGAAGTCGCCCAGCACGTGGGTCATGCAGGCCAGCAACCGGGGATCGGTGAAGGCGGGCCAGAACATCTCACCCTTGTTGACCAGGTCGGCCAGCCGGTGGGTGCCCACCTCCTGATGGACCTCGAGCCCGGCCTGGTCGCCCTCGGCGGCCAGCAGGTCGGCCAGACGGCTCCGGATCGCCTCCAGCTGGGTCCCGTCCAGGACGCCGGGCAGGGGCGCGTAGCCGTCACGGTCGAGCCGTTCGGCCGTCTCCGCGTCCAGGGTGGCCCCGGTGACGCCGAGCTCGGCGAGCGCGGTCGCCATGTCCATGACTGCCTCCCGTGCCAAGCTTAGGCGGGAGGGGTCAGGGCCGGGAGGGGTCCGCTCAGCGGGTCAGGGCACTGTCGGCGGCCTGCGCATACAATTCGGCGGCCCGCCAGCAGTACCAGGCCAGCACCGACCGGTAGGGCCGGTACGGGTCCCCTAGCGGGTCCAGTTCCCGCGCGGTCGGCGTCGGGACCTGCCAGGCCAGCCTGTAGCCCCGGCGGATACCCAGGTCGCCGACCGGCCAGACGTCGAGGCGGCGGAGCTGGAACAGCAGGAACATCTCGGCCGTCCACCGGCCGATGCCGCGGACGGTCGACAGCCGGGCGATGATCTGCTCGTCGCTTTCTCGGGCCAGGCCACGCGGGGACAGCACGACGGTCCCGTCCAGCACCTTGGCCGCCAGGTCCCGCAGGGATACGACCTTGGCCCGGGACAACCCGACCGCGCGGAGCGTCTCGTCGGACAGCCCGATCATGGCCTCGGGCTGCACGTCGCCGCCGAGCGCGGTGATCAGCCGCCCGTGGATCGCGGCTGCTGCCCGCCCGGCCAGCTGCTGATAGACGATGGCCCGGACCAAGGTGGCGAAGTGCGACTCCGACGGCCGAC
>Ga0302184_10001189_pt1 | contig 16905 bp, 13 predicted proteins | sample I_Palsa_N3_3_FD_200233 | JGI IMG/M metagenome (GOLD analysis project Ga0302184, IMG submission 200233) | Peat permafrost microbial communities from Stordalen Mire near Abisko, Sweden - I_Palsa_N3_3 | ecosystem: Environmental > Terrestrial > Soil > Palsa > Peat permafrost | place: Sweden...
CGGGTCGGGCGCCGCCGTGTACGCCCACGAGCGCGGAAAGATGTCGCCCCAATCGGGCAGGTCGACGTTGAGATACGTGTTGCGCGCAAGGCCGATCCAATCGATCGCTTTGGCGGCGGCACGCCGGATGCGCGGGTCGGAGAACGGTTCGCGCCGTGCGTTGAAGGCCAGCATCTCGAACTGCGCGGACGGCAGCGCGCTCACCGCGATGTCGCGCATCTCGCGCAGCTCCCGATATTGCTGTTCGGGTGCGCCAAAGTAGAAGTCGATCTCGTGCGTTCGCAGTGCGATCAGCAGCGTGTTCTCGCTCGGGATGATGCGATACGTGATGTGCTCGAGCCCCGGTTTCCCGCCGAACCAGTAGGGGTTCGGGGCCATCTCGAGCGTGCTGTTGACCTCGTAACGCACGACGCGGTACGGCCCGCTGCCGACCGGATTGACGTTGAAGGGATCCCGGTTGAGGTCGGGCTTGCCCGCCAGCAAATGCTTGGGAAGGATCACACCTTGCACGCCGCAGCGGAAAAACGTCGAGACAAACGGTGCGGAAGGCTCGCGCAGCCGGACCACAACGGTGCGCGGATCGGGGGCAGTCACGCTCAGCGCCTGATCGTATGGGAAATGGAACGGAACGTTGTTGTGCGCGTTCATCACCTGGTTGAAGGTGAAGACGACGTCATCGGACGTGAGCGGCGCACCGTCGGAGAAGCGCATGCCGGGGCGAAGATGGTAGGTGATCGTCTTGCCGTCGCCGCTGATGCCGCCGTTGCGCTGGCTAGGAATCTCGAGGGCAGCGTCCGGGACGGGATCGCCGTGATCGTCGAAACGGATCAGGCCGCTGAACAGAAACTGCGCCAGGTCGCTGACGCCCGCTTGCCCCGAGAGCAGCGGGTTGAGATTGTCGATCGTGCGCACCACGCCGATGCGCAGGTGACCCGGCTGCGTCCACGGGTGACGCGCGGGCGCCGCGCCGGCGGTCGCCAGCACCAGGCTCGCGAAGAGCGCGAGTCCGCGCGCCGTCCTACCCTTGACGGCTGCGCGCACGCCGTCCGCGGCGACGCTTGGGCCCCGCGTGCTTGTCGCCCGGGGCGGCGCCGTTCGGCGCCGGACGAAGCGAGTTTGGATTGGCGGGGATCGACGTGTAGCCGGAGAGCATCTCGTCGACGCGCTGATACGCGCTGCCGAGCGCACCAGGGAGCGACGAGGAGACCTCGATCACGCGTTCGGGGAGATCTTCGGTCGAGTACAGCGTGACGTATTTCTCGCCGTCGCGCTTCACGTCGATGCGGCGCCGTTCCCAGCGCACGGTCTTCGGGTCGACGTTGAGCATCCGCGAGGCGAAGCGTTCGGCGTCTTCGTGCGGAGCGATGCGCCGCGCCTCGGCGACCCACTGGTTCCACTTCGTCGCGAAGTCGGGGATAGCGCGCCCCCGGCGGTCGGACGCAACGCGCGTCGGCGGCAGTTCGAGCCGCCAGTGGTCGACCGGATCGATCGCTTGCCACGTCGGCTTGATCTCGCGCGGCGCGGCAGTCGCGTCGATCTCGATCAGCGCGGTCTCGATCTCTTCGGCGCTGCGGACCTTTGCCGCGCGCTTGGGGTCGCGCCGGAGCAGTTCTTCGAACTTGTCGGCGACTTGCGCCGTCATGCGGCCCTGCGCGTCGATGTGCGGCGGCAAACCGTACAGCGACGGGACCGTGACCAGCTCGTGACGATGGGCTTGGTCGACCAGATCGATCACGATCGCCGCCGGTTTCGGCGATTTCTCGATCAGCTCGCGGCGCTCGAGCGCGCTCGAGGTCTGCGAGAGGGCGTTCGCGATATCGTCGACGGGCCGCAGCGCGCGGCCCGTGATCTGCGTGTAGAGCGTCGTCGATTTCGTCGGCCGCGCGTTGAGGATCACCTGGACCGACGGGACATCGAAGCCCTCGAGGTAGAGCCCGCAGTTCACGAGCACCTCGATCCCATCACCGCGGAAGTCGCGCACGATCCGCTCGCGTTCGTCGCGCGGCGTCTCTCCCGAGGCCCATTCGGCGCGGATCCCGTTGGCGACGAACTCCTCGGCGACGTCCCGCGCGTGTTCGACCGACGCGGTGAACACGAGCGCTTTGAGGCTTGGCGTATGCTGGCTGTAAGCCGCGACGATGCGCGCGTTGCGGTCGACGGTGTTCACGGCCGCGGCCAGCTGGCCGATAACGAAATCGCCTCCCCGGGAGGCGACGTCGTCGAGATTGGTCGTGGTCGCGACCGCATAGGACTTGACGGGGACAAGATAGCCCGCGTCGATCGCCTTGCGGGCGTCCATGGTGTAGACGATCTTTTCGAAGACGTCGACGAGACGGACCCCGTCGCCGCGGTTCGGCGTCGCGGTGAAGCCGAGGATCATCGCTTCGGGGCGCTGGGCGAGCACGGCGTCGACGATCGCCCGGTAGGACGGTGCCGCGGCGTGGTGGGCCTCGTCGATCACGAACAGCGCGATGCGGCGCCGAAAACGCCCCACGAACTCGTCCAGGCGGCGCTCGGCCAGCGTCTGCACGGTCGCGACGACGATCGAGCAGTCGTCCGCCGCGCGCCGTTCCGCCTTCTCGATGCCGACGATTGCGTCCGGGTTCTCGACGCGGAATTTCTCGACGAGCTGTTCGATCAGTTCGTCGCGATGCGCGACCACGACGGTGACGTCACCAGGCCGCAGCGAGAGCAGCTTCGGCAGCGTCGCGATGACGACGGACTTGCCGAGTCCGGTTGCCAGCGACACGAGCTGACTGCGCACGCCGCGCGCACGATGTTCGAGAATTGCCTGCTGTGCTTCGATCTGATACGGCCGAAGTTGCGGTGCGCGCGCCGGCTGGGGACGGACGTTGTCGAGCGCGGGGCGACGACGCGACCGTGTAGGAACGGCCGGCGTCGCTTCTTCAAGTTCCATTGCGCCTTAGTGAGGGGACGCCCCGCCGCTCCTCGGCGGGGCGAGAGGTCCGGTTCGAGGCGCTTTGCGCACCTGCAAGAGCCGGAGATTATCGTTGTACTTTCCGAGACCGTCGGCGCAACTCCTCGGTTGCGCCGACGTTTTTTTGCGGCTGCACGCGCCGGCGCGCTTGCTCGACCCGCTCGAAACTCCCGCCGCCGCGCGGCGTACATAGAGCATGAACACTACGAAACAGCGACCCCAGCCCGCGCAGCCGGTTCGTACCGTGCGCCCGTATCGCCCCGACACCACGCCCTTCTCCGGTTGGGGCCCCCACGTCCCTGGCCTCTAAGTTCCGGCGGAGCGGAGCGCCGCAGGCGCGAGCACCGCGACGGATTCGCCGGAGGCGAATCCACGAGTCCGAAGTCCTCGGACGTGAGAACCCGGCGGAGCGCAGCGCCAAAGGCGCGAGCACCGCGACGGATTCGCCGGAGGCGAATCCACTAGGTCTCGGGCCGCGACCGTTCGAACGCGGACGGCATGCTCAAGGACGGCTGGCGCGGCCGCTACTACGAAGATTTCGAGGTCGGCGACCTCTACCGCCATCGCCTCGGGCGAACCGTGACGGAGACGGACAACACGCTCTTCACGATGCTGACGCTCAATACGAACCCCATCCACTTCGATGAGCATTTGGCCGCCAAGACACCGTTTGGAAAGATCCTCGTCAACTCGTGTTTCACGCTCTCGCTGGCGGTCGGCCTTTCGGTCTCGGATCTGAGCGAGCACGTGATGGCGAACCTCCAGTGGAACGACGTCCGGCTTCCGAACCCGGTCTTCATCGGTGACACGATCTACGCGCACAGCGACGTGCTCGGTAAGCGCGAATCGGCGTCGCGGCCTGACGTCGGCATCGTCACCGCGCGCACGACCGGGGTGAACCAGCGCGGCGAGACCGTGATCTCGTACGAGCGCACGTTCATGGTCTACAAGCGCGGCCACGACCCGCGCGACACGATCTCTCCTTAGAGACGCGTGCGGCCGCTCGCCGATCTTCGCATCCTCGCGGTCGAGCAATTCGGCGCCGGACCGTTCGGTTCGGTCCAGCTCGCCGAACTCGGCGCCGACGTCATCAAGATCGAAGATCCGCGCACGGGCGGCGACGTCGCGCGCTCCGTGCCGCCCTACCAGGCCGAGGGCGACAGCCTGTTCTTCGAGACGTTCAATCACGGCAAGCGCAGCATCGCGCTGGACCTCAACGCGCCGGCCGGCCGCGGCGTCTTCGAAGATCTCGTCCGCGTCAGCGATGCGGTGTACTCGAACCTGCGCGGCGACGGACCGGAAAAGCTGCGCTTGCGGTATGCGGACCTCGCGCATCTCAACCCGCGCGTCGTGTGCGTCTCGCTGTCGGGCTTCGGGATGACGGGGCCGCGGCGCACTGAACCGGCGTACGACTACGTGCTGCAGGGTGTGGCCGGCTGGCAATCGCTGACTGGCGCGCCGGACGGACCTCCGACAAAATCGGGTCTGTCGCTGGTCGATTACAGCGGCGGACTCGTCGCGGCGCTCGCGCTGCTCGCCGGCGTCCATGCGGCCCGCCGCGACGGCATCGGCTGCGATTGCGACACCTCGCTGTTCGATACGGCGATGAGCATGCTGACGTATGTTGCTGCCTGGGCGATGGCCGACGACGGCGCGTATCGCCCGGAGCGGCTGCCGTTCTCGGCGCACCCCTCGATCGTCCCGTTTCAAAACTTTCGGACTGCCGACGGCTGGATCGTCGTCGTCTGCGCTAAGGAGAAGTTTTGGCAGCGGCTCGTCGACGTGCTCGAGATCGCGCACGTGCGCGACGACGCGCGTTTTCGCGGCTTCGCAGCCCGGCGCGAAAACCGCGAGCTGGTGACGTCGACGCTGCAGTCCGCGTTCGCCGGCGCGACGACCGCGCACTGGATCGCGGCGCTGACCGCAGCCGGTGTTCCCTGCGGACGGATCAACGACGTCGCCGCAGCACTGGACGATCCGCAGACCGCGGCCCGCGGATTGATCGTCGAAACCGAACATCCCCGTTTCGGGCATGCCCGCTGGGTCGCCAGTCCCGTGCGCGTCGGCGAAGCGCCGGCCGCCCATCTCCGCGCGCCCCGCCTCGGCGAACAGACGGAAGCCGTGCTGCGCGACGTATTAGGATATGATGACGAACACATTTCTCGAGCACGTTCTGCGGGTGCGTTCGGCGAAGGAAGCGCGTGATGCAAGAGTGGCGAGGCGAAGGCGATCTCGCAGGCTATCGCGTCCGTCCAACGGTACAGACGCGGGCTGCGGTCCTCATTCTCCATGCGTTCGCGGAACACGCGGGGCGTCACGAGCGAACGATGCGACGGTTGGCGGCGCGCGGGATCGCAGCGTATGCATACGACCATCGCGGGCACGGCCGCTCGCCGGGACGCCGCGGACACGTTCGCGATTTCGACGAGCTGACGCAAGATGCGCTGCTCATGCTCGATTCCATGGCGAGCGAGGAAAGCGAGCATCCGCTCTTTTTACTCGGAGCCGGGATGGGCGGCGTGATGGCCGTGCACGTTGCGCTGCGCCGTCCGAACGATTTCTCAGGGCTCGTGCTCGTCGGTCCGACGTTTGCGCCCGAACCGGGCGCGACCGCGCGTATCCCGCTGGTCGCGAAGTTGGTGCCGGCGTTACGCCATGATACGCACGACATCCGCGCGCTCTCGCGCAGTCCGGTCGTCGTGCAAGAGTTCCGGGCCGATCCCTTGACGCACCGCGGCTCCATCCCGCCGCAAACCGGTCACGAATTGCACCGCGCCGCCGAGATTGCGCTCGACGAAGCGTCGGCGCTTGAACTGCCAATCCTCGTCGTGCACGGCGAAGACGACAAGATCGCGCCGATCAGCGGCTCGCAACGCTTCGTCGACGCAGCGAACAGCGAGGAGATCACGCTCTACGCGGTCCCCGCGGCGCTGCACGAGCCGTTCAACGACCCCGGCGGCGAAACGCTGATCGACGAAGTCGGCATCTGGATTCGCGAACGCGCTCGACGTTAGGCCGCTGACGACCGCTTAATTGAGACCTGCGCGGCGGACGATGCGCAGCGCGGCGGTGACGATCGGGGCGTCGATCATCGTGCCGTCGAGCACCGAGGGCGAACCGCGTTCCGCCGCCGCGACGATGCGCTGCGCGTAGGCGAGCTCGTCGGCGGAAGGGATGAAGGCGGCGCGGACCGGCGCGATCTGCGCCGGATGGATGAGCAGCTTCCCGTCAAAACCGAGCCGAACTGCATGCTCGGCGTCGGCAGCCGGGATCGCGGGGTCACCGTATTCCCGCGACGGACCATCGATCGCCCAGCGTCCCGCTGCGCGCGCCGCGATCAGCAGCCGCGCGCGATACGGAAGCATCACGTCGCGATCGCTCTCGCCGCCGAGCTCCGCCGCCAAGTCGTACGGTCCGAAAGCGAGCGCGAGGACGCGCTCGACGGTCGCGATCTCCTCGCACCGCGCGACGCCGCGCGCCGTTTCGATCAACGTGATCAGGCCGACCTCCGCCAGCCCCGCGGCGATCGCGACCAGCGCGGCGGGATCCTCGGCTTTCGGCACGAGCACGGCCGCCGGAGGCGGCGCGTCCGCCAGCATCGCGAGATCCCGCCGCCCTTCGTCGCCGGTCGTCGGGTTGATGCGCACGGCGACGCGGCTGCGGTCCGGCGCGCCCTCGAGGAACGTGCGAACGGCGGCGCGCGCCTCGCCTTTGCGCTCGGGCGCCACCGCATCCTCAAGATCGAGGATTGCGCCGGTCGCCCTGCTTTCGAGTGCTTTCACGAAGCGGTCGGGCCGGTCGCCCGGCACGAACAGCAGCAGCATGGGATCGAAAGTACTCATGCCCAATCCTCCGTCGAGGCCGGCTCGTTCAGCGCGGCGCGTAGTTCATCCGGGATCGGCTCGGCGACGATGCGCCCGCCGTCGCGGCGAATGAAGACGCGCGTCTCGAAACCGCGCGCGACCTCGACCTCGCCGCGGTTGACGACATGCTCGACGCGCAAGGAACTCGTTCCGATCTCGGCCGCGGTCGAGCGGATCACGATCTCGTCGTCATACGCGAGCGGCGCCAAGAATCGCGCGCCGCTCTCCACGATCGGCAGAGGCCAGCGCGGGCGTCCGCTCTCGTCCGCGAGCGGCGCCGCCGCAGCGCGCAGCAGCGCGTGCGTTCCCACGTCGAACCAGACGTAGAACGTCGGATAGAAGACGATCCCTGCGGCGTCGGTCTCGCCGAAGCGCACGCGCGTTTTCGTCAGGCAGCTGCGCCCAGGCACCTCAGGTGCGCGCGCGCCGGCTCGGCATCATGCCAAGCGGACGTACTCGTAGTCGACCGGGCGGTCCTTGATGCCCTTGTCCGGCGGTGCGATCCACGAGGCCATCTTGCCGGGTTCGGTGACCGGCTGCATCACGCTGGCCACGAAGGCGCGGTCGGCGGCGCTCGGCAGCCACGACGGCAAGAGCGCGTCGTAGGCCTCCTGCGAAATCCGCGCACCGGCGGGGTCGGTGGGGACGTTCGCCCAGCTGCCGATCCCGCGCCGGAAGCGCGTGCTCGGCAAGCTGAAGCGGTAGGCGTGCCCGGCCGCAGCGAGGATGCGGTTCCAGTGCGTCAAGCCCTGCATGCAGTCGTCGACGTAGGCGTTGCGCACGACCTCGTTCATCGCGTTGCGCATCGGGATCGTCTCGATCCGGGTTCCATCCGCAGCGGCGGGGATCTCGAGGTCGAACGTCGTGCCGGCGGCGATGTGGTCGGCAAAGCGCTTCTCGTCGGGGCGGCCCTTGATGCCGTTGGCAAAGTACGACGCCGCGTTCGACGAGGCGTCGGCGCCGAACAGATCGAGCGACGAGCTGAACCAGAAGTTCAAGTAACGCTGAATCGTGGGAAGATCGATCGCGCCGGCCGCGCGCACGGCATCGGGGTCGTCGCTGCCGAGCTCGCGCATGACTTCGAGCGTGCGTCGCACGACCCGCGCGATCCCGGTGTCACCGACGAACATGTGGTGCGCTTCCTCGGTCAGCATGAACTTGCAGGTGCGTGCGAGCGGGTCGAAGCTCGACTCCGCCAGGGACTTGAGCTGGAACTTGCCGTCGCGGTCGGTGAAGAACGTGAACATGAAGAACGACAGCCACTCGCTGATCGGCTCGTTGAAGGTGGCCAGGATGCGCGGGTTGTCGGCATCGCCCGAGTGACGCGCGAGCAGCGCCTCCGCTTCTTCGCGTCCGTCGCGGCCGAAGTAGGCGTGCAGCAGGTACACCATCGCCCACAGGTGGCGGCCTTCTTCGACGTTGACCTGAAACAGATTGCGCAGATCGTACAGCGAAGGCGCCGTGTGACCGAGCAGCCGCTGCTGTTCGACCGACGCCGGTTCGGTGTCACCCTGGGTGACGATTAGCCGTCGCAGCGTGCTGCGATGTTCGCCCGGAACTTGCTGCCAGGCCGGTTTGCCGAAGTCGTCGCCGAATCCGACCCGGCGATCGGTCTCGGGATCGGCGAGAAAAATGCCCCAGCGATACTCCGGCATCGCGACGTAACCGTAGTTGGCCCAGCCTTTGGCATCGACCGAGATCGCGGTTCGCAGATAGACGTCGGCGGCTTGAAAGTCCGTCGGACCGAGCTCGCGCCACCAGGTGAGAAACGCCGGCTGCCACTGTTCGAGCGCCCGCTGCAGCGTGCGGTTCGAGGCCAGCTCGACGTTGTTCGGAATTCGCTCGGTGTAATCGATCGCCACGTCAGACGCGCTCCCAATCGAAGTGTGGTTTGGAACCGGTACCGAAGATCTTGAGCGCGCCCCGCTCGCCGGTCGCGTTGGGGCGGACGAAGACCCAGTTTTGCCAGGCTGAAAGGCGCCCGAAGATCTTCGTCTCGAGCGTTTCGTCGCCCGGAAAACGCAAGCTCGCCTCGAGTCCACTCAGCGCATCGGGCGAGAGCGCGGCGCGCTCTTCCAGCGCTAGCCGCACCTCGTCGTCCCAGTCGAGTTCGTCCGGAGCGGTGGTGATCAAACCCGCGGCGAGCGCGTCGGCAGCGCCGTAACGCCGGCCGGCGTCGCGCTCGGCCTGCGCGAACAGCGCGGGTTCGCCGTACAAACGCGTCGCCAAACGCACGCGTCCGTTGACTGCCGGGAGCGGGCCGAGGTTGAGCGCGTCGAGCGCAACCTGCGGGCCGCCGTCCGCGACGTCGAGCATGTAGACGCGGTCGGCCGCGGCGGCCAATTCGTAGAGGACGCCGCCGAAGCACGAGCCGTCGTCGACGATCGCGTAGAGGCTGCGCGAGGTGACGTCCAAGCGCGCCAGCGTGCGCCGCACCAGGCCGAGCGTTTCGCGGACCAGCCAGTGGTCCGCGTGCTCGATCAGCGCGCGGTCGACGGCGAGGACCGCATCCAGCGCGCCTGCCGTTCGCAGGACGACCAAACCCGGGTTGCGCTCGTTCGTGCGCAGCATCAGCAGCGCGTCGTCGAGCTCGCGCGCCATTGCCAGCGGCCACCACGCATCGCCCGCGGCGACGATGCCGTCGACGCCCTCCGGCTGCGGTTCGTCCGGCGCGCGTACGGTGAGCGTCGCGGTGCGCGCGTCCGGGTCGAACGCGACGTCGACGTAGCGGTAGTGGTAGCCGCCGGCGTCGATCGTGCGCTGCAGCGGATGCAGGACGATCCCTTGCGCGTCCGGGTCGCGCGGCGAACGCGCGGCCGCGTCGGCTGCGCGCGACTGCACGAGCGCGGAAAAATCGGACGGCGTAGCGACGGCATCGACGAGTCCCCATGCGAGCGCCCGTTCGGCGCGCACGCCGTCGGCGTTGGTGCAGAAGACGTCGGCGCGGTCGCGACGGACCTTGCGCTTATCGACCAGCCGCGTAAGCCCACCGGTACCGGGCAGCACACCCAACAACGGGACTTCGGGCAGCGAGACGGTCGTCGAGCGATCGTCGATCATCAGGATCTCGTCGCAGGCCAGCGCGATCTCGTAGCCGCCGCCCGCGCACGCGCCGTTGACCGCGGCGAGGAAGCGCAGCCCGTCGTGACGGCTGGAGTCTTCCATCCCGTTCCGCGTCTCGTTGGTGAACTTGCAGAAGTTCACTTTCCAGGCGTGCGACGACGTGCCGAGCATGTAGATGTTCGCGCCGGCGCAAAACATGCGGTCCTTCGCGCTGGTGATCACGACGCACGCGACCTCGGGATGTTCGAAGCGAATGCGGTCGAGCGCATCGCGAAATTCGATGTCGACGCCCAGGTCGTACGAGTTCAGCTTGAGCTTGTAGCCGGGACGCACGCCGGCGTCTTCGTCGACGTCGAGGGTCAGCGTCGCGACGCGTCCGTTCACATCGAGCCGCCAATGCCGATAGCGTTCCGGCGCGGTATCGAAGGTGATCGGCCCGGCCTGGTCCGGGGCGGCAACGGTCAACACGGCGGCCTCAGGGCACATTCGCTCATGCCGGTAGTATACTGCACATCTCAAACCCCGAGAGCGGCATTATAGTACCTATTGAGCCTGGTGCGGACTAGTCGGTGTCGGGGGCGACCTTTGAGGGACGTTCGTTCGTGAAGTGCTCGGCATCGAGCGGTGCGGCGATCGGCTGGAACGGCGCCGGGCGCTGTCCGAAGTCGAAGCAGTCGCGGAGGTTGTCCGCGCGCGTGTCGCTGGCGGCCATCGCCGGCAGACCGAACGTGAACTCGGCGAACTTCAGCAGGCTGCCGAATTCGTGCTGCACGTGCGAGACGTAGCCGCGCCTGGCGTACGGTGAGACGACGATCAGCGGAACGCGAATGCCGAGGCCGTCGAAATCGAGCTGCGGCGGCGGCACGTGGTCGAACCAGCCGCCCGAATCGTCCCACGTGATCAGGATGACCGACGACTCCCACAGCTCGCTGCGCCCGATCGCGTTCACGATCGCGGTGACCCACGACGGCCCGGTCGCACTGCGGTTGAACGAGTGATCGGAGTTCTTCCAATCGGGGACGATCCAGGTGACGTTCGCGAGATCGCCGCGCGCGATGTCGGCCAGAACGCGCGTCTCCGGCGAGGTCACGCTGCGCAGCCACGGCACGCCGTAGCGATCCTGCGCCACCGCGTCGTACGACGACCACAACTGGCCGAACTCCGGACCCCTCGCCGGGTCCGCGTGCTCCCCGTGCGCGAGCATGTACGCTTTCCACGTCTCGGCAGCCGATACGGCCGGCGCGTAGTACCGCCAGGTCAGCGAGCGGGCATCGAGCTCGTCGCCGAGCGTCGGAAAATCGAAGCACGGCGCGACGGGTTTGCCGTACGCGCGTCCGCCGGTGAGCGTCGGCACCGTGGTGCCGTAGAATGCGTCGCATCCCCATGGGCGCCCCGTCGGCGTGTCCGTCGACGCGCCGGCTTGTCCGGCGATCAGATACAGATGCGCCGCAAAGCTCTGATCGATGTTGCTCTGGAACATGCGGTCGGCCAGAACGTACTGTGTCGCCAGGTCCCAGTACGGCTTGGTCTCGGCGCGCGGGACGACGCCGTACGCCGGATATTGCGCCAAGCGTGCCGGAATGTGCGAGCCGTTCGGCGGCCCGGCGGGGCGCAGATCCCAACCGTCCATCTTGCCGCCGTCGTACGAGTGGACGAAGTCGGTGGCATCGTTGCTGATGTCGTACTCGACTTCGAACGGCGCGGGCTGAAGCCGGACGCGCGTCCCGTCGTGGGCGTAGCCGAATGCCACCGTGTCGGCGCCCGGAAAACCCGAAAAGAGATTGTCGGTCGAGCGATTCTCCTGAACGATGATGATGACGTGTTTGACGTGCGCGTGCACACCGCGTTCGAAGACGGCCTCCTGCCAACGCGCGACAACGAAGGGCAGCGCGAGGAGCACCGCTAGGACGAGCGCTCCCCCGAGCGCCCAGCCGGCGAGGCGGTATTTATTCAAGGACCATCGCGCCGACGGTCGAGCCGTTCACATACAACAGGGTACGGCCGACGATCACCGGCGGTGCGCACGAGAAGGGTGCTTTGAAGATGTGCGTGCGGCGGAGCGTGCCGCGCTTCTCGTCGACCGCATAGAGCAAGCCCGCGCCGTCGCCGAAGTAGACGTTGCCCGCGGCGATAACGGGACTCATCTTGACCGGCGCGGCCGTATGAAAGCGCCAGCGAACGGAGCCGGTGGCGGCATCGAACGCCACCAGCGCGCTCTCGGTCGGGAGCGCCTGAAAGTACGCGCCGTCGGCGTAGGTACCCGCGATCGCGCGCTCGTTGGTACCGACCGAACTGTACGGGCCGGGAGACGGCGAGTGGTACGTCCAGAGCGCTTTGCCGTTCTTCGGATCCAACGCCGCGACGACGGCGTAGCCTGCGGCGACGTGCGGCTGTTTGCTGTCGATCACACCGCTGGTGTAGATGCGCCCGCCGCCGTACGCCGGCGACGAATCGCAGTTTCCATACGGCGCGCGCCACCGCACCGCGCCGGTCTTTGCATCGAGCGCGAGCGTCGTGCCGGCACCCGCGTGTTCGAAGTCGCAGACGGAGAAGATCGCGAGCGGCCCAATCATCGTCGTCGACGCCATGGTCGAAATTCCGGGCAGATCGGTGCGCCACTGCAGGTCGCCCGAGTTCGCGCGCAGTCCGTACGCGTGCGCGTCACCGTTGGCGAACAGGACCATGCCGTCGCTCAGCGCCATCGACGGCATGTCTTCACCCGCGGTCCGGTATTGCCAGCGCTGTTCGCCGGTTGCCGCGTCGAGTGCGATCACGTGGTCGCCCGCGGTCCGTCCCCACAGATTATGGCTCGTCCCGACTGGATCGTACGCAAACGCTTTCGCGTTGCCGCCGTGCTCGTTGGAGCCGGTCCCGACGAACACGACGCCGTTTGCGACCGACGGCGTCGACATCAAGATGTTGTCGGAGGTTGCGCGCCACGCCACCGCTCCGGAGCGAGCGTCGAGAGCGACGATCTGCTTTCCGAAGGTGTCGAAAATGATCTCGTCGCCGACGTAGGCGAGTCCGCTGTTGATCATCGAACCGGCATCGAACGTCCACTGCGCGCGCAGTCGGGACGGCGCGATCACGGCATTATGATCCGCGTGCAGTTGATACATCGGCCACGAACCGTCGACCGCGAGCTTCCGCGTGACGGTCGCGGGCTGGGTGGCACACGAAGCGAGCACCAGCATCAGAACCAGCACGCGTACTCTCTCCACGCGGATCATCTTCAGTCCGCGCTACGTGTTGCCTTGCCGAGGGACGCGCCGCCGGACGGCGCCGGCAGCGCGACGGCACGCAAGAGCTCTTCCAAAGACGCTTCAACGGTGCGCCCGCTCGTGCTCAGCGTGACGTCGGCGCGTTGGTAGAGCGCGTCGCGCGTCGCGAGGATGCGTTCGAGGTCGGCCATCGCCTCCGCGTTGCCGGCCATCGGCCGCAGGTCGCCCTGCGCGCGTACGCGTTCCATGTGCTCGTGCGGTGCGGCCCGCAGCCATATGGTGAAGCTCTGCGCCAGCAGCAGTTCGAAGGTCGATGGATCGGTGACGATCCCGCCGCCGGTCGCCAGCACGCACTGCTCGTGCTCGCGAATCACGCTCTCGAGACAGGCGCGTTCGAAACGCCGGTATCCGTCCTGACCGTAGAGTTCGAACAGCGTGGCGAGTCCGACGCCGGCGGCGCGTTCGACTTCACGGTCGAGCTCGATAAATGGTACGCCGAGCCGCTCCGCAGCCGCGCTCCCGAGCGTGGTCTTGCCGGCGCCGCGCAGACCGATCAGCGCGATGCGGCCGCGACGCTCCGCCGCCTCCGGCGTCGCGAGCGTGCGGGCGAGCCACGCGCGCGCCGCCGACAGGCGGCTGGGGTCGAGCCGGCGCAGAAGCTCGGCCGCGTGCGTCAAGTCTTCCGACTCCCGCGGCTCGTCGAGCAACAAACGGCGCAGCGGCACCTGCAGCGCGCCGGCCAGCCGGCGCAGCAGCAGCACCGAGATGTTGCCGCGCCCGCTCTCCAGCTGGGCGATATAGCGTTCCGAGAGTCCGGACTCCGCAGCCAGCGTTCGGCGCGCCACGCCGCGTTCCGTCCGCAGTTCGCGCACGCGCTCGCCGAGCCGCCGCAGAAAGCGTTCGTCGCCGTCGTCGTCGAGGCTCGCAGGTGGTCTCATCGCGCGCGCATGCTTCCCGCTCGGAACACCGGTGCTCCCGCCGCGACGCAATGGACGCCCTGACGAGCGGCGAGCCGCAGCGCTTCGAGCTGGTCGTCGATGGGCGCCGGCTCGAGGTCGCGCGCTACACCGGCGACGCGAGCCGCCCGGCCATCGTACTGCTGCACGAGGGGCTCGGTTCGGTCGCGATGTGGCGCGACTTCCCGGCCGAACTGGCCGCCCGCACGCGCCGCTCCGTCGTCGCGTACTCGCGCTGGGGCTACGGCGCATCCGAGGCGCTCGAGGGCGCGCGCGACGTGCGCTATATGCATCGCGAAGGCGAGGTCGTGCTCCCCAGCCTGGTCGCGCAGCTCGGTCTGGAACGGCCGGTCCTGTTCGGTCACAGCGACGGAGCTTCGATCGCGCTGATCGCGGCCGGCGCCCATCCGCACCTTGCCTCGGCGCTGATCCTCGAAGCGCCGCACGTCATCGTCGAGGACCTCTCGGTGGCGAGCATCGAGCAGGCGCGCAGCGCGTGGGAAACGACGGATCTGCCGGCTCGCCTGGCGCGCTATCACGCGGATCCGGCCGGCGCGTTTCGCGGCTGGAACGACGTCTGGCTCGATGCGCGGTTCCGCGCCTGGAACATCGAAGCGTACGCGACGGCGATCCGGTGTCCGCTGCTGGTCATCCAAGGCGACCGCGACGAGTACGGCACCCTCGACCAGGTCGCGCGCATCGCGGCGCGCGCGCCGCAGACGCAGACCTTCGTCGTCCCCGGGGTCGGTCACGCGCCGCACCGCGAACGCCGGCGCGACGTCCTCGCGCGCGTGGGCGCCTTCCTCGCCTCCGGTGCGGAGATTCTTCCCGGCGCCTAAGCGCACCGCCGGAGGCTGGATTCACGGACGTCCCGAAACCGCATTCCCCGCGCCCGGAGGCGCGATCGGCATGGCGGAATCGACACCGAACCCGTTCGACCCGTTCGGCATCGCAGCCGGCTCGAGTGCGCTGTGGCGCTCGCTGCTTTCCGATCCGCAGGGCCTCGTCGACGCGCAGCTCGCCTTCGGGCGCGCGCTGACCGAGATGACCATGCGTTCCGCCCTCGAGGCCGGCGGCGACCCGGGCGCCGCGCGCGCGGCGCAGGCCGAGCCGCCCGACGACAAGCGCTTTGCGAACGAGGCGTGGCGCGCAAACCCGTATCTCGACGCGCTCAAGCGCGCGTTCGCGCTGGCATCCGAGGCGGTGATGCAGACGATCGATACGGCCGACGATCTCGATCCGCAGACGCGCCGCCGCGTGCGCTTTTTTACGCGCCAATTCCTCGACGCGATGAGCCCGACGAACATCCCCTGGCTGAACCCGGACGTGCTCGAGGCGACGCTGCGCACGGGCGGCGCCAACCTGCAGAGCGGCCTGCGCAACGTCATCGCCGACGCGCGCGACAACGAAGGCCGTCCGGCGCTCGTCGACGAGAGCGCCTTCGCGGTTGGACGCAACGTCGCGACGACGCCCGGGAAGGTCGTGTTCCGCAACGAGCTGATCGAATTGATTCAGTACGCGCCGACGCAGCCCGACGTCTTCGCGCGGCCGCTGATCGTCGTCCCGCCGTGGATCAACAAGTTCTACGTGCTCGACCTTCAGCGGTCGAACAGTTTTCTGCAATACGCCGTCGACGCCGGCCGCAATACGTTCGTCGTCTCGTGGAAAAATCCGGACAGTTCGATGCGCGACCTGACCATGGCCGACTATCTGCGGCTGGGCCCGCTGACGGCGGCGCGCGTGGCCGCCGGCATCGCCGGCAGCGACCAGGTCGACGCCATCGGCTACTGTATCGGCGGGACGCTGCTCGCGATGCTCCTCGCGTATCTCGCGCGCACCGAATCGGATCTGATCGCGAGCGCGACGTTCTTCGCTACGCTGGTCGACTTCAGCGACCCGGGCGACGTGCAGGCCTTCATCAGCGAAGAATCGATCGCGTACATCGAGGAGCGGATGAACGCCAACGGCTTTCTCAGCGGGCGCGAGATGGCCGACACCTTCAACCTGCTGCGCGCGAACGATCTGATCTGGTCGGTCGCCGTCAACCGGTATCTGCTGGGCAAGGACGCGCCGGCATTCGACCTGTTGTACTGGAACGCCGATGCGACGCGCATCCCGGCGCGGCTGCACTCGTACTACCTGCGCCAGATGTATTTGGAAAACAACCTCATCAAACCCGACGTGCTGGAAGTCGACGGCGTGCCGCTCGACCTCGGCCGCGTGCGCGTGCCGACGTACTGCGTCGCGACGTCGGAAGACCACATCGCGCCGTGGCGCAGCGTCTATGCGATGACGCAGGCGTTCGGCGGTCCGGTGACGTTCCGGCTCGGCGCCTCGGGTCACATCGCCGGGATCATCAGCCCGCCGGCAAAGAAGAAGGCCGCCTGGTGGGGCGCCGATCCGGATAGCGCGACGGCACCCAGCGCCGACGCGTGGCTGGCAGCGACGCCCAAACACGAAGGCTCGTGGTGGCCCGATTGGCAGACGTGGCTGGCGGAGCGTTCACCCGAACGCACCGCAGCTCCGGACGCGCTGGGGTCGCCGCGCTACCCGCCTCTCGCGGACGCCCCCGGCACGTACGTTCTCGAGCGCTAGTGCGGCGGCAGCGGAGCGCGCATATCCGCGAATCGTCCCCACGCGTCGACCGTTAACGTTCCATCTTCGCTCGGCAGATCGCCGAGCGCGATGCGCGCGTCGCGCGTGTGCGGCGACTCGGGATAATCGCGGATGAGCCAGTTTTCGGTCGCACGCGCGAGCGTGAACGCCTGCTCGGTGTGCGCGCGCAGATACACTGTTTCGAGTGCGTAAAGATCGCGCGCGATCCAGGGATCGCGTGGAAATTGGCGTTCCCAATCGCGGATCGC
>Ga0302184_10001193_pt1 | contig 16887 bp, 18 predicted proteins | sample I_Palsa_N3_3_FD_200233 | JGI IMG/M metagenome (GOLD analysis project Ga0302184, IMG submission 200233) | Peat permafrost microbial communities from Stordalen Mire near Abisko, Sweden - I_Palsa_N3_3 | ecosystem: Environmental > Terrestrial > Soil > Palsa > Peat permafrost | place: Sweden...
GGATATTCGCGGCAGCCTGGAACGGTGATTGATCCAGCGATCGAAAGTCACTACGGCACCGGCTACGAACGCTCCCGCCTGTTCCCCGGCGGGAATCCGGCCCTGGAGTTCGTCAGGTCGATGGAGTTGCTGGACCGGCTGCTGCCCGGGCCGCCCGCGCGGCTGCTGGATGTCGGCGGCGGCCCTGGCACCTACGCAGCACCGCTGGCCAGGCGCGGATACCGCGTGCACCTGGTGGATCCGGTGCCGCTGCACGTGGAGCAGGCACGCCAGGCAGCCGGCCGCGATCCCGCCTCGGGCTTCACCGCCGCCCGGGGTGACGCGCGAGAGCTAGCCCAGCGGGCTGAGTCGCAGGACGCGGTGCTGCTGTTCGGGCCGCTGTACCACCTGACCGGGGCGGCGCAGCGCCTGCAGGCCCTGGCCGAGGCCCGCCGGGTGCTGCGGCCCGGCGGCCGCCTGCTGGCCATGGCGGTCTGCCGGTTCGCCTCGCTCCTCGACGGACTGTACGAGGGCTGGCTGGAGGATCCGGACTTCCGGCCGATCGTGGACCAGGACCTGCTGGACGGGCAGCACCGCAACCCCGATCCCGCCGGCAGGCCGGAGTTCTTCACCACCGCCTACTTCCATACCCCCGACGGCCTGGCCGGCGAGATCGAACGGGCTGGCTTCACCGGCGTGGCCGTCTACGGGGTCGAGGGCCCGGGCTGGGCGCTACGGCAGCAGTGGGCAGATCCGCAGCGGCGCGAGCAGATCCTGTTCGCAGCACGCTCAGTCGAGACACAACCGTCGCTCATCGGCTTCAGCCATCACCTCATCGCTGCCGCGGCCAAACCGTAGCAGACCAAGCCAGAAACGCTCGCCATGCGGCAAATGAGGCTGACCCTTGGTGGGTACGTTCCCTGACGTGGGCTTGGCGATGGCTGCCGTCCGGGCTTCCCGCCGGCGGGATGACTGACCGTCCTGCAACCTCTGCCAGCCCGTCGTTTCCCGACGGCGTCACCCGGGTGTCATGTGGAACTCACCCCGACGCGGCCCGCGGTGGTTTATGCAGCGCGGCTGGTGTGAGTTCCTGCGCGCCGAGCGAGCGTCCTGGCACAGGCTGATGCCGGTCTCAGTTCGTCGAACGCTTTGCCAGCAACCTGGCGGGCCCAGCGCATCCGCGTGACCGCAGTCTCGGGATGATCGCCAAACTCCTGCGCTACCCGTCCGGCACAGCCACGCTGACCGAATGCCTCGACAGCCGCGGCAACGGCCTGCCGGACTTCCTTGGCACTGGGATGGTCACCGCGCTGCAGTGCCGACACGAACAGGGCATCGGCCCGGATGGCGCCAATACTGAGGTGGTGCATCGCTGGCCGCATCATGAGCCTCCTCGACATCTGGTTCCCCCTGACCAAATCAGCGGGGCCCGACACTCTTGACCTCTATCTGGCGGAGCATCCCGGCAGGCTGGTGATACCGGCTAGCCGGAAGAACGCCAGAGGACCAGAACTCATGGCGCGCAGCGGTCTTTAACGGCTCGACCTCTTGGCCGACGCCCGGGAGGTCGCCCGGCCAGCGGCATGAGGTAAGTGGTTTCCAGATTCCTGTCGCAATAGTGTTGACCGGTGATCACTGCCGGGATTGACCTTGCTGCGCAGCCAGAGCGAACTGCAGTCGCCCGTATCAAATGGACCGCCGTGACTTCTCACCACGCGGGTCACGTCAGCATCCCCGCAGACGGGCATGGCTCACGCCGCAACCTCACGATGCGCCGGACAGACGTCTTCGTCCACGAGCAGCTGCGCCTGACTCCGCTCAGCGTCTCGGCTGACTATGCGCCGGTCACATGACGTCTTCGATGCAGTCATCGCCGCGATGACCGCCCGCGCCGCAGCCCTGCGCCAGACAATTCCGCTCACAGGAGACGACCTGACCACCGCTACAGCCTGTCGCGGCAGAAGCGTACAGCCCCGCGGACGTAAGAATGCCGGGACTGGGCGAGTCACGGCGGTGCTTGCGCGAGTCGGAGCTGCTTGCAGATCCCGTCGGCGTCTAGCTGGCCTGCGGCCACGGACATGGTCAGAGCGAACGCCTCGTCGTCGGTCAGGTCCAGTACGTAGCCGTTGATCCGCAAGAACACCACGGTGGCCAGCAAGGCGAGCCGCTTGTTGCCGTCGACGAGCGCGTGGTTGCCCGCCAGCGAGTGCATGAGCGCGGCCGCCTTCCCAGTCAGCGTCGGATACGCCTCCTGGCCAAAGAAGCTGGCCCGCGGGCGGTGACAAGCTGAATCGAGTAGGCCGAGATCCCGGACAGGGCCAGCCCCCAGCGCGTTCACCAGGTCCAGCAGATCCTCCAGGCTCAGGTATTCGGTGCCCGGAGCCGGATCACTCACACGCGGCCGAGCCTGTCCAGAACCCCGCCCCATCGGTCGAGCATTTCGGCAGTGGCCTCGCGCACGCGATCGGTGTGCGCGAGCTCGCGGGCGCTGCGCCGGATCGCCCGCAGGGCGGCCTCATGCAGGGACACGTGCTCTGCCTCTGCTAGAGCCTTAAGCAGTGCGCTGTCGTCGTCGTCAAGCCGCAGATTCATGGCCATGACCACATGGTACCAAAGTGGTACTACATCAAATCCTGCTGCTATCCACCACTCGCGCTCATCGCATGAGCGGAAATGCCTGAGCGCCACGCACCAGGACAACCAGCTCTCCACGCAACTGCCCGCCTGCACCGGCGAAGATGCTCTCCTGCAGAACGGTGCCTCGCGCGTGGGTCCGCAAGCTCATTACGGAAGGCAACCCGGCCTGCCCGCGCAGCCGCTTGCCGCGTACCCGAGGGTGCTGCAGCCAGCGGTACGGGAGCAGATCCTCCGCACCTGCCGCACTGCTACGACCTCGGCACCACCCGCTCGGCCGACCGGCTGGTCGGCGGCGGCGCCCCCGCGCGGCGGCTGACCGAAGTCAAGGCCGCCAGCGGAGCTACTCCGGAAATATGGTCAGCCACCTGGAACTACACCTCGGCACCTGGCCTCAGCTGCGCCCCGGCGAACCCGTACCGGCGAGGTACTGATCGTCAATCACAGCAAGCTCTGCGGCGCCAACCCTCGTTCGTTCGTAACGAAACGTGAGCACGTAGAGCGGAGCTCGCGGTCCGAACGATTACGAGCGATTACGCAGCTAAGTCGGCAGTGGGCCTGCGGGCGCACCGATTGGCCCGTTCGGCATGCGCGGTACGCTGCATCGCGACCTGCGGGCCTAGGAACCGGCCTCCTCCTCCAAGGCGTGGACCATGGCGGTCGCGGCTGCGCTCGGATGGTCATTGGTCGCGGCCCAGACGGTCCGCCGGAGCCCGCCGGTGTCGTCATGGACCGGGATCCAGCGCACGCCGCGTGGCATCGCCGGGGCGGCGATGCCGGGCACCAGGGCGATCCCGAGGCCGGCGGCGACGAGCCCGAGCCGGGTGGGCCAGTCGCGGGCTGTGAAGGTGATCCGTGGCTCGGCGATGCCGGGCCACGCGCCGAACTCGGGGGCGTCGCCGGAACGGGGCCCGACGACCCACCCCTGGTCTTCGAGCTCGCGGGGCTCGATCCGTTCCCGGGCGGCGAAGGGGTGTGATTCGGCGACCGCGACTCCGGCGCCACGGACGCTGGGCAGCGCGGTGAGGCGCAGGCCCTCAAGGTCGTAGTCCGGCAGTCCGTCGCCGGTCGCGACGATGGCGACTTCTATTCGTCCGCGGCGCATCGCCGCCAGCTGCGCCGGTGTGGGGGCTTCGGTGAGCTGTACTTTGAGTCCGGGATGGGCGGCGGTCAGCCTGGCTATGGCGCGGGGGAGTAGCGCCGCGGTGGCCGCCGGGAAGCCCGCGACGACCAGGCGGCCGGCGAGGCGATCGCGCATGCCCGCCAGTTCCTGGGTGGCGGCCGCGATGTCGTCCAGCATCTTGCCGGCGTGACGGGCCAGCGCCTCACCGGCCGGTGTCGGCCGGGTCCCTCGGGCGTGCCGCTCGAAGAGCGGCGTACCTACGGCCTTCTCGGTCACAGCGACCTGGCGTGACACGGCGGACTGCGTGTAGCCGAGCCGCTCGGCGGCCGCGCTGAAGGATCCGGTGCGCGCCACTTCCAGGACGACGCGCAGACCCGTCAGCGTCAGATCCGGCACCGCGCCAGTCTACTCAAGGTATGAGTATTTCGCATGGCTGGCCCCAGTAACACTCGCTTGTGCGATACCTCTGATCCTGCCAAGGTGAGGGAAGGGGCAGGCAAGAAAGGGAGACGACATGACCGACGCGAGCATCCGAGAAGAGCTGGTGGCGCGCTTGGTGCGGGCCGGGGAACTAGAGATCTCCGGCGAGAGCCAGGAGGAGGTCGACTCGTACTTCGACACCGAGAACTTCGCGTTCCACGGACCCGACGGATTCGACAGCGACTACGCCGGGCTCACCGAGTACTTTCAGTCGATCCGCGCCGCCTTCGAGGACCGGACCATCCGGCGGGGAATCATCGTCGCCGAGGGCGGCCGCAGCGCCTGTCAGACCTGGATCGAGGGCACCTTCACGGCCCCGTTCACCCACTCACCGGTGGGGACGCTCGAGCCGAACGGAGCACGGGTCGTCTGGGACCTCATGAACATGTTCAGGTTCGATGACCGCGGACGGCTCGTCGAGGAGATCGTGAGGACCGACAACCGAAGCTTCCTCCGTCAGCTCGGGGCCGAAGTCGCCTGACGGCCCCGATCCCCCGCCGCGGGCCATTCCGCGAGATCAATCGCAGATGTGTCGACCGCCGCCGTTCGAGTGCGCGGCCTTGCCGGGAGCGGGGCTTGAGTGAACTCTTGCTGCGCCGATGTGCTGCGGCTAGCAGAACATCCGGGCGGGTCAGCCCGTCATGCCGGCGAGTGCTTGCGCGGTTCCCTCCGCCCAGGTTCCGCCTTGATCGTATGAAAACTCCCAGCCCATGACGCCGCCAAACGCGGGACCAAATGTCTGTAGCAGCGGGGCGATGACCTGGCTGGTGAATTGGTCGAGCGGGAGGTACCCGCGGCCAGCAGGATTGAGAGGGACGCCCATCAGCAGCTCTGATGCGCCTGTAATACCAGCGAAGATCTCATAATAGGAAACCTTGCTGCTGGCCGGCGCGTCATACGAGGGGTTGTTGTAGAACTGGCAGTTGAACCAGGAGATATTATCGCCCGCTCCCTGCCATATCCGGGTGTATACGCTGTTATAGCGCTTGTTGTTTGGATCAAAATAGGGTGGTTGCGGGGCATGGGTGATGATGTTCTGCCCCGGCGGCAGTTGCTGGGCCAGCCCGTTCGTCAGTTCGATCAGGAAGGTGACGCCATCGTAGACGCCGGTGAATCCGTAGTCGTCTTCGTAGTCGATGTCTACTCCGCTGAAGCCATTGGCGGTCACGTATCCGGCTATCTGCCCCGCCAGGCCATTGACGTCCTGGGCGTACTGCTGCCAGTCACTGGACGGGAAGGACTCCTTGGCCCCCCCGACGGAGATCAGCACATTCTTGCCGACGTCTTGCAGCGCCTGGATGTCGTCCAGATTGGGATTACCGTCCGAGCCGAAGGCGCCGCCGTGTCCGGTCAAACTGAGATTATCACCCGGAACCAGGAAGGCGAGAATGACATCTGTGTAGGGCAGGCCGCTTATTCCCGCCAGGGGTATCGGGTTAGAGCCGTCGTTATAGTAGATGACATTACGCGGTGGTGTGGTACTCATAACCTTTCCTCCGGTGAGATGGTCTTCAGGGCGCGCCATCACCCAGGCCAGCTCAGTGCCATGGCCTGGCCGCTCGCTTCGCCCAGTAGGCGTCGGGGTCTTCGGCGAGGCTGAGCGCCGGAAGCTGGCCGACGGCGAGCGCGGCCAGGTTCTCGTCCAGCTGCGCGCGGGTGACAGCGCCCGACAGCACCACCGATGCCCACGGCTGGGCCAGCGCGGCGGCCAGCGCGATCGCGTCTTCGGTGACACCGCGCGCCGCGGCCAGCGCGGTCAGCGGCGCCGGCGGCCCGCCCGCCGGAGTCAGCCGCCCGTTGGCCACGGCCTCCTTGACCAGCACCGCCCACCCGGCCGCGGCGGCTTCGGCCGCGGCCGGGCCTGCGGATGGCTCCAGCAGGTTCCAGGTCACCTCCGCCTCCGTGAACAGCTGCTGCCCGTCAACGGTCACCGGCAGCGCCCGGCGGATCGTCTCCGCCTGATGCGGGCCGCTCGCGCTCAGCCCGATGATCACGCCCTCGGCGCGCAGCCGGGACAGCGCGGCCAGCAGCGCGGCGTCGGTAAACAATCCGGAATCAAGGGTCAGCGAATGCACCTGATACAAGGTGAGCCGGTCACCGAGCAGGGCCCGGCTCTGCGCCAGCTGGGTCGTGAACATGGCCAGCGAATGTTCCTTGACCTCCTGCGCAGCAGCGTCGAGCCGCCAGCCGCCGGTATAGCGGTAGCCCCACTTCGAACCCACGATCACGTCCGGATGGCCGCGCTCGGCCAGCCAGCCGGCCAGGAATTCCTCCGCCCGGCCGTAGGAACGGGCCGCGTCGACGTACCTGACCCCGGCCGTGTAGGCCGCGTCCAGCATCGAGAAGGTCTGGGTCCGCAGGCCGGCCACGCTGCGGTCGGGCAGGTCCTCCTCACGGCCGCTGGTTATGTACGCCGGGCGGCCCAAAGCGGCCAGCCCCAGCCCGATCCGGGAGACCACCGGTCCTCCCGCCCCCAGTGTCGCCGTGGGCATACCCATCCCGCTCCGGTGATCGCTGACCATGGCCACTACCGTACCGGCGGCCCGGCCAGACGGACTTCCGGTGCGCCTCGCGGCGGGCGGTATCGGGTGGCGGCCCAGCTGCCAGCCTGGCTCAAGACCATCCGTGAGTCCCGCGCCCGGGCAGCGGTGCGCCGGACCGCACTGCCCTCGGTCGAGGCTACTTGCGCTCGATCCTGCGCAGCCCGTGCGTGGGGGTCCACCACTCGACGACCAGCATCGTGGCCTTCTCGTTGAGGTGCGTGTGCACGACCTCGGCGATGTCGGCCTGGAAGCGGTCGCCGTCGGAGCCCTCGGTGAGTGGCCCCGCATGGTTCGCCCGTCCGGAGATCTTCGCCTCACCAGGCCACTGCGCTTCCGCGCCCTCGACCGGGTCGATCGTCGCGCTGTGCAGTGCGAACCGCGGATCTCGGCCCAGATCTGCACCCTTGCGCGCGTTCGGCATCGAGCCGAAGGTGAGCTCGCCGTCGTCGAAGGCCACCTCGATCCCGGAGATCCGCGGCGACCCGTCGGCTCGCAAGGTGGCAAGCGTCTTGTGCCTGTGTCCGTCGAAGAGCCCCCGCACGCGCTGCGCGAACTCAGGTTCCGCGCGCTCGACGTCCCGCCACGCCGTCATACGCCCAATATCGCACAGGCGACCGAGGGCGAGCTGGCCGAGGCGAAGATGCTGCAGTTCGCTCGCGCCTGGGAGATCTTCAGGCGGCCCCGCCGGACGCCCAATCCGAGGCCGTACCACCCGATCGACCCGCCACGCTGACCTCGGAGGCGGATTGGGGACGGGGGCACGCAGCACTGTCCGTTCGGCCTGAGAATGCTCGTCCTTCTTGCTGAGGACGCGTCAGGATCGCGCCGGTTCAGGGGCAGCCGTGGCCAGCCGGGAACGGGCCAGCGCCTTGGCCCTTACCACGTCTGGGTCTCGCGGGTCGGCCGGCAGGTCCTCAGCCTCGGGGCGCTCCTGCCTGATCCTCGGCTTGCCGACGCGGATGCGCTTGTTCGTCATCTCCGGTTTCCTCGTTTCTGGGTGGTGGGGCCGATGCGGGGTTCTTACGTTCACCGGGCCTGGGCGTTCTGGCGTTCGGGGGTCCTTGGGTGCTGGGGGTCCGTCGCGGTGAGCGGCCCGGCTTTTGTGGCGGGGGCGGCGGGCCGGGCTGGGAGCAGGAAGATGGCGACCAGCGCGCCGGCGGCGGCTACGGCCCCGGCGACGAGGCAGCCTCCGGCGAAGCTGTGCAGGAAGGCGAGGATCGCGGCGTCCTTCAGCTGGGACCCGAGCTGGGTGAACCCGGCGTGGCTGGCCTGCTGGGCGGCGATCACGGCGCCGCCGACCGATCCTCTGGCGGCGGCCAGGGCCGGGGCCGGCAGCCGGGCGGGGAGCGTGGCGGCCAGCCGGCTGGTGTACAGGGAGGCGGCCACGCTGCCGATGACGGCGACGCCGAGGGTGCCGCCGAACAGCCTGGTCGCGTCGTTGACGGCCGACCCGACGCCGGCCTTGTGCTTGGGGACGGCGCCCATGATGGCCTCGGTGGCCGGCGCCTGGGTCAGCCCCATCCCGGTGCCGAACACGATCATCTGCGCGGCGAGCACCCAGTAGGAGGTCACCTGAGAGACCGTGGAGATCCACAGCAGGGCCGCGCAGAACAACGTCAGCCCGCCGCCGACGATGATCTTGTTGCCGATGCGGACGGCCAGCCGGGTTCCGGTCACCGAGGCGACCGCGACCGACCCGGCCACCGGCAGCAGCCGCACCCCGGTGCCCAGCGGGCCGAAGCCCTTGACCACCTGGAAGTACTGGGTCGCCAGGAAGATGAAGCCGTTCAGGGCGAAGAACGCGATGGCCACCGACCCGCTGGCGGCGGTGAAGCGCGGGTTGCGGAACAGCGCGATGTCCAGCATCGGGTGCGCGGTCCGGGCTTCGGCCGCCGCGAAGGCGGCCAGCAGGGCCGCTCCGGCGGCCAGCGTGCCGAGGGTCCGCGCCGAGCCCCAGCCCCAGTCGGGTGCCTGGATGATCCCGAGGACCAGCACGCCCATCCCGGCCGCGGACAGGATCAGGCCGCGCCGGCGCCGCCCAGGTCAGCGGCGGCTATCGCCGCCCGCGCGGAACGCGATCGTGTCTAGCCTGGGTGCGTGGCCGCGACGAGGTCGGCGAACGCCTGGGTGACCGGGGCCAGCGGCCGGTCGGCGGGGACGATGAACGCCACGGTGAAGGTCGCGGCGGGCCGCAGCGGAACGCCCGTCAGGCCCGTGTCCGCAATCATCGACGCCGGCAGGATGGCCAGCCCGAGCCCGGCGCGGACCAGCGACACCTGGATCGACGCGTCCGGCACCTCGATGCCGATCGGCCGCTCGACGCCTGCCCTGGCGAACAGCTGGTCGGCGATCGTGCGGGTGCCCCAGCCCGGCGTGTGGTCGACGAACGGCTCGCCGGCCAGCTCGCTGACCGAGACGACCGCGCGTCGGGCCAGCGGGTGATCGGGCGGGCAGCCGAGCAGCACGGGCTCGCGGGCCAGCGTCGTCACCGTCAGCCCTGGCTGGTCCGGGCCGCTGATGGCCACGAAGGCGGCATCCAGGGCGCCGCGCCGGACATCGGAGATCAGCGCCGCCGACCCGCCGGGAGCGGTCCTGGGCCGGATGTCCACCATCGGGCGCTCGCGGTGGAACCGTGCGATCAGCGAGCCGACCTCGACCACGTTAATCACCTGCATCATGCCGAGCCGCAGCGTCCCGCGCAGGCCTTCGTGGGCCCCGAAGACCGCCGCCCGGGCGCTGGCGGCCGCGTCGAGGGTGCGGCGCGCCTCTGGCAGCAGGACACGGCCGGCGTCGGTCAGCCTGACCTCGCGCGTGGTCCGCTCGAACAGCTTGGTGTCCAGCTCGCGCTCCAGCGAGCGGATGGACACCGACAGGGCCGACTGGACCAGGTGGAGGCGCCGGGCGGCCCGGGTAAAGTTCCGCTCCTCGGCGACGGCGACGAAGTGCTCAAGGTGCCGCAGTTCCATGATTAATTCCTGTCAGGCATGAGTGCGATCGCTATCTTTCGTTGGACACCATAAATCATGTCGTCCATTCTGGCAGTGAGGGCAAAGGCCTGAAAAGCAAGGGACGGAACGGGACGACATGACCGCACAAACGGAACAGACAGCAGCGCTGCCGGGCACCCCGGCGAGGGAAGCCGCACGGCAGACCCGACGCCAACGCCACCACTCGGCGGCGTTCTGGGTCGTGGCGGCGGCCTTCTGCGTCAACCTCGCGTTCTCGGCGGTCCCGACGCCGCTCTACGTCATCTACCAGCAGCGCGACCACTTCTCCACGCTGATGATCACGGTGGTGTACGCGGTCTACGCGATCGGCGTGATCGTCAGCCTGTTCCTCGGCGGGCACATCTCGGACTGGGTGGGACGGCGCCGGGTCCTGGTGCCGGCGCTCGCCGTCAACGTGGCGAGCGCGGTGCTGTTCATCGCCTTCCCCAGCCTGGCGGGCCTCATCATCGCGCGGGTCGTCTCCGGCGTGTCGATCGGCCTCACCACCGGGACCGCGACCGCGTACCTGGCCGAACTGCACGTGGGCGCGGGCGGGTCGCCGACGGGCCGGCGTCCGCAGGTGGTGGCGACGGCGGCCAACCTGGGCGGGATCGGGGTCGGGCCGCTTGGCGCCGGGCTGCTCGCGCAGTTCGCGCCGCTGCCGCTGGTGATCCCCTACGTGATCTTCGGCGGGGTCCTCGTGGTGCTGGCGCTGCTGATCGCCTTCGCGCCGGAGACGGCCAGCCGGCCGGACCCGCAGCCGGCCTGGCGGCCGCAGCGGGTGGCGATACCCGCGCACGCCCGCGGCACCTTCTTCGCCGCGACGGGCGCCGCGGCGGCGGCGTTCGCGGTCTACGGCGTCTTCAACTCCCTCGTGCCCGGCTTCCTGGCCGGCACCATGCACGAGACCTCCTACGCGGTCGCGGGCGCCGTCGCCTTTTCCGCGTTCGCCGCCGGGGCGGTCGCGCAGATCGCGCTCGGCCCGGCGAGTACCGCCACCACGCTGAAGGTGTCGGTGCCGGTGCTCTTCGCGGGCCTGACGCTGTTCACCGCCGGGATGTGGCTGCCGAGCCTGCCCGTGTTCGTGATCGGCGGGATCGTCACCGGCGCCGGCGCCGGCCTCGTCTTCCGCGGCTCCCTGGTGGCCGCGGTCGGCACCGCCCCGCCCGGATCCCGCGCCGAGGTGCTGGCCGGCTTCTTCCTCGGCGCGTACATCGGCCTGTCCGCGCCGGTGATCGCGCTCGGCGTCGCCACCGAATACGTGGCGGCCCGCGACGTCATGCTGGTCTTCGTGGTACTCGCCGCTCTCGCCATCGCCGCAGGCACGCGGGCCGTCCTGCACCACACCGATCACCGCCAACCCTAGGTATGTAATACGGATCGTGTTACGCTCAGCCCATGGAAGTTGTGACCGTACGCGTTGATGAAAAGACGCGCAAAGAACTTGACCAGATGGTCGAAGAACTCGGCGGGTCGACCTCTGAGGTGATCAGGAAGGCCATCCACCTGGCCTGGTTCACCACTATGCAGGACCGGATGCGCCGGGAGTCGGCCGAGATCGCTAACGATCCGGCGGAGCGAGAGGAAGCGGAGCGGATCCGCGAGTGGGCCCGTTACCTTGCTTCGTAAGGGCTCTATTTTCCTCATCACCTTGCCAGCCCGTACCGGTGATCACACCCAAGAGGGACGCCGCTACGCGGTCGTCGTGACCGCCACGAACTTCATCGGGTCAGTCGTGACCGTCGCCCCCACCTCCACCTCGGCCCGGCCCGGCCTTACCCGGCCAGAAGCCGAGATTGAGGGCCGGAAATGCCGCATACTCCTCGAGCAGATGCTTGGCGTCGACATTTCTAAGCTGAACAACTGGATCGGCGTGCTCGACGACGACGAAATGGACGCACTCGACGACGCCCTGCGCCTCTACCACGGTCTCCTCTAGCAGGGCGTGGGGGCGATCAGCGGGCCGCGGTCTAAACCCGCGGGTTTAGGCGCCGTCGCCGGAAAGACCAACCCTCGGGCTGGCGACGTGCGGTGCTCCGAATCCGACACTGGGTATATGACACTTACTGACTACATCATCAACATCGCCCTCATCGCCCTGGTGATCCTTCAGATCAGGGGCAGCCGCCTGGACGCCAGGACCGCGATCCGGCCGGTGATCCTGGTGGCCGCCGCGGCCGTGTACTACCTCCGCGCTTTCCCGACCGCCGGGAACGACGTCACCCTTTATGCCGTCCTCGGCGGAATCGGGCTTGTCCTCGGCGTCGGCTGCGGGGCGACGACGCGGGTGTGGCGGGCCAGCGACGGCCACGGTTACGCCAAGGCCGGCGTGATCGCGGCGGCGCTGTGGATCATCGGCATCGGCAGCCGCTTCGGCTTCGAGGAGTACTCGAGCCACGGCGGCGCGCACGCCATCGCGAACTTCTCCATCGCCCACGACATCACCAGCGAGAACGCGTGGGTCGCGGCGCTCATCTTGATGGCGCTGGCCGAAGTGATCGCCCGCCTGGTCGTCATCATGATCCGCGGGGCCCGGACCCGCGAGACCGGTGAGGTCCTGGGTGCCGGCCGGCGCCAGACCGTGGCAGCCTGAGGTGCCCGCGGCCAGCGATCGCCCCGAGCCCAGCGGACTTAAGCTTGCCTCATGAGCGACCGGGTGCAGGCGGCGCAGGCGGAAGCCCTGCGCCGCTTCCGGCGTGAGGGCCGGCAGCTCGCCCCGCTGCGCTGGTGGGTCGTCGCCATCGTCGTGGTCGTCGCGGTGACGTCGAAGCCCGCGGTCGGGCTGTCCGGACGGCACCTGGCCCTGGCGATCTGCCTGGTCGTCTTCGCGGTCGAGATGCTCGGCTGGCCGCTCCTTCGCCCGCGCTTCCCGGACCAGGTCGCTGCGCGTGTCGGCGAGCTCGCGGTCTTCGGCGCGAGCGCGGTCGGGATCGCCCTGTTCCAGCCCAACGGGCTCTCGGACCTGCCCGCCAGCGCCGTCGTGTTCGTCGCCGGGGTCGCGCTTTCGCCGCCCTTCGCCGCCGCCGTCGGCGCGGCGGTCACCGTCGGCGTCGTCGTCGCGCTCGGCACGACCACAGGCGTCGGCGCCGCGTCGATCGCCGGTTCGGCCCTGTTGTGCGCGGTGCTCGGCGTCACGGGCGCCCTGCTGCGGCGCTACCGGGTCAGCCAGGAGCGCACCGAACTGCTCCTGGCGCAGCTCGAGGAGGCCCGCGATGACCAGGCGCGGGCAGCCGCGGCGCAGGAGCGGGCCAGAATCGCCCGCGACCTGCACGACGTCCTGGCCCAGTCGCTGTCCGGGCTGGCGATCCAGCTCGAAATGATGCGCAAGCTCGCGGGCCAGGCGGAAGCACCGGCCGAGCTGCGTTCCGCCATCGACGACGCGGCCGGCCTGGCCAAGCAGGGTCTGGCCGGAGCGCGGGACGCCGTCGGCGCGCTCCGCCGCGATAACCGGCTCGGCGTGGACCAGCTCGGCGAGCTCGTCGAGCACTTCCGCCGGGACTTCGGCCTCGCGGTGGCCTACACCGTCTCAGGAACGCCGCGGCCCGTGCCTCCCGACCTGGGTCTGGCCCTGTACCGGGTGGCCGGCGAGGCGCTCACGAACGTCGCGCGGCACGCCGCCGGGGCCGCCGCGCGGGTCGAGCTCTCCTTCGACGCGGCGGCCGTCCGGCTCGCGGTGACCGACGACGGCGGAGAGCCGAGCGCGCTCGCGGCCGAGGGCAGCGGCTGGGGTCTGGCGGGCGTCCGCGAGCGGATCAAGCGGCTCGGCGGCGACTTCGCCGCCGGGCCCTCGGGACCGGGATGGTCGGTCGTCGTGAGCGCGCCGGCATGACCGATGGCGCGACCCTGCGGGTGGTGGTCGCCGATGACCAGCGGACCGTCCGCGACGGTCTGGCCATGCTCGTCGGGCTCTGCGAGGGCATCGAGGTCGTCGGCACCGCGCCGGACGGGGCGGCCGCCGTCGCGCTGGTCGACGAGCTCGCCCCCGACGTCGTCCTCATGGACCTGCGCATGCCGGAGATGGACGGCGTGCAGGCCACCCGGCAGATCACCGGGCGCAGCGCGGCGCGTGTCGTCGTGCTCACCACCTACGCCGATGACGAATCGGTCTTCCCCGCTCTTCGCGCGGGCGCGGCCGGCTACCTCACCAAGGACGCGAGCGCCGAGGAGATCGAGGCCGCCATCCGCGCGGTCCACCGCGGCCAGACGTGGCTAGACCCGGTGGTGCAGGCGCGCCTGGTCAGCACGCTCGGCGACGGCGTTCCGGGCGAGGCAGCACGGCAGCTTCGCGGGCTCCCCGACAAGCTCACCGCGCGGGAGGTCGAGGTGCTCACGCTCATCGGTGAGGGGCTGTCGAACCGGGAGATCGGCGAACGGCTCGTTCTCGGCCAGGCGACGGTCAAGACGCACGTGAACCGCATCTTCGCCAAGACCGGCGTGCAGAGCCGCGCCCAGGCGGTGCGGTACGCGATAAGCAACGGGCTAGCCGGGCCGGGCAACGGCGCATAGCAGCGCCGCGCAAGTGGCGCCGTGCCGCACCGGACCGTGATTCCTCGGGCCAGCTGTCCGCCATCGTCCCGCCCGGCTCATCCCGCTAGCCACCGCAGACCCGCGCCGCCACCGCACCGATGGAGCATCGGGCCGCACCGGACCGGCCCGATGGAACCTAGGGCCGGTTCGATCACGGGACGGCGGCACCCGGACGTGCGCCTTTTATGGGTATTAGTGACAGTTCGGCCGCTTGCTGGATGGGGTGCCTGGAGCCTGGTAAACGCATGGACCCATCGGCTTGGGGGAACTTCGGTCTAGCCGACCTCGGCCGCCAGGTCTTGATACGCGGGGCGGAGTTCGTTCCACCGCGTGGCGGCGTCGCAGCGCTCGCGTCCGGCGAGGTGGGCGGCGAGATCTTCGACATGGATCTGGATTCCCGACCCGTATTCGGCGAGATATTCCAGAGGCATGCCCCGTTCCTCTAGGACGAGGATGGTCTGGTCGCCGTCGGCGGCCAGCCTGACCTCGATGACATGATCGTTCGGCTGGTCCTCGTCCCTGGTCGTCACCCGTAGGTGCTGCGGGGGCTTGCACACGTCCACGCGGCCGATGCCTTCCCATCCGCTTGAGTAAAAATGCGCGCGGAACTCACCGCCTAGGCGCAGGTCGCCCTCGAACTCGCCGAGCCAGCGGGCCAGACGCAGAGGGTCGGTGAATGCCGACCACATGTCGTCGATATCGGTGTCGAAGCGGTCCTCCATGCGCACGACGCCCTTGTCGTCCGCTGATCGCAGGCTGCCTAGAATGCGGTTGCCTGCACGGTCCCTGCTGGTGGTCATCTGGTGCTCCTTCGTTCGTGTTTGCCCCGGGCTATCTCGGTGTGCAGGGCATCCAGCCGCTGCTCCCACAGGGTCCGGTACCGGCCCAGCCATTCATCGACCTCAGCGAGCGGCTCGGGACGCAGGCTGTAGACGCGCCGCTGCGCCTCCTGGCGGACCTCGACCAGGCCCGCCTCTCGTAGTACCCGCAGGTGTCGTGATACCCCCGGCCGGGCAATCGGCAGCAGCGCCGCCAGCTCACCCGCGGTGGCCGGACCGCCGGTCAACGTCTCCAGCATCATCCGGCGGCTCTGGTCCGCCAGGGCCCGCAGTACAGCTTCCATGGCGTTAATGTACCAGAATAGTTACGTAACTAACAGGGTACATAAGCGAGCGCAAGTGCCAGCGCACGCCAGAGGGCGCTCCGCCGCAGGTGGCAACCCGAATGGCGGCTGCCGTACGGTGCGATATTTTCGGTGATCTTGATCAGTTCATCCCGCCGGTGACAGCGCATGGCCGGTCACCGCGGCCCGGGTGGGCCGAACCAGCCGGAGAGCGCTTCCGTCAGCGCGGGCGCGGCGGTGTCCCCGGGTTCGCCGGTGGCCGCGGCCCAGGCGATGTAGGCGTCCGGGCGGATCAGCAGGGCGTCGGCGGGCCGGTGACCGGTTTCGGCGGTGTGGATGTCGACGCGGTGCTGCCAGTCCCGGGCGGTCTCGCGCAGGTCCGGGCGGTCGGCCAGGTCGAGGAGGACAGGCCGCGCGGGGTGCATGAGTTCCGCGACGCTGGTGGTGCCCTGGCTGGTGCGCAGGGTGAGGTCGGGGGCGAAGGTGCCGGTCAGGGGGTGCTGGCGGGGGCCGGGTAGCGGGTAGCGGATGTCGGTGGCGGCGATGAGGGCTCCGATGCGGCGCAGTGGCTGCTCGTCAGTGAGCAGTTCGCCGAAGAGGTCCCGGAGCGCTTCGGCGGCTGGGTCGTGTCCGCGCCGCAGTGCCACCTGAGCCTGGGTCTGGAGCAGTCCGCGTGCGCCGGCGTAGTGGCGTTCGCCGTGATAGGTGTCCAGCAGCCCGGCCGGCGCCCAGCCGCCGATGGCGGCGGCCAGCTTCCAGGCGAGGTTGACCGAGTCGAGCATGCCGACGTTAAGGCCTATGCCCGTGGCGGGAAACTGATGAGCCGCGTCGCCGGCCAGCAGGATCCGCCTGTCGCGGTACCGTTCGGCCTGCCTGGCCTGAAACTGGTAGCGGGAGAGCCGCGTCGCTTGTTCCAGGGGGAGATCCGCGCCGAGCACGCGGCGGATGCTGTCCTGGAGCTCGGTCAGGGTCATCGGCGCGTCATCGTCGACTTCGGCTTCTGCGGACTCGTCTTCGGTGGTCTGGACGAGCAGGCCCCCGGAGGTGAGCGACCCGAACGCGAACATACCGCGGTCTGTCAGGGTGAAGCCTTGACGGATCCGGCCCAGCCCGGGGACGTCGAGGTCGCCGTCTCCGACCTGGGTCACCGAATCGGGCACGGTGACCTGGCCCAGCCGGTTGACCTCTGGATAGGTGGTGCCGGGGAACGGGATCTTGACCAGGTCGCGGACCCTGCTACGCGGGCCGTCGCAGCCCACCAGGAACCGGGCGGTCGCCTGGTACGGCCCGTCCGGGCCGTGCACGCCGACGGTCACCGTGGCGTCGTTCTGGCTGACCCCGGCCACCATCTCGTGTCCGCGGAGTACCTCGGCGCCGAGTTCGCGGGCGCGTTCGTCCAGCAGGCGCTCGACTTGCGCTTGCGGGAGCGACAGGGCCCGCAGCGGGGGGTCGGCCAGGTGGGTGAAGTCCAGCTGCAGTCCGCCGAACGGG
>Ga0302184_10001195_pt1 | contig 16885 bp, 16 predicted proteins | sample I_Palsa_N3_3_FD_200233 | JGI IMG/M metagenome (GOLD analysis project Ga0302184, IMG submission 200233) | Peat permafrost microbial communities from Stordalen Mire near Abisko, Sweden - I_Palsa_N3_3 | ecosystem: Environmental > Terrestrial > Soil > Palsa > Peat permafrost | place: Sweden...
AGCGCTTCATCTTGGGGTTCCAGCGCCTGGTCTGGTGACCGAAGTGGACACCGCTCTCCAGGAGCTGCTTCATGCTGACGACCTGAGCCATTGGCCCGGCCCCTTTCCTTCGTGCGCCGCGTTTCGTGCTCGCGGCGCTGCTCGGTTGGTTCCTGGTGCCCGTGACATGACGCGCCTGCGGCCGGCCTTACGGCCGACGGACCGAGCGGCGCGTCCCGCCGGGAAGCTTGTCATCCCGGACAGCAAGCGGGCACGCGATTTAGCCCGCCGAGTGCGCACCAGCTCGGTGCGACTACGGCAGACCTCACCAAGGATACTTGACGCGGCCCGGCACCCGCACATATCGCTGATGCCAGCTGGTCTCGTGGGCGGTGCGGCCGGGATTGGCGAGCGGCCCGGTGGAACATTGCCGGTTACAGCCGGTCCGGTGGAACATTGGGCCGGTTACAGCGCCCCGGTAGGCGTGAGAGCAGGGACAGGCGAGGCTGCTGGGATCAGCCAGGCCTGACCACTGCTGGCATGGGGAACCGCTGGAAGATTGGGCCGGCTTGCTCGGTGACGCTTTCTGGGGAGCAGCAGTTTTTTACGCTCGGGGATGAGCCTGGCGGTAGCTGGACTTGAGGCGCTCGATCGACACGTGCGTGTAGATCTGGGTGGTCGCGGGCGAGGAGTGGCCCAGGATCTCCTGGACGCTGCGCAGGTCGGCGCCGCCTTCGAGCAGATGGGTGGCCGCGGTGTGGCGCAGGCCGTGCGGACCGGTATCCCTTACCGTCCCGGTTTCACGCAGGCGTTCGTGCACGATTCGGCGGGCCGTGCGCGGGTCCAGGCGACCACCGCGGACGCCGAGGAATAGGGCCGGACCGCTGGCCCCGGTGGCCAGTTCGGGGCGGCCCGCGGCCAGCCAGCGGGCCACCGCGCGGAGCGCGGGCACGCCGACCGGCACGGTGCGTTCCTTATCGCCCTTGCCCCTGACCCGGACGGTCCGGCGGCCCTGGTCAAGGCGGCCCGCATCCAGGCCGCACAGCTCGCTGACCCTGATGCCGGTCGCGTAGAACAGCTCAAGGACCGCGGCGTCGCGCAGGGCCACCGCGGCCGCGATCCGTTCTTCCGGCTGCGCGCCGGAGGCCGCGGAGCCGCTGCCGGGAGCGGTGACCCGTTCGGCCCGGCGTCCGGCTGCATCCAGATCGGCCAGGACGGCCTCCATTTCGTCCTGGCGCAGGATGTGCGGGAGGGTACGACGGGTCTTCAGCGTTCCCAGCTGCGGTCCCGGGTCGGTGGCCAGCCAGCCTCGGCGGTGCGCGAAGGCGGTGAATGTCCTGGCCGCCGCGCCCCGCCTGGCCAGCGTGGCGCGCGCCGCGCCTGACCCATGCTGAACCGCCAGCCAGCCGCGCAACTGCGCCAGGCCCAGGTCGTCTGGGGTCTGCACGCCGTCGCGGCAGGCGTGCTCGAGCAGCGACCTGATGTCGCCGGTGTAGGCGCGGACCGTGTGCGGCGACAGCGAGCGCTCGGCCCGCAGATAGCGCTCGAAGCCGGCCAGCGCCGCCGCCAACCGGGGCGGCAGCGGGTCTTCGGCGCCCGTAGGCGCCTCGGGACCAGCGGGTTTTCCAGCACCGGCAGACTTCCCGGGCCTGGCGGGCTTCCCGGCCCGGGCGGGCTTCCCGCCACTCGCGGGCGCCCCGCCCGCCGCGGGCTTCCCGGCACCGGCGGGCTTCCCGGCATCCGTCATGTGCTCAGTGTGCACCTCGGACCCGCAGATGAGCGCGAGACAGGCCGCTGGTTACCGCAATCGTGCGTGATTTCGTATAGCGACACGCCGATCGAACTGAAGTTTGACATGACGGAACCGATGCGGCAGGGTAATCATGCGTTCACCCACGAGGGTTACGGCATCGCGCCGGAGCCGCTGAACGCGCTTGCATCAGCGCCTAGAGAGGGATCGAGCAATGGGTCAGAAGACTGTCCGGTTCAGCGACCTGAGTGGCCAGCTCATCATGCACGACGACGCACTGGCCCGCATCGTGGTCCACGAGCACCCCGAACTCGGCGAGGGCCCGGTGGAGATCGAGGCTCTCACCGACGAAGCCGAGGCCATCGAAGAGGCCGCGCTCCGGGTAGCGGTCGTGGACCTGTATCTCCGCGATGACATCGAGCCGCGCCGTCTAGTCCTGGAGGCTGATGTCTTTGACAAGCTCGCCACAGAAAACCCGATGAGCGAGCTCTTGATCGCCGCCCGCCCCGCCCGGCGAAGCTCACGGACGCCCACCAACAGCGCCTCCCGCGGCGATCGCCTCGACTACGCGACCCTGGAGCATGCCGGCAAGCCGCACAAGGGCAAGACGACCGACACCGAGAAGCAGCTGGTCCGCGATCACCTCGCCGAGATCAACGAGCGGCTGGCCCGGCAGGGGTTCCGGACGATCAGCCTCACCGATCCGGATCACGTCGAGCGCTACGGCTTGGATGAGCTGGCCAGGGAGCACACCATGGAGCTTGAGTTCGGCCTCGATGACGGGGCTGAGACCGAAGCCGGGGCTGAGACCGAAGCCGGGGCCGGCGCCGGGTCCGAGGTCAAGTAGCTCAGGATCTCCGGCGATGGGGCTCCGTCACTCGGTCAGCGCGTGATCTCGACGAGAAGGACCCAGGCGTTGTAAGAGGCACCCAGTATCCCTAGCAACGCGGTCGCGGCCAGCCAGTAGAACCCGCCACCCCAGTGCCCAGCCAGCGAGAGCCCGGCCAGGGTGCCGGGAACCGTCGCCGTCGCGGTGACCATTATCCGGGAGATGGTCCACAGCAGCGGATCGTCGTGGTTTTGGCGCCGGTAACTGACCTGGCGCCAGACCGTGATGACCAGCATCGGCACCACCACGATCACGATCTCCGCGCCGAGCAGCCTGGTGCTTTGCGGTATGAGCGCGAGCGCGGAGCTGACCACGACGAAAAGCAGCGTGGCCAGGGTCTCGGCGGCCCGGGCCGGGAGGAACTTAGCGTGCTCAAGTATCTGGCTGAGGTTGATGGAGACCGCGACGAACAGCAGGCCGGTCAGGGCCGCGGCGGCGGCGATGAGGGCGGTGAAGAACGGCTCCCAGTCAGCCGGGTCATAGCCTCGCATCACAGGCACTTCCGTAGGAGCAGCTTTCCTGGCCACGAACGTTAGCAGGCCGGCGTTACGGCCGTGGTCCGCGGCGGGGCTTTGACCCGCTAGCCGGGCCTGCGCAAGCGCCAGCCGTCGTCGCCGCGCTCGATGAAGCCGTAGCCGGCCAGCACGCCGATACAGCGCAGCACCGTATCGAGATCCACCCCGGCGTCGACCGCGATCGTCGAGGTCCCGGCGCCGCCGCGGGCGGGCAACGCGTCCAGGACCCTGGTGCTGTCGGCGTCAAGGTCGTCATACGGGAGCACGGGGTCCCAGGCAGGCGAGGTCGGCCCCGGGTTCGGCGCCCTCACCGGACCCGGCGCCGCCACCGGGCCGCGGCCGCCCGGGGACACTGCGCGCGCGGGCGCTGCACCAGGGGACACTGCGCGCGGGGGCGCTGCGCCCGGGGGCGCTTGGGCATCGGTCGCGCTCAGAGGTGAGAGCAGGTCGATGATGTCGGCGGCGCGGGTGACGCAGCTGGCGCCCCATTCCCTGATGATCCGGTGGCATCCGTCCGACTGGGCCGAGGTCACCGGGCCGGGCACGGCCATCAGCGGCTGGCCGAGCTCGGCGGCATGCCGCGCGGTGTTCAGCGCGCCGCTGCGCTCACCCGCCTCCACGATCACGGTGCCGCAGCTCAGCGCGGCGATAACCCGGTTGCGGACCAGGAACCTCATCCGCGCGGGATGACGCCCCGGCGGCCACTCGCTGATCACCAGGCCGTGAGCCGCGATATCCGCGAACAGTTCCGCGTGGCCTGCGGGATAGGGGAAGTCGACCCCGCAGGCCAGCACCGCGATCGTGATTCCTTGGGTGGCCAGCGCGCCTCGGTGCGCGGCGGCGTCGATGCCGTAAGCCCCGCCCGAGACGATCACCCAGCCGCGCTCGGCGAGGTCGGCGGCGATCTCGCCGGCCACGTGCGCGCCGTACCCGGTCGCGGCCCGTGATCCCACCACGGACACCGACCGCTGGCTGCTGCTGCGCAGGTCCGCGGGTCCGCGCAGCCACAGCGCGTACGGACGGCCGGGGCCGAGCTGATCCAGCCCTCCAGGCCAGTCGGGGTGCTCTGGGCACACCAGCCTGATGTCGCCGCGGCAGGCGCCGACGATCTCCGCGTCGCTGGGCAGCTTGGGCAGACGGATCCGCCAGCGGCCGAGCGCGCGTTCCAGCGCGGCCCGGCTCGCCGGGCTGTCACCGCAGCCGGGCCCGGTGCCGGGCAGCATATCCGCCTTGATCGCGGCCAGGATCTCCTCCGGCTCGCAGATCCCGAGCAGGGCGCCGAGCGCGGGATCGCCGGGCTCGGCCAGATAGGTGAGGCCAGCCCGAGCCAGCGTGCGCTCGCTGGGCTCGGCGGTGAGCGAAGCCGGGCTCATCGGCGTACCCCGAGCCACAGGCCGAGGGCCATGTCGCAGTCATCCCGGGTCGGGCGCGGCCGACCGGCCAGGTCGGCGATGGTCCAGGCGACACGGATGACCTTGACGACGCCGCGCGCGCTGATCTGGCCCCGCTCGAGGGAGCGTTCCACCACGCGTAGCGAACCTGGCGTTGGCGGCCAGGTCCGGCGCAGCTCTGATCCCGGGACCTCGGCATTGAGGCGCCACGGGGTGCCGCGCAGGCGGTGAGCGGCGCGCTCCCTGGCCTGGAGCACCCGCAGCGCCACGGCCCGGCTCGACTCAGCGAAGTTCCTGTCGTTCAGGAGTTCGGTGCGGCCCACTGGCTCGAGTTCGATCTTCACATCGACGCGATCGAGCAGCGGACCCGAGATCCGCCCGAGGTAACGGCGACGCGTGGTTGGGCTGCAGCTGCAGCCTTCGGCGGGACCGGCTGCACGCGCGCACGGACACGGGTTCGCGGCCAGGATCAGCGTGAACCTAGCCGGGAACCTGGCCGTGACCCCCGATCTGGCCACCACGACCTCCCCCGCTTCGAGCGGCTGCCGCAGCGCGTCCAGCACGTCCCGGGCAAATTCCGGGGCTTCGTCGAGGAAGAGCACGCCCCGGTGCGCCAGCGACGCGGACCCCGGCCGGATCGTGCCGCTGCCGCCGCCGACGATGGCCGCCTTGGTCGCGGTGTGGTGCGGGGCGAGAAACGGCGGGTCGGTCAGCAGGGGGACCTGCTCGGGCAGCGTTCCTGCTACCGAATGAATGGAGGTGACTTCCAGCGCCGCCGCGGTGTCGAGCCTGGGCAAGATGGTGGGAATGCGCTCGGCCAGCATCGTCTTGCCCGCGCCGGGCGGTCCGAGCAGGGACAGGTGATGGCCGCCCGCCGCGCATACTTCGGCGCCGCGCCTGGCCAGCGACTGCCCGAGCAGCTCGGCGAGGTCGGGGGCCGTGGCGATGACTGGGGCGGCCGTCCCGGGCAGGCCGCAGCCGGACCTGGCTGGCACCGAGTGAACCAGGCCGCTGGTATCCGGCCCGTTCGGCAGAATTTCACCGAGGAGGTCCTGGCTGCCTTTGCACTCAGCTGCGGGGCGGCCGCCCCGCAGGCCGGGCGTGCCGCACAGCCAGTCCAGAGCGGCGGCCAGGGTGGACGCGGCGACCACCTGCACGTCGGGGACCAGGGCGGCCTCAGCCGCATTGGCGTCAGCCACTATGACGCGTCGGAAACCGCGCTCCGCCGCGGCGGCCACGGCCGGCAGCACGCCGCGGACCGGCCGCAGGCGTCCGTCAAGGCCGAGTTCGCCGAAGAACATGACACCGTCCAGAGCTGCCCGCGGCACCTGGCCTGCCGCGGCGAGGATGCCGACGGCAATAGACAAATCGAACCAGCTGCCGCGCTTGGGCAAGCTGGCCGGCGAGAGGCCGACAGTGATCTTGTGCGGCGGCCACTTCTCGCCGCTGTTGACGATCGCGGCGCGGATCCGGTCGCGTGCCTCGCGCAGCGCGGTATCGGGCAGCCCGACCATGATCATGGCGGGCAGGCCGTTCGCGATATCGGCCTCGACCTCGACCACATGACCGGTGATCCCGATCAGGGCCACCGAGTAGGTGCGGGCCAGTGCCACGGCTAGCCCACCCCGCGGATGTGCTCGATGGTGAACCCGCCGGTGCCCTCGTACACCAGGCCCACCACGTCGATCCTGACCTGATCGAACCGGACCCCGTGGGCGTTCAGCCACTGGACCGCGAGCCTGCGCAGCCGGGCCCGCTTGGCCCGGCTCACGGCCTCAAGCGGACTGCCGTAACGCATCCCGGACCTGGATTTCACCTCGCAGACCACCAGCGCGTGCCGCTCCACCGCCACGATGTCGATCTCGCCGTCGGCACAACGCCAGTTGCGATCCAGGATCCGCAGGCCGTTTGACTCAAGGTACTCCGCGGCCGCCTGCTCGCCTGACTTTCCCAGAATGTCCTTGGCGCGCATCGCCATCACCTCCGGCTTCGACGATCGCCGAATCGGGGGTGGCCTGCCGGACCGGGGCTGGCGCTGTCGAGAGGCTGGAAGCGACGTGACGTTCGGTGCGAAACCGGACCGGGAATGTCAGTGCCCGATGGTTCAATCCTCTAGGGGGTGCCTCGGCCACGGAACGGACGAGCTAGGGCTGGGGGGATCACCACGCCCCGTTCGGCGGTAAAAGGGGGATCAGCCGTCGGGGACGGTCAGTAGCTAGCCCGGCCGTACGGGGTACGGCCGGGGGGCTGCTCCGGGGGCGCACCGGCCTTTACCGGCGGGATGTCGTGGGAGGCCGGCCTCTTGCCGAGCTTGAACTCCTTGCCGTGGTGGATAAGCGCCAGCGGCTCACCGTCGATCAGCTCGTACTTGGCTCGCTCGGCGCCGATGGTGACCTTCAGCTTCCGGCCCCGGTAACGCAGCCGGAACTTCAGCTCTGTCAGCCCGCCCGGCAGGTGGGGGTTGAAGCTGAGGGTGCCGGTTCCCGCGCGCATACCGCCGAAGCCCGCGACCAGCGCCATCCACGCCCCGGCCAGGGAGGCCATGTGCACGCCGTCCGAGGTGTTGTGCTCGACGTCCCGCAGGTCCATGAGCGCGGCCTCGGCCAGGTAGTCGTGCGCCAGGTCAAGCTGGCCGACCTCGGCGGCGACCACGGACTGGGTGCAGGCCGACAGCGAGGAATCCCGCACCGTGAGCGGCTCGTAGTAGGCGAAGTTCCTGGCCTTCTCCTCGGCGGTGAAGGCCTCCGATCGCATGTACATGGCCAGCACCAGGTCCGCCTGCTTGACCACCTGCTTGCGGTAGAGCTGGAAGTACGGGTAGTGCAGCAGCAGCGGATAGTGATCCTCTGGGGTGTTCTTAAAGTCCCACCTGGCGTAGTCGGTGAACCCTTCGTGCTGCGGGTGAACGCCGAGCCGCTCGTCGAACGGGATGTACATCGCGGCCGCCGCATCCCGCCAGGCCGCGGCCTCTTCCGTCGTCACGCCGAGCCTGTCCGCCTCGGCGGGCATCCGTAGGGCCAGGTCGGCGGCGCCGACCAGGTTCCGCTGCGCCATCAGGTTGGTGTAAATGTTGTTGTCCTTGACCGCGCTGTACTCATCCGGCCCGGTCACGCCCTCGAGCCTGAACCGGCCCATGGCGTCGTGCTGGCCGAGCGAGCGCCACAGCCGCGCGGTCTCGACCAGCAACTCCAGGCCGACTTCGGTCTCGAACGCGGTGTCTTCTGTGGCGTCCAGGTAGCGGAGGACGGCGTCGGCGATGTCGGCATTGATGTGGAACGCGGCCGTCCCGGCGGGCCAGTAGCCCGAGCATTCCTGGCCGCGGATCGTCCGCCACGGGAACGCCGACCCGGCCAGGCCGAGATCGATGGCGTGCTGCCTGGCATCGTCCAGCACCGAGTGCCGCCAGCGCAGCGCGTCGGCCGCGGCGGACGGATGGGTGTACATGAGCACCGGCAGCACGAAGCTCTCGGTGTCCCAGAACGTGTGCCCGTCGTAGCCGGTCCCGGTCAGCCCCTTGGCCGCGATCGGCCGGAACTCGGCCCGCGCCCCGGCCTGCAGGATGTGGAACAGCCCGAAGCGTACGGCCTGCTGGATCTCGGCGTCGCCGTCCACCTCGACGTCGGCGCCTTCCCAGAACTCGTCGAGATACTGCTGCTGCTCGGCCAGCAGGCCGTCCCAGGTGGTCAGGTGGGCGGCGGCGAGCGCACCGACCACCTGATCGACGAGGGCGGGCCGGGACCGGCCGCTCGACCAGCCGTAGCCGATGTACTTCACGATGTGCAGCTGCTCACCGGCGGCCAGCTGGGTCGCGACCGTGGTCCGGCCCAGGTCAGGGTAGGACTCGATGCGGGTGGCCATCTTGGTCGGCCCGGTTATCTCGTGCGACATCCCGGCCGCGATCCGCAGCCCGCTGACGCGTGTCTTGTGCACCAGCAGCGCCCGGGACGGAGACCCGTCGTACGATTCGTGCGCCTCGCTGACCAGCGGATTCTGCAGGATGGCCGACAGGCGGGGATCCTTGCCTGCGGCCGGAAGCTCCTCGTTGGCGACGAGCTCGGACTGCAGCACGAGCCGCAGTTTGTTGTCGACCGGTTCCACCGTGTAACTGATCGCGGCGATCGCGCGCTGGGTCAGCGACACCATCCGGACCGACGTCACCTTGACCCTGGCCCCCGCCGGGGAGGACCAGTCGACCTGGCGCGTCAGCGTGCCGGCCCGCAAGTCCAGGATGCGTTCGTGTGAGTGCAGCGTGCCATACCTGATGTCGAATGGCTCGTCGTCGACCAGCAGGCGGATGATCTTGCCGTTGGTGACGTTGATGACGGTCTGCCCGTCGTCGGGAAAGCCGTAGCCGGCCTCGGCGTACGGCAGCGGGCGCACCTCGTAGACCGAGTTCAGGTAGCTGCCCGGCAGCCCGTGCGGGTCGCCTTCGTCGAGGTTGCCGCGCAGGCCGATGTGCCCGTTTGACAGGGCGAAGATCGATTCGCTCTGGGCCAGGACGCCCAGGTCGAGTCGCTGCTCGACGAGCCGCCAGGGTTCGGTCCCGTACGCGGACTGCTTGATCATCGGGCGTCCCCGTCTTTGTCTAGGAGCTCGGCGACGTCTTCCACCACGATGTCCGCCCCGTGCTGCTTGAGCTGCTCCGCCTGGCCGACCCGGTCGACGCCGACCACGAGGGCGAAGTGACCGGCGTGCCCCGCGGCCACGCCAGACTGGGCGTCCTCGAAAACGACCGCGCGGTTGGCCGGCACCTTCAGTTCTTCTGCCGCGAAGAGGAAGGTGTCCGGCGCAGGCTTTCCGCGCAGGCCGCGCTCCTTGGCGATCACCCCGTCCACCCGGACGTCGAACAGGTCCGCGATACCGGCGACCTTCAGCACCTGCACGGTATTCGCGCTGGCCGACACGATCGCGGTGTGGATTCCTTTTTCCCTGACCGCACGGATGTAACGGATCGTGCCGTCGTACACCTTGACGCCGCCCGAGGCGATCTTGGCCAGGACCAGGTCGTTCTTCTGGTTGCTCAGACCGTACAGGGTCGGCGTGCCCGGCTTATCATCCGGCGATCCCTCCGGCAGACCGATGTCGCGAGACTCCAGGAACGACCTGGTACCGTCCAGCCTCGGCTTGCCGTCGACGTATTCGTCGTACTCATGGGAGTCGAACGGGACGAACTCGGTTCCGGTCTTCTTCGCCTGCTCATGGAGGAACTCGTCGAACATTTCCTTCCAGGCCGCCTCGTGCACCACCGCGGTCTGGGTCACCACGCCGTCCATGTCGAACAGGCAGGCCGCTACCCCGTCAGGAAGCCCCAACATTCGCCCCTCCGAGGAGGTCACGCCGGAAGCCCGGCTTGTCTACGCCGGGAAGTCCGGCTTGTCTACGCCGGGAAGTCCGGCTTGTCCTCTGGAACTTCCAGGTCAGGCTTGGCCAGTTCCTCGATGTTGACGTCTTTGAATGTGACTACGCGAACTTTCTTCACGAACCTGGCGGGGCGGTACATGTCCCACACCCACGCATCCCGCATCGTAACCTCGAAGAAGACCTCACCGTTATCACTTGACCTGACGTTCAGCTCGACGTCATTGGTGAGATAGAACCGGCGCTCGGTCTCGACCACGTGCGTGAACAACCCGACGACGTCGCGGTACTCGCGATAGAGCTGAAGCTCCATCTCCGCCTCGTATTTCTCAAGGTCCTCCGCACTCATGAGTCCATTCTCCTCTCGTTCTGCCCCGGCGCACCCGCCGGGCTCACCCCCGAGAGCCCCGAGGCCACCAGCGCCTCAATAGCCTCGACCGCCCCGGCGGCGGTGGCCTCCGGGGCCGCAACCGTGCTCACCGCCGCTCGGCCTGACGGGCCTGCCGCCGCGACCACGTTCACGAACGAGTACCGGTGCACCGGGCAGGGCCCGTGCTGCTCCAGGGCGCGCACATGTTCGTCGGTCACATATCCCTTGTGCCGGTCGAAGCCATACTGGGGATAACGTTCATGCAGGTCCCGCATCATCCGGTCTCGGCTGACCTTGGCCAGGACCGAGGCCGCGGCCACCGACGCGGTGACCCGGTCGCCTTTCCAGACCGCCAGCGCCGGGGCGCCCAGGCCGCGGACGGGGAAGCCGTCGGTGAGCACGTAACCCGGCTTGGTGCGCAGGCCCGCGGCCGCGCGGCGCATGCCTGAGACGTTGCAGACGTGCAATCCCGTCGCGTCGATCTGGTCCGGACCGATGACGACCACGTGCCAGTCGACGGCCCGGCGCAGGACCTCGGCGTAGGCATCCTCCCTGGCCTGGGGAGACAGCAGCTTGGAGTCGGCCAGGCCGGGCATTCGCCTGATGCTGGCCGGTTCGAGGACCACGGCCGCGACCACGAGCGGCCCGGCGCACGCCCCCCGGCCCGCCTCATCGATTCCGGCCACGGGAGTGAACCCAGCCCGGGCGAGCACGGTCTCGTACGCCGCCAGGCCCCCGTCCCGCCTGGGCGTGTAGCCCGGGTACCTCGGATAAGGCTGGCCCGCCGGAGCGGCCTGGACGGCCTGGGCCATAGAAGCCGAAAGGGCCGAGGGGGCGGAAGGGGCCGGGGGGGCTGACGGGTCCTGGGGGGCTGACGGGTCCGGGCCGCTGGCCGCCGGCACATCACAATCGCGGGTCATGACACTCCGCAGGGTACGCCAGATCGCGCCCTGGCGCGGCTAAGGTCGGCCAGCCGCCAGTCTCGCCTGGGCGGACGCTGGGGGACGTGCTCGTTCGGCATGAGATTGATGTCCGATGACCTCGTGCGCAGGCACGTTAACCGGGTGCGTCGCGCCTGGCCGCGCGATGCCGGGCGGCCCGTCGCCGGACCCTGCGCTGCAGCCAGCTGACCGGGATGGCCGCGCCGAAGCCGAGGGACAGCGGGAGGGCCGGGCTGGACGGCTCGAGCCGCGCCGAAAGCACGGCGGCCGCGGCCGCGCTGCCGGCCGGTGCCGCCGCGCTCGAGGAGTTCAGTTTCGGCTGCTCGAAGGTGGCCGGGATGGGCAGGATCCGCCACCGGCTCGGCGGCCAGATGATGACGAAGGCCCGGCCGATCACCGCGTTCTCCGGAATCGTGCCGCCGCCTGGATCACCTTCGTGGTCCCTGGAGTCATCGGAAATGCTCCGGTGGTCTCCCATCACCCACAGCCGGCCCGGCGGCACGACGATGTTGAACCTGTCTTCGGAGGGGGCATCGCCGGGGAAAAGGTATGACTGCTCGCTCAGCGGAATCCCGTTGACCGTGACCTGGCCCTGGGCATCACAGCAGGCCACCGTATCGCCGGGCAGCCCGATGACGCGTTTGATGAGGATGTCGCCCGGTTGCCCGAAACCGAACATGCTGGCAAAGCCGCTAAAGAACTTCTCGACGAAATTCGAGTTCGACGGAGCCGGCTCCCCCGGGTCCCACGAGCCATCGCCGTTGAAGACCACAATATCGCCGCGGTGAATGCTGCGGGTGTCATAAACAACCTTGTTAACCAAGACCCGGTCATTGATCTCCAGGGTATTTTCCATTGACCCGGAAGGTATGAAGAACGCCTGGATCGCATAGGTCTTGATCACGACCGCGATCACCAGCGCGATCACGATCAGGATCACCAGCTCGCGCAGGAACCGGGCGCCGCGGCTGCGCCGGGCCGCGGGCTTGCGTCCGGCGGTCCCCGAACCAGCCGAACCAGCTGACCCGGCAGAACCAGCCGACCCTGATGCCACTCCCTCGGCCGCTTCCCCGGCCGCCGCTTCCCCGGCCGCCGGTCCCTTGGCCGCCGGTCCCTTGGCCGCCGGTCCCTTGGCCGCCGGTCCCTTGGCGTCGTCCGGGCTGGCCGCCGGCTCCGCTTCTCCGGCCTGCCGCTGCGTGCTCGTGGTCGCGGGACCCGCGGCTGAGCTTGCCGCCTGATCCAGGTCCCGTGGCGGGGACTCGACGTTGTCGTCCGAGCCCGCGTCCGGCTCGGCACCGGGCGTCACGCCCCTCATCCGTGCCCCTTCCGCTTACCCTCATCGCGTGTCAGGACCACCACGCCTGCGACCGGCGGGCCGAACTCCCGCGTATGGGGACCTGGACGGCCCACGCGACCCGCACCGTCGCCGTCGTCCATCTGAGCTTAGCGCCATTGCCGCGCTACCAGGACGGCAACCCACCCAACCCCGCCCATCAGAAAGCCTCGCAATTGCCAACGGAATTCTCATTTCGCCGATAGCACCAGGAATCCTCGATGAGTCAGCAAACGATTTAACTGCCAACTGAGCTGGACCCCAACCCGGCGACCATTTAACCGGGGGCGAGACAAATCCCGGCGGAGATAAAACCCGGCGCCGGCCCTTAGGGCTGGCGCCGGTAGAGCTAGCCGTCCCGGCGGCGGCGCATGCGGCGGCGCAGGAGGAGCAAGGGGGCACTGATGACCCCGGCGGCGCCCGCGGTTCCTGTCACCGGGTGAGCCGCCACCGTATGCAACGCGGCCTGGGCGAAGGTGGACGGGATGGGCAGGTCGCGGAACTGCGAGGGCGGCCAGATGACCAGGAACGCCCGGCCGACCACCTGGTTTTCAGGCACCGCGCCGAGGCCTGGCTCATCGGTGTGGTAGCGGGAATCCTCCGAGTCGCCCCGGTGGTCCCCCATCACCCAGACGTAGCCGGCCGGCACCTTCGTCTTGAAGGAGAAGGCCGACGCGGCGTTGCCCGGGTAGACGTAGGAGCCCTCGTTCAGCGGAACCCCGTTGACCGTGACCTTGAGGTCGGTGCAGCACGCCACCGTGTCGCCGGGCAGGCCGATCACGCGTTTGATGTAATAGGTCTGGCTGCTGTGCAGCCCGATGTCCGAGAGCACGTCGTCGAAGACCCGCAGCACCGGATCGCTTGACGGCGGCGTGGCCGGGGGGCCCCAGGAGTCCTGCCCGCTGAACACCACGATGTCGCCGCGGGCGATGCCGCGGAAATGATAGATGAGCTTGTTCACCAGGACCCGGTCGCCGATCTGGAGCGTATTCTCCATCGACGCCGAAGGGATCCGGTACACCTGAACGACGAACGCCTTCACCACCAGGGTGAGGACGGCGGCGGCCACCACGATCGTGAGCAGCTCGCGCCAGAAGCTCTTCTTCTTAGCCGCCTTGGCCGCCGGAGCGGAAGTCCTACCGCGCTGAGCGCCCTTATCTTCCGGTGCCTGAGTATGTCCGGGTGCCTCAGCTGACGCGGACCCCGAGGTGCGAGCCGACGCGAGCGTGCCAGGATCGTCCTGATCGTCCATCCCGGGCCCGCCAGGCACCGTTAGCTGCCGGTCTGGTCGCGGCGCTCCTTGATGCGTGCCGCCTTGCCGCGCAGGTCCCTCAGGTAGTACAGCTTGGCCCGGCGGACCTTGCCCCGGGTGACAGGCTCGATCTTGTCCAGCGACGGGCTGTGCACCGGGAAGGTGCGCTCGACGCCCACGCCGTAGCTGACCTTGCGGACGGTGAAGGTCTCGCGCGCCCCGCTGCCCTGACGCCGGATGACCACGCCCTGGAACACCTGGATCCGCGAGCGGTTTCCCTCAGTGACCCGGACGTGGACCTTCAGCGTGTCCCCGGGCCTGAAGTCCGGGATGTCAGACCGGGTCTGGGCCTGCTCGATTTCGGCAATCGCGGTATGCATGACAGCGTTCCTCGGTGGTGGTCGTGTGCGGGCACCGGGCGGCAGCCGGCTCGTGCCAGGGGGCGTCCTGGATGTCTCCAGTCGCATGCCTGTTAAGACAGCGGACTTCAGTGTGCCATATCTTGGCCGCTAACCGGAAAGCCAGCCGCAGAAGGGGCGCCTTCGCTGGCCGGAGAGTTACCCCCGGAAGCTGCCGGACCGGCCCTTCGGCTCCCCAGAGCCCCTTCAGACTCGTCGCTGCCTTGGTTATTGTACCCGGACTCCGCGAGCACCCGGCGGTCATGGGCGTCCAGGTCCTGCAGTCTCGCGACCAGATCCCCGCGGTAGGCGGCGGTCCGGCGCAAGGCCATATCGCGCCGCCACCGCGCGATCGCGGCGTGGTTGCCCGACAGCAGCACCTCAGGCACCTCCCGCTCTCGCCAGGCTCGCGGCCTGGTGTACACCGGCCCCTCGAGCAGCCCGCGCATGCTGCCGGCCGACCCCGCGTCGCCGCCGAAGGAGTCATCCCCGGCCGAGTAGGCGTTGCCCAGGACGCCGGGCAGCAGTCGCCCCACGGCCTCCACCAGGACGAGTGCGGCCACCTCGCCGCCGGCCAGCACGTAATCGCCGATGCTCACCTCGTCGACCGGCATGTGCGCCCGCATCTCCTCGACCACCCGGCCGTCGATGCCCTCGTACCGGCCGCAGGCGAAGACGAGCCGCGACTCGGCCGCGTACCGAGCCGCCATGTCCTGGCTGAACGGCACTCCGCTCGGCGTCGGCACGACCAGCCTGACGGGCCGCTCAGCTCCCGGCTGCCCACCAGCCGGCCCAGCAATCTCGCCCAGGGCGTCGCCCCAGACGTCCGGCTTCATCACCATGCCCGGACCGCCGCCGAACGGCACGTCATCCACGGTCCGGTGGACGTCCGTCGCCCAGCGCCGCAGGTCGTGCACGCGGAACTCGATGTCTCCCCGCGCCACTGCCTTCCCGATCAGCGAGACCCGGAGCGGGCTCTCGAAAAACTCGGGAAAGATCGTCACGATATCGATGCGAAGCCCCACGCCCGCTCCTTTTTTTCCAGAACGGGCCGGGGTCGGAGCCCACGCCACTATTCCGCCTGCCCCGGATTGAGCAGTCCGGGCGGCGGGTCGATGACGAGAACACCAGCGCTGACATCGACCTCGGGCACGATGGCCTTCACGAACGGCACCAGGTACTCGCCGGCCTTACCCGCGTCTTGATCCCCGTCTTGATCCCCGTCTTGATCCCCGTCTCGGCGCACGACGAGCAGGTCCTGGCCGTAGTGCAGCACGTCAGCGACCACCCCCACCGCGTCGCCGGCCGATGTCCGCACCGACAGGCCGATCAGCTCGTGGTCACGGAACTCGTCCGGGTCCGTGGATTCGGGCAGCTGGCTCGAATCCACGCTCAGCCAGCTGCCGGTCAGCTCCCCGGCCGTGGTCCGGTCCGTGATCCCGGCGAAGGCGACCAGAAGCTGACCCGAATGCCAGCGCGCCGAAGCGACCGTCAGCTGGCCGTCGCCAACGCCACCCTCCCCGGCCCGGCCGGGACCGGGGAGGGTGCGCTCGACGTCAAGCACCGCGCCCGCGGCGAAACGGAGGTCAGGCTCGTCTGTCCTGACCCCGACGATCACCTCGCCGCGGATCCCGTGCGGGCGGCCGACACGGCCGACGGTCAGCCGCATCGGGGTCAGCGGACCTCGTTGGCGTCCAGCAGGTCGATGCGAACGTACCGGCCGGACGCGAGCGCGTTGATCACGGTGCGCAGCGCCCTGGCGGTGCGCCCGCCCCGGCCGATGACCTTGCCGAGGTCATCGGGGTGCACGCGCACCTCAAGGACGTTTCCCCGGCGCAGCGTCCTGCTCGCCACCTGGACGTCATCCGGGTACTGGACAATGCCCCGGACCAGGTGCTCGAGGGCTTCCTCAAGCACGTCAGGCTCCGCTCCCGGTCTCGGCCTTCGCGTCAGCGGGGGTTACGCTCGCGGTCTCCGCATGAGCGTCGCTTGCTTCCGCGTCCGCCGGAGTGGCCGCGTCCGCCGGAGTGGCCGCGTCCGCCGGAGTGGCCGCGTCCGCCGGAGTCGATGCGTCCGCCGGAGTCGATGCGTCCGCCGGAGTCGTCTCCGCCGCAGCCGTCTTCGCCGGGGTCACCGCGTTCGCCTCCGCGGCGGACGGGGCATCCGCGGCCTTGGCCTGTGCGCCCGTACCCTCGTCAGCTGCCGCCGGGCTGGCGGAGCTCCTGCCTTCCTTGGCGGGGGCTTCCTTCTTGGCGGTGCTTTCCTTGGCGGTGCTTTCCTTGGCGGGGCTTTCCTTGGCCGGGGCGTCCTTGGCGGGCTTGGTGGCCCTGGACTGGGTCCCGGCCCTGCTGACCTTGGCTTCCTTGGCTTCCTTGGTGGCCTGGCTCTCCTTGGCGGCGGTCTCGAAGCGCACCTTCTTATCCGCGCGCGGCTCGGCCGTCCTGAGAGTGCCTTCGCTCCCCGGCTCCCCCTTGAACTTCTGCCAGTCCCCGGTGATCTTGAGCAGGACACGAACCGGGTCCGTGGGCTGTGCGCCCACCGAGAGCCAGTGCTGTACCCGCTCGGAGTTCACTTCGATGAACGAGGGCTCGGCCTTCGGGTGATACTTGCCGATCTCCTCGATGGCGCGCCCATCGCGCTTAGTGCGCGCGTCCGCGACGACGATCCGGTAATAAGGCTCCCGGATTTTGCCCAGGCGCTTCAGCTTGA
>Ga0302184_10001197_pt1 | contig 16879 bp, 13 predicted proteins | sample I_Palsa_N3_3_FD_200233 | JGI IMG/M metagenome (GOLD analysis project Ga0302184, IMG submission 200233) | Peat permafrost microbial communities from Stordalen Mire near Abisko, Sweden - I_Palsa_N3_3 | ecosystem: Environmental > Terrestrial > Soil > Palsa > Peat permafrost | place: Sweden...
GATCGGCAAGACGCAGCCACGCGCGCTTTTCATGGTCCGAGTCCTAGGCGGAAGCGGGCAGCGGGGGTTGCGCGCAGTGGTTCGGTTTATGCCTTAGGGATCTAGCGCACGAGTATCATTTAAAAATCACGGTGCGATCGCCGTTCAGGAAAACGCGGCGCTCGAGCACGAGTCGTACCGCCGCTGCGAGCGCGCGGCGCTCCGAGTCCCGTCCGGCCGCCGTCAACATCTGCGGAGTGTAGCTGTGGTCGACGTGTTCGACGATCTGCTCGATGATGGGGCCTTCATCGAGATCGGCACTCACAAAGTGCGCCGTCGCCCCGATGACCTTGACCCCGCGCGCGTGCGCTTGGTGATAAGGCCTTGCGCCTTTGAAGCCTGGCAGAAACGAGTGGTGGATATTGATCGCACGGCCGCGCAGTGTGTGCGATGTCTCATCGGAAAGTATCTGCATATATCGCGCCAGGATTACAAATTCGGTGCCGGTGCTTCTGATGAGCTCGAGGAGACATTGCTCCTGAGCGCGCTTTGTGTCCGGCGTGACCGGTAGATGATGGAAGGCGATGCCGCGGTGGTCAGCTATGGGCTTAAGGTCCTGATGATTCGAGACGATGGCGCTCACATGCATCTGTAGCTCGCCAATTCTTTGCCGGTACAGAAGGTCCTCGAGGCAATGATCGAGTGTCGACACCATGATGAGGACGCGCGGGTGCTGCGCGCTGTCGTGGATGGCCCATTCCATTTGTTCTGCGGCTGCGACGAGGCTGAAGTCCTCACGCAGTCGCGCTAGATCGAAGACCTCGCCAGTGACGCCACAGAACGTGATGCGCACGAAGAAGCGCTCCGAGTGCGTGTCGTCGAACTGCTGCATCTCCATGATGTAAAGATGCCGCAGAGCAAGGAAACCCGTGATCGCCGCCGTCGTGCCGATGCGGCTCGCGCAGCTCGCGGCGAGTACGTAGGTGTGAGTGGTGTTGAAGGTCATGGTGGCCGGTAGTCTAGGAACGGCAACCGCGCATCACTGTCGAAAAAGCGACAAGCTCGAGCTTGGCAGCGACTGGAACTGAGTCGCGTTTTGGGGCTTTGCGGCGAGCCATGTCGTTCCTGGACATGCGGCCGTCGTGATGTAGCCAGTCCCTCGCACGCTCGCCCCGTACCATTCTGGTACGGGAGTGAAATCATGGCAGAGCAGGCGGAAGGCGAGTTTGATCTCAAGGGCTTGAGCGACGCTGAACTCGTCGAGCAGGTTCACGATGATCTATACAACGGGCTCAAGAGTGAGATCGAGGACGCAACCCGGATCTTTCTCGAGCGCGGCTGGGGCCCCGAGCAGATTCTGAACCAGGCGCTGGTGGAGGGCATGCGCATCGTCGGCGTCGATTTCCGCGACGGAATTTTATTCGTACCGGAAGTGCTGCTTGCCGCCAATGCCATGAAGGGCGGCATGGAGATTCTGCGGCCGCTTCTGGTTGAAACCGGCGTCGAGCCCATCGGCAAGATCGTCATCGGCACGGTCAAGGGCGACATTCACGACATCGGCAAGAACTTAGTTTCCATGATGCTCGAAGGAGCGGGGTTCGAGGTGATTGACCTCGGGATCAACAATCCCGTCGAGAAGTACCTTGATGCTCTGGAGAAGCACCGCCCTGACATTCTAGGGATGTCCGCGCTTCTCACGACGACCATGCCCTACATGAAGGTCGTCATCGATACATTGAAGCAGAAGGGCATTCGCGACGACTACATTGTGCTCGTCGGCGGAGCGCCCCTCAACGAAGAGTTCGGCAAGGCGGTGGGAGCTGACGCCTACTGCCGCGACGCGGCGATCGCCGTCGAGACCGCCAAGAGCCTGATCGCCGCACGCCGCGCCGCCACAGCGGCCGCCTGAGGGGAGTTCCATGGGCAGCGCTCGCGGCGCACTCGTGATTGCCTGCGGAGCACTGGCGCGTGAAATCGCCGCGCTCAAGCGCGTAAACGGCTGGACTGACCTTGACGTGTGCTACCTGCCGCCACAGCTGCACAACCGCCCCGAGCGCATTGCCGGGGAAGTGCAGGAGCAGATCCGCGCGCACCGCGGCCGGTACCAGCGCATTTTCGTGGCCTACGGCGACTGCGGCACGGGCGGCAGCCTTGATGCCATGCTGCGCGCGGAAGGCGTGGAGCGCATACCGGGGGCCCACTGCTACGAGTTCTTTGCCTCCCCTCAGGTTTTTGCCGCGCTCGCCGACGCCGAGCCCGGCACGTTCTATCTCACCGATTTCCTGGTGCGCCATTTCGATCATCTCGTGACGGGCTCACTCGGCCTTGATCGCCATCCGGAGCTTGCGCCGCTGTATTTCGGCAACTATCGGCGCGTCGTTTATTTGGCTCAGTCACCGAGCGAAACATCTCTTGCGAAGGCACAAGCCATCGCTGCGCATATGGGACTCGAATTCAAATTTCAGTTCACGGGTTATGGCGGCCTGGGTTCGCAACTGCAAGGCTTCCTCGCTCAGGAAGCGCCCGCCCCATGGCAAGCCTGATCGTCATTTCCTGGCGGGACATCCCCGCGCAGGTGATTGCCAAGCGGGGTCGCGAGACGGTCAAAGTGCAGTTGAGCGCGCGTTTCCAGGAGGCCGTCGATCGTGCGGCCATGCGCGCCGGCAAGGGCAGCTCGGATGCCTACCTTGCCGACTGGCAGCGCACACCGCGCGCCTGCGGGGAGGACCTGCAGGCTGAAGCCAGCGCCGAGGCGGCGCGGCTCGAGGCTCGCTACACCGATGAGGACCTGGAGCGGGTCATCCGCGCCAAGGGTGTCGACGAACGCATCGCGCGCGCTGCGGAGCCCGACGCGAGCGGATCCGAGGTGCCCTGATGTATGCCGTGCGCCTTTGGTCCACGCGCCATGCGCGCGGACTGGAACGATTTTATCGCAGCTTCGAGTCCATGCTCGTGCGCCTGCATGGTATCGCGCGCGCGATCGGTTACGCGCGTCTCGAAAGGCCGGTCGCGGGGGTCGAGCGCGTGGTCAAGGGTTTCCTGTTCGACTGTCAGATGTGCGGTCAGTGCGTATTGAGCTCGACGGGCATGTCCTGCCCCATGAACTGTCCGAAGAACCTGAGGAACGGTCCCTGCGGTGGGGTGCGCGGAGATGGCCGCTGCGAAGTCAAACCTGAAATGCGCTGCGTCTGGGTCGAGGCCTATCACGGCAGTCAGCGCATAGCCGGCGGCGTGCAGGCGATGCAGGCGCTGCAGCATGCCGTGGACCGGCGGCTGCAGGGCACCTCCTCGTGGTTGCGCGTAGCGCGCGAGAAGGCCGGCGCGCTCGGACGGACCACTCCATGATCTTCGAGGACGAACCGGTCCCGGGCTATCCGCTGCCCATCCTGCCCGGGCACACCTCGCCTGGCCGCCTGGAACGGGTGCTGCGCGCCGGCGTGTTTGCCGTGACCGCGGAGCTCGCGCCGCCGGATTCTGCGGATCCGGACGACGTCTACCGGCGCGCGCGCGTATTTGACGGCTACGTCGACGCCATCAACGCCACCGACGGCAGCGGCGCGAACTGTCATATGTCGAGCCTCGCGGTATGCGCGCTTCTCACCCGCGTGGGCTACGCACCCGTCATGCAGATTTCCTGCCGCGATCGCAATCGCATCGCCATCCAGGGCGACATCCTGGGCGGCGCCGCCATGGGTGTCTGCAACATCCTTTGCCTGACGGGCGACGGCGTGCAGGTGGGCGATCACCCGCAAGCAAAACCGGTATTTGATCTCGACTGCATCTCGCTTTTGACCATCGCGCGCGCACTGCGCGATGAGCATCATTTTGAGAGCGGCCGCAAGATCACGTTTGCGCCGCGGGTGTTCCTGGGCGCGGCCGAGAATCCGTCCGTGCCGCCGTACGAGTGGCGTGCGCAGCGGCTTGCAAAGAAAGTCGCGGCGGGTGCGCAGTTGATTCAGACGCAGTACTGCTACGACACCGTGCTGCTCAGGGACTTCATGCGGCGGGTGGAGGATCTGGGCCTCATCGGCCAGGCCTTCATCTTGATTGGCGTGGGTCCGCTGCGCTCTGCCAAGGCCGCCGAGTGGATGCGCACGCATGTTCCGGGCATGCACATTCCCGACGCCATCATCAAGCGGCTCTCAGGCGCACAGGACCAGGCGCGTGAAGGCCGCAACATCTGCGTCGAGCTCATCCAGGAATGCCGCTCCATCCTGGGTGTCAGCGGCGTGCACGTCATGGCCTATCGCCAGGAGGAGTCGGTGGCGGAGGCCATCGACCGTTCCGGCGTACTGGCCGGGCGGGTGCCGTGGTTTCCGGAGCGCGATCGGGGTCAACCATTAAGTAGGGCAATTCAATGACCGATACCGTCATCAGTTCGGCAACGAAAGAGGTCGTCATCGGCTTCGATCGTCCATTCGTCATCATCGGCGAACGCATCAACCCGACCGGGCGCAAGATCCTCGCCGCTGAAATGGCGGCCGGCGATTTCACGCGCGTCAGCGCCGACGCGCTCGCGCAGGTCGCCGCGGGCGCTCACATGCTCGATGTCAACGCAGGCATCCCGCTCGCCGATGAGCCGGCGATCCTCGCGCAGACCATCCAGCTGGTGCAGTCGATCACCGACGTGCCGCTGTGCATCGACTCCTCGATCGTCGCGGCGCTCGAGGCGGGCCTTGCGGTCTATCAAGGCAAGGCGCTGGTCAATTCCGTCACCGGCGAAGAAGAGCGTCTGGAGAAGGTGCTGCCGCTCGTGAAAAAGTATGGCGCCGCAGTAGTCGCCATCTCGAACGACGAGACCGGCATATCCGAAGATCCGGACGTGCGCTTTGCGGTCGCAAAGAAGATCGTGGAACGGGCGGCGGATTACGGCATTCCCAGCTGCGATGTCGTCGTCGATCCTCTGGTGATGCCCATCGGCGCCATCAATCAGGCGGGCGTCCAGGTCATGCACCTTCTGCGGCGGCTGCGCGGCGAACTCAAAGTGAACAGCAGCTGCGGCGCATCTAACGTGAGCTTCGGCCTGCCGCAGCGCGACGGTATCAGCGGCGGATTTCTCACCATGGCGATTGCCTCCGGGCTCACTTCGGCCATCACCAATCCGCTGCACGCCGACATCATGAAGTCGATCATGGCGGCGGACGTGATGATGGGTCACGATCCGGATTGCGCGCGTTGGATCCGCGCCTATCGCGACCCGCCGGTTGCCGGCGCCACCACCGAGGGCGCGGGGCGCGGCAGACGCGAGGGCGGGCACCGTCGCCGTGGCTGAAGACGCACTCGTCGTCTTCACGCCTTCCGGCAAGCGCGGCCGCTTCGCCGTCGGCACGCCGCTCTTGCAGGCGGCGCGCGAGCTCGGCGTCGACATCGATTCGGTCTGTGGTGGCCGGGCGCTCTGCGGCCGTTGCCAGGTCCTCGTCATGGAAGGCGACTTCGCCAAGCACAGCGTCAAGTCGACCGGGGATAATCTCTCGCCAATTGGCGCGGCGGAGGTCAACTATTCCGCCAGGCGCACTCTACCCGCGGGTCATCGATTGTCCTGCTCCGCCCGAATTCTCGGCGACCTCGTCGTTGACGTCCCCATGTCGAGCCAGGTGCATCGCCAAGTGGTGCGCAAGGATGCAGATGCACGCGACATCGTTCTCGACCCTGTGCTGCGCCTGCATGAGGTCGAAGTCGAACAACCCGACATGCACAGCCCGTCAGGCGACCTGCGCCGGCTGATGGCCGCGCTCAAGCGCGAGTGGCAGCTCGACGGCCTCATCTGTGATGTCCAAGTCTTGCCGGGTTTGCAAAGCGCGCTGCGCAGCGGCGAGTGGAAGGTGACGGTGGCCGTGCATGCCGGCAGGCATATCATTGGCGTGTGGCCCGGACTTTTTGAGCGCGCGTTCGGCATAGCGGTCGACGTGGGCTCGACGACCATTGCGGCGCACCTTTGTGATTTGGTGACGGGCGAAGTCGTCGCATCAAGCGGTGTCATGAATCCGCAAATTCGCTTCGGCGAGGACCTCATGAGCCGCGTGTCCTACTCCATGATGAATCCGGGCGGAGCTGCGCAGATGACTGCCGCGGTGCGCGCAGCCCTCACCGCGCTCGCCGCTGAAGTGGCGCGCGCCGCGCACATCGCACCGGAAGACATTCTGGAGATGACCTTCGTCGGCAACCCCATCATGCATCACCTCGTGCTCGGGATTGATCCGGTGGAGCTCGGCGGCGCCCCTTTTGCGCTGGCGGTGGATCAGGCGCTGAGCCTGCGCGCCGCGGACCTGGGCATCGCGCTGCATCCGAACGCGCGTGTCTACTCGCTGCCGTGCATCGCCGGACACGTCGGCGCCGACGCAGCCGGCATGATCCTCGCGGAGCGCCCGGATCTTTCCGAGGAGCTCACTTTGCTGGTGGACGTCGGCACGAACGCGGAGATCGTATTGGGCGATCGGCGCCGCATCCTCGCCTGCTCAAGTCCGACGGGTCCGGCGTTCGAGGGCGCGCAAATCAGCTGCGGGCAGCGTGCGGCGCCCGGGGCGATCGAGCGCGTGCGCATCGACCCGGCGACCCTCGAGCCGCGATTCAAGATCATCGGCAGCGACCTGTGGTCGGATGAACCCGGCTTCGAGGCCGCAGCCGCGCGTCTCGGCATCACGGGCATCTGCGGCTCAGGGATCATTGAGGTCATCGCGGAGATGTATCTGGCGGGCGTCATCAATCAGGATGGCGTCGTTGACGGGGAGTTGAGTGCGCGCAGCGAGCGCGTCATTGCGAGCGGACGCACATTTTCCTATGTGCTGCACAGGGGCAGCGTGCCGCTCATGATCACGCAGAACGACGTGCGCGCCATACAGCTTGCAAAGGCGGCCCTGTATGCCGGGATCCGGCTGCTGATGGAGCACCTGGGAGCCGAGCGTGTTGATCGCATCAGGCTCGCCGGCGCCTTCGGTTCGCATATCGACGTCAAGTACGCCATGGTGCTCGGCATGATCCCGGATTGCGATCTCAAACACGTGGGTGCGGCAGGCAACGCCGCCGGCACTGGCGCGCGCATTGCGCTTCTGGATTATTCCTCACGGCAGACCATTGAGACCCTGGTGAGCCGGGTGGAGAAGATCGAGACTGCGCTTGAACCGCGGTTCCAGCAGCATTTCGTCGAGGCGATGGCGATCCCGCACAAGACCGCCGACCATACGAACCTTAAGAAGGCCGTGACGCTGCCGCCTCGCAAGGACTCGGCTGGGCAAGCGGAAACGCGCGGGCGGCGCGGTCGTAGCGCGCGGCCGGTGACTCCGCCCGCCTAGTAGCTCGAGTCGGGGAAGCTTGCGCGGCGCCGATTCATGTAATCCAGCAGGGCCTCGTCGACAGCCGGATCTAGCGGCGGTGCCACGTACTCCGCCAGCTGCTTCTTCCACAACGCGTTGGCGCGCTGTGCCATGTCCTTTGCGCCCTCAGCCTCCCACTGCTCGAAGCTGTTGTTGTCGGCAAGCGGCGAGCGATAGAAGGCCGTCTCAAAATTCGCCTGCGTGTGTGCGCAACCCAAAAAGTGCTTGCCAGGTCCGACTTCGCGGATCGCATCCATCGCCTGACCGTTCTCCGAGAGATCCACGCCCGCAAGGAGCGTGTGCATCATGCCGGCCTGATCAACATCCATGACGAATTTCTCATACCCCATGCTGAGGCCGCCTTCGAGCCAGCCCGCCACATGCAGCACGAAGTTGACGCCTCCAAGACAGGTGGGCAGCAGAGTGTTGGCCGATTCGAATGCGGCCTGCGCATCGGGAATCTTGGAGGCACACAAACTGCCACCGGAGCGAAACGGTACGCCCAGGCGTCGCGCGAGGGCCGCCATCGCATAAAGCACGAGCTCAGGCTCCGGAGTGCCGAAGGTCGGCGCCCCGGATTGCATCGAGATCGAGGAGGCGAAGCTTCCGAGCACCACGGGTGCACCGGGGTTCACGAGCTGTAAGAACGCCATCCCGGCGAGCGCTTCCGCCAACGTCTGCGCCACGGTTCCTGCGACCGTCACGGGCGACATGGCCCCCGCCAGGATGAACGGCGTGATGATGCAGGCCTGGTTGGCGCGCGCATAGGCTTTGGCAGCGCCTAGCATCGTCGAGTCAAAGGTCATCGGAGAATTGGCATTGATGAGATTGACGAGGACGGTCTTCGGCCGTCCGGTGGCGGCATCCATGAAGTCGGCGCCAAACAGGATCTTCGCCATTTCAACCGAGTCCTGGGCGCGCTCCGGATGGGTGACCGAGCCCATGAACGGCTTGTCACTGTATTTGATATGGCTGTACACCATCTCGAAGTGCCGCTTGTTGACGGGCAGATCAACGGGCTCGCAGATGGTCCCGCCGGAATGGTGCAGAGAATTCGAGACGTAAGCGAGCTTGACGAAATTGCGAAAGTCTTCAATGCGCGCATAGCGCCGCCCCTCATCGAGATTGCGCACGAAGGGCGAACCATAGGCCGGCGCGAACACCGTGTTCAGTCCGCCGATGGTGACGTTGCGTGCGGGGTTGCGTGCATGCTGCACGAACTGCCGCGGTGCATTTTTCTGAACGAGTGAGCGGGCGAGACCGCGCGGCATGCGTACCCGTTCGCCCTGCACATCCGCGCCGGCCTGCTTCCATAGCGCGAGCGCCTCGGCGTCTTCGCGAAACTCGATGCCGACCTCCTCGAGGATGATGTCGGCGTTTCTCTCCAGCAGGGTGAGGCCCTCTTCGCCGAGCACCTCGTAATAGGGGATCTTGCGGGTGATGTAGGGAACGGACGCGGCAGCCCGCGCCGTACGTGCGGCCCGTTTCGCGTCCCGACCGCTCGGGCGTCGAGCGCGCGGCGCTTCAGCCTGTATCTCGTCCATAGTCAGAATTCTCCAGAGTGCGCAGACAGTATCGCGACGCTGGCTCGCCGCCACTGATCAATTTGCGGCGTCCGCGTGTCAGGGCGCGCCATCCGCAGCCTCCATTCGCCCCGCAAGCGCGCGAACGATCTCCGCCTCATCACAAATTCCGCAGAAACACCCCTCATCGACGAGCAGCACCGGGTGCCCCGTGCGCTGGCGCAGCTCGATCAGCGTGCGCAGCGACATCGATGCCGGTGCGACCGCAACGCCGATCAGGACCTCCTGCCACGACTCTTCCTCGACGCGTCCGAGGGGCTCGGTTCTCCCATCGTACGAGATCCCGGTGGGCTCGCGCGCCGCGTTGACGGATACGCGATAGCGCCGTGCGTCGTCGAGCCAGATGGAGTCGTTCTCGCGTGCGAGCTCACTTGCGCCCCGCATGATCATGGCGCCGGTGAGAACGTTGAGCGGGTTCATGTGCTGCACGAATTCCGCCACATAGGGGTTGCCCGGCCGCAGCACGATATCCTCGGCCGTGCCCGTCTGCACGATGCGCCCGCCCTCCAGCATCGAGATGCGGTCGCCGAGCTTCAGAGCCTCATCAAGATCATGGCTCACAAAGAGAATGGTTTTTTTGACGCGCTCCTGCAGCGCCAGGAGCTCATCCTGGAGCTTGCGGCGGATGAGTGGATCGAGCGCCGAGAAAGGTTCGTCCATGAGAAGAATGTCCGCATCCGTGGCGAAGGCGCGCGCGAGCCCCACTCGTTGCTGCATGCCACCGGACAACTCGCCCACCGCGCGCTCGCCCCACTGCGCAAGACCGACGAGCTCCAACTGCTCATCGATGATGCGGCGCCGACTGGCAGCCGGTTCGCCGCGTAGCTCGAGGCCGAAGCCGACGTTGTCGCGCACGCTGCGCCACGGCAGCAGAGCAAACTGCTGGAAGACCATCGCGATGCAGCGCCGGCGCACGCGGCGCAGCGTGGCGGCGTCGCACTCGGCGACATCGACGACGTCGGCGCCGTCGTTCACCAGCACTTGGCCGCGGGTCACGGGGGCAATGCGGTTCGCGGCGCGCAGCAGAGTCGATTTGCCGGAGCCGGAGAGTCCCATCAGCACCGAGATTTCGCCGCGCTCGACTTTGAGATTCGCACCAGCCATGCCGACGACGACGCCGAACTTCTGAGTGATCTCGGCGCGCGTGCCGCCCGCGTCGAGCGCGCTCAAGGCCTGCTGCAGAAGAGCCGCGCCGCGCCGTCCCGTTCCGGCACTGAAGAGAATATCGACGTCGCGGAATTCGAGTGCGGTGTTCAAGAGCGTTTCTTGTCGCTCGGACGGCTGATGCGGTCGAGTATGATCGCGAGCAGCACGATGGCGAAGCCTGCCTCAAAGCCCATCCCGATCTGTACCGTATTCAAGGCACGCACGACGGGTACGCCGAGGCCGCCGGCACCGACGAGCGCTGCGATCACGACCATCGATAGGCACAGCATGATGCACTGGGTCATGCCCGCCAATATCGTCGCCGCGGCGCTCGGCAGTTCAATCTTGAAGAGCATTTGCGTCCCGGTTGCGCCAAAAGCCTGGCCGGCTTCAATGAGCGAGCGCGGCACGGAGGAGATGCCCAGATAGGTGAGCCGAATCGGTGCCGGCAGCGCGAAGATGACGGTCGATATGAGTCCGGGCACGACGCCGAGTCCGAACAACACGAGAGTCGGAATGAGGTACACGAAAGTCGGCAGCGTCTGCATAAGATCGAGTACCGGTCGCATGGCCGAGTAAAGCCGCGGGCGGTGGGCAGCGGCAATGCCGAGCGGCACGCCGATCAGTGCCGATACCAAGGCGGACAGGATCACGAGCGACAGGGTTTCGAGGGTTGCCAGCCAATAGCCCTGATTCATGATGAAGAGCAGGGCGGCCGCGACGAACACCGCCAGCGCGAGCGAGCGGTGCAGGCCCCACGCCAGCACCGCGGCCAGGAATATGAGGAGCGGCGAAGGAATCGCACGCAGCAGTGCCGTGAATCCGTTGACGCTGTTGCCGACGATCTTGGAGATGCCATCAAAGAGCACGGTGCCGTGTGCCTTGACGTACTCGATCATCACCGCAACGCTGTCACCGATTGGGATCTTGTGGCGCGTGATCCACTCCTCGAACCCGTGCGCGCCTGCGACCTCGTTGACCGGCGGAAAATTCGCGAGCGCCGGGCTACCATCAAAACGACGCACGCCGGCGAGCCACTGCGCCTTGATTGACGGATTGCCCTGCAGCCATGCCGCCGCCGCGGCCGCCGGGGTGTCGTGGCGATTCAGGATGGCGTCCATCACCTCGCTCTCGCCGTGCGGCGTGAACTGCAGATTCTTCAGCAGTCGTCCAACGTTGGGGCACTGCGCTGAATATCCCGCGCGGGTATTGGTAAAGACGCTCGCGCCGCCATAATTCGGGCCGAAGGTGGCATCGCCGCCGGACAGATAGCGGATCTTAAAGCGCATGTTCATCGGGTGCGGATCCCAGGCGAGGAACACGATCGGCGCGTGCGCGCGGATGGCGCGCTCAACCTCGGCGAGCATCCCCTGCTCACTCGATTCGATGAGCTTGAAATTCCCCAGGTTGAACTGGTTGTGCTCGATGATCCCCAGAATCTGGCGATTGCCGTCATTGCCGGGTTCGATCCCATAGATCGAGTGGTTGAGCGCGCTCGCAAAGCGTTGGATGTCGGCAAAGTCCTTGAGTCCCGCATCGAAGGTGTAGGCAGGAACTCCCAGCGTGTACTTTGCTCCGACGAGGTTGGCGCCGAGCACGTCGACCGAGCCGTCGGCGACGAACGCGCGCCGGTCTGCCTCCTGCGTCGGCATCCAATTGCCGAGAAAGATATCGATGTCCTTGTTCTTCATCGACGCGTAGGTCACCGGCACCGACAGAACGGTGACCTGGGGTTCGTAACCCAGCTCGGTGAGGAGATTCGCGACCAGCGCAGTCGTCGAGGTGACGTCGGTCCAGCCGATGTCTGCGAGCCGCACGCTCCGGCAGGAGGCCTCCTCGGCGGCGTGTGCGGGTCCTACTTGTCCAAGAGCGATGAGCGTGCACGCGAGAAATACCGGCGCGAGGGCGCTGCAGCGCCCGGCGCGGGATGAACCTGGCTGTTGTGATTGCTTTCCCGTCATCCGCTATTTAATCTTAGCATGCCTTGAATGGCCGTTTAACGGACCTGTTGCGAGCGATCTAAAAGTCTTACAAGTACATGATCGGCAACTGCGAAACGGTGCGCCGAGTGCATGAGAGCGATCGTCGGCTCTGCATAACAAACGGTAGATCGGAGCGCCGCATTGAACAGACAGTCAACACCTCAAGAAACTAACGGCCGAAGTACCAAACCCGATGCCCCGCTACGCGATGAGCTCGAAGAGTCGCGGCGCGGCCAACTTATCGGCGTCACCATCGACAGTCTGGCAGAGCTGGGCTACGTAAGCAGCACGCTGGCGCAGATTGCCGGGCGTGCGGGTGTGTCGCCAGGATTGGTGGCGCATTACTTCGGCGACAAGGATGGGCTGCTCGAGGCGGCATTTCGCTCGCTGTCGCGGCGGGTCGCAGATCAAGTGCGCTCGCGTTTAGCCCGGGCGCACACCCCGCGCGGCCAGATCCAGGCGGTGATCGATGCGCTTCTGGCACCCGCAGAGTTTGATCAGCGCACAGGCACCGCCTGGCTTGCCTTCTGGGGACAGGTGGTTCACGCGCCGCGCCTGAAGCGTGTGCAGAAGGTCTATCAGCGCCGCACGCTTTCGAACCTGCAACACGCGCTCAAACGGCTCCTGCCAGCCGAAGAGGCGCGCAGTCTCGCCTACATGATCGCGGCGATGATCGATGGGGTGTGGCTGCGTGCGGCCCTGTCCGAATGGACCGAAGCCGACAGCGAGAGCGCGCGCGCTCTGTTGACGGCCTTCGTCGACGGCCGTCTGAAGGCGTCCGCGGTCGTCGTAGCTGCCGCGGATGCAGCGGCTGAGTTTGCCGCGAAAGGCGCTGAGCACCGAGGCGCTCCTGCAACGTTCGCATCGATCAATCCGGCAACCGGCGAAGTGCTGGCGCACGTTCGCATTGACGGGGCTGCAGAAGTGGACGCGGCCGTGGCGCGCGCGCGCGCAGCGCAACGCCTGTGGGCTGCGACGCCGGGAGCCCAGCGCGGCCGTGTGCTGCGCCGAGCTGCGGAGATCCTGCGCGCGCGCAACGATGAGCTCGCCGAGCTTGAGACGCGTGACACCGGCAAGCCCATCCAGGAAACGCGCGTCGTCGATGTGGCCTCAGGCGCCGACTGCCTGGAGTATTTTGCCGCGCTCGCGGCAAGTCTATCCGGCGAGCATGTGGATCTTGGACCACAGGCGTTCGGCTACACGCGGCGCGAGCCGCTCGGCGTCGTTGCCGGAATCGGCGCCTGGAATTATCCGTTGCAGATCGCCTGCTGGAAATCGGCGCCGGCGCTCGCCTGCGGCAATGCCATGATCTTCAAACCCGCCGAACTCACGCCGCTTTCGGCGCTGAAGCTCGCCGAGGTGTTCACAGCCGCAGGGCTACCCGAGGGCGTGTTCCAAATCGTCCAGGGCGCGGGCGACACCGGTAGGCTTCTCACGCGCCATCCGCAGATCCGCAAGGTTTCCCTCACCGGCGAAGTGGGCACCGGCAAGGCCGTCATGGCCGATGCGGCCGCGTCGCTCAAATACGTCACGCTCGAGCTCGGCGGCAAGTCGCCGCTCATCGTCTTTGACGATGCGAAGCTTGATAACGCAGTCGCCGGGGCGCTGCTCGGAAACTTCTACTCAGCGGGCGAAGTGTGTTCCAACGGCACGCGCGTATTTGTACACCGGAGCATCAAGAGCGCCTTCATCGAGCGCCTGAAAGCGCGCACGGCGGCCCTCGTCATCGGCGATCCCCTGGACCCACGCACGCAGGTCGGTGCGCTCATCAGCGAGGCCCATATGCAGCGCGTATTGCAGTACATCGCGCGCGGCAAGGCGGAAGGGGCGCAGCTCATCGTCGGCGGCGAGCGCGTGACGGCCGGGGATCTTGCCAACGGCTTCTTCGTGGCGCCGGCGGTGTTTGACGCCTGCCATGACGATATGACGATTGTGCGCGAAGAGATTTTCGGGCCGGTGATGGCGGTGCTGGAGTTTGAGGACGAGCTCGAAGTCATCGAACGCGCCAACGCCACCGAATTCGGGCTCGCGGCCGGCGTATTTACCAATGATTTGACGCGCGCTCATCGGGTCATCGCGCAGCTGCAAGCCGGAACCTGCTGGATCAACCATTACAACATTACGCCCGTGGAGCTGCCGTTTGGAGGCATGAAGATGTCGGGGCTTGGGCGCGAGAACGGACGCGCGGCAATCGAGCACTACTCGCAGCTCAAGAGCGTTTACGTCGCCATGGGCGACGTGGACTCGCCTTACTAGAGAGGGCGTCGCGTGGGCGAGGAGAGCTTTGACTATGTGATTGTCGGCGCGGGCTCTGCCGGATGCGTACTCGCCGACCGCCTCACGCAGGATGGTGCGTACACCGTGCTCGTACTCGAGTACGGCGGTTCGGACCATTCGCTCTACATCCAGATGCCTGCGGCTCTTTCGATTCCGATGAACATGGACAAGTACAACTGGGGCTATCACACCGAGCCCGAACCCGGGCTCGGCGGCCGCCGCCTGCATACGCCGCGTGGCAAGGTATTGGGCGGTTCTTCCTCGATCAATGGCATGGTATTCGCGCGCGGCAACCCGCAGGACTTCGAACGGTGGCAGGAAGAGGGCGCCGCAGGCTGGGGCTATCGTCACGTGCTGCCGTACTTTCGTCGTGCCGAGCACCGCGCGGAAGGGGCAGATGAATACCGCGGAGATGCCGGCAAGCTGCGCGTGCGTTGCGGCACTCTGGATAATCCGCTACATCGCGCGTGGCTCGAAGCCGGACGGCAAGCGGGCTATCCGCTCACGCCCGATGTCAACGGATTTCAACAGGAAGGCATCGGACGGCTCGATATGAGTGTCGGCGACGGCCAGCGCTGTAGCGCGGCGCGCGCCTACCTGCGCCCCGCCATGCGCCGCCATAACTTAATCGTGCGCACGCGGGCGCGCGCGAACCGAATTGTGTTTGAGGGGCGGCGTGCGACTGGCGTCAACTATCGCCGCGGCGGGCAGGAGTTCAGCGTGCGCGCGCGGCGTGAAGTACTGCTGTGCTGTGGCCCGATCAATTCCCCGCAGCTCTTGAAGCTCTCCGGGGTGGGCCCCGCGGCGGAGCTGCACGCGCTGGGCATTCCCCTGGTGCAGGATCTGCCCGGAGTGGGGGAAAATCTGCAGGACCACCTGGAGTTTTACTTTCAAGTGGCCTGTAAGGAGCCGGTGACGCTGTATTCGTCCATGAATCCATTCAGCAAAGCCCTGATCGGTGCCCGCTGGCTACTATTCAAAGACGGTATCGGCGCGAGCAACCAGTTCGAGACCGGCGGTTTCATCAGAAGCGGCGTTGGTGTGCCGTATGCGGATATTCAGTATCACTTCCTGCCGGCGGCCGTGAGTTACGACGGCACATCGCTCGTTAACGAACATGCATTCCAGGCGCACGTCGGGCCGATGCGCTCGCAGAGCCGCGGCTGGGTGCGTCTGGCATCGGCGAATGCACAGGATCCGCCGCGCATTCTCTTCAATTACATGAGCCGCGATGAGGACTGGACGCAGATGCGCGCGTGCGTGCGCCTGACGCGCGAGATCTTTGCGCAGCAAGCCTTTGACCGCTACCGCGGTCGGGAGCTGCAGCCCGGCGACGACGTCAGGTCCGACGCCGAGATTGACGCCTTCGTTCGCGAGCGCGTGCAGACGGCCTATCATCCCTCGTGCACATGCAAGATGGGGCGCGTGGAGGATCCGCTCGCGGTCGTCGATGCTGAAACCCGCGTGCGCGGCGTGACCGGCCTGCGCGTCGTGGATTCATCCATCATGCCCTCGGTGACGACCGGCAACCTGAATGCCCCTACAATCATGATCGCCGAGAAGGCAGCCGATCACATCCTGGGCCGCGCCCTGCTGCCCGAATCGGATGCACCGTACTATATCGCCGCGGATTGGCAGACGAGGCAGCGCTGAAAGGGCGTAGGCGCTTGCGAGGCTCGCGAGCGGTCGTACAATCGAGGCGGTAAGTCCCCTCAGACGAACTCGATGCGCGCCCCCGCGGCTCGCGCCGAGCAAATCAGGAGAGAAGCTTGGCAACGCTTATCGAAACGCGCGGTCCACAGATGTTTCCGACCCTCAAGCCGGCGCAACTGACGCGGATGGAGTCGTACGGGAAGAGGGCGCGCGTCGAAGCGGGCGAGATACTCGCTCAGTCAGGCGAGCGGGAATGGCGAGTGGTGGTTGTCCTTTCGGGCTCGGTCGAGATTCTGCGGGCTGGCCTGTCGGGCGATGAGCGCGTGACGCTGCATGGGCCCGGACAATTCACGGGTGAGCTGAGCGCGTTGCGCGGCTCGCGCAGCCTCGTGCGCGCGCGTGTCTACGAGGCGGGCGAAGTTCTTATCATTGATCACGACAATCTGCGCAAGCTTGTGCAGCGGGATGCCGAACTCAGTGAGCTCTTTATGCGCGCGTTCATCCTGCGGCGCATGGGACTCATCGAGGCGCAGGGTGGTGACGTCATCCTGATCGGATCGCGTCATTCGGCGGGCACACTGCGTCTGCAGCAGTTTCTAACCCGCAACTCAACCCCCTATCACTGGGTCGATATCGAGACTGAAGTTGGTGTGGAGACGATGCTCGAGCGCTTGCACGTGAGCGTGGACGAGGTACCCATCGTAGTCTGCCGAGCCGAAAGGGTTCTCAAGAATCCCAGCAACGAGCAGCTCGCCGAGTGTCTGGCGATAAATCCGCAGATCGACGACGCGACAGTGCGCGACGTACTCGTGATCGGCGCGGGTCCGGCGGGGCTCGCGGCCGCGGTTTACGCCGCCTCCGAAGGCCTCGACGTTCTCGTCATCGAAACCACCGCGCCCGGCGGTCAGGCGGGATCAAGTTCGAAAATCGAGAATTACCTGGGCTTTCC
>Ga0302184_10001198_pt1 | contig 16839 bp, 13 predicted proteins | sample I_Palsa_N3_3_FD_200233 | JGI IMG/M metagenome (GOLD analysis project Ga0302184, IMG submission 200233) | Peat permafrost microbial communities from Stordalen Mire near Abisko, Sweden - I_Palsa_N3_3 | ecosystem: Environmental > Terrestrial > Soil > Palsa > Peat permafrost | place: Sweden...
CGAATGTCGAGACCTTTGCGCGCAATATGTCGGCGTCTACCGGCGCGTACACGAAGTCGACGCCGCCGCTCGCATAGGCCGCGCTGACCGCGAGGTCTTCGCGAGCGTACGCCGTAACGAAGATGATCGGTATGAGCCTCGTCTTGTTGCGCTGGCGGATCAAGCGGGCGGTTTCGTACCCATCCATGGTCGGCATGCGAACGTCCATCAAGATGATCGCGACCGTCTGGTTCAAGACGTGCCGCAGGGCGGCCCGTCCGCTGTCGGCTTCGATCATCTCGTAGCCAAGTGTGGCGAGCATTGCACGCAGGGCGACGCGCTTGGCCTCGCCGTCATCGACGATCAGGATGACCGGGTCTTCGTCAGCGCCGGGATCTCCGAAGGGCGCTTCCCAAGACATCAGCCGGACAGGCCCGGATCCCCGTCCGCCGGCTCACCGGCCGACAGCTCCGCGTCCTGCGCCGTCCGCAACGACCGCGGGGAGCTCGGCAACCACTTGACGATCGCTTGCAGGAGCTCGGGCGTATTGACCGGCTTGGGGATGTAATCCGTCGCGCCGGCCCGGAGGCAGAGCGTCCGCTCATCGTCACCGACCTTCGCTGTCACCGCGACGATTGGGACTTCGGCGCCCTCCGGCAGCGCACGGAACGCGCGGATCGTTTCATAGCCATCCATCACCGGCATCATGATGTCCATCAGCACGATGTCGATATCTTCCGTGTGCTTGAACAGATCCAAACCCATCTCGCCGCTCTGAGCGGACACGACGTTGAGCTCACCGCGCTCGAGCAACGTCGTCAGAGCGAAGATGTTGCGAAAGTCATCGTCGATCAACAAGGCCTTGAACCCGGCCAGGCTCCGAACCCGCGGGCTGGTCGGCGGTGATTCGCCGACCATCGCCTCCCTGGCCACAGGCACCGTAACCGCCACGGCTGGACGCGGTGGAGCGAGCGCGCCACCAGGCAGCCAGGTCCCGAGCATCCGCATCAGCTCGACGGTGTCGACGGGCTTGGGGATGTAATCCGTCGCGCCGGCGTCCAGGCAGAGCTGACGCTCGCCTTCGCCGACCTTGGCAGTGACCGCGATGATCGGCACATCGCCGCGCGTCGGCAGCCCGCGGATCGCGCGCATCGTTTCATACCCATCCATCACCGGCATCATGATGTCCGTCAGCACGACGTCGACGTCCGGCGTCCGCTTATAGAGCTCGATGCCTTCGCGGCCGCTCTCGGCGGAGATGACAGCTACCCCGCCGCGCTCGATCACTGCCGTTAGCGCAAAGATGTTCCGGATGTCGTCATCGATCAGCAGAACCTTGACTCCGGACAGATCGGGTTCGCCTTCAGACTGCCACGCGGCGGCCGAACTCGGGCCCGAAACGCGCACGAGTGAAGGTTGGTCTGAGCGCTGCGGCTGAGGGCGCACGGGCGCCGCGGTCTCCACAGCGCCGTCACCGCCGGACGGAAGGTAGACGGTGAACGTGCTACCCCGGTCGGGCGTGCTGGTAAGTGCGATCTCGCCGCCGAGCAGCTGGACCAGCTCACGGCAGATCGACAGACCCAGCCCAGTGCCCCCATACTGCCGTGCGGTCGTACCGTCAGCTTGAGCGAACGCCTCGAAGATGTTCCGCTGCATGTCCTGGTTAATCCCGATGCCGGTATCGGCCACGCTGAACTCGATGACCGTATCGGCTCGGTCCAGCGAGCGCAGGCCTGGGGTCCAGCCGCTCGCAGCTGCGCCGACGCGGACACTCACCTCGCCGCTCTCGGTGAACTTGAACGCGTTCGAGAGTAGGTTCTTGAGCACTTGTCGCAAGCGTCCGGCGTCCGTCGTGATCGTCCGCGGAGCGTCTGGCGCGAGATCTACAGCAAAGGCCAAGCCCGCCTTGTTGGCGAACTCGCCGAATTCAAGCCTGAGCGCGTCGATCAGCTCGGCCAGCGGCAGTTCGGTGAACTCGAGCGTGACGGTTCCAGACTCGACCTTCGCGAGGTCGAGGATGTCATTGAGCAGCCGCAACAGATCGATGCCCGAGGAGTGGATGACGCTCGCGTACTGCACCTGCGTATCGGTCAGATTCTTCTCCGCGTTACCCTGGAGCTCGTTTGCGAGGATCAGAAGGCTGTTCAGCGGCGTGCGCAACTCGTGCGACATGTTCGAGAAGAACTCCGACTTGTACTTGGAGGAGATTGCCAACTGCTCGGCCTTCTCCTCGACCATCCGCTTGGCACGCTCGACCTCCTCGTTCTTGCGCCCGACCTCCTCGTTCTTGCGCTCGACCTCGGCGTTCTTCTCCGCAAGGCGTCCCGCCTGCTTACCCAAGTCGTCGTTTGAGGCGCGCAGTTGCTCCTGGCGCGACTGCAGCTCCTCGGCCTGGGACAACGACTGCGTCAGGAGGTTCTCGGTAAGCGTGTTGGCCTCGATCGTGTTCAGAACGAGCCCGATGCTTTCGGTCAGCTGTTCGAGGAACGCCTGATGGATGGAGCTGAACCGGTTCAGTGAAGCTAGCTCGACAACGGCGCGAACCGAACCCTCGAACAGGATTGGCAAGACGATGATATTCAACGGCGGCGCTTCACCCAAGCCCGAGTTGATCGTGACGTAATCGCCGGGAACATCGGTCAGCAAGATGCGCTCCTTCTCTGCCGCGCACTGCCCCACGAGCCCCTCGCCGATTGCAAAGCTCTTGGTGAGGTGCTTACGCTCCTTGTAGCCGTATCCCGCCTGGTACTGAAGCACAGGCGCGCCCCCATCAGCCAGGCTGGCCAGCGTATAGAAGACACCGTGCTGGGCCGACACAAGCGGCGCCAGCTCTGAGAGCACCATCTTTGTCACTGTCGGCAAGTCGCGCTGGCCCTGGAGCAGACGCGTGAAGCGCTCCAGATTCGTCTTCAACCAATCCTGCTCGGTGTTCTGCCGCGTCGTCTCGCGCAGGTTGCGGATCATCTCGTTGAGCTTGTCCTTCAGCACGGCAACCTCGCCGCTGGCTTCAACGCCGACCTGCCGTGTGAGGTCGCCCTCGGTCACCGCAGTCGCGACGTCCGCGATTGCGCGCACCTGGTTGGTGAGGTTGGCCGCGAGCTGGTTGACGTTGTCTGTCAGGTCCTTCCAAACACCGGCGACTTCGGCCGACTGCGCTTGACCACCGAGCTTGCCCTCGACCCCGACCTCGCGAGCCACTCGTGTCACTTCCGAGGCGAAGCGGTTCAGCTGATCGACCATCGCGTTGACCGTGTTCTTCAACTCCAGGAACTCGCCCTTGACGTCGGCGGTGATCTTCTTGCTGAGGTCGCCGTTGGCGACAGCCGTCGTCACCTCAGCGATGTTGCGCACCTGCCCCGTCAGGTTGCCGGCCATCAGGTTCACGTTGTCCGTGAGGTCCTTCCAGACACCGGCGACTTCGATCGTCACCGCCGCCGCCTGACCAAGTCTCCCCTCGGTGCCGACCTCACGGGCAACTCGGGTCACCTCGGACACGAAGCCGTTGAGCTGATCGACCATCGCGTTGATCGTGTTCTTGAGATCAAGCATCTCCCCATGAACGTCGGCGGTGATCTTCTTACTCAAATCACCATCAGCAACCGCGCCGATCACGCGCTGCATCTCGCTGGTCGGTCGCACGATGTCATCGAGGAGGCCGTTGACCGACGCGATCGTCTCCGACCAGCCGTGGCCCGATCCCAGCGATGGGATCCGCTGGGAGAGTCTGCCCTCCTTGCCCACGACGCGACTGACCCTCATCAGCTCGCTCTCGAGCGTCTGGTTGGCCGCGATCACATCGTTGAGATAATCTGCGATCTTGCCCGGCAGCCCAGTCCATTCCACGGGCAGGCGAGCGCCGAAGTCACCACCTTTTACGGCCGCCAGAACGCCCAGAAGCACCACCTGGTCGACCATTTCAACCGCGTCGGACGCCTGGCGCCCGTTCGTACCACTTTCAATGACGCTCACGAGACCGCGCCCCGACCAGTCGCGAGTGGGTGTGCAACAACGCGCGACATTGTCACCCTCCTACGGATAAGCAGTACATCATGCACGGTGACCTCCCAATTAAGGTTGAAAACCCAATTAAGGTTGAGAACCCTCCAAAGTCAGGTCGTGCCACCGCCGTCCAGGCTGCGGGTCCACCCCACGTCCGAGTCCTAACCCTCTGTACCATACTTACTGCTGGTCGTGTCAAACTGCCAAAGCGCTCCCACATAGGTGAATCTGAGGTTCCCACAGCGCGGCGAGCGCACTCGGGGTCAGCGGATGGGCGAACAGGTAGCCCTGCGCGGCGTCGCAACCGATTGCTGTGAGCTCTTCGCGCTGGACTTCGGTCTCCACACCTTCGGCGACGGCCGTCATTCCGAGGGCGTGCGCCATTCCGGTGACGGCGGCGATGATCTCGCGGTCGCGGGACTGGCCGCCGAGCTGCGAAACGAAGCTGCGATCGATCTTCAAGATGTTGGTCTGCAGTTCGCGTAGGTGCGCGAGCGTCGAGTATCCGGTCCCGAAGTCGTCCAGGGCGATTCTCACACCGAGCTGTGCGAGCCCCTCGATCGTGTGATGCGCGTGGTCCAGCTCGCCCAGCAACGCGTTCTCCGTGATCTCGAGCACCAGCAGCTTCGGCGCGATTCCGTGCCGTTCAAGCGTCGCTGCGATGCGTTTGGCCAACTCCGGATCTCGTAGCTCGCGACCCGACACGTTGACCCCGATCGTGAGGTGCTCCGGGCAGCTACCGGCCTTTGTCCAAGACGCGAGTTGGCGGCACGCCTCGTTGAGCACGAAGTCTCCGACAGCCGTGATCAATCCGCGCCGCTCGGCGACGGGGATGAACTCCGCGGGCGCGATCACGCCGCGCTGGGGGTGGCGCCAGCGCACGAGCGCCTCGGCGCCCAGCATCGAGCCGCTGTGTAGGTCGAACACGGGCTGATAGAGCACAAACAGCGCCGAGTCACGGATCGCGAGCCGCAGCTCGGCCGCCAAACTTCGGCTGGATTTGGCACGGCCCCGTAGCTCGGTCCGATAGACCTCGAAGCGGTTACCGCCACTGCGCTTGGCTGCGTACATCGCGATGTCGGCCTGCTGCAGGAGCTCGTCAGGCTCAGTCGAACACTCCGAGGTGACAACCGCTCCGAGGCTGCAGGTTACGGTCAGGTCTTGCGTGCCGTCTTGCTGGGGCGCGCAGACAGCGCGCATGACCCGGTCGCAGATCAGCTCGAGATCATCCTCTTCGCGCAACCCGCCGCACAGCACCACGAATTCGTCTCCGCCGAGTCGGGCGACCGTATCGCCGCGGCGCGAGACGCGGGTCAGGTTGCGGCCGACATCGCGCAGCACCCGATCGCCAACCTCGTGGCCGAGTGTGTCGTTGATGCTCTTGAAGTCGTCTAAGTCGATGAACAGCAATGCGAACCGGTCGGTTCGTCCCTCGCGCTCGGCGAACGCCCGGACGACGCGCTGCATCAGCGCGGGCCGGTTCGCCAGCCCGGTGACAGAGTCGTGGAGCGCCTGATAGGTCAGCGCGCGCTGGGCGTCGATCTGCATGGTGATGTCACGCGATAAACCGAACGTCCCGATGATCTCCCCGCGTTCATCGAACAGTGGCTGCTTGGTGGTCGAGCTCCAGGCACCTGGACGGTCGCGGAACGTTTCACGTTCGAGCTTTTCGACCATCGGCTCTCCCGTCCGGATGATGCGCCGCTCGTCCTCCAACGCCTCCGAGGCGTGCGCCTTGCTGAAGATGTCGAAGTCCGTCTTACCGATCACGTCGTCGACTGAGTGCCCGTCGTGATAGGCGGACAGCCAGCCGGCGCTGACGAACAGGAACCGGCTCTCGCGGTCCTTGAAGAAAATGCGTTCCTCCGAACTGGCCAGCAGGTTGCGCATGCAGATACGCTCGGTCTCCTTCTGTGAGGAGGAGAGGGTCTGAAACTTGGTGGGCGGCGATGCCTTCACGATCTATTTCCCTTGGGGCGGCGACCAACCCCTGGGGGGCGTACGCTTCTGCTATCGGCAGCGACGCAACCCGACTAAATCTCGCTCCACAATTGTCGGACGGGGAGCCGTCCCCGGGCCGGGGCTCAAATGACTCCCTGAGCAGGCAGAAGGCGGTCGCGTGAGATGCCGGACGAGGTGTCTGGGATCACGACATATGTCCCAGGTGGGAGGTCCCTCATGAGTCGGGACATAGGTCGCACCCGGCGGAGGGGTTTGAGGCTTGGGGTTGCGGCGGTCGTCGCGGGTTGCTGGCGACCGCCTGGTCGGGATGGCACGTCGGCAGCCTGCCGATACAGAGCGCGGCGCTCGCGCGTTTCCGGTCGATGGATGAGCGGAAGCCCTATCGCGTACGCACCTACCGCGTTCCAGAGTGACGGTCCGCTGGAGACCGTCGGATCGGCGGGAGCCCGGCGTCGAGCGGTCCGATGACCCTCTACCAGGATGAGTTCAACGCCTGGAGGATTCTCCGTCGGCAGCTCGCTGTGCATGAGGGGGCCGAGGCGGGGGCTGCAGGCCGGCACCTCGGGACTGCCGGTCGGGAGCGGCGAGACAATCCCTGACGGCCGACTTCAGGCCGTGTCCAGCGCTGAGGAGACCGGGGCGGAGCCGACGCGCTACGGGCACCGGCGTGCCAGACTCTTAAAGCTTGATGACGCGAAGGCCTGGGACCGCGTCGAAGTCGGCATCCTGGGTGAGGAGCTCGGCGTCGTGGGCGATCGCGGTGGCGGCGATCCATGCGTCCTGAACGCCGAGCCTGCCGAGCCCGGCGGCGCGCGTCTCCATGACGAGCGTCGCGAATGCCGATGCCACGGCTCGGTCGACGGGCAGGGCCGCGAGCTGTTCGACGTCGCGCAACGTCTGCAACCGTGCGGCCCGGGTCCGGGTCTCCACTGCTGCGAGCACGCCCATCTCGAGCTCGGCGACCGTGACGATTGACACGGCGATCTCGAGATCCTCCTCGTACGGGCGCAGAGGGCGACCGGTCTCGCGCGCGACGAACACCGAGGTATCGGCGATCGCCCTGCGACTCACAGGTCGTCGAGGGTGTCCGGCTGCAGGGCGGCGAGGTCTTCGCTCAGCCCAGGATCGGCGGGATGCGCGAGCACCTTCGAGAAAAACTGTGCGGCCGGCAGCCATGTGGGGCGTTCCACGAGCGGCACGATCTGCGCGACCGGCCGTCGGTTGCTTTGGACGATCAGCGTCTCGCCGGCTTCCACACGACGCAGCACGCCGCCGGTGTCGTTACGAAGGTCTCGGACCGAGATGACATCCATGTCGCACAGTGTAGCGGTAATGCGACATATGGTGGGAGCAGTCCCGTGCGCGACTCGCCGACCGCGCCCCCCGGATGTCAGCCGATAGCCCAGCAGCCCAGGCGCTTGCGCGGGCCACCTGGCAGCGGCGGATCAGGACGCGGCTCGATGCCAGCGGTACGCCGGCTTCGACGGCGAGGTGCCCTCAGCCGGCGAGCTCCCGCAGGTCGTTGAGATCCTGATCGCGCCCGGCGGCCTGCTTCATCGCCCGGAGATGATCAAGCCCGCAGACGCGGACCTCGCCGTCGCGGAATCGCACCGTGATCGCCTCACGTGCGAGCGCCGAATACGCGGGATCCTCATCGATCCCGGCCACCCACTGCAGCGGATCGGTCGGGTCGTAGGGAAACTCGTCGGCTGAGAAGTCGCCGAGTCCGACGTGCTCGGCGCGCAGAGCACGAAGTACCGCCGCCAGCCGAGTCAGGTTCCCGGTCTCGGGATCCGGGACGATGTCGAGGTCCGTCGTGGCCCGCACGTAGCCGTGCACGCCGACCGCGACCCCGCCGATGATGATAAACCGGACGTCGCCTTCACCGAGCGCGAGCAGCAGCTCATCCGGCTCGAACATCTCGTGCAGCGCCCTGCTGCAGCTCGCTCAGCAACCGGCTCACGCGGAGCGTCTCCTCTAACCGCTGCTCGGCGGTCTTCCGCCGATCCGCCTGCGCTCGATGCGCGCGGACCCGTGCCTCCCGAGCCTGTTCCTCGGCCGTCCACTGCGAGCTGTCGCGACTCAGCATGCTGAGAATCATGCCACTCGACCCGAACGCTTACGCAGGCCAGCCAGTTCCGTCCCCGGGCGCCCGGGTCACCGCGGGTCCTCGAAAGGAGGACCGGATAGAACGCTCACCCGTTCACAGATTTCGACGGCGGGAACCATCGACTTGGCGCCGATAGCTTTGCACCATGAGCTCGACCAGCTCCTGCATTGAGATCTCCCCCAAGCTTTTGTCCAGGGTCACTCGACCCTCCTGGATCACGTTGACGCGATCGCAGAGTTCGAAGAGGTGAGTGTAGTTGTGGTCGATGACGATGAGCGAGATGTCCGTCCGCTGGCAAAGACGCCTGAGGAACTCGATGATCACGGATGATTCCTTCGCCCCCATTGCCGCCAGCGGCTCGTCGAGGATTAAGATCTTGACATTCTCCTGCCGGGTCGCTCGAGCGATGGCAATGGCCTGACGTTGGCCCCCGGACAGCTGCGCAGCTGGCACGTCGATCGAAGGAATGTCCACCTCGATCTCGTCCAGGTACTGACGCGCGGCCGCGCGCATCGACCGATTTCGGAGCACCAGAAGCCGGCCGCCGCGCGTGTGTTCCCGGTTGAGAAAGAGGTTGTGGTAGACGCTCAGCTCGTCGACCAGCGCCAGGTCCTGAAATACCGTCTCGATGCCGTGCCGGCGGGCGTCCTGAACTGAGCGCAGTCGGACCTCCTTGCCGTCCAGGTAGAGCCGGCCGGCGTCCGGCTGGTGGAAGCCCGTCAAGATCTTGACCAGCGTGGACTTGCCGGCGCCGTTGTCGCCGACTAGTCCGAGGACCTCGCGTTGCCGTAGATGCAGACTCACGCCCCGCAGCGCAGTTACGGGACCGAAGCTCATAGCGATCTCCTCGGTCCGAAGGACGTCCTCGACGGCGCTTGGTCCCGTGGTCCCGGCAGTCGGCGTCATCAGTGCACCGATGGCTTTTCTCGACGCGCGAGGACCACGCTGAGAGCGCGACTCACCGACCCGCGTGACCGATGCCTAGAGCCGGCCCGCTCGAGCTGGACGTTGAGAATCATGGCGAACACAATCGCCAGGCCGAGGACCAGGTCGTACGCAAACGAGTTAACTCCGATGATCTGGAACCCATCCTCGAGAACGCCCAACACGGTCGCCCCGATGCAGGCACCGATCATGGTGCCACGTCCGCCGGTGAGAGCGGTTCCGCCGATCACCGCTGCGGACACGCCATAGAACATGAAGGTCAGGCCGTCTGTGGAGGGGTCGATGCTGCCGATGTGGTAGCCGTCAAGGATTCCGATCAGCCCGCCGATCAGCGAGCACAGCATGAAGCACCGAATCTTGACCACGTCGACATTGATCCCCGATTCCTTGGCCGATTCCTCGTTGCCGCCGACGGCAACGGTGTGCAGACCGAAGGCCGTATGGCGCAGCAGCCAGTGCAGCAAGGCGACGAGACCCAGTCCCCAGATCGCCTCGGACCAGGTCCACCCGCCCAGAACGGACACCACGGTCCCGGTACCGACGGGAGTCGCCGGCGCCGCGTTCGAGATGATGAGGATGACACCCTGTACGGCGAAGGTCATTCCGAGGGTCGCGATGAACGACGGTATGTGGAGCTTGACGGTGACCAGGCCATTGATGAGCCCAAGCGCACAGCAGATCAGCAACGACGCGACCAGGGCCACCCCGAGCGGGGCGCCGGTGAGGTGGTCGACGATGAAGGGCGAAAGGACATACATCTCGCCCGCCGACAGGTCGATCTCTCCCAAAATGAGGATCGGGACCTCCGCCATCGCAAAGAAGGCGATAGGTGCGATGAAGCCGGACAGCGTCGCCGCGTTTTGCCCGGTTGCAAAGTACGGGGAGTCGATCGTGAAAAACAGCGCCAACCCGACCGCGACGAGGGCGATCGCCAACTGCTGACGCGCCAATAGCCACCTCATACCCGAGAGTATGAGGTGGCTATCGACCGCATCCGCCCCCTTGTTCGAATTCATGCGCAAGTGGAGCAGAGTTCGGGAGCCTGGATCCCGCTAAGACGCGATCTTGGCCGGACGCGTGAACACTACTGGTGTCGTACTCGAGCCCTCCCAGCTATCCTTCCTTGAAAGGTAGTCTCCGACGGTAGCCTTGGTCACGTACTTGAAGCCAGTGTTGACATTAAACGGGGTGATGAGTCCGCCCGTGATGTTGTAGAGGAACAGTTCGTAGATCGACATGAACCCCTGCAAGTAGGCCTGCTGGTCGACTGTGAAAGCCAGAGCGCCCGCTTGAATCTCCTGCAACACGGGGATGCCGACGTCAAAGGCCGCGCCACCGATTCCTTTCTTGGCCAGGCCCAGCTTCTTGATCGCCGTTGCGACGGCGACGCCATTGCTTCCTCCGCTTGAGAACATGAACTTGACGTCTTGATGTCCTTGATACCAGGCCTCGATCGATGCTAGCGCCGGCCCCTCGGTTGCGCCGACACCCACCTGGATGAAGTCGATCCCGGCGGGCTTGAACACGCTTTTCGCACCGTCCATGCGTGGCTGTTCATTCAGCGAGCCCGGGACGCTGATCATGCCGCCGACCAGGTCGCCCTTCTTCACGTACGTCAGGATGCGTGTTGCCACGGCCTGCCCCGCGGCAAAGAGGTCCTGGCCGATGTAGGCCATCGCGTTGTTTCCGCTCCCAACCGGAGCTTCGGCGTTGTAGGCGACGACAGGAATTCCAGCGCCCAGAGCCTGGTCCGTCACGCTGTTGAACGCTTTGGGGTCGACCATGCAACACCCGATGCCGTCGACTTTACGGCCGAGCGCGACCTTGAATGCATCGACCATCTGAGGGACAATGTCGTTGTCGGAGCCGCTCCAGGTGTAAGAGCAGCCCAGGAGCGCACACGCATCGTTTGCCCCGGCCCGGGTGGGGACAAAGAAGGGGTCCGCTGTTACGTGACAGATCAGCGCGAACCGATAGGCGGGGTACTTGGGCCAGGGATTCTTGGTCGGGCTCGACGACGCGGCGAACGCATCAGAGACACCGGCGACACCCCCGAGGAATGGGACGGCGGCTACAGACATACCTGTTGTGCGCAAGAAACGACGCCGGGACATCTCGCGCGCCGTGGCATCGACCTCGTGCGGACCATACTCAGCCATATATTTTTACCCTCCCTCATTGACGCTCACTTGACACTACAGCTAGCTCAACTACATCCAAGCTAACTGCAGTTATCCCACATTTCTCTTCTCTTACCTCTTATGGCCTGCTCGCGTCTTATCCCTTAGGCGCGCGCCACCAGGCTCTTGTGTTGTCCCAAGAACCGTCCCGCTCCAGCTCACAATGGAGAACGGCTGGCCTGACGCCACCGCCGACTCCGCGCGCATCCCTCCCTTCGCTACCTGTCATGCTGATGCCCTATCATTACAGACGGCCTCGAGTGCGTCAACCCAGCTGTCGCAGTCGCACCGGCCGGAGCTGAGGCACTGCAAACGAGGACGCGCCGATGACGCACGAGCACGGGTGCAAGGAGGAGGCAGGATGCTGCCGAGCACGATGCGAGCCGCCGTCCTGCATGGAGCCGGGGAGCTGCGCGTCGAGGCGATGCCCGTGCCGGAGAGCGGCCAGGAGGACGCCCTGGTGCGCGTGCGCGCCTGCGGTATCTGCGCGTCCGACGTTCACTACTGCGCCCACGGCCGAATCAGGCGATACGTCGTCGAGCGGCCGATGAGCGTCGGCCACGAGGTCGCTGGCGACGTCGCAGCGATGGGCTCCGTCCAGGCCTCTCCGAGGGAACCCGGGTGTCGATCGAGCCCGGCGTCACCTGCGGCCGCTGTGGGATGTGCAAGTCGGGCCGGTACGACCTCTGCCCGGACGTCGTCTCCTACGCCACTCCGCGGGTCCACGGGGCGATGTGCGAGGACGCCGTGATCCGGGCCGACTTCGCGTACCCGCTGCCCGACCATGTCAGCTACGAGCGGGCGGACGCTGTAGGAGCGAGTCTCGGTGGGCATCCACTGCTGCGACTTCACGGGCGTGCAGCTGGGGGACGCCGTCGTCGTGCTGGGCGCCGGCCGGCTGTCAGCTCGCGCAACTTGCCTGGTTCCGAGCCGCTGGTCCGGTCTGACGCAGGATCGCCGGCTGCGCGTCCTGGACCTCGCCGAAGACCGTCTCGAGCGCCCGCGCGCGCGAGCGCTCGACGTTGGGGCGCCGCGTCCTCCGCGCTGCACGTGATCACCGATCGCGTCCCCTCGACGACGCCGGCCGTCGGCTTCGAGCGGGCCCTCAACGAGTAGGACCGCTCGATCAAGGTGGTGATCGAGGGCTGAGCTCAGGCGAGCGCGCCCGGAGGCGCCGGGTACATGTCCGCGTACTCGCTGTTCTCGCCGGCCATGGCCCAGCAGAAGCGGTAGGGAGCCGTGCCGGCGCCCGAGTGGATCGACCATGGCGGCGAGATCACGGCCTCCTCGTCGGCGACGATCAGGCTGCGCGTCTCCAGCGGCGGGCCCATCAGATGGACGACGCGGTCGTCCTTCGCGAGGTCGAAGTAGAGGTAGACCTCCGTCCGCCGGATGTGCGTGTGGGCCGGCATCGTATTCCAGACGGAGCCCGGGGGGAGAGTCGTAACGCCCATCATCAGGGCCGCGGTCTGTGCGCCCTCCGGGGGAACGTACGTGCGGACAGCCCGCCGGCTGGCATTGTCCGCCGAGCCGAGCTGGACAGGCGCGACGTCGTCCTCGCGAATCAGTAAGCACGGAAAGGCGCGGTGCGCGACGGCCGATACGACGTAGAGCCGCGCCGGGTCGCTCTCGCTCTCGCTCTCCAGCCGCACGTCCTCTGCTCCGCGGCCCAGGTACAGGATGTCGCGCGGGTTGAGCTCGTGCCGCTGCCCGTCGACGAAGACGAGGCCAGGGCCGCCGCCCACGTGGAGGATGCCTGCCTCCCGGTTTTCCAGGAAGCGCTGCGCCTTCACCGGACTCTCCGGCTCGAGGCGGAGGGCCTGCCCGGCGGGCACCGCGCCCCCCACGATCAGCCGGTCTTCGTGAGAGTAGACGAGCCGGAGCTCGCCAGGCTTGAACAGCGAACGTACCAGGTAGCGGCGCCGGACCTCCTCCGTGGAAGCCCCGGCCAGGGACTCGGGGCTTGTCGCCCCACGGACTTCCACTAGTACCCCACGTCGACGCGGACGTGCTTGACGTTCAGGTACTCGAGCATCCCGTGCCGCGAGAGCTCGACGCCGAGGCCGCTCTGCTTCCAGCCCGAGTACGGGAAGCCGACGTCGCCGCCGCCGACGTTGTTCACGTTGACGGTCCCGAACTCCAGGCGCTCCGAGGCCAGGGTCGAGAAGCGGAGGTCGGTCGTATAGAGGTAGGCCACCAACCCGTACTCGAGTCCGTTGGCACGCTCGATAGCCTCGTCCATGTCGTCGACCACGCTGATCGGCGCCACGGGGCCGAACGTCTCTTCCCTGAGGACGCTCATCGTCTCGGTCGCTTTGGAGATGACGGTCGGGGCGAAGAAGAGGCCCGAGGCGAGTTCCTCGTCGTCCGGCGGCGCGCCTCCGAGCAGGACCTCGCCGCCCTGCTGCCGTGCGTCGTCGACGTGGCGCCTGACGCGCTCGAGGCCCTCACGCGTAGTCAGCGGCCCGATGTCGGGCTCGGGCTCCGCCAGGCCGAAGCCGGCCCGCAGCTTCGCTGCCGTCTCGACGAACCGTTCGGTGAACTCGTCGGCGATCGAGCGATGGACGTAGATGCGATTGACGGAGTTGCAGAGCTGACCGGCGTTGCGGAACGCCCGCTTGACGCCGTCCTTGACCGCGAGCTCTAGAGGCGCGTCGGGCGCGACGAGCATAGGTGAGTGGCCGCCGAGCTCGAGCGTGACCCGTTTGACGCTCTGGGCCGCCCACGCCAGGATCTGGAGCCCCGCTTCGTTGCCGCCCGTGAAGCTGACTTTCCGGACGAGCGGATGGGTGGCGAGCGCCTCACCCGTCGCCGCGCCGCTGCCGGTGACGACGTTCAGCACGCCGGGCGGAAAGCCGCACTCCTCGGCGGCCGCCGCCGCCAGGGCGAGCGTGCCGAACGGCGTCTGCGACGACGGCTTCGCGACAACCGTGCATCCCGCCGCCAGCGCAGGCGCGATCTTCCAGACCATCAAGCCGAGCGGGTAGTTCGAGCCGACGATGCACGTGGCGACACCGATCGGCTGGTGGATCACGGAGCTCCGCAGCGTCTTCGACTCGGTGGGGATCGTCTCGCCAAGCAGCCGCGGCGCCTCGGCCGCGTAGTACCGCAGGGTCTTCACGACCTGCCCCACTTCTGAGCGCGCTTCGGACAGCGGCTTTCCCTGCTCGAGCGTCGTCAGACGTGCCAGCAGGTCGACGTGCTCCTCGGCCCACGCGGCCAGCCGTAAGAGGTATCCCGCGCGAACGTAAGGGGTTTCCTCCGACCACCTGGCGAAGGCGCGGTGCGCGGCCTGGACCGCCGTGTCGACGGCGCCGGCGTCGGCGAGCGCGATCGAGCCGACGGCCTGCCCCCTGGCCGGGTCTATCACTACCGAGTTCGGCCCACTGACGCCGATGCGGCGCCCGTCAATGATGAAGCTGTCGTTCAGTACCGCCGGGATACCGATCGACGCCCACACCACCGAGACCTCCGTTCGAGTTCAAAACCCTCTGTAATCCTGTAATGTTATCATGTCTAAGAAGGTGGATTGTGCCGCTAGCACGCGATTTACGGCGTTGAGGCAGGTCGGGACCTGGTCGACCGCGTCGGTGGTCGGGTCGGGCCGGTGCCGACGCCCGTGCGCTCGACAGCAGCCTCGATCTCGGACAGGTCCGCGTCGTCGAGAGCGAGGGTGGCTCCGGCGATCCAGTCGTCGACCTGGTCTGGCGTCCGCGATCCGACGATCGCGCCGCTCACGCCCGGCCAGGCGAGCACCCAGGCAACGGCAATCGCCGCGACGCTCACGCCGTGGCGCTCCGCGATCGGGCGGAGGCCGTCGCGCAGCGCCAGGTTGCGGCCGAGCCTCGGCTCGGTGAACTCGACGGCCAGGTCCCCATGCCACCGCCGCCAGTCGTGCGGATGCATCAGGCCTACCCGCTCCGTGCCGAAGGAGTCCGTGAGGATGCCGGCTTGGAGCGGGCTGTAGCAGATGACGCCAGTTCCGTGCTCGGCGCACCAGGGGATCACGTCGCCCGCCGTCTCTCGCATAATCAGCGACAGCGGAGGCTGGAGCGATTCGACATGCCGGATAGCCTCACACTGCTCCAGTAACGGGACGTCGAAGTTGGAGACTGCGCCGGCGCGGATTTTGCCCTCGTCGATCAGACGCCCGATCTCGCCCCACGACTCCTCGATCGGAGTGCCGGTGAGGTCGGACCAGTGGAATTGGTAGACGTCGATGCGCTCGATCCCCAGCCGGCGAAGCGATGCCTCGCACTCCATCCGGATCGACTCGGGGCGTAGGTTCCGTTGAGGCTCCCCGAACGGATCCGAGTCGGACCAGCGGAGGCCGCACTTCGTGAACACGTACGGTCGCTCGGCCGGCGGGATCGCGGCGAGCACGTGCCCGACGATCTCCTCGGAGTGCCCCCGTCCGTAAACGGCGGCCGTGTCGATCCAGTTGACGCCGAGGTCGAGCGCACGGCGAAGCGCGCGTAGGGATGAGGCGTCGTCCTGTGGCCCCCAGCCGTACTTCCACTCGCCGCCGCCGATTGCCCATGTTCCTGCGCCGAGGACGGTGATGTCGAGCCCGCTGCGACCGAGCGGACGTGTCGTCAGAGTCATGATGGAACCTCTCCAGCTGTCAGAGGACCGCGATCTGTAACGATAACATCCTATACAGACAGAAGCGAGCGCTCGGTCTCGTCGCGATGGCGCTGCTCGAGCTCAGCGATTTGCGCGGTGAGCGCGGACACATTGCTTTGCGTCCGGTGTCGCTGAGCTCGACGGAGTGCGGCTCGAGTTCCGCCGCTCGTTCAACCTCGTCACGGCTTGCGACGCGAAGGCAAGCGCCGCGAAGTTAAAGCTGTTGCCGCCAGCAACTTCGCCATCTGAGACGCAGTGGACACCCACGAGGTGTGTTCGGCGGCGTTCGGGCGTCGCCCGATTCAGGCCGGTGGTCTAGCTGTGACGCCGGGCGCCCAATAGTGCGCCACTTCTGGGAGTTGGGAATCGAGGGCGTCAGGAAAGCTGTAGGCGGCTGACCTGTCTTCGCCTGAAGCTTGGGTTGAGGGTCGTCAAGTTGGTGGTGTCTGCTGGTCCTCAAGCACGCCCACGCCACCAAGCAGCTCAGACGCCTCGAACGACTCCACGGCGCCTGGGTGCCACCGGTGACGAGCCAAGCAGCGCAGGCGTGTGCATTCATCCCCACAAGAACGGAACACCGTGCAATGACCGGATGTCAGTGTGGGGGTTACAGGGAACCCGTCGGCGAGGACGATGCGGATTCTACTTTCGAGACGCCGCTCGACGGGCCTGATCAGACGCCGCCGGTCGCCGCGGTCACCGTCTCGGGCTCGCCGCCGCCGCCCCGGACAACCCTGAGGTTGAACCCGGTTCTCTCGATGCTTGCATAGTCATGACCGGCGTCGCCGAAGAACACCGCGAGGAAGACAAGCGGCTCGCTGTCGGTGTTGACGGTGCGGTGCGCCCACGCAGGCGGTACGTAAATCGCGGTACCCGGGTACATCCCGATCGTGCGCGACACGCCGTGACGGTCCTGCATGACCATCAGTCCTCGACCCGACATACCGAGGTAGAACTCGGCGGAGTCGCGCTCGTGGTGGTGGCCTTTCGTCATGAAGAACTCGCCCGCCACGTCTCCCGGCTCGATCACAGTGGTGC
>Ga0302184_10001199_pt1 | contig 16788 bp, 12 predicted proteins | sample I_Palsa_N3_3_FD_200233 | JGI IMG/M metagenome (GOLD analysis project Ga0302184, IMG submission 200233) | Peat permafrost microbial communities from Stordalen Mire near Abisko, Sweden - I_Palsa_N3_3 | ecosystem: Environmental > Terrestrial > Soil > Palsa > Peat permafrost | place: Sweden...
AGGTCAACCGATCCGGCCGCTTTGGGCAAGTCCTGGTCGCGCATCGTATTACCGTAGGCGAGGGACGAACGAACGTAGCCGGCCGCACGTTCAATGTCAGGGATGTCAGCCCAGCACAGGAGGGTACGGGTTGAGGGTAATGCCTGAGGCCACGTCGCGTGCGCCATCGGCGAGGCGAACCTGGTCCGTCCGTTCGGGTGCGACCGGGCCGGGACGCCTGCGATCGCGGGCCGCCCGGATCTGGCCGGGGCACCGGCTGTTCGTCCTGGTGCTCATCCCGGCCGTGCTGCTGCGCGCCGACGCCGAGCTCGGGTACCGGTGGCAGGCCTGGTTCAACGACTCGTTCGTGTACGTGGAAGACACCGTCAACTTCAACCTCGATCCCACCCGGGTGTCGGGATACTCGGTCTTGCTCAAGATCTTGCAGCCCCTCCACAGCTACGCTCTTGTAACGATTCTGCAACATCTCATGGGCCTGGCCGTCGCGGTCATGATCTACGCGCTGGCCAGGCACCGGTTCGGCGCCCCGGCCTGGCTGGCCACGCTGGCCACCGTGCCGGTGCTGTACGACGGGTACGAGATCGAGCTCGAGCACCTGATCCTGTCCGACGTGCCGTTCCTGTTCGTGCTCACGCTGGCCACCACGCTGCTGCTGTGGGATCCCTCCGGTCCCTCGACCCGCCGCAGCGCGGTCATCGGCCTGCTGCTGGGCCTGGGGGCGGCGCTGCGGTCGCTCGGGCTGCCGGTGCTGGCGATCTTCGTGGTCTACATGATCATCAAGCGGTTCAACTGGCGGAAGGTCGCCGCCACGATCGCGGTGTGCCTGGTCCCCGTGCTCGCCTACGCGGGGACGTTCGACCTGGAGCACGGGCAGTTCGCGATGAGCGACGCCACCGGCGTGTTCCTGTACTCGCGGGTGATGACCTTCGCCGAGTGCTCCAAGATGAGCGTGCCCGCCGACGAGCTCTGGCTGTGTACCACCGTCCCGCCGGACCAGCGGCCGATCGCGCAGGACTACATCTGGAGGTCCACCCGGGATACCCCGCTGGACCGCTACCCGCCGAAGTCGTTCGCCCCGGTACCCAACCAGCTGGCGGAGAACTTCGCGATCCGCGCCATCGAGGCGCAGCCGGTCGACTACGCCATCGCCGTCTTCCACGACACGTGGCGGGTGTTCGACTGGAAACGGCAGGTGTTCCCCAACGCGCAGACCTACGACGAGTATGAGTTCCTGGCCTCGCCGACGCCGATCCCGACGTGGGACGACGCTCACCTCGGGCGGTACAACTCCTTCTCGGCCGCGTACGCGCACGCCAACTCGGAGACCCAGGTGGTCAACCCGTTCGCGGCGATCATCCGGTACTACCAGGAGTACGTCTGGCTGCCCGGGACGCTCTACGGGCTCATCCTGCTGGCCGGGCTGGCCGGCATCGTGGCGGCCTGGCGGCGGCTGGGCGGCGAGGCGCTGCTGCCCTGGGCGGTGTCGGTGTCCATGGTCGTCGTCCCGGCCGCGACCGCCGAGTTCGACTACCGGTACGTGCTGCCCGCCGTGCCGTTCGCCTGCCTGGCGGCGGTCATGGCGTTCAGCCCGGGGACCGCGGGCCGCGCCCGGCTGCGGGACCTAGCGGACGCGGTGCGGCGGACGGTCGGCTCCGGGCCAGGGTCCGGGTCCGCCTCCGGGACCGGGACCGGGATCGGCTCCGGCTCTGATGCCGCGGACGGAGCGGCGGCCGGTGCCGGCGACGACGAGCGTAATCTCGCCACGGACGGGGCCTGAGCCGGCCCAGGCGGCCAGCTCGGGCAGCGTGCCGCGCACGATCTCCTCGTGGATCTTGGTCAGCTCGCGGCACACCACGGCCTGGCGGTCCTCGCCGTGCGAGGCGGTGAGCTCGGTCAGCGTGTCCGCCAGCCTGCGGGCGGACTCGAAGTAGACCTGGGTGCGGCGGTCCTGCGCGAGTTCGGCGAAACGCCGCTGGCGTTCGCCCGCGCGGCGGGGCGGGAACCCCTCGAAACTGAACCGGTCGGTCGGCAGCCCGGAGACGGCCAGCGCGGTGGTCACCGCGGACGGCCCGGGCAGCGCGGTGACCCTGATGCCGGCCGCCGCCGCGGCGGCCACCAGCCGGTAGCCCGGATCGCTGATCCCGGGCGTGCCCGCGTCGGTGACGAGCAGCACGTCCTGGCCGGCCTGCAGGGTTTGGATGAGCTCGGCGGCGCGGCGGGTCTCCACCGCGTCGTAGTAGGAGACGATGCGCGCGGTGAGCGCGACGTCCAGGCTGGACGCGAGCCAGCGCACCCGGCGGGTGTCCTCGGCCGCGATGATCGTGGCCCGGGCGAGCTCGGCCGCCAGCCGGGGCGAGGCGTCCTCGGCCCGGCCGATCGGGACCGCGGCCAGCGTCAGCACCCCGGCTTGCTCCTGGTCACGTTCCGCCATGGGGAGCATTCTGTCCTACGTGGCCGGGGCGGCATCGCAGCTCTCCTCCTCATGGCGCGAACTCTCCAGGCGGGCACAGTAGGCTGTCCCCGATGATGGGTACCGAGGCTGACGTCGCCACCGCGCCTGACCCGGATGAGGCCAGCCGGCTGGCGGTGCTCCGCGCCCGGCTTGTGGCCCCGATGCCCGCCGACCGGCTGTGGGGCTGGCTCGGCCCGCTGCTGGTCACCGCGTTCGGGACGTGGCTGCGCTTCAACCGGCTGGAGATACCGCACGCGCTGATCTTCGACGAGACGTACTACGCGAAGGACGCGTGGAGCATCCTGCAGCACGGGGTCGAGTGGAATTACATCACCTCTACGAGCAACCCCAACCTCGCCAACCAGCTGATCCTGCAGGGGCACACCACCGGCCTGTTCGCGCCGTGCAGCGGGGCCGGCTGCGGGGAGTACGTGGTCCAGCCCGAGGTGGGCAAGCTGCTCATCGCGGTCGGTGAGTGGCTGTTCGGGCTGAACTCGTTCGGCTGGCGGTTCTCCAGCGCGGTGTTCGGGTCACTGGCCATCTTGCTGATGTGCCGGATCGCGCGGCGGCTGACCCGGTCCACGCTGCTCGGCTGCCTGGCCGGGCTGCTGATGGCCCTGGACGGCCTGGAATTCGTGCTGTCCAGGACCGGCATCCTGGACATCTTCTTGATGTTCTTCATCCTGGCCGCGTTCGGCTGCATGCTCATCGACCGGGACCAGTCCCGGGCCAAGCTGGCCGAGGGGGTCGCGCGTCGGCCCGGCGGGGACGCCGGGCCCCGGCTCGGGCTGCGCAAGTGGCAGCTGATCTGCGGGATCCTGCTCGGCCTGGCGGTCGGGACCAAATGGGTCGCGGTCTGGTACATCCTCGGGTTCGGCTGCCTCGGCATCGCCTGGGACATCGGCGCTCGCCGGACCGCGGGCCTGCCTGGGTTCGTCCGCGGCGCGCTGCGCGATGCCGTGTGGCTGCCGCTCACGTTCTTCGTCGTCCCGCTGGTGGTCTACACCGCCACCTGGAGCAACTGGCTGCTGACCAGCACCGGCTACTACCGGAACTACGGGCAGACGCACGGCGTGACCACCCCGGTCATCTCGGCCCTGTACTCGCTGTACGAGTACCACCTGCAGGCGATCATCTTCGGCCTGGGGCTGCGCACCCCGCACCCCTACCAGTCCCAGCCCTGGGATTGGCTGCTGATCACCCGGCCGGTGGCGTTCTTCTACGAGCAGTACAGCGTGCCGGTCGCCGCACCCCAGAACTACTGCCCAGCCAAGGGGTGCACCGGCCCGTACTGGTCGCAGGAGGTCCTGGCCATCGGGACCCCGGCCATCTGGTGGGGGTCCATCCTGGCCCTGCTGTTCTGCCTGGGCTGGTGGCTGCTGCACCGCGACTGGCGGGCCGGCGCGGTCCTGCTGGGCGTGGTGGCGGGCTGGGGGCCCTGGTTCCCGCTGGTGACCCGGACCAAGTTCTACTACTACGCGCTGGAATTCGAGCCGTTCCTGATCTTGTCCATCGTGCTGTGCCTGGGGCTGATCCTCGGGCCGGCCACGGCCAGCGTGCGGCGCCGCTCGATCGGCGCCGGGGTGGTCGGCGCGTACGTGCTGTGCGTCCTGATCATGTTCTGGTACTTCTACGCGATCATGGCCGGCAAGGTAATCCCCTACCCGGACTGGCTGAGCCACATGTGGTACCGGGTGGGCCACGGCTGGATCTGAGCACGGCGCTGTTTTCGGGACGCGCTGTTTTCAGGATGCGCTGCTTTCAGCCAGCTCTGAGGTGGTGCTAAGCATGATCACCGGCGTACGGGGCAGCATGGTTAACACGGGGCTCAGCGTTCTCGGTCGGCCGTGACGTGATTTTCGCGACACGGGGTACTTTTACGGGCCTCCAGTACGTCTATGTACAGTAAGAACGTCAACTACCGGAGCGAACGATGAGCCGAGCCGAACACTCTAGCGAAGACCGCGCGCGATTCGAGCGCGATGTCGTCCCGCAGCTTGGCCAGCTGTACCCCGCGGCGCTCCGGATGACCCGGAACCCCACCGACGCCGAGGACCTGGTCCAGGAAACGTCGGCCAAGGCGTTCGCGGCGTTCGGCCAGTTCACTCCCGGCACCAACCTGCGGGCCTGGCTGAACCGGATCCTGACCACCACGTTCATCAACGTGTACCGTAAGCGGCGCCGCGAGCCGCAGCAGGCTCTCGGCGGTGACCTGGCCGAATGGCAGATGTCCGCCGACCGGCTGACGCCGCCGGTGCCGTCCGCGGAGACCGAGGCGCTGGACCGGACCACCGACTCGGACCTGCTGCGCGCCCTGCGCGACCTGCCCGGCGAGTTCCGCACCGCGGTGTACCTGGCCGATATCGAGGGCTACCCCTACCGGGAGATCGCCGAGATCATGGGCACGCCGGTCGGGACGGTGATGTCGCGGCTGCACCGCGGCCGCCGCCGGATCCGGGAGCAGCTGCTGGCCAGCGGGCTGGGCCCGGCGACCGCCGAGTCGCCCGGCACCTAACCGCCGCCCTCAGCCGCCCTCAGCAGGCTGGGGCGCTAGCCGGCCCGGGGCGGACTCCCAGCCCAGGGCAACCGGGTCGTAGACGCGTTCCACGTAGATCTGGTGCCACAGCGAGAACACGACCAGCAGCCACACCTGCCGCCAGGTCACCTCCGGGTCACCGGCCCGGAACCGGCGCAGGAGGTCGGCCGCGGCGCCCTTGTTCAGCCACTGACCGGTCTGCGCGGTGCGGACCACCTGCTCGGCGAAACCGTACATGCCGCCGCTCAGCCAGTGCCCGAGCGGCACCGGGAAGCCCAGCTTGGCGCGTTCGGCGGCGGCCTGCGGCAGCAGGTCGCCGACCGCCTCGCGCAGCGCGAACTTGGTCGTGCCGGCCGCGGTCTTCTCCACCCGGGCCAGCCGCGCCGCCACCGCGAGCACCTCGCGGTCCAGGAACGGCGTGCGGAGTTCCAGGCCGTGCGCCATGGCCATCCGGTCCGCCTTGACCAAGATGTCGCCGGGCAGCCAGGTGTTGACGTCGACCAGCTGCATGGTGGCCACGTCGTCCAGGCCGGCCTCGGCGGCCTGGCGGTAGACCGGATCGGTCACGTCGAACTCGCTGCCGGAGCCGCCCCGGACCAGCATCCGGGCCTCTTCGGTGCTGAACACGTACGCGTTGCCGATGTAGCGCCGCGGCAGCGGCGTGGAGGCCCGGTTGAGCAGCCCCTTGCCCCGCCGGCCGGCCGGCAGCTCCGCGGCGACCCGGCCGATCGCACCCCGGCCCCAGCTCGGCAGCGCCTTGCCCGCCCGGACCATGCCAGGCTGGTAGTAGACGCCGTAACCGCCGAACAGCTCGTCCGCTCCCTCACCAGACAGCACCACCTTGACGTGCTTACGGGCTTCCCGGGCCGCGAACCAGAGCGGGACCGCCGCCGCGTCCGCCATCGGGTCATCCAGGTGCCAGATGATCCTGGGCAGGCACGCGATGAACTCCTCCGGGCTGATGACGTACGATATCGACTTCACGCCGAGCGCGGTGGCCGTCTCGGCGGCCAGGTCGATCTCGCTGTACCCGGCGTGCTCGAAGCCGACGGTGAAGGTCGCCAGGCCGGGCACCGATTCCGCGGCGAGCGCGCAGAGCGTGGCCGAGTCCACACCGCCGGACAGGAACGCGCCGACGGGCACGTCGCTGCGCAGGTGCACGGCGACCGAATCGCGCAGCGCGGCCAGGATCTTCTCCGGCGAGGCCGACGAGGGCGACCGGGCCGGCTTGAACTCGGGCCGCCAGTACCGCAGCACGTCGACCCGGCCGCCGGGGCGGGCGATCAGCACGTGTCCCGGCGGCAGCGACCGGGCGGGCGGGACCAGGGTGGCCGGCGCGGGCACGTACTGGAAGGACAGGTACCGGCGCAGCGCGTCCGGGTCGATCGCGCTTACCTCGCCCGAGTCGGCCAGGGCCTTGCGCTCGGAGGCGAACCTCAGCTGCGGCGCGGACCGGGGCCGGTGACCGCCCGGGATCAGCGCGTAGAAGAACGGCTTGATGCCGAACGGGTCGCGCGCGCAGAACAGCTCGCGGGTCCGCCGGTCCCAGATCGCGAACGCGTACATGCCGCGCAGCTGGCGGACGACGTCCTTGCCCAGCCACGCGTACATCTCGACCAGGACCTCGGCCCCGGACCTGGTCCGCAGCTGCACCCCGCGGCCGGCCAGCCGCTGGGCCAGCTCGAGGTAGTTGTAGATCTCCCCGTCGAAGACCATCACGTAGCGGCCGTCGGCGGAGTACACCGGCTGCCGGCCGCCGGCCGACGGGTCGATGACGGCCAGCCGCTTGAAGCCCAGGGCCAGGTCGGAGTCGGCGAAGAACCCCTCGTCGTCGGGACCTCGGTGGGCGATGCGCAGGGCGACCCGGCTCACCCACTCGGTGTCGGGGCCTGCTCCGTCGGCCAGCGCCAGGCAGCCGGTCAATCCGCCCATGCGTCCCGCCCAACAATTGTGGCTCTCGTGCCCCGGGTCATCGCCTGGCCAGCCTACTTGGGCTGGAACCTGATCCCGCCGTCGAAGCGGATGACCTCCGCGTTGACGTAGTCGTTCCCGATCAGGCTCAGCACCAGGTGAGCGAACTCATCCGCGCGCCCCAGGCGCTTGGGGAACACGACCGGGGCCGCCAGCCGGGCCTTGAACTCCTCGGACTCCGCGCTGGATCCGTAGATCGGGGTGTCGATGATGCCGGGGCAGATCGTGTTGACCCGCACCCCGATGGCGGCCAGGTCCCGCGCGGCGGGCAGGGTCATCCCGATGATGCCGCCCTTGGACGCGGCGTAGGCGATCTGGCCGATCTGCCCCTCGATGCCCGCGATCGAGGAGGTGTTGACGATGACGCCGCGCTGCCCGTCGGCGTCGACGGGCTCGGTCCGGGCGATGGCCGCGGCGGCGATGCGCATGAGGTTGAAGGTGCCGATCAGGTTGACGGTGATGACCCGCTGGTAGCTGGCCAGGTCGTGCGGGGTGCCGTCGCGCCCGACCGTCCGCGCCGCCCAGCCGATGCCCGCGCAGCTGACCGCGACCCGCAGCGGGACCCCGGTCCCGGCCGCGGCTTGCACCGCGGCCTGGACCGACGCCTCGTCGGCCACGTCGGTGCGCGCGAACAGGCCGCCGGTCTCGCTGGCCACCCGCTTGCCCGCGTCTTCGTTCAGGTCGGCGATGACCACCGTGGCCCCGGCCGCGGCGAGCGCCCGGGCGGTCGCCTCACCCAGCCCGCTCGCGCCGCCGGAGACGATCGCCGCAGTACCGTTCACGTCCATGCCGGGAGCATACCCGCCGCAGCCCGGACGCCCGAGGGCCTCGGGTCCGGGGTCCGGTCAGATGGCCGGGACCATCAGCTCGCCCGGCTCGCCCGGCCAGAGCCCGGGCAGCGCGTCCGGCACGGTCTCGTACGGCGACGGCTCGTAGGGGAACCGGTCGGCGAAGGCCGGCTCGAGGTCGGTCAGCCAGGTCGCGGCCGGGTCGAACCGGGCGAAGAACGGCGTCCCGACCAGGAGCGGGTCCCGGGCCTGGATCATCCGCAGCACGAACACCCGCAGGCCCGCCACCTCGGCCACGCCGTCCACGCAGACCTTGCCGGGGGTGGCCGACATGGACGGGCCGCGGACCGTCCGCGCCAGGCCGGAGACGCCCTGGTAGGCGTCGCGGAAGATCTCGTAGCCGCGGGCCAGCGGCACCGCGAAGTAGTCCTGCGGCCCGGTGTCCCGCTCCACGAACATGTAGTACGGGATCATGCCCCGGCGGACCTGCGTCCGCCACATGGCCCGCCAGGTCGCGGGGTCGTCGTTGATCGACCTGATCAGCGGCGCCTGGGTCCGGATCACCGCGCCGGTGTCCCTGATCCGGCGCGCCGCCTCGGCCAGCACGGGCGGCTCCAGCTCGCGTGGGTGGGAGAAGTGCGCCATCAGCGCGAGCGTCCGGCCCGAGTCGGTCACCTCGCCGAACAGCCGCAGCGTGGCGTCGGCGTCGGGGTCGGTGACGAACCGTTGCGGCCAGTACGACAGCGACTTGGTGCCGATCCTGATCGACTCCAGGTGATCCAGGCGCGGGTCAAGCAGCGGCTCGATGTAGCGCCGCAGCACCGGCTCGCCCATGATCATCGGATCCCCGCCGGTGATCAAGACGCTGGTCACCTCCGGGTGCTCGCCGAGGTAGGCGACCAGCGTGTCGATGTCGTCGGTCGCCATCTTCAGGTCTGGCTCGTCCACGAACTGCGCCCAGCGGAAGCAGTACGTGCAGTACGCGTGGCAGGTCTGGCCCTGCCGGGGGAAGAACAGCACGGTCTCGGGGTACTTGTGCTGCAGGCCGGGCAGCGGCCGGCCGTGCAGGCTCGGCGCGTTCAGCAGCAGTTGCCCGGCCGGATGCGGGTTGAGGCGCATCCGGATCTCGTGCGCGGCGGCGCGCAGGGCCGCCTCGGGTTCCCCGCCGCTGATCAGGTCCGCCAGCCGCTGTACGTCGGCCGCGGGCAGCATGTCGGGCTGGGGAAAAACCAGGCGGTAGATCGGGTCGTCCGGGGCGGCGTCCCAGTCGATCAGGTTCTCGATGACGTAGGAATTCACCCGGAACGGGAGCACCGTCGCCACGGCCCGGACGGCCAGCCGCTCGTCCGGCGCCAGGCCGGCCCGCGCCGTGAGCATGTCCAGGTGCCTGGCTGAGTAGGCGTGAAAACCGCGGCCGGAGGACCGGGCCGGCGGGATGAACTGCTGGATGTCTGTCACGCGCCTTCTCCCTCGTCGTGCGCGCGGCACGGCCGAAAGCGCCGCTCCGACGCGCGAAATAGCCCTGATGACACCCGCTCCCCAGCGGTCCCCCCGGCCTGGCCGTGCCCCCGGTAGCTGCGCGGCCAGAACTGCGTCCACACTTTATTTACGCTCTAGCGGTCGTGCTGGTTCCTATTCTCCATCCGCCTTTCTCCCGCTGAGAGAAATACCATGTTTCGCAGGAAGTACTCGGCCGAATCCCAGGAACTTCTTAGCGCCGGTCTTTTCGATTCGGTGCATTCTGTGCGGACATAGTCGTAGCATGAGCGGCCCTGCGATGTTTACCGTATGTAAACCCCGTTCCGTACCGGAATGGTGCGCCTGCGTCACCGGTGAACCGCGCGGCCGGCCACGCCGATACGCTTGAACCATGGCCGATCCGCAAGAGCTTCTCACGCAACGGGTGCGCGACGCCATCATCGCGTCGTTCGGTCCGGACTACGGCGGCGTGGACCCGGCGATCCGGCCGTCCTCGTTCGCGGACTTCCAGGCCAACGTGGCGCTCGCGCTCGCCAAGCGGCTGGGCCGCCCGCCGCGCGAGGTGGCCGCGGAGCTGGCCGGCCGGCTCGACGTGTCCGACGCGTGTGAGCCGCCCGAGGTCAGCGGGCCGGGCTTCATCAACTTCCGGCTGCGTGACGACTGGATCGCCGCCCAGGCCTCGCGGATGCTCGATGACCCCCGGCTGGGTCTGGAACCCGTAGCTCCGCCGCAGACGGTGGTGGTGGAGTACTCCTCGCCCAACATCGCCAAGGAGATGCACGTCGGGCACCTGCGCACGACCGTGGTCGGGGACGCGATCGCGCGCGTGCTGGAGTTCGCCGGCCACCGGGTGATCAGGGACAACCACGTCGGCGACTGGGGCACCCAGTTCGGGATGCTGATCGAGTACCTGCTCGACGTGGGCGAGGACTCCGCGCAGGCCGCGCTGCTGCGCACCGACCCGAACGCGTTCTACCAGGCGGCGCGGCACAAGTTCGACTCCGACCCCGGGTTCGCGGACCGCGCCAGGAAGCGGGTCGTGGACCTGCAGGGCGGCGACCCCGGCACGCTGCGGCTCTGGCAGGAGATTGTCGATCTGTCCGGGGACTACCTGCACCGCATCTACGGCCGCCTGGGCGTGACCCTCACCGACGCGGACATCAGGGGCGAGAGCTTCTACAACGACCTGCTGGCCGGCACGGTGGCCAGCTTGGAGGACAAGGGCATCGCGGTCTACAGCGACGGCGCGCTGTGCGCGTTCCCGCCGGGCTTCACCGGCCGCGAGGGCCGGCCGCTGCCGCTGATCATCCGCAAGAGCGACGGCGGCTACAACTACGCCACCACCGACCTGGCCACGATCCGGTACCGGGTGGACGAGCTGCACGCCGACCGCGCCATCTACGTGGTCGGCTCGGACCAGACCCTGCACTTCCGGATGGTGTTCGCGGTGGCCAGGGAGGCGGGGTGGATCCCGCCCGGGGCACGGTTCGAGCACGCCCCGGTCGGCCTGGTCTCCGCGCCCGACGGCGGCCGGCTGCGCACCAGGTCCGGTGACAGCGTGCAGCTCAGCGACCTGCTGCAGGAGGCGGTGGACCGCGCCCGCGGCATCCTGGAGGAGCTGGAGGCGCCGACCCGGTTCGAGCCGGACGAGCTGGCCGCGATCGCCGAGGCGGTCGGGGTCGGGGCGGTGAAGTACGCCGACCTGTCCACCGCCCGGGAGAGCGCGTACGTGTTCGACTGGGACCGGATGATCTCGTTCCGCGGCAACACCGGCCCGTACCTGCAGTACGCGACCGCGCGGATCCGGTCGATCTTCCGCCGGGCGGGCGGGGACGCCGACCCGCTGCTGCGCGGCTCGCGGGTGGCCGTCACCGCGGCGTCCGAGCGGGCGCTGGCGCTGCGGCTGCTCGGTTTCGGCGCCGTCGTCACCGCGGTCGGCGAGACCGCCGAGCCGCACCGGCTGTGCGCGTACCTGTTCGACGTGGCCAGCCTGTTCACCACGTTCTACGAGGAGTGCCCGGTGCTGAAGGCCGAGCCCGAGTCGCTGCGGGCGGCCCGGCTCGCGCTGTGCGCGCTGACGCTGAGCGTGCTGTCGACGGGCCTCGGCCTGCTCGGCGTGCCCCTCCCCGAGCGGATGTAACGCGCCGGTCAGCCTGTGAGCCTGCGAACGTAGTCCTTACGGGCGGCGGGAATCTAGTCCGGAGCCCGGCGGGCCGGGGCACTCTCGGTGGAGAGCGGCGTCCACCGAAGGAGGCATTCATGATGGCCCGCAATCGGCGTTACCGGAAGAACCGCACGGCGGCCCTCGGCATCGCGACCGCGGCCCTGCTCGGCGGCGGCGCGATCGCCGTCGCCGCCGTGGCCGTGGCTCCCGGAAGCCACCCTGCCGGGTTCGTGGCGGCGCCGGCCGCGCACACCGCCAGGTTGGCCAGCCAGGGCACCATGCTCAGCACCGCGCTCGCCGACTGGAACTCCTCCGAGCAGGGCAGCTACGCCCAGCTCGCCCAGATGACATCGGCGCGGGGCTTCAGCCAGACCTCGCACCACGGCAAGACGCTCGACATTCAGCGCGGCATCGTGGTCCTGGCCACGAACCAGTTCGTCATCTTGCAGTCCGCTAACGGCTCGCTGCACCTATGGCTGGTGTCGGGCGGGACCAAGTTCCAGAACGTCTCGGGCACGACGGCGGGCACCGCGGCGCTGACCGCGAGCACCTCCGCGACGCAGCAGGCTATGCAGTCAGGCAACATGATCCCGGCGACCACGCTGCTGGCCGGGAGCCCGACCACCGCCGCCGCCATGCTGACCCCGACCGCGGAACCGCAGACGGTCACCGTCCAGGTGGCCGGCACCGACCTCACCGTGACGGTCACGGTGACGCGGAGCACCGCGGCGGTGACCCAGACCGCGACCACGCCGGCCAACGCCAGCCCGGTCCCGATGACGAGCACCTTCGCGATGAACGCGTGGCAGCCCGCGAACTCGCTGGCCCGCGGTGACCTGGCCGTCATCGTCGGTACCCGCTCGCACCAGACGCTGCACGCTCAGCTGGTCCTGTTCAGCCCGCTCACCACCAGCGCGGTCGGCGGGACCACCGGCAGGGGGCTGACCAAGCTGGCGGCCAAGCCCAGCACGGCGCCGACGCACTGGTGAACCGAGCCGCCCAGCCGGTTCCCGGCGTTCCGGTAGGCGAGCGTCTAGGCGGGCCGCAGCGCAGCACCGACCCGGTGCTGCGCTGCGGCGACCTGGTGCTGGACGAGGAACGCTGGACGGTCCACCGGGCCGGAACCCCGGTGGACCTGTCGCCCACCGAGTTCCGGCTGCTGGCCTGCCTGATGCGGCACCAGGGCACGGTGCTGTCCAAGGGCAGGCTGCTGCACAGCGTCTGGGGCTGGGGCTACACCGGCCAGTCCGCGGTCGTCGAGACGTACGTGAGCTACCTGCGGCGCAAGCTCGGCCAGCTCGGCCCGCCGCTCATCCACACCTACCGCGGCGTCGGCTACGTGCTGCGTGACCCGTTATCAGCGCGTCAGACCCGCTCGATGATGGTGGCGTTGGCCTGGCCGCCGCCCTCGCACATGGTCTGCAGGCCGAACCGGCCGCCGCTGCGCTCGAGCTCGTACACCAGCTTGGTCATCAAGACCGCGCCCGTGGCCCCGAGCGGGTGGCCGAGCGCGATGGCCCCGCCGTTGGGGTTGGTCCGCTCCAGCGGGGCGCCGAGCTCGTCGGACCAGGCCAGCACGACCGGCGCGAACGCCTCGTTGATCTCGAACACGTCGATGTCGGCGACCGTCATCCCGGCCTTGGCCAGGACCTTCTGGGTCGCGGCGATCGGACCGCTCAGCATCATGACCGGGTCGGACCCGACCACGGCCAGCGCGTGCACCCGGGCCATCGGCGTCAGGCCGTACCGGTCCACCGCCGCCTGCGAGGCGATCAGCAGCGCGCCCGCCCCGTCGGAGATCTGCGAGGCGACCGCCGCGGTGATCTCCCAGCCCTCGCGCAGCGGCGCGAGCCCGGCCATCTTCTCCAGCGAGGTGTCCCGGCGCGGGCCCTCGTCCTGGCTGAGGCCGGCCAGCGGCGCGATCTGCTGCTCGAACCGGCCCTCGTCGATGGCGCGGATCGCGCGCTGGTGGCTTTCCAGCGAGAACTCCTCCAGCTGGCTCCGCTTGAGGTCCCAGCGCTCGCACATCATCTGGGCGCCGCGGAACTGGGAGATCTCCTGGTCGCCGTAGCGCTCGAGCCAGCCCTGACCCCACGGCGCGGGCATGCCCGCCTGGACCGCCAGGGCCACCGTCGAGCCCATGGTGACCACGCTCATGCTCTCTACCCCGGCCGCGATCACCAGGTCCTGTGTGCCGGACATCACACCCTGCGCGGCGAAGTGCACGGCCTGCTGAGAGGATCCGCACTGCCGGTCGATGGTGACGCCGGGCACGCTCTCCGGCAGGCCCGCCGACAGCCAGGCGTTGCGGGCGATGTCGAGGGTCTGCGGGCCGATCTGCGAGACGCAGCCCATGATCACGTCGTCTACCGTGGCGGGGTCGATTCCGGTCCGGTCGACCAGCGCCCGCAGGGCGTGCGCGCCTAGGTCAACCGGGTGAACCCCGGCCAGCGCGCCCTTTCGCCTGCCGATCGGGGTGCGCACCGCACCGACTATGAACGCCTCCGCCATCATGCCTCCGCCTGCCCATCGCCTGTCCCGCCCGGCCGGGCCGGATCCAGGTCTTATGTCCACGGTACCTCGCCGCGCCCCGGTGATCTCACCACGTAGAGGGTCTAACCGGCGCGTTCGCGGTCTGCTTCGCGCTGCGCGCGCGGATGTCGTACGCTCGAAGCGGGGCTCGCAAGAACCGCGGCTTCAGGAGGCGGTATGACCGGACTCATCTTGCTGGTGCTCATCGCCGCCCTGGTCGCGTTTGGCTACACGCGGCTGCGCGGCAAGATGAAGCTGAGCATCTCGGGCAAGCACTGGCTCGGGCCAATCGTCGTCGTGGTCATTGTCGTGCTCTTGCTGTGGGCCAACGCCAACGGCCACCACACGCACTAAGCGGCCTGAGGCCTCGTCTCAGGGCCGGTGGCCGCTGCGCGGCATCTCGAACCAGACCGCCTTGCCGTCGGCCGTGGGCCGCGATCCCCACCGGGTCGCGAGCTGCTCGACCAGGTACAGGCCGCGCCCGCCCTCGTCGGTTTCCGCGGCCGTCCGGATCCGGGGCAGCCGCAGGTCGGGGTCGAAGACCTCGACCCACACGGCGGTCGCGCCCCGCCGCAGGCGCAGCGCGAACTCCCGGCGCCCGGTCCGGCCGGCGTCCAGCCCGCCGTCGTCCAGCCCGTCGTCGTCCCAGGGCGTCTGCACCGCCGCCGGGGGCCGGCCTCGCGGGTGGGCGGGGACCGGTTCCGGGGTCCGGGACACGCCGACCGGAGCGGACATGATCACCGGGTCGAGGTCGAAGTCGAGCGCGCGGCGCGGGCTCGGGGAGATCGACGCGTGCAGTACCGCGTTGGTGACCACCTCCGAGACCAGCAGGCAGGCCAGGTTGATCTGCTCGGTTTCCATGCCCCACGACCGGAAGGTCTGGGCGGCCAGCCGCCGGGCCTCGGACACCATGATCGGCTCGGCGGGGAACGTGCGCTCGATCGAGGCGAGCTCGGCGAATGAGGACTTGACCACCAATATGGCCATGTCGTCGTCGATGTCCCCCGGCACCGCGAACTCGGCGGCGGTGGCCACGGCGTCGGCATCCCCGCTGGCCGCCGCGGCCCGCACCGCGTGCGACAGCATCTCGACCGCTTCGTCCTCGCTGTAGTGCCCGGAGCCGTCGGCGCGCGTCCGCCGGTCGGTCAGGCCGTCGGTGAAGAAGACCAGGATCGCCCCGGGCGGCACGAGGATGGTCTGCTCCTTGTAGGTGGGCAGCCCGCGGATCCCCTTGCCGCGCACGCCCAGCAGGACGCCCTTGTGCTCGAACTCCAGCTGCCGGACCTGGCCGCCGCTGATCACGAGCGGGGCGTCGTGGCCCGCGTTGGCGAAGGTCAGCTCCCGTGACCACGCGTCGTAGACCATGTAGATACAGCTGACCGTGGGCGGATCGCCGGCCAGCGGGACGCCGGCGTCGTCGGCGGGCGCCAGGGCCCGGCACCATTCGTCGAGCTTGCGCATGATGTCGGCCGGGGACTTCTCGTCCTGCGCGAAGGCCCGCAGCGCGGCGCGCAGCTGGCCCATGATGGCCGCCGCCCGCGCACCGCGGCCCTCCACGTCGCCGATCACGATGCCGACCCGGCCGACGGCCAGCGGGATGATGTCGTACCAGTCGCCGCCGACCTGCGTCTGGATCCCCTGGCCCTGGGTTTCCAGCGGCTTGGCCGGCACGTACCGGCAGGCCACCTCGAGCCCGTCCAGGTCCGGGATCACCTGCGGGAGCAGGCTCTTCTGGAACGCCAGGGCGGTCTGCCGCTCCGTCTCGAACAGCATCGAGTTGTCGATCGCGACGGCCACCCGGCTGGCGATCGCGCCGATCAGATCACGGTCGGGCGCGTCGTAGTTGCGGTCCTCACGCTCGGTGAGCCGGGACAGGGCCAGGCTCATCACGCCGAGCAGCTCGCCGCGAGCGCACAGCGGCGCGACCACCACCGACGTCAGCCCGGCCTCGTGGGCCGCCGCCATGCTCTCGGCGTTCGGTGCCGGGTACCGCTCGAGGTCCATGTCCGTGACCACGATCGTGTCCAGGCGGGCCATGGCCTGCTGGCAGAAGTGGCCCTCCGGGTAGTGGATCTGCTCGCCGATCTCGGCCCAGGTACCGGCCGGCGGCACCCAGTTGCTGGCGTGCCGCTGCACCCGGCGGAAGAGCTGGTCGCCCTGGAACAGGTCGATGAAGCAGTGGTCGGCGAACTGCGGGACCAGTATCTCCGCCACGCTCTTGAGCGTGGTGACGATCTCGAGCGAGCCGGACAGCCGCTCGCCCACGCGCTCCAGCAGGGCGATCCGGTCCTGCTGGAGCTGACCGTCCCGCCTGCTCACCTCGCGGGCCAGGATCACCATCCCGTCGATGTCGCCACCCGGATGGCGCAGCGGCACGGCCAGGATCCGCAGCAGCGCGTGTGACCCGTCGCCACGGATGCTCTCGAGGGTCCCTTCCCAGGACCGGCCGCGCAGCACCTGCCCGGAGACGTCCTCCAGCTTGCGCAGGTCATCGTCGGCGAACAGGCCGAGGGACAGCACCGAAGAGCCCGCCAGCTGGCTCACGTCGCCCGGGACCCGGAACAGCCGGGCGGCGTACTCGTTGAGATACAGCAGATTGCTGAGCCGGTCGGCGACCACGACCCCGATATCGGCCTGGCCGAGCACCATGTCGGCGGGGAGGTACGCGTCGAACGCCGCCTTACTCCAGCTATTCATCGTACCGGCCGGGTATGGACACGAAGATATGCGCGGCAATAGCGCCGGGAAGGTCCGTGGAGGTGACGTCCGTCGAGTCGCCAGCTGTCACGCGCACACCATCGTGGCTCGCCATGAGTATCACCTCGCGTCCGGGTTGTATCCCGGCGCGCTTGAGTTTAAGCATCAG
>Ga0302184_10001203_pt1 | contig 16758 bp, 11 predicted proteins | sample I_Palsa_N3_3_FD_200233 | JGI IMG/M metagenome (GOLD analysis project Ga0302184, IMG submission 200233) | Peat permafrost microbial communities from Stordalen Mire near Abisko, Sweden - I_Palsa_N3_3 | ecosystem: Environmental > Terrestrial > Soil > Palsa > Peat permafrost | place: Sweden...
TCACCACCCTGGGCCCGACCCCGGCTGCCGTCACCGGACCCACCACGTCGATCCGTCCGACGACGGCCAGGGTCTACGGCACGATCGACACCAGCGGCGCCGCGACCACGTGGCAGGTCCAGTACGGGACGGTGAGCGGAGTCTTCACGTCGCAGACGCCGCTGCAGACGGTTGCCAACAGTGCCAGCCCGGTGTCGGTGGCCGCGGCGCTCACGGGCCTGTCACCGCTGAGGGAGTTCTATTACCGGTTCGTCGCCTACCACGGCCCGAATGTCATCGGCACGGGCAACGAGGGGTCGTTCTTCACGGTGCCGTCCCAGCGGCTGGCGCCGAACCTGCGGACCAAGACGACCCCCACGCGCGACAAGAAGGCGCCGTTCAAGTTCACCACCCACGCCAGCCTCAAGGGCAACGCCGTGGTGCCGGCGGTCCTGCGGTGCGGGGGATACGCCACGGTCAACTACTACAGCGGGCGGTTCCGGACCGCCCACGCGTCGGTCCCGGTGCAGCCGAACTGCACGTTCTCGGCGTCGGTGTCGTTCCGCCTCACGGACGGCAAGGGCGTGGTTCCGATCACGGTCAAGGTCCACTACGAGGGCGATGGCTATCTGGCCGGCGCCAATGAGGTCGATCACGTGAGCGTCGTTTCCAAGTAAGACGCTCGCGCGCCCGCGCGGCGCGGACGGCACTCAGACCGTCCGCGCCGCGGCGCGGCGCATAGGATCAGTCTCCGGGCGCGATGACACACCGCACGCCGCGCGTCACCCGCGGGGAGCTGGCGGCGGCGCTCGCAGCCTGGGGCCTGTTCGGAGTACCACTGCCACAGGGACAAACCTCCGGGGTGCGGCGGGCGAAACTCCGGGGTGATCCCCGGTGACTTTCGGCCTGCGTCCAGCGAAGCTCTGATCATGAGCGTTCCTCGATTACGCGCGGGAGGCAAGCGATGACGACGCCGCGCCTGGTGCGCGCGCAGCTCGAGCTCAGCCCGGCGGAGGACACGATCCGTGGACGGCTTGCGGTCGAGGGCGCCCCGCCGAGTGATTTCTACGGCTGGATTGAGCTGATCAATGTGCTCGAAAAGGCCATGAGTTCGCCCGGGGCGCAGCCCACCGGTTCCAGGAAGCCGAATGAGTGAGGGTCGATGGAGGTGCAGTCATGAGCAGCCGCAGGAGTCCGTCGCGCCGAGAGTTCTCGCGGGGTTCGGCGCTGCCCGGGCTGGGTCGGTTGCCGGCTCGATTGGCGGGTGCGCAACCGCGGTCCGCGCTGCCGCGAGCGTCCCTCCGCCAGCGTCGCCCATAAGCTGCGCGAGGGTTGACGGGCAGAGCCCGGACCTCCGGCGGCTTCGGGAGGCGTGTGACGAGCTTGTCCGCCACGCGCGCGCCGGGCAGACGTTTGGTCTGACGTCGACGACATACGTCGGATAGCGACGGATGGCTGTTGCGAGCCGCGCTGGCGAGAGGGATGCCGGACTCGACGATGTTTCCGGCTCGGCGGCGGGCGACGGCGTCCCGTCCGCGGTTACGCTGCGCGCCAGCGGACTGGTGCAGCGGCAGAGCGAGCTCGCTGCCATCGAATTGGCCGTGAAACGCGCCCAATTCGGGCGGGGCGGGCTGGTGCTGCTGTTCGGGGTGGCGGGAATCGGGCGCTCGAGCCTGATTGCGGCGGCGGTGGAGGCTGCGCGTGCCAGAGACTTCACCGTTCTCTGTGCTCGAGGCAGCATGCTCGAGCGAGACTACGCGTTCGGCGTCGCGCGGCAACTGCTTGGGGGGGCGATCGCTGGGCTACCGCCAGCCACACGACGATCGCTGTTCGAAGGTGCCGCGGCCGGCGCTCGCGAGCCGCTGGGATTCTCGAGCGATTCCAAGGCGACGCATGCAGAATACGCCCAGATCGAAGCGCTGCATTCTGTCGCCGAGCGGTTGGCGGCCGAGATGCCGCTGATGATCGCGGTCGATGACCTGCAATGGTGCGATCGGCTGACCCTGGACTTTCTCTGCTACCTCGGACATCGCGCCACAGAGCTTCCGATCGTGATCGTCGGGTCATGGCGTCCTGGCGAGCCGCGGGCCCGTGCGGGGCGGCTGCAGGCACTCGCCGCCGATCGCGACACCCTGTTCCTCACACTCCGGGCGCTGGACCCCTCCGGCGTAACAGAGCTCTTGGAGCGCGAGTTCCCGGGAGGCGCGGACCGCGAGTTCGTCGACGCATGCTTCCAGCGCACCGGCGGTCTGCCGTTGCTGGTCGTGGAGCTGATTCGGGCGGTCGCTTCGACGCCGACTACGGATCCGCTCAGACGAATGCGCTCGGCGATGCCCGAGACGGTGCGCCGGTATGTCATCGCGTACCTCGCTCGTCAGCCGAGGAGGAGCCGGGTGTTGGCCGAGGCGATCGCAGTGCTCGGCGCCGAGGTGCCACTGGGACGAGCGAGCGAAGTGGCCGATCTCGCTCGCAATGAGGCGCGGACGGCTGCCGACGCGCTCGTTCGAGGTGGGCTGCTGAACCATGGTGAAGGGCTCTCCTACGTTGCCCCGCTGCTGAGGGATGCCTTGTACGGAGCAATCAGCCCGCTCGCCCGCGCCGAGCTCCACGCAGCCGCCGCTCGGATCCTGGCGGCGGCCGGCGAGGAGCTGAGCGCAGCTGGCCATCTGCTGCACGCCGAGCCCGAGGGGGCTGCGGAGGTCGCCGAGCTCCTGCGCGCGGCCGGACAGCGTGCACTGGACCGAGGCGACCTGCCGGCCGCCGGTCGCTATCTACGGCGCGCGCTCGCTGAGCTGGACGGCGACGTCTGGGGCGGCTCCGCATTTGCGCAGCTCGGTTACGTCGAGCTCGAGCTGGGTCGGCCGCACGACGCCTTGGAGGCACTGATGGCCGCGATGATGCTCGCATCCGATCCGGCGGAGCGAGCGGAGCGCTCGATGCTTGCGGCCGATGCGGCCGAAGTCGCAGGCGGACTGCCGGAGGCGCTCTCGGTACTCGGAGCGGCCCAACGCGACGGCGGCGGAGTCGCTGGTGAGCTGGCTCGCGAGTTGCAGGCGAAGGCGGACATCCTGCGGCTTTGCCGGGACGCGGAGGGCTGCCGCGTGGACGCGCTGGGCTGCGATGCGGGCGCAGACCGGGCGGCCGTCGGAGCGCTCGATACGTCCGGGATGAGTTGCGCGGAACTTTCGGTTGTGGCCTCGATGGCGGTGCTCGACGTTCGCTTCAGGGCTCCCGCGATCGCCGAGCGATGCGCCGCCGCTCTGGGAGAGTACTCGCCACTCGATGACGCTCAGGGCTTGGCGCCGTTCTATCTCATGTGCAGATCGGCGTTGCTGAGCGGGGCGGCGGACGACGTCGATGCCGCGGTGACGCGGTTGCGGTCGCCGTCGGCGGCGCGGTCTGCGGGCGTGGAGTGCGTCTGCGCCGCGCTGTCGTTACAGCGAGCGGTGAGCCGCGGCGACCTGCGGCTGGCGGACTCCTGCCGTGCCGGAGCGGTCATGTCGGTCGCCTCGCGGCTCGCCACAGCCCTGTGGTTCCGGATTCGCCGGGAGACGCTGGTGGCGAGTGCGGTGATCCACTCCGAGCTCGACAGGATCGAGGAGGCGTGGGACGCGCTGCGGCAATGCTGCGGCGAGGAGGAGCCAAGCGCCTGCGGCGACGTCACCGTGTTCTCCCTGTGGCTGATGCTGTTGGTCACAGACGGCCGCGGCGCGGAAGCGCTGACCGCGCTCGCGGAGGCGGCGCGATCCCGGCCAGTCGGTCTGAGCGTATGCGGGCTGGCGTGGCAGCCGTGGGGCGCCCGCGCCTACGCCCAGGCCGGGGAGCCGGATCTGGCCGTGCGCTTGGCGGACGAGCACCTGGCTCGAATGCGCGAGTGGGGGGCGTTGCCGGCTCATGCCCGCGCGCTGCTCACCCGCGCCATGGTGGACGGCGACCCCGATCACGCGCTGGCGCTCATGGGGGATGCCGTCGAGCTGCTCGCCCGCTGCGAGTCACCGCTCGAACGCGCGCGTGTCCGGGTCGAATTGGGATCGCTGCTTCGCCGCGCGGGGCAGCGGAAGGCTGCGCGTGAGCAGCTCACGCTCGGCGCCGACCAAGCCCATCACTGCGGCGCCGTTGCGGTCGCACGTCGGGCACGGTCTGAGCTGCTCAGGATTGGAGCTCGCCCACGTCGGGGCGCCTTCAGCGGAGTCGATTCGCTGACCGTCGGCGAGCGACGAGTGGCGGAGCTGGCCGCGGATGGGCTGACCAACCGGCAGATCGCGAACACGCTCACGGTGAGCATCAAGACGGTCTCCAGCCAGCTGACGGCCGTCTACCGCAAGCTGGACATCCACAGTCGAGGGACGCTGGCCGCGGCCTTGGGCGCGGACGGACGTCACACTCCAGCCCCGGACGAGGCGCGCTCCTGATGGCTGCGACCGAGGCCGCGCTCGAGCGTGCGCGCGCGTTGATGGACGCGAACATCCTCGATGTGGGGGGTCGTTGCTGGACTGGCCGTGACCTCGTGACCGCGGGCACGCTGACGGGAGAGTGGCCCGCGATGGAGCGGGCCCTGGCGACCGGGGTGCTCGCGCTCGGCCACTGGCAACCGTCAGCCGACGCAGTCCAGGCTGCCGTCCGTGACTTTCGCTACGAGCGGCGACTTGTCAGCGGCGATGAGTACGCCGGCTGGCTCGCTGCGCGCGACCTCAGAGCCGCCGACGTCCGCGCCGTGATGAGCCGCCGGCTGGTGCGCGAGCGGGGCGCAGCTCGGATGGTCGACGGGGATTGGCGGGACGCGACCGGCGGAGCTGGGGCTCCCTCACGTTTCGAGCTGGTCGCCGAGTTGGCCGGCGAGGCGATTTGCTCGGGAACGCTGGCGCGGTCCGGCCGGTGGCTGATCGATCGGCTGCTGTGTCACGCTGACTCGCCCGGCCAGGATGTGCCGCGGGAGGCTGTCGATCAGCTGCTGGCCGACGAGGATGCGCTGCTCGCAGCGAACCTGGCATCCCAGCTCGAGGCGGATGGGCGTCGTCGCGCGGAGCTGTTCGTGGCGGCTGATATCGCCTATCAAGCTCAGGTTCGTGACCTGTCCTCCGATCGGGCGATCGCTAGCTGTCTGCGGCGACGCGCGCTTGACTGGCTCCGTTTTGAACTGGACGAGCTGACTTGCGCCTCGCCGGGGGCGGCCGCCGAGGCGGCGGAGCTGCTGCGTGAAGGGGCCGCGACCGCTCGCGTCGGCGAGCTGGCGGGGGTCCCCGTCGTCGGGCGCAACCTGTATCTGGAGGATGCGCCCGCCGCGATCCAGGGGTCGCTTGGCGCCGCGACAGTGGGCGCAATCGTCGGACCGGTCGAGATCAACGGATTGCACCGAGTGTGGCGGGTGAAGACGCGTCGGGCGCCGAGTGCCTCAGATCCTGACAACCGGGCACGGGCAGCCGCGGAGATCGTGGCCGATGAGATGGCGCGCAGACGCGCCGGAAAGGTTCGTTGGCATGACCATCACTGAGCGAGACGAGCGAGTCGGTTCGACGTCGCTGTACGACCTGCCGATGATGCGCCTGCTGCCGAAGGAGCTCCAGGCACTGATCGTCGGCAGCTTCCAGGAGCGCTCGTGGGGCTTCGGTGAGTACATCGTCGTCGAGGGTGAGCCCGGCGATGGCTTTTACGTTCTCACCGAGGGGGCGGCTCGAGTGATCCGCAAGGGTCCGGACGGCCGCGATGTGACAATCGACATCATGGGCCCGGGCGAGAGCTTCGGTGAAGCATCGCTGCTCGCGGAGGTGCCTTGCAACAGCTCGGTGCGCGCCTGCGAGCCGACGGCGGCCGTTCGGCTTGACGCTGCGGTGTTCCGGTCGCTGGTCCGCTTGCATCCACAGATCGAGGAACTGTTCCGGCTGCAGGGTCGCGCGCGCCGCCTCCAAGCCTTCCTCGGACAGAACCCGGCGTTCGCGCGGCTCTCGCCCGACCGGGTCGCGATGCTGATCCAGTCGGGGCGCGAGCTGAGCTTCGCGGCCGGGCAGGCGGTCGTGACCGCGGGCGATGACGCGGACCGCTGGTGGGTGGTGGAGGACGGCAGGTTGACGGTCTTCGAGGGCGTGGCCGAGACCCGGCGGAACCTCCGCTACCTGAGGACCGGTGACATCTTCGGCGAGCTGGCGCTCGTCCTCGGCGGCACACGAACAGCCAGTATCGAGGCGACCAGCGACGTCACGTTGCTCGAGTTTCCGCGGGAAGCCTTCGCAGCGCTTCGCGAAGACCCGACCTTCAACGCCCGGATCGAGGAGCGCGCGGTGATGTACGCGCGGGCCGCGGCGCGCGTCCCGCTCGACTTTCCTGAGCTGCAGGCCGGACCATCCCCGGGCGTCGACGCGGATGCCGCCGCCGAGCGCCCGGCTGACGCCACTGACGAGAGCGTTGCCGACGGTGTCGATCTGGCGGAGAGCGTCGAACCAGCTCCCGCTTGGAGCGCACCGCGACGGTTCCCCGTGGTCCGGCAGATCGACGAGGCCGATTGTGGCGCCGCGAGCGTCGCGATGCTGTGCCGCGCGTTCGGTCACCACGTGTCGCTCAACTACGTCCGGCATGCCGTCGGCACCGACCAGCAGGGGACGCGCCTGTCCGGGATCGTCCGGGGGGGCGATCAGATCGGACTCGAGGTGACGGCGCTCAAGTCGTCAGTGAGCCGGATCGCAACGCTTCCGTTGCCCGCAATCATCCACTGGAGCGGAAATCACTGGGTGGTGCTCTACGCGGTGGAGTCAGACCGCGTTCGGATCGCTGACCCGGCCCGCGGTCTGCGCACGATCGAGATGGAGGAGGTCGCGGAGAAGTGGTCGGGGTATGTGGCGACCGCGCGGCCGACCCCACGGCTCGCGGAAGCTCCGCGGGAAAAGCTGCAGATCGGCTGGTTGATGCCGTTTCTCGCTCCCCACCGCCGGCGGCTGGTGGTGGCGTGCCTGGCCGCGCTCGTGGCCGCGGGTCTCCTGATGCTCCCACCGGTGCTCAGCGCGAACGTCATCAACGCGGTCATCGGACACCGAGGCGCCGGCCGGGTCGACTTGTTGGTCGCCATCATGTTCGCCGTGCTCGTGCTGTCAGCGGGCGCATCGCTCTTGCAGCGGCGCGTGTTCGCCCGCATGGCTGTGGATCTCGACAGTGACACGCTTGACTTCGTCACCGGGCGCCTGCTGAACCTGCCCCTGTCCTACTTCGAGACACGACGCACCGGCGACATCGAGCGGCGCCTGAACGGGCTGCGCCAGCTCCGCCAGCTGATGGTGCAAAACGTGCCCGGCGCGCTCGCCGCGGTGGTGCAACTGCTGGTCACGCTGGTGATCATGTTCGCGTTCTCGTGGGTGATCGGGGTGGCGTTCCTGGCCACCATGCCGCTGTACGCGGTACTGATGCGGGTATCCGCAACTCGGCTGCGACCGACGTTCGACAACCTCGAAGAGGCCTACGGTCGCCACAGCTCCAAGCAGATCGACGCGATCAAGGGGATCGAGGCGGTCAAGTCCGCCGGCGCGGAGCCGGGCATGCGCAACCGGATCCTCGGCGAGTTCAAACGGCTGGCAGACAAGGTCTTCCGCGCCGACTTCGTGCTCATGTCCTACAACGCCGCCGTGTCGCTGGTCGGGTTCCTGATCTTCGTGCTGTTCCTATGGCTGGCGGCGCTGCTGGCGATCAACCATCAGATCACGGTCGGCGCCGTTGTCGCGATCAACTCGCTCGTGCTGCTCGCGAACGCCCCGATTCTGATCCTGCTGACCACCTGGGATCAGATGCAGATCGCCTCGGTGCTGCTCCAGCGGCTCCAGGATGTCTTCGAGCAGGAGCCGGAGCAACCATTGGACCGAGCCGGGCTGAGGGCGGTGCCGACTCTCGGCGGGGGTCTTGCACTGCAGCGCGTGGGCCTGTTCTACCGCGACGCCCCCGACCGGGCGGTGCTCGAGGACGTGTCGTTCACGCTCGAGCCCGGTATGTCGCTCGGGCTCGTGGGGCGCTCGGGGTCCGGGAAGTCATCGCTGCTGCGGTGTCTTGCCGGGTTGCTGCTCCCGACCAGCGGGGCGATCCTCTACGACGGAGTCGATCTGCGCGAGCTGCGCTGGGACGAACTGCGCCGCCGGATCGGCTTCGTCCTGCAGGAGCCATACCTGTTCGACGACACGATCGCGGCCAACATCGCGCTCGGCGACGACCAGCCGGACTGGGACCGCGTACGCCGCGCGGCGGAGGTGGCGGCGGCGGCGGAGTTCATCGAGGACCTCGCGCTCGGATACATGACACGCGTGGGCGACAGCGGGATGCGGCTCTCCGGCGGGCAGGCGCAACGGGTCGCGATCGCCCGGGCGCTCTACCACGAGCCTCCGGTGGTTCTGTTCGACGAAGCCACCAGCGCGCTCGACACCGAATCCGAGCGGGCGGTCAAGGAGAACCTGGATCGCGTCATGGCCGAGCGGACGACGGTGATCGTGGCGCACCGCCTGAGCACGGTCCGGGATGCCGATGTGATCGGCGTGCTTGACTGCGGACGGCTGGTCGAATGGGGCAACCACGAGCAGCTGATGGCCCGCGAGGGGCTCTACTTCCACCTGAACATGGTCCAGGTCCAGGCGTGAGCGCGGGGGCGATGGTGCCGGCAGCAGGCGCGCCGGAGGTCCCGCCACCGGCGCTGGGTGAGCAGGTCGGCGGCGTTTCGCTCGGGGCGCCTATGACAGCGGGCGCCGAGATCCGCGTCCACCGTGCGCACACCGAGGATGGTGCGGTCGCGGCGCTGAAGCTGGCGCACGGCGACTCGGCATGCCTGGCGCTCGCGCACGAGGAGCGGGTACTGAGATGCCTGCCCGTCGGCCCGTGGCCGGCGCTGATCGGGGCGGGGGTCGGCGCGGGGTGGGACTACCTCGCGCTGTCCTGGGTTCCCGGAGCCGACCTTCGCGCGGTAGCCACCGAACTACGACTGGAGGGCTCCCGACGGGCGCTGGCGCGGCTGTGCGCTGACGTCGCGACGGCGTATGCGAAGTTGCACGCCTGCGGGGTGCTGCACGGGTCGGTGCATCCCCGCAACGTTCGCGTCGACGGCGACGGCTCGGTCGGCCTGCTCGATTTCGCAGCCGCTTCGATCGCGTCTCCGGGCTCCGGCGCAGGCTCGGCCGATGCCGGACCACGTGGCGCCGTGCTCAGCGCGTTGAGTGCGCCGGAGCACGCCGCTGCCGTGGATCGAGGTGAGCCGTTCCGGCCGACGGCCGAATCCGAGCAGCATGCAGTTGCCGCGTTGCTGTACCTGACGGTCACCGGTTGTCTGTATGCGGCGCTGCCGGGGACGCGGACCGCGCTCGGGCCGGCGATCCTCGCAGCCCGCCCGCTGCCGTTCGCCGAGCAGGGCGCGGCCCCCTGGCGGCAGCTGGAGGAGGTTCTTGCGCGGGGCCTGGCCCGCGACGCGCGCGGAAGGCACGCAAGCCTGAGCCAGTTCGCGGCGGCGTTGAGTGCGGTGGCCGACGCGACAGCGGACGCGCAAGGCGTGATCCGGCGCCAGCCGGTCAGCGTAGGGCTGTCCCGAATGCTCGACGACTTCGCTCGCGACGCCCGCGAACCCGGTGACGGCCCGCCGCTTCCGGCGCCGACGTGCTCGGTCACCTACGGGGCAGCCGGCATCGCCTTCGCGCTGTACCGCATCTGGAAGGCGACCGGGAACGCCTCGTCGCTCCGGTCGGCCCAGGCCTGGCTGGCGCGTGCCGAGCGCGATCAGCAGAGCGCATCCGCCTTCGCGAGCGATGAGATCTCCGCATCCACGGTGGGTACGGTCACGCCCTACCACTCGGCGAGTGGGCTGGCGGCCGTGCGGGCGTTCGTCGATCGCGCCACCGGCAATCCCGATGGTCAGCACGCCGCGATCGACCGGTTCTGCGCGTCGGTTCGTCAGCCATGCGCCGACCTCGACCTGACCCTCGGGCGGTCCTCGGTGCTGCTGTTCGCGGCGTTGCTGCTCGCATCGGCTGACCCGAATCGTTCAGCCACCCGACGCCTGCGCGAGCACGGCGACGCGCTCTGCCACGAGATCTGGGCCGAGCTCCCCGGCCAAAAGATCCGCTTCAACGGGATCGCGCACGGCTGGGCCGGGATCGCGTACGCAGGCCTCAGCTGGACACGCGCGCGGGGCCTGCCGCCACCGTCGGGGATGGCCGGCGTGCTCGAGCGGCTCGTCGCCGCGGCGGAGCCGTACGGGCGTGGCCGTTGCTGGCCGTACGACTCGTCGCCGGCGCGGATCGGTGCCTACTGGAGCAGCTGGTGCCATGGTCATGCCGGGTATGTGTTCCTGTGGAACCTGGCTCACATGATCTACGGCGAGCCCGCGTTCGCCGAGCTGGCCGAAGGCGCGGCACGCCTGACAGTCGATCGCCGCGCACAGCCCGCGAACATCACCAGCCTGTGCTGTGGCTCCGCGGGTGCCGTGTACGCCGTGCTCAACCATCATCGCGCCACCGGCGAGGAGATCTGGCGCGCTCGTGCGCAGCGGCTGGCGGAGGACCGCGCCCGTGAGCCCGTGCTGGCGCCCGATGCGACCTCGCCGCTGAGCCTGTACAAAGGTCACGCCGGCCTGGCGCTGCTCGCCGCCGAGCTCGAGCGGCCGGAGCTGGCCGTGATGCCGCTGTTCGAGCTCGAGCCGGCGCTCCCCTCCTGACCGCGCCGGCGCTCGCGGGCGAGGCGGCCCTCGTAGACGCGAGCCAGGGCATCGTGGACGCGGAGCTCGTCGAGTCCGCCGCCGTCGCGCAGCAGCCGGTTCACGAACATATGCGCGAGCGAGCAGACGATGTCGTCAAGCGGACGCTCGAGCACGCCCTCGGCGGCCAGCACTCCAAGCCGCTGGAGGATCGGCGTCAGGCGCTCTGTCCGTTCGTGGAGCGCATCGATCGCCGGATCGGAACCGACCTCGGAGCGATCGACGGCCGCGACGACGTCTGCGACTTGCCCGCGCTCCGCGCGCTCCTGCTTTCCGAGCAGCTTCGCGCGGGGACCGGTGAACCCCCGCGTTGACGGCTCGCTCAGCGTCGCGCAGCATCGATGCTGTTCGGCCGGATCGAGCGTAGAGCACGCGTACAGTGATGCCAGGCTGGCCACGGCGAGGTGGCGGCGCTCGGTGATCGAGGAGCCACCGCTCAGGATCTTGATCACCGCGTCGGCATCGGCCTCGGCCGCCCGCTCCATCATCTGCACGCCGTCGAGGCCACCGTATCGCTCGACCTCGCGCTCGTAGGTGTCGAGTGCCAGCCGGTAGAGAAGTCCATCCTTGAGTGCTGGCGCCACCGCAGCCTGAAGCGCCGCGAGGACCTCGTTGCCCAGACGTTCCGGCGTTCCGTGCAGCCGGACACGCAGATGTCGGGCCGGGTCGCCATAGCGGATGAAGAACCACCCGTCGATCCGGCCCGCCAGCCGCACGCGCTGCACGAGTGGTGCGATGACCTCCGTGAGCACACGGTCGGCAAGCGCAGCGGGACCGTAGAGGCTCGCGAACAGCCACTGCGATCCAGGGGCAAACCGCCGCCCCGCCTCGGCGACCGGCGTGGCCGGCAGCCGGCGGCGCGGGCGGGCGGCCGGCTGCGGGGTGCGGACGAACGGGACGAGCAGGAGGTTGGAGTAGCCGCCGCCGGCGCCGCGGACCGGACTGCCTCCGTCCGCCTCGTCCCACGGCGTCTCCAGCAGCCTGACGACGGGCAGCTCCTTGGCGTCGGCGAGAAACGCCTCCACGCTGAGGACGTTGTCGAAGTCGACCACGAGCGGGCTCTTGGGATGCTTGAAGCTCACGACCCTCGGCACGCCTCGGTCCGCGCGCCACTGTTGCAGACGCCGCCAACCAGCCGCGTCGGTCGATGCTCCGATCCGGACAAGCTCGGCGGCGCCGATGTTCCAGCCATGCAACGACAGAATCGACCGCCCATGGGTGACGCGTGGAAGCTCAGGAAGATCGGCCATCGATCCCCACGACCATCGCGGCCGGACGCTTCCCTGGAGGCCAATGGCGTGCAGCAGCCGCAACGCCGGCAGCGAGATCCATTGGAAGTTCATCGCACTCGTGCACGACGGGATCACCTGGCGTCCGAGCTTGGCCGAATGCAGCAGGACCTCGCCACCATCCACCGAGACGAGCAGATCGGCCGGCTCGAGCACGCGAGCGGCGGGCGCACCCGACGCGCCGCCGTAGTCGATCTCCCAGCCGCGCAGGACCGGGCGGTGGGTGACGCTCAGCCCCCAGTCGGTTTCGGGCGACGCCGCCAGCTCGGCGAAGATGACGTTCGGCCTGAGCGACTCCTCCCGCTGTAGATGCTCTCGAACGAGCCGCTCGAGCTGGTCGTCTCCGTGACAGAACCTGCCGAGCAGCCTCGCACCGGATGGGCCGTCCACGCTGGGCTCCACGAGGCAAAAGTCGCCCGCGTCGACGGCCTCATCGTCGCGGGCGAGCAGGCCGGCGGTGACCGCGAACGCGTCGGGTAGCGGTCGCGGTGACTCGGGGGCGAGCGCCTTGACGTCAGCGCCCGAAAGCTCGACCGTTCCCGACCGCAGACCCCGCGTCACCAGTTCGAGCAGCGCTGCCCGGCGCGCGGCGGGCATCTCCGCCGGGGCCTGCCGCTTGCTCAGCGAGTCGCCGAGTGGCACGCCGAAATCAGGATCGAGCGCCTCCAGCAGCGGCACCGCGCGGGTAGCGAAGCGCCGCTCGAAGCTCTCCCTGAACTCGCGCAAGGCGTCGCTCGGGACGGGAGCGACGCGGGCGAGCAGCTCGGCGGCGCGGTACAGCTCGCTGCGCACCCGCCCCGGGAGCGCGACCCGCTGCGGGCGGACGGTGTCCACCTGCACGCAATAGCGGCGCCTCACCTTAACACCGGTCGGCTCGATCGCCGCCGCAACCTCCTCGATGGTCGCTCGGCCGACTCTGCCTGCCTCCTGCACCGCGCGGCTGGCCTCCGCAATGGCGTCTCGCTCCGCCTCGGCGTGCGGGATCGCTGATAGCGCCGCCACCGCCTGGTCAGTCGGCTCCTCCCCGGTGACCGCGATCCGCACCACGGGGATCAAAAAGTCACGCGCGACCAGTCGCCGCACGAGCTCCGCCGCGCGCTGTGCATCAACACCGTCGAGCGTGAGCGCTGCGACCAGCTCGGACACGCTGATACCACTCCCCGCCAACGTGAGCGCTGACCGCACCTCCGGGCTCCGCTTAAAGGCGACCAGCCGGTGGTCGTTACCGTCGCCGATCCTCGCCGCCACCCGCAACCTCCCGCCGGCGAGATACACCGCCGGGTTGGCTCGCACGAGGAGCGCGCCGGCGTCAGCCGCTGCGTCGGTCGCCTGCCGCACCACCGCCTGGACCAGTCCGGGGTCAACCCGCGCCTGGAGCTCGAGCTCGCCGTGTACGTCGAGCACCAAACGGGTGCAACCGCCAAAGCTCCCATGGGAATAGGCGCCGGTCAGGCCTGCCAGATCAGGTCGCGATGCGCACCGCGTGAGAAACCGGACCAGCGATCGCTCCGCCGAGCGGTGCCGTCGATCGGCCGGATCCGCTCGCCATCGCTCAACTGCGGTTGCGAGCTCACTCGACGCCAGCTCGAGCGCGGACCTCAGGTTCGCATCGATTGCCAGCTGGGCGAGGCGCTCTCGCAGCACGACCCGGTCGCCCTGCAGCGACCGCTCGAGCTCGCCGTCGTCGTCCTCGGCGCACGCCGAAGCAGCGCTGAGGCCGCCGCCCCAGCCCCCGAGTGTCCCCCACGGCAGCAGCGGCGTGCGCAACACACAGAACTGGGCGTCCGCAGCCTCCACCCCGCGCAGCCTAGACCGCATCGCCAGCCGCGCGCATCGGGCGCACCCCTCGGAACTTCGCGAGCACGGGACCTGAAGATAACGATCCGGCACGACGCATTTCATAGGGTGGGTCCCGATCAAAGTTCGGGCTGTACAGCCCGATGCGCCGCCGGTGTGACCGGCACTAGCTTGTCGAAGCGCAGAGCGACGGGCCGCCCGAATGTGCCGTTGCGCCGGGTGGCCGCGAGCGTCATTCGCGCGCAACAGGCCTACGTCTTCGGCGGTTACTGCGGCTGCGCCTACTGATGATTTTCGCGGGCCACGCCGCACGACCGGAACCACATAGGAGGAACGATGGAAGAGAAGCCAGGTACACCCAAGCCGGCTAAGGAGCAACCGCACTCCGACGAGGACGAGCTGGAGGACCTCAAGGCTCCCGCCGAGAGCCAGGAAGTAGCCGGGGGCTGCCAGCATACGTGCGACTACAGCTGTGACGAGACGGAGTCGTTGGAATAGACGCCACAGACGCACGCGGCCCGTCCACCAGCTCCCCAGACTGCAGCGTCACCTGCCCTGACTTGGTCGACCCGGGTGAAACCGACGCTCGGGACATCCCCGATGGCTGTCCCGAGCAACGCAGCACAACGGACCACCAACACACCACATAGGAGGAACGATGGAAGAGAAGCCAGGTACACCGAAGCCGGCTAAGGAGCAACCGCACTCCGACGAGGACGAGCTCGAGGACCTCAAAGCTCCCGCCGACAGCCAGGAAGAAGTAGCCGGCGGCTGCGGGGACACCTGCGGCGTTACCTGTCACGACACACACTCCGTCGAATAAACGCCACACACGCGGGCGGCGCCTCCACGAGTTACTCAGACCGCACCGTCACTTGCCCTGACTTGGCCTACCCGGGTGAAACCGACGCTCGGGACATCCCTGATGGCTGTCCCGAGTAACGCGGCACAACGGACCACCAACACACCACATGGGAGGAACGATGGAAGAGAAGCCAGGTACACCCAAGCCGGCTAAGGAGCAACCGCACTCCGACGAGGACGAACTGGAGGACCTCAAAGCTCCCGCCGACAGCCAGGAGGAAGTAGCCGGCGGCTGCGGGGACACCTGCGGCGTTACCTGTCACGACACACACTCCGTCGAATAAACGCCACACACGCCGGCGGCGCCTCCACCAGGTACGCAGACTGGACCGTCACTTGCCCTGACTTGGAGGAACACGCACTCGGATGAGGCCGCGCTGGAGGACCTGAAAGCTCGCTGACCGCCAGGAGGAACTAGCCGGAGGCCGGGGAACACGTGCGGGGACACCTGCGGCGTTGCCAAAGCGATGGAGTAGGCGCCGCAAACGCGACCACTGCGTCCATCAGGTATACAGACAGGAGGAACAATGGGACAGGATCCGTGCCAAAGTCAGCCAGCGCGGGCCGATGTGCAACAGGCCAGGAAGCGCTTCTGCCAATACCTCGATGCGTTCGCCGACAACCCTGGCAATACTGCTTGTCGGACGTATCCGGGGTTGGAGAGCCGACCGTGGCACGACCCCGGCGATTTTCCTCTCGCGCAGTACCTCGAACGTCACTTCGCCGCAATTCGCGCTGAAATACTTGCGCTTGATCCGGATGCCTACCAGGCCGAGGCAGACCCGATCGACCGGACTGGCAACTGGGACGTCTTGTTCTTCTACGAGATGGGCCGGCGTATTGCCGAAACGTGTGACGCGTGTCCGGTCACGGTGAAGGGCCTTGACCCGTTGTCAGCGATGCGCACGGGTCCAGGTGTCATTTACGTTTCACGTTTGCGACCCCAGACCCATATCGCCCCGCACCGGGGCTCGCTGAACGTGCGACTGCGCTGCCACTTGGGCATCGTCGTCCCTGAGGGGGGCTGCGCGATCCGTATTGATGGCGAAGCGCGCTCCTGGCAAGAGGGTCGATGCATGGTCTTGGATGACCACTTTGAGCACGAAGCGTGGAATCGGACGCGCCACGATCGCCTCGTGCTCGTTGTTGATATGTGGCATCCCGACTTGACGCCCACGGAGATCCGCCTCCTAACTGCGCTTCACAGATACAGGTGAGCGATTGCCACACGGCAGCGACGCCGCATCTGCACAGAGCGAGGGTTGTGTAGCGTCGGCAAACGCCTCGCCGAGTAGCCGGATTGTGTTCACATGGTCCTCTGCATGCGACGAGGGGCAGGTGACGAGCACGTCGTTGACATTGTACGTGTCGGCGAACGCGCGGATGGCGCGGGCACATTGAATTGGGTCGCCGACGATGTTGCTCCGCATCCCGCGGCGCATGCGCTCCTCCTCGGCCAGTTTCGCATGCGCCTCGCTTTCGAAGCACGTAACGGAAACCGCGATGAGTGGGCCGTCTACGGGCGGGTCGTCGATCTCGCTCCTGTATCGGCGGACAATGCTTGGCCCGACGCGATTACTGCCAGGAAGAAAGCACATGAATCCGTAGGGCGCCGCGTGTCTCATCGCTTGGCTTGCGCTTCGTTCGCCTGAGCCCAGCACCCAAATCGGTGGTGGAGTAACACCAATTGGCCTTGGGCCAAGCCAGTCCGGGCGAGGAGTCATCGCGTCCAAGAGAAAGAAGAGCTCATCGAGCTTCGCCTCAAAAGTCTCTTGGGATAGCTCGTCCAAGTGGCCTCCGACGAGGGCGAGTTCAATCCGGTCGCTGGTTACGCCTGGGCCACGACACACGCCAAGTTCGATGCGTCCAGGAAAGGCCGCCTCGAGGGTAAGGTAGGTTTCCGCGATCTTCAGGGGGCTGTAATACCGTAAGAGCACTCCCCCGGGGCCGAGTTTGATTCTCTGGGTTTCACTTGCTAGTACTGCGAGGGCTATTTCGGGCGCTGCAAGGCTTGTGGCAGGCACGTGATGCTCTGCGATCCAGTAGCGTAGGAAGCCGTGGGTCTCAGCTAGCTGCGCCATTTCTACGGTGCGCCTTATACGCTCGCCTGCAGAGCACCCGTCGAGG
>Ga0302184_10001207_pt1 | contig 16725 bp, 14 predicted proteins | sample I_Palsa_N3_3_FD_200233 | JGI IMG/M metagenome (GOLD analysis project Ga0302184, IMG submission 200233) | Peat permafrost microbial communities from Stordalen Mire near Abisko, Sweden - I_Palsa_N3_3 | ecosystem: Environmental > Terrestrial > Soil > Palsa > Peat permafrost | place: Sweden...
ATGCGCCGACCAGTTCGCGGCGCGAGCGGATGCCGAGCTTGTTGAACACGTTGCGCAGGTGCCATTCAACGGTGCGCGGGCTGAGGAACAGCCGTGCGCCAATCTCGGGATTCGACAGCCCGTCGCGGGCGAGTCGCGCGATCTGCCGCTCTTGCGCGGTCAGATCGTCCCGGGTCTCGACGGTCCGCTTGCGCACGTTCTCGCCCGACGCTTGAAGCTCATTCCGCGCGCGCTCGGCGAACGCTTCCATCCCAATCGCCGCGAACATTTCGTGGGCCGCGCGTAGCTGCTGGCGCGCATCGACCCTGCGATTCTCGCGGCGCAACCACTCACCGTAGACCAGGTGTGCGCGGGCGAGCTCGGGACGGAGCCGGGTCCGGCTCAACCGCTCGAGCGCCTTGCGGTAGAGGTCGTCGGCGGCTGGCCCGTCGTTTAACAGCGCCCGGGAGCGCGCCTCGACGCCGAGCCCGAAGTCCGTGCCGCAGTGTTGTGTCGAGACCGCGAGCCGCTCGAGCGCCTCGCGCGCCAGCTCGGCGTCCCCTCCGCGCGCCGCCGCCTCTACCAGCTCCGGGAGCGCAAACGTGGAGACCCACGGCTCGAAGGTATTCGATGAGGCTTGCCGCGCCGCCGACGCGGCCTCCTCGTAGCGGGCGAGCCCGTTGTATAGGACCGCGGCGGCCCAGTGCGCGTTCGCCGCCGCGATCCCTTGACCGCCGACGCTGGCTAATACGGCCGAGGTCAACGCGGAGGTATCGGCCTCCCTCCCCTGGAGCGCCAGGAGCCTCATCGAGGTGAAGGGCGGGAACGGGGTCCCGGTCGCCACGGCGACACTGTCGGCCTCCGCGATCAGAGACGCGACGCCGGCCAGGTCGCCTGTCCACGAGGTTGACATGGCCAGAGAGGCCAGGTGCAGCGGCAGCTGCGCGAGTACGCCGGCGTCGCGAACAATCTTGACCTGTCTGGTTGAGATCGCGCGCATGCCCTCGTCGTCCCACAGCGTCGTGCTGGGCGCGATGGCCGCCCAACCCCAGCGCAACGCGTCCTCCGCGGGGATTTCAGCGAGCGCTTCCGCCGCTCGCTGCAGCGTTGGAGTCGCCGCGGCGTGTCCCTCGGTGGTCAGCTCAGCCATGCCGTCAAGCAGCAGCTCGAGGGGTCCTGGTGTACCGAGTGGCGGAGCCAGCGCCTGGACGGCGCGCCAGATTTCAAGGATGACGTTCCCTTGGCCCGCCATGCTGGCCGCCCCCCAGGCGGTCAGGTATGTGTCGCGCGCGAGCCGGAGGTCGAGCTGTTCGAGTTCTCTGGCTGCCTTGAGAAGCAGCGGAGGAGCGTCGGCGGCGGCGCCCGAGGCGAATGCGACGTTCCCGCGGAGCAGGTCCACCCGGGCGCGTTGAACCTCGTCGAGCGGCCCGGACTCCGCCGTGGCGAGGAACGCGAGGGCCGCGTCGAACGCGCCAGCCTGAAGGCTGGCCTGCGCCGCGCCCAGAGCGCGGTCCGCACGTCGCGCGGGATCCGCGGTCAACGCGACAGCGCGCTGCAGGAACGCTGCCGCGGCAGCGGCTCCACCCCGCGTCTGCGCGCGGCCGGCCGAGCGCTCGAGCTCCACGGCGACCTGCTCATCCGGTCCTGCCGCGGCCTTAGCCAGATGCCACGCCCGGCGGTCGGGATCGAACTCGGGGTCGGTTGCGGCCGCCAACGCCAGGTGGACCGCCCGCCGTTCTTGCACCGGAGCTGTTCCATATACCGCGGTGCGTACAAGCGGATGGCGGAAGGTCACGCGCTGGCTCAGGGTCAGTAGCCCGTCAGTTTCCGCATCGACCGCCGAGACCATGATGCCGAGCTGCTCGGACGCGCGTAACAACAGCAGTGGATCGCCGACGGGCTCCGCCGCCGCAAGCAGCAAGAGGCGCCGCGCATCATCGGACACCGCGCTGACACGTCGCACGAAGCTCTCCTGGATCCGTCCCGTCAATGCTTGCGTCGCTGGCAAGCCGAAGCCGCCAGCCAGCTGCGTCATCGTCAACCCGCGTGGCAACTCGAGCAACGCCAACGGATTTCCGCGCATCTCCGCGATGATCCGGTCGCGCACTCCCTCATCCAGCTTGAACCGCACCGCCGAGCGCAGCAGCGCGCGCGCGTCTCCATTGCGCAAGCCGGGCACCTCTAGCGCGGCCACGTGCTGAAGCTCCGGACCGGGCTCACGCGCTGCGAACACAAGCCCGACCGGCTCGGCCAGCAGGCGCCGCGCGACAAACGCCAGTGTGAGCGCCGAGGCCTGATCCAGCCATTGCGCGTCATCGACGACGCACAGCAGCGGCCGCGCCTCGGCCGCGTCAGAGAGCAAGCTCAACACGGCCAACCCGACGAGGAACCGATCGGGGGGTGCGCCGGCGGCCAGCCCGAAGACCCTCTCCAGCGCCTCACGCTGAGGAGCCGGCAGCCTCTCAAGCCGACTAAGCACCGGTCCGCACAGCTGATGCAGGCTCGCGTAGGCCAGCTCCATATCCGACTCCACACCCATCGCGCGGATGACCGTGAAATCCGACGCCGACCCGATCAGGTACTCCAGCAGCGCAGTCTTCCCGATCCCAGCATCCCCCCGCACTACCACCGAACGACTCTCGCCGCCGCGGACGTCCTCGATCAACTTGTCCAGCGCCGCGCGCTCCCTGGCCCGCCCGCGCAGGAACATTTGCCCTCCAGGTCCAGGAACACCGCATTCCATCGGCAGCGACAAATCGTAAAGGACACAACACTCACCAAGGGGACCTCAACGATGATGAAAACTCGAGCCGGCTCCCCCTCCGGGCTTGCAGCGGTACTTTCGCATTCCGCCCGCGACTCTTCTCCTTGGCCACCAGCCGGAGGCCACGGGATCCCGCGCGCCTTGGGCCCCCGTGCCTACACTACGCACGAGCCGGTCGATGCAACAGCCGGTCTCGCTCGCCCTTTCGCGTGATACCGGCGCTCGCCGCCGACGCCACGGGGCGGATGCTCGCGCTTGTGCATTTGGCACTGCCAGCGATCCGATCGACCCGTTCGGGACCCGCTTTGATGCCCCGATGGGCCTGTTAGCCCAGAGGCTGGCAGTCCTCGTATGCGCGGGCTCCGGGGGAGCCGACGCCTTCCGATCGGACCGGCGCCGAGGCGCACCGACGGGCTGTCTCCTGGCGACAAGCAGGTTCCTTGGGTTTCCGTCGGTCAGGCCTGCTTCGGTGTGGCTGCGGCACTCGGCTTCGGCGCTGACAACGCTTTCGAACTTGTTCCAGAGCGTGCGTGTTGCAGCGCTCGAGGTTGGCCGTTCGACACTTCTGCTTCTGTTCCGCTGGACGTGGAAGCCGTCGTTTCGCGGCCTCGCTCGATCAGCGGCGATGGAGGCGTGGAAGTCCACGTGGTATGAGGCGATAGGTAAGTCGGCGGTGAACGCCTAGCAGGCAGCGCGCGTCGCTCAGTTCCCGAGCTCGTCGGTCGATGTGAATAACCGCTGGCCTTAGCCGACCAACACGCCATGCTCTCTTATGAGGACTGCTCCTTCGTCTGTGCGTTGGCGGGCCGAGGGGAGCCTGAGCAGACGCGCGGACGGCCCCACCGATGGGTGGGGCCGTCCGTCCTACAAGCCCCTGCGAACTACAGGGGGTCGCCACAACTCCGGATTAGTCCAGACTAGGCCGGAACTGGCACTGCGCTGGCCGCGGTGAGCTCGTCCCTCTCGGCATGGATCAGGAAGGCTGAGAACCCGGCCGCGAGCAGTGCGGCGATGGCGCCGACCAGGAACGCCTTGTCGTACCCGTGTACTAGTGCGTAAGCCTGGACCGTATGGGTCGCCGGGTGCGAGGTGATGTAGCTGGCGACCGCGCTGACGAAGAACGTGTTGAACACGGCCGCGCCCAGGGCGCTTCCGATCTGCTGGCTGGCGTTGACCAGCGCGCTGGACGCGCCGGCATCGTTGCCGCGTACCCCGAGGGTGGCGAGGTTCTGCAGCGGCGTGAACAAGAGTCCCATGCCGAATCCAAGCATCAGCTCAGCGGGGAGAACATGGATCCCATAGCCGCTGCTGACGGTGCTCAGGGACAGCACTAGGAGCCCGGCGGCGGCGATGATTCCGCCGACGGTCATGATTGGTCGAGGACCGATCCGGGACATGAGCGGGGTCGCTATGGCTACGGCTGGGAAGATCGCGATCGCCATTGGGACGGTTGCCAGTCCGGTCTTCATCGGGCTGTAGCCGAGGGTGCCCTGCAAGTAGTAGATCAGGAATAGGAATCCGCCGACGACCGCGGCGCCGATTGCGATGGCCGCCAGGTTCGCGCCACCACGGGTGCGATCGAGCACGATCTGGAGCGGAAGCAGCGGCTGGCTGGAGCGAAGCTCGACGATCACAAAGACGATCAGGAGAGCGACTCCGATGGCCAGGAAGCCAAGCGTTGTAGTCGATCCCCAGCCGTCGATGCCGGCCTTGGAGAAGCCGTAGACGAGCGAAACAAGCCCGAGCGTGCTGCTAGCCGCGCCGGGGACGTCATAGCGGGTCTTGCCACTGGCCTTGCTCTCGGACACGAATCGCACTGCGGCTACGCCGGCGATAATCGCGATCGGGGTATTGACCAGCAGCGTCCACCGCCACGACAGGTACTGCGTCAGCGCACCGCCCAGCAGCAGACCGAGGGCGCCGCCGCTGGCCGAGACAGCACCGTATATGGCGAACGCCCTAACGCGCTCGACCCCGTCGGTGAACGTGGTCGTCACGATTGACAGCGCCGCAGGCGCCAAGAGCGCCGCGAACGCGCCCTGCAGCGCACGTGCGCCGAACAGCCAATCGCCGCTCTGGGCGGCTCCGCCGAATGCCGAGGCGGCAGCGAACCCGGCCAGCCCGATAAGAAAGATCCGTTTGCGGCCCGTGTAGTCGGCGATCCGACCGCCCAACAGCAGGAAGCCGCCGAACGCGAGCGCGTAGGCTGTGACCGCCCACTGCCGGTTCGCATTCGAGATCTGCAGCGCTTTTTGGGCGTGCGGTAATGCGACGAGGACGATCGTCCCGTCCAGGATGACCATCAGCTGCGCGAGCGCGACGATTGCCAGGACCAGCCACCGGCGAGACTGAACTGGGCCGGATTGCGATTGCAACCGGGTCGGCATTGCTACTTCGGTTGTCATGGGAGCTCCGATCGTTTGGAATGTTCCGGTCGCGCGATGGAGACCCATGTCTGATCCCGAACGTTAGTAACCGCTTGGTCATCACTGTAGAGCAGGCACGCGCTAATGTCCAGGTGGATACTTAAAGATGATGATTGAGGCGACCCCAATCCCCAGCAGCGACCAAGACATCGAGCCCTCCCGCAAACCCACACGACACGCGCGATCCTGTGGCCAAGCGGGCGGCGATCCCGACCCGGCCGGCGGGCGGTATTCGCCGAGAAGGGCTTCGACCGCACGACGATCCGCGAGAGAGGGCGGATACGTAGTCTAATATCCAACTGGTCACGACCCTACGGAACAGCTACCCGATGACCAAGTGGATATTTGAATCATGACCTCGCGATCCCCTGCTCAGCGAACCGGTGCCATTCAGCCTGCGGCAAGCAAGCCGAAGCGCACCCGCGATCCGGACGCCAAGCGAGCGGCGATCCTGACGGCGGCTCGGGCGGCGTTTGCCGAGCGCGGATTCGCCGGAGCCACGCTGCGTGACATCGCCAAGCGAGCGGGCGTGACACACGGGCTCGTGATCCGCCACTTTCACTCCAAGGAGTCGCTGTTCCTCGCCGCCAGTCAGACCATGGAGTTCATCGCCGAAGATTTCTCCGGCGACCTGGACGGCCTGCCGGACCGGATCGCTCGCTCCTGGGTCAGGCAGACGGAGCAGCCCGGCGGGTCTGACCCGATGCTTGCCCTGATTCGCAGCGCCGGCTCGGATGACGGTTCCGCCGCGCGAGTACTCTCGCGGCTGCGCGACCAGACCGTGCTCGCCTACCGCATCGTGATGCCCGGCCCAGATGCCGAGAAGCGGGCCGACATGGTGGGGGCACACCTGATCGGCATGACCTTCAGTCGGTACGTGCTGGGCGACGGTCCGATCGCCAAGATGTCCAGCGAGGAGCTGACCCGCTTCGTGGCCAATACCCTGAGAGCGATCCTGTTCGCCCCACTCGAGCCGGTGGCGCCCGGCAGATCAGACGCTGACGACCACGAACGGCAATCGTCCGCCGTTCCGCGCTCGGCTTGAGGTCGCCTCGTCGCGTGACGGTGTTCACGGCGAGCAGATCGTCTAGACCACGTTTTGACGAGTCGCTGTCCGCCCACTCCAGCAGACAGAACGGACGGTCGATAGAAATGTCGGTCATCGCGTCGGGGGCACGGGAACGACGTGGTACCCGTGTTCGTGAGCTGAGCGGGCGGTCGACCCGACCCCCAATGCTGGTGGCGATGCCTGCCAGCGCGATCTGCCGAGAAGGCCCAGGGCGAGCTGCTTCTGGCCTGCACGCCCGCCAATACCCGGCTCCACTGGCGGCGCGGCATCGGCCTGCCATGACACCCAACAGGGCACGGGACGGACCGCTGACGCGACCCGCCCCCGTTGGCCTCTACCAGCGGTTCCAGTGGGTGAAGTTCGCGTCGTCGACCCGCGGGCCCGGTTTGAAGTCGGTGCCGACCGTATAGGCGACGGGGGTCAGCGCAACCTGGACGGTGGTCTCGAACGGGAGGGCGAGCAGGTCGGCCATTTCGCGCTCATAGGCGAGGTGACCGATGGTCCAGCACGTGCCGAGGCCGCGTTCCCGCGCGGCGAGCATGAAGCTCCAGGTCGCGGGAAGCACCGAACCCCAGGTGTTGGCCTGCCCGTGAACCGTGCTGAGCTCTGTGCGGGTGGCGACCCGCACCACCGGGATCATCAGCACCGGCACCTCTTGCAGCTGCCCGATCAGGGAGCCGAGGCTGGCCCGGATCCGTCCCCACTCCGCCGAGGCGAAGCTACCCCTGGTCGGGATCGGGAGGCCGTGGTGCTCCCAGGGATTGCCGGCCGAGAGTCCGGCGCGCCAGAGGTTGGCCATCTCCGCCTTCGTCGCGGGATCGTCGACGAAGACGAAGTCCCATTGCTGCTGGTTGCGGCCGGTTGGAGCCTGGGTAGCGATCTTCACGGCTTCCTGGATCAGCTCCCGCGGAACGGGCCGAGTCAGGTCAAGGCGCCTGCGGACAGCGCGCGTGGTGGTGAGTACTTGGTCGGCGGTGAGGCCAAGAGCCTCGTACGCCCGGCTGCTGTCATTCATTGGGTTGCTCCTCGTCGGAAATAGCGGTCAGTGGCGGCGCCCGCGGCGCGGAACCAGCAACCACCGAGCTGGCGGGGGGCAGGGTGGCCAGGATCCGAGCCTGCGACTTTCGGGTTACGAGGACTCGCCTGGTGCGTGTTACCGCGTCTCTCGTCGCTCTCGACCAGAGCCTTGCAGTTGCACGCGCCCCTGCCGCCAGGGTCCGTCCCGTACGCGACCCTTACAAGGGGGGTTCGAGTCGATCACGGCTCGCGGAACTTCGATGGGTTAAATTCGATGAGGCGGGCAGGGTATGAGCGCGATGCCGGAAGGCTGCGACCTTGGCTTGGTTGCCGCACTCGTTGTTGCTGCACCAGCGGCGGTTGCGGGCCCGCGAGGAGTCGACGTAGAGCCGGGTGCACGTGGGGCCGTCGCACTCACGGACGAGTCCGATTTGGTCGCTGCCGAGCAGGTCAAGCGCGTCACGCGCCACTGCCGAGAGAAGCTGAGACACAGTGCCGACACGCCCTACGGCGCCGTCGCCACCGAGCGATAGCTGCACCGGGGGGCGTCGCGCCGCGGCGTTAAGCGCAGTGACATCCGCCGCGGTCGGGCTAGCGCCGTTGACGCGCGCGAAGATCACGCGGTAGATGACGTCCCGAAGCTCTCGGGCTGCGGTGAGCTGGGCGGGCGTTACTCGCGGCGCCTCCGTGACCAAGCCAGATTGGATGCCCCAGTCGGCGAGGTCGAACGGTTGACACAGGTACTCGCGCGGCTCGGGGCCACGCCGCCAGCGCAGGCTGCCGAGGTAGTCGAGGCTTGGCCGGCCGCTCACCCATACGAAGCTCATGTAACTAGCTTGACAGGTTACGCCGTGTCTGTCAAGCTCGTAACTAGTTCAACTGGTTACAGGCGATCGGAGATCCCATGTCAGGCGTCCACCAGCAACAAGCCGTCAGCCGCGAGGCGGCTGTCCGTCCGGCGCTCACGTTGGTGGATCGAGACCGGCGTGGCGCGGCGAGGACGGCGCTGGACGATCGCGCGTCGCGATCGCAGCTCGCGTTCTGGGGCGTGGCGGCCATGTTCCTGGTCGTGATGAGCGGCACCGCGCTGCCCAGCCCCCTGTTCGGCCTCTACGAGCAGCGCCTGCACATCTCCTCGCTGTCGGTCACCGTGATCTACGGGATCTATTCCTTCGGCGTGGTCGTAGCGCTGGGCGTGCTTGCACGCTTCGGGTCCGGGATCGGGCTGCGGACGCGGCTGGCTGCCGGCCTCGCGCTCTCGGGCGTGTCAGCCGCCGTTTTCCTAGTGACGACCAGCCTTGGGCTGCTGATCGCCGCCCGCATGTTCTCGGGCGCCGCCGCCGGCCTGACCAGCGGCTCGGCCACCTCGGCGATGATCGCCCTCGGGGGCCGGGACCGTCGGGCGCGCTCCGCTGTGATCGCGGTAGGGGTCAGCTTCGGCGGGCTGGCCGTGGGAAGCGCGATGTCAGGCGCACTGTCTGACGTTGGCAGTGCGCTCACGCTCCCGTTCCTCATCGACCTGATCGCCAGCCTGGCGATCACCCCCGCGCTGCTCGCGGTCGCGAGCGGACCCAACGCCAACACGGCCACGAAGCCGGTCAGCCAGGACACACGCGCCTCGGGCGGCGTCGACAGCGGCTCCAGCGGCTCTCTGTTCGCGAGCCCACGGATCCGGCGGCTGTTCATCCATGCCATCGTTCCCGGTGGCGTCGGCTTCGCCGCCAACGGTCTGGTCGCCGCTGTTGCAGCGGTCTTCCTGTCCGATTATTTGCACCTGACCGATCGAGCGCTCGCTGGGATCGTCCTTGCGATCCTGTTCCTCGCTACCGCGGCCGGGCAGCTGATCGTGCGACGCACATCGCCACGACGCGCGCCGACCATCGGATCCCTCGGCCTGGTCGCTGGCCTCACCTTGCTCGCGATCACGCTTCTCGCCCCGAGTCTCCCGGGCCTGATCGCCGCCTCGATCGTAATCGGAGCATCTGCCGGGATCTGCACCGGCGCCGGACTCGTCTCACTCGCACTCGCCGTGCCCAAGTCACAGCTCACAAAGATGACCGCGTCGTACTACATCGCTTTGTACGGCAGTGTCACGGTGGCTGTCATCGGCGACGGCCTGATCGCGCAGAGCACCGGAATCGCGACGGCCGGCCTGATCGTGTGCATCGCACTCGCTGTCGCCGTCGTCGCTGTCCTGGTCAGCCTGGTCCACGACCGCACGAGCCAACCGGCATAAGGCTCTTAGCGCTCCTAGACGACAAGTATCTTCTCTTCGAGAAGATACTTGTGTTGCTACAACATAATGCTATGGTGGAGCGAGTGAGATGCGAATCATTTACTCAGGAGGAAGGGTCCATGCTCGAACTCGACCCACAGATCGCAACAGCAATCTCATCGGAACCTTCGGGACAGGTTGTGGCGGAAACCCTTGCTGCGATGAGAGTCGCAAGCGACAAACCATCGCCGGCGCCCTCACCGGGGATCGAACGCCGTGACTACACCATCGAAGGCGACCCCGGCGTGACCATCCGGGTCCACGGCCCGGCCGGCGCTGAAGGCCCTCTTCCGTGCGTCTACTCGATGCACGGCGGCGGGTATGTGCTCGGCAGCTACGCAACCGACGATGCACGACTCGACGGCTGGAGCAAAACGCACCACTGCGTCGGCGTGTCCGTCGACTATCGCCTGGCACCCGAGACGCCATACCCGGGGCCGCTCGATGACTGCTACCTGGGATTGAAGTGGGTCTACGACCATCACGACGAGCTCGGAATCGACCCGGAACGCATCGGTGTCAGCGGCACGAGCGCCGGTTCGGGCCTGGCAGCCGGTTTGGCACTGCTCGCCCGCGATCGAGGCGAGATCCCGCTGCGGTTCCAGCTGCTCGATGCCCCGATGATCGACGACCGCCAGCAGACCCCATCGAGCCAGCGCGACGACCTCGTGATCTTCGACCGCCACTCCAACGAGTTCGGCTGGCGCTCCTACCTCGGCGAGCTCTACGGCACGTCCGAGATCCCGGCGTACGCGGCGCCCGCGCGCGCCACCGACCTTGGCGGACTCCCGCCGACCTACATCTGCGTCGGGAACGTGGACGGATTCCGTGACGACGCCATCGAGTACGCCACCCGACTCAACCAGGCCGGCGTGCCCACCGAACTCCACGTCTACGCCGGGGCGCCACACGGGGTCAAGCGCTTCGTCGACGTCCCCGTCGCGCAGCGCTACATCGAAGGGATCAACGAGTGGATCGGCCTTCAGCTCCAAGCCCCATCGGAGCAGTTGGTCTGACCGAAATGGCGAACCAAAGCCTAACCGGAGGAACTCGATCCCAATGAATAAGGCATCGCCCACAACAACTGATGTCGCTGGCCGTGTCTGGTCCGCGATGCTCGCCTATGTCAAGGCGAACGACCGGAACCGAGAGCTTCAAGAGGCCCTCGGCCTCGGCCGTGGCACCGGCCGAGTGAAGGTTCTCCTGATGCTCCTCAACGGGCCCGCGACGCTTCGCGACATCGCCACCGCCAACGAAACCGACGCTCCCTACACCACCGTCATCGTCGACAAGCTCGAAAGCCTCGGACTGGCAGAGCGCACCGCCCACCCCGACGATAACCGGCGCAAGCTCGTCAAGATCACGGAAGCCGGCCAAGAAGCGGCAGAGCACGCCAGGCGCATCTTCTTCGAACCCCCCGCCGAGCTAGCCGGGCTCCCACCCGCCGACTTGAACCTCCTCGACGAGGTAATGACCCGGCTCACCGCGGGCGCGGCAATGCCCAAAGAAAAGAGCCTCAAATGAGCACATCAGAGAGCCAAACCAGGATGCAACGTCACTCCTACGGATCGGATCCGTCCCAGTTCGGTGATCTCCACCTCCCGGCCGCGCAACGCCGACCCGGCACCGTCATATTGATCCACGGGGGTTGGTGGGGGCCCAAGTACGGGGCCGACAACCTCGACGGGGCGGCAGGCGACCTCGCCGACCGAGGGTGGGTTGTCTGGAACATCGAGTACCGCCGGCTCGAACTCGGCGGCGGCTACCCGGCAACCCTGCAGGATGCCGCGGATGCGATCGACTACCTGGCCACGCTCGAAGAAGTCGATACCGAACGGGTGGTGGCTGTCGGTCACAGTGCCGGCGGGCATCTGGCTACGTGGGCCGCCGGTCGGAGCAAGCTGGCGGTCGGTGCGCCCGGCGCCGGGCCAGTGGTCGAGATCGCCGGCGTGATCACCCTCGCCGGAGTCCTCGACCTCAGAGCCGCCGCACGCGAGAAGATCGGCAACGGCGCAGCAATCGCCCTGATGGGTGGTGACGCCAACGAGCACCCAGAGCGCTACGCGGTAGCCGACCCGCTCTCACAAGTGCCGATCCCAGCGAGCGTGCGCTGCATGCACGCTCGCGCCGATGACCGGGTCCCGTTCGCCCAAAGCGTGACCTACGTGAAGGAGGCTCAAAGAGCCGGGCAGGACGCACAGCTGCTAGAGGTCAGTGGCAGCCACTTCTCGATCGCCGACGTCACTTCCCCAACATGGCCGACCCTCGTCAAGACACTTGAGGAACTCAAGAGAACATGACGGTTTGCGATTGCGACCGCTCGCGGTTCTCCACGGTCGCCGAGGCCTTGCTCCATGCGCCGTCTGGGGCGGCAAGATCATCCATCCTAAGCGCTTCCACGACCGGCTCGCGTCCGACCTCACCCAGGTCCTACAAAAGGTCGCCGACGTCACCACACACATCGCCGCCCGCCTCCCCCTCACCGATGCCTCACAAGCACTCCGCCTCGCCGAATCCGGAACCACCAGCGGAAAGATCGTGCGCACACTCTAAGCCCGCACAACAGGACCGTCGACCGGTCGCGCGCAGACGTTGACTGCTCGTGCGCGTCACCACGTGACCGCAGCTGGTCGGGACGACCGCAATGACAGGGAGGTCGCTGCCCGCAGCACCGCTGGCCCCGGTTCGTTCTCAGGAGCTCGGACATCGCTTCCGCGGAGATGCTCGTCCAACGGTCCCGCTTTCCGCGTCCCTCGGTGATTTGAACCCGTCCAGCGCCAGTCTCCCTTTGCGCGGAAAGTGAGCACGACGCGAATGGCGGCTAACTGCTCTTAGTCGCCACAGATCCGGCTGAGTGGCGACAAACCGGTCTTGCTGAGGGACGTGACCGGGCTTCCGCCGTGGCGACAAATAGGCTCGGGCCCCTGATGAGCGGTGCGGTCGAGCTCGTGGAGGTCCCTGACCGGTTCGAGCGGTGGCTCGCGGGACGACCACTCGCGGAGCGTTCACGACGCGAATACGCACGCAACGTCCGCGCGTATTGCACGTGCCTGGCGGAGACGCCGGACCGCGATGGCTGGCAGGGCGACCGTGGACCGATCCGCTCGCGCGGGATCGCGCCGCCCGGGACTTCCGGCACTGGCTGCAGGTGGAGCGCCGGACGGCGGCGTCGACGGTGAATCTGGCGCTCTCATCGCTGGATGCGTTGTATCGCTGCCTCGAGCTGGGGCGACCGAACATCCGTCGTGACAAGCCAGCGCAGGCCCGCGCCGACCCGAGCGGGCATTGGTAATGCTGATGCTGTTCACCGCGCTGCGGATCTCCGAGACCGTCGCGCTCGACGTCGACGACGTGAGGATCACGACCCGCAAGGGCGTCCTTGCCGTGATGGGGAAGGGGTGAGATGCAGCGCGAGGTGCCGCTCAACGCACTGGTGCGCCAAGTCCTCGACGAATGGCGGGAGCAGAGATCCGTACTCGCGCGCGAGGGCGAGCGGCGCTGTGGGTCAGCCGACCCGGCGGGCGGCTGTCGGCCCGGTCCGCCGATCGGGACGTGCGGATGGTCGCCGCTCGCGCGGGGCTTGAGCTGTCGCCGCACACGCTGCGCCATACCTCCCTGACGGGCTTGGTGCATCGCGGAAACGATCTGGTGATGGTCGCGAAGCTGGCTGGTCATCAGAAACTCGAGACGACGCGCCGCTACACACTGCCGTCCGCGGCTGATCGCCAGCGCGCGGTCGAGGACCTGCAGATCGACTACTGACCGAGGGAGGCTAAGGGTGGGATATCCGAACGACGCGGAGCGCAGGCGACTGGAGCGGTTCCCTGATCGGATCGCTGTCGAGGATCTTCGGGCGTGCTTCGCGCTGTGTGATCGTGGGCGGGTGCTGGTGTTCGATCAGCGCGGCCCGGAGAATCGTCTCGGCTGGCGGTCTCTTTGTGCGGGCTGCGGTTCTTGGGGTTCGTGCCGATGACATTGCGTCGATCCGTGATGAGGCGCTACCCCGCCTTGGGGCAGTGACCCGACTCAAGGACACTGAACGCTCGGGATCGTACGACGGATGCAGGCGATCCAGACCCTGACGACACGCGCAGGGCTCGTTTCCTCACCTGACCACCCGATTACGCCTCGGCTTATACGTATTTCTGTCAACGGATCGCCGAAAAACGCGTTCTCTTGACAGAAATGCGGCCTTCGCGAGTCGTGCCGGTCGTGCCGAAAGTCTTGGATTACCAGGGATTCCTCGGAGGGTGAGCGATGGGACTCGAACCCACGACCGCCTGGACCACAAATAGGCGCCTAGAGTTCTCGGGAAGATCGCGTTGTGCCAGGAATTGCGCTGCAAGACCGCCACTTCTGAGTTGTCGGGAGTTGCTCGGAGTTGACGCGACTTCCGGCCGAAGTGGTACAACGGGTGGTACAACGAGATGGCGGCTTCAGGAGTAAAGCGAACGGCGGTGGCGCGCACCCAGCGCGGCGCACGCTATGGCGCCGGAACGCTGGTGAGCCGCGCCGGACCAAATGGCGACACCTGGATCGCGAAGTGGCGCGACGGCGGCCGTCAGGTGCAGCGCGGACTCGGGTTCGTGCATTGCAAGAAGCACCCTGAGGGTCTGACTCGCGCCGAAGCCGAGGTGGCACTCGGCAAGCTCCGGGAGCAGGTGGCGGTTGCTCGCGCCGACGAGCGTGCGGCGGAAGCGAAGCGGGCGGTAGAGGAGCAACGCCGCCCGCTGGCGGTTGTCGGCGACGCGCTGATCGCGGCCAAGCGCGCGGCGGGGCGCAAGCCCTCGACCATCGAGGCGTACTCCTACTGGCTGCGGATCCACATCATCGACTTCTTCGGGCCGACGCCGGTCGGGGAGATCACGCGCGAGGACGTCCGCGGCTTCGCCACGGCGCTCGAGCGCAAGGGGCTCGCGCCGAAGTCGCGGGCGAACGCGCTCGGGACGCTCCACTCGCTGATCGAGTTCGCCATCGATGAGGGCTGGATGGTCGGCGAGAACCCGGTGAAACGCGTCGAGAAACCGACGGTCGCCGAGGCCGACCCGGACGTTCACTTTCTGGAGACCGAGGAGATCGAGGCGTTGCTGCGCGCCGTGCCTGACGACCCGCTCGGCCGGGTCGAGCGCGTGATGTACCTGACCGCCGCGATGACCGGCATGCGGCAGGGCGAGCTGTTCGCGCTGCGGTGGCGTGACGTCGACTGGACCGCGCGACGGATCCGCGTGCGGCGCAACTTCGTCCGCGGCGAGTTCGGGACTCCGAAGTCCAAGCGCTCCTCCCGCAGCGTCCCGCTCGCCAGCCGCGTGGCCACCGAGCTGGAGCTCCTCTCCCAGGATTCGCGGTGGAAGGGTCACGACGACCTGGTGTTCGCGCACCCGGAGACCGGCAAGCCGATCGACCGCTCGAAGCTGCTCAAGCGATTCAAGGCCGCGCTCGGCCGTGCAGATGTTCGCGCCGTTCGCTTTCACGACCTGAGGCACACCTTCGGAACGCGGATGGCCGCCCAGGGGATGCCGATGCGCGTCCTCCAGGAGCTGATGGGCCACCGCGATTTCAAGACGACGCTGATCTACGCCGACTACGCGCCAAGCGAGCGCGAAGCCGAGTGGGTCGAGCAGGCCTTCCGCGCAGATGCCCCGGCCACGATCGACCATGCGCGCGCATGAGTACTGCTGACCTCGATCTCCTCGCTCGCCACGTCGCCCAACCAGTCGACCTGTTCCGGATCGTGAAGGGATCGACCCGCGGCGCGGCCGGCGTGCTCGACTCATTGCGTTCGAACTACGAGCGCGACGCCCCGCCGCGCGGGGTGGAACGGGAGTCGGCGCTGATCCACCTCGGCCTCTCGATGTTCATCACGTTCGACGCGGCGGCAGATCGGGCGACCCGGTGGCCGGCGCTCGGAGCACACATCGCGCGGGTGCGCCTGGAACCGGGTCATGGTTTCCACGTTGCCGAGACCGGCGCGCGGGTTCATCGAACCGTCTGGGGCCGGCCGCTGCAGTTGCTGGCTTGCGTCGCCGATATCCTGCCGATAGGAGCACTGTGATGAATTACTCCCTGTTCGCGAGCACTGGCAACATGATCGATTCGTTCGATGACGAGGCGGAGGCTCGCGCCGCGCTTCAGCGCATCGTCGAGCTTGAGCCGGAATACGCCGAGGACGTCGCACTGTTCATCTCCGACGCCGACGGCAACGTGGTCGAGGGGCCGATTCACGCTGTGCCGGCCTCCGTTCGCTGAGTCGGACCCTCCTCCCCGCCGCCCGATCCCGGATTGGCCCGTTCTCAGGACCGCGTGCCCCGTGGCCGCGAGGTCGTCCGACGGGCGATCCAGGCGTCGATGTCCTCGGGCCGGTATCGGACCTCCCGGGGCCCGAGCCGCACAGTGGGGATCTCGCCGCGGCGGCTCATCGACCAGACTCGCGTCTTGGGCACCGACAGAAGCTGCGCCACCTGGACGGCCGTCAACAGTGGTTCCGGCATGGAAGAGGATCCGGTGAGTCGACGACGTCCGGCTCATGCACGATCGTGATGACGCTTGCCGCTGGCATAGATACGAGGCCCTGATATACGATAACGCAATTGTGCTAATTGCGATGCGAAAATTCAAGGACGTTCTGCGTCGTGGCCGATCGAGACCCTGACGACGTCGAGCCGCGCGGCGTCGACGATGACCCGTGGCTGACCGTCGCAGAGATCGCCGACGAGCTGCGCGTCAACCCCGCGACCGTCCGGCTGTGGATTTCGAAGGGCCAGCTGCCGGCGACGCGCGCGGGCATGCGCAAGTTGCTGGTCCGTCGATCTGACCTTGACTACATGCTCGGTGGTCGCCGCGGACGGCCTCCCTCAGACGGCTATCGCCCGCGGCTGCGAGTCGACGGTCGGATGGGTCCGCCCCAGATCCTGCAGCAGCTCTCGTCGGCCGACATTCACGGCCGGGAAGCGTCGCCTGAGACGATGCAGGCCATCGCCGAGCGCCTCCGGCGCGCCGACGAGGCCTGGCAGCAGGCGCAGGCCGCCAGTGAATACGTCCCGCCGGCGCCCGGCTTCGCGGACCGCATTTGTGCGCTGGCGACCGCTTGTGAGCAGCAGTGGCGATCACTGGCCGAGGCGGGCCGGATCAAGGGATTCGGCTGGACACCGATTGCGGGAGCGCGCGACATGACCATTTCCGCAGAGCTGCGCCCAGG
>Ga0302184_10001220_pt1 | contig 16633 bp, 19 predicted proteins | sample I_Palsa_N3_3_FD_200233 | JGI IMG/M metagenome (GOLD analysis project Ga0302184, IMG submission 200233) | Peat permafrost microbial communities from Stordalen Mire near Abisko, Sweden - I_Palsa_N3_3 | ecosystem: Environmental > Terrestrial > Soil > Palsa > Peat permafrost | place: Sweden...
CACGGATGGCCCACACGACCGGCATGGTTAGGCGATGATCGGCGAGCCTCGGCACCAACGGTATGTTAGGCCGTGAAACGCTTTACGACACTCGGCGATGATGGGCGAGGATGGGGGCAGCAGATTCGAATCCCGTTGGGGCTACGTATGAAAACCCGCGTCTTGACGCGGGTTTTTTGCATTCACCGGCGTTTTGGCCCACCGATTGGCCCACCAATGCCGGAGTGGAGGGCGGCATGCGAGGTTCGCTGCGCCGACGCGACCGTCGGCATCACAACGCTGGCCCGGAGCGCTGGGAGCTCCGCGTCTTCGTGGGAAGGGATCAAGTCGGGCGGCAACGCCACGTCCATCGCTCTTTCTCCGGAACGAGGCGCGAGGCGGAGAGCGCCCTTGCGGCGCTTGTGTCGGAGACGGAGCGTGGACGACGGGCCGTGTCATCGCGAATGCTATTTGGTGAGTATGCGACGCAGTGGCTGGCATCACGCGACACCGCAGGCGAACTCGCTGCGAAAACGATGGAGCGTTATCGCGGCATTGTGCGGGATCATCTCATCCCAGAGCTGGGTGGGATCCCCCTCGCGCGCATTTCCGGGGCAACTGTCCGTAAGGCGCTCGGCGCCTGGCGCAATGCCCCGCGGTAGGCGGAAGTCCTCTCGACCGGGTTCGGTAGCCCGGCATCGGCTGCGCTCACACACGGTACCGCTGCACGGCGTCCTCGTTCCAGACGATGCCTGTACCGGGCCGGTCGGGGGCGATAGCGCTTCCGCCTCGGATCGTAAGCGGCTCGAGCAAGACCGGCGCCGCCCAGTCCACCACTTCGAGTAGGTCACGATGCGGCGAGAGCGCCAGCAGATGCACGCTAACCTCGGGAAACAGGTGCGACGAAAGAGGGAGAGCCTGAACCACCGCCGCCGCCTCGAGCCAGCCGCTGACTCCGCCGATTCGTTGAAGGTCGAACATCAGCAAGTCTGACGCTCCGGCGGACAGCGCCGCAGCCACCGCGTGCGCGCCGGAAAAGTTCTCGCCGATTTGAATCGCAGTCGTCACGCGAGCCGCAATCGCCGAGAGGCCGGCATAGTCGTCGTGAGCGATGGGTTCTTCGATCCACCGAGTGCCTTCGGCGTCCAAAGCCGCGCAGCGACGTAGTCCTTCATCGCGACCGAGCAACTGGTTATAATCGACAAGCACGGCGACGTCACTCCCGACGGCGTCACGGACGGCGCGCACAACGGCTACATCCTCGGCGAGCATGGGATATCCCAGGCGGAGCTTTATGGCCGAATATCCTTCTTCAACCAGTTCGAGAGCTTCCTCGGCGGCCTTCGCCGGCCCAATCATCCCCAGGCCGTTGCTGTTGTAGCAGACGACCGGTGTCAGATCACCGCCCAGATAGCGCACCAACGGCTGTCCTGCGCTTTGCGCGAGAGCGTCGTACATCGCAACGTCGATTCCGGACAGTGCCATGGCGACAGGCCCTGCGTTCCCGAACAGCCGCCAACGGCGAGCCAGGAGTGCCCCGATACCTTGCGGGCCTAGACGCATTCCGGCGATCAGCTCCGCCGCATCACGTAGGACCTGCGCCATCAGCTGCTGCCCCACGACGTCGTAACAGAACAAGTAACTACGACCGGTCACTCCGGCGTCCGTCGCGAGGTCGATGAGGAGAAGCGGCGCTTGGCGAATGACCGACGCGCTCGTCGAAAGGGCACGTCGCATCGGGACGCTGACGGCGCGGACGGAGAGCCGGGCAGCCCTCACGCAGGTATCACCGGTGGGCCATCGACGTAGAGGGAGAGGACGTCGCGGACGAAGTCGTTTGCAGGCGTGCGTATCCCGACACGTGAGCCCAGATCGGAGACGACACCATGGAGCCACGGAATTTCGAGACGCCCACCGCGCTCAAGGTCGCCGTGCATCGAGGAGGTGAACGCGGGATGCAAGGTGTCGCAGAACGCCAGCCGATTCTCCGCGAAGTCGCCCGGTATCTGGACGCCGCTCGCCCTTCCCACGTCGGCCGCTTCGGCGAAGAGCGCAGCGAGAAGAGCGCGCGCGGCCGGGTTGCTGCGTATCGGTCCGATCGGCTGCCGGATGACTGAAGTCGCTCCGCTGAATCCGACGAGAAACACGAACTTCTCCCAGACGGCGCGTTCGATGTCCGCGCTCACTTCGACGTCGATGCCAGCTCGTCGACACAGTTCGGCGAAGGCGATCACGCGTTCGGACGACCGGCCTCCGTACTCGCCCACGACGATCCTCTGCAGCTTGCCCGTGTGCCTTATCACGCCCGGCTCCGCGATTGCGGCGCCGATGTAACACAGTGCACCCACGACCCGTTCAATACCGAACGCTTCTCGGAGGCCATCGTCCTTCGTGACGCCGTTCTGAAACGACAAAACGGCGGTTTGTCCGGTCATGAGCGGAGCAATTGCCTTGATGGCTCCTTCCGTGTCCCAGAGCTTCACGCTGAGAATCACGAGATCGACTGGACCGGCATCGCGAGGCTCCTCACAGACGGGGACGACGATGGCAAGATCCCCGAGTTCGCTTTGAATGCGCAGTCCTTGCTTTAGGATCGCATCGAACTGCGCGCCCCGCGCGATGAACGTCACGTCGGCGCCGGCAGCCGCCAGGCGGCCTCCGAAGTATCCGCCCACTCCTCCTGAGCCCATGACAGCAATGCGCATTTTGACCCCACCTCGATCGATGTGTTTGAGCACTAGAGTGAGGCACTGGGCGGCGTCGCGCCGTAAGGACGCTTACCGCCTCACGTCCTCATCGGCGGCCGCGCGTTGTGCGTCCACGATGCGCGGCCTGCTTTGCACGGTTTCCGCAAACGGCCATGCTGCACCAACGACGCGCGCGTCCATGCGTGTGATCCGCGAAGAGCAGCGTGCACGAGGATCGTTCGCAGGCTTTGATGTGCGCGAAATCCTCTTTACAGATCACGTCGGCCATGGCGCCGGCGATCGGAGCCAAGAGCGCGTCCGGTGAGCGCCAGCGGCGCTGCATGGCGAGTCGAAGGCCCGCCTCGGCCCTCTGCCGCGTCGCGGAAAGGCTTCGCCGCTGCGAAGGTCTGTAGCCATGGTTCCGTCCTCCTTGGTGAGTTGCCGTAAATGAACCGGCAATAACGTAGCCGTTCACTGCGCGGTATAGCCGCCGTCGATCACGATGCTCTGCCCCGTGATGAACGCCGCACGCGGCGAGCACAAAAACGCGATCGGCTCAGCGATCTCTTCCGGTTGCGCGACGCGGCCCAGCGGATGGCGATCTCCAACGGCGGCGATCGCTTCGGGGCTTCCAAGCGCTCGTAGCGCCATCGCGGTCTCCGTAAATGCCGGCTCGACGACGTTCACCCGGACCCCGCGCCGCGCATACTCAACGGCAGCCGTGCGGGCAAGCGCCACCAGTCCGGCTTTGGCGGCGCCGTATATCGCTGTCCCTGGGACCGCGACGCGGCCTGCCATTGACCCCACGAACACGACGGCACTGTTCCCCACACGCTCCAAGAGCGGCAACCCATATTTCAGGCAAAGCCACGGACCGCGCAGATTCACCGCAACCAGTTCGTCAAAATCTTTCAGCGATGCCGTTTCAACGGGAGACCGGCGCGACTCGCCGGCGCTAGTCACGATCGCTCGCAGAACGGCGTCGCTCCGGTCGATTGTCGAAAACGCGTCGGCCATGGCATCGGCGGAGCAGACGTCGGCGACAAGCATCATCGTCCGCCTCCCGAACGACTCGATCTCGCGCGATACGCTTTCCAGCGGCTCAGACCGGCGGCCCAACAGGACGAGGTCGTAACCGTCGCGAGCGAGCGCGTGCGCGGCCGCACGTCCGATGCCACTCCCCCCTCCGGTTACGAGAGCCCAGCCCCGCTCGGCTTCTTGCGAGTTACCCTTGCGCGCCAAAGGAGGCCTCACTCCATGTGCACGGAAGGCGACGAATGCCGCCGGTGGCGCCTTCAGAAACGAACGTCAAAGCTGCGCGTACGACGTCGCGCCGCAAGCTGGCAGCGTTGTAAACGCCGAACGGCTGGTCCGACAGGGACCATAGCCCCGGGCGCAATTGGTCTGCAACGTTAGTAATCGCCATCTTTTGAGCCCCGCAGGCGCGCTGCACGAGCTTGGGCTTCGCTCTCGAAAATATGTCAAGACTGTCCCTCGCTCTTCACGTTACCGCGCCAAGGGAGGTCGAGATGTAAGCGACACTACTGCGTTGGGCGACTTCAGCCGTCCGCTCGGCGGAGCGAGCTTCGGTGTAAGGCCGCTTACGACACACCCGAATGCGGACTGCTAATCTGGGTGCCTGCGCATTACCGAAGGAATAACTCTCATGCCGACTCTCACGCAACGTCTTTCCACGCTTCGCGAACTATACGCCGGCAAGATCAAGCCGGAAATCGCCGAGAAGCTGGAGCGCCACCTCGCGGAACTCCGCTCGCGCAACTACACCGAGTGCATCCCGAAGGTGGGCACGCCGGCCCCGTCGTTTTCGCTCAAGAACCAGCAGGGCGTCGAGGTGTCGTCCGCGCGCCTGCTTCAGGACGGGCCGCTCGTCGTCTCGTTCTTCCGTGGCACGTGGTGCCCGTATTGCAACCTGGAACTCGCCGCCCTGGCCAGTGCGTACGACGCCTTCCGCGCAGCCGGCGCGAAGGTTGTGCTGATAACGCCGCAGTCGGCCGAGAGCGCGAGGGGCTACCTCGCCCAGCACGACGTGCCCTTTCCGGTGCTTGTCGATCCCGACGCGCAAGTCGCCGAGGCGTTTGGTCTGGCGTACACGTTTCCAGAGTACCTCAAGGAGCTGTATGTGAACGTCTTCTCAAACGACCTGGAATCATTGAACGCCGGCGGCACGTGGCGCCTCCCGATTCCGGGACGCTTCGTGATAGGAGCAGACGGGCTCATTGCAGACGCCCAGGCGGACCCCGACTACCGGTTCAGGCCGGACCCGGAGGACACGCTCGCCGTGCTGGATCGCCTGCGCGTCACTTCGACCACCGTCTAGCCATGGCGTCTCAAAGGTGCGCCGCGGGGCCGAATCCTCTCGAACGACAATTGCTCGGCGTTGAGCAATTGGCGCTTAGCCTGGGCGCAGTCGTCACCCGCTACGCGATCGTCGCACTGTTGCTCTTGTTCGGGGCAATGAAGTGGACGCCGGAGGAGGCACGAGGCATCCAGCCTCTCATCGCGCACAGCCCGCTTTGGGCGTGGCTGTATGGGATCCTTGGCGTTCAGGGCACGTCGATCTTCTTCGGCACCTTCGAGGTCGCGGCAGGCGTGTTGATGGCGCTGCGTCCGTGGCTCCCTGCTGTCTCGGCCGCGGCGAGCGCGTTCTGCATCGTCATGTTCCTGACGACGCTGTCCTTCCTGATCACGACACCCGGTCTCCTTGCGAGCCCAAGCGCGGGTTTCGTCATGAAGGACGCGGTTCTGTTGGGAGGAGCGATCTGGACGCTCGGCGAGGCTCTGCGCGCTCGGCGCGTCAAGAAGATGGTGGACGACTTTGCTCCCAGCCCGGCCAATGCGCCTCGAGCCGCCGCCGCAACTCGGGGTCTCGTACCGTAACCTGCCGCGCTCGCACCCTGAATGGCTTCCGCGTCGGGGCCGTTATCTACATGCGCTTTGGCCGTGAAACGAGTGAATGGCGTAAGGCAGCTTACAGCCCACTCGTGCAGGAAGCGATATTGTAAGAGCCATGATCCGAACTCATTTCACGGTAGCCAAATTGGCGCTGTCCGCAATCCTAGTCGCAGGCCTCATCTCGCCGAGCTCGGCGGCGCCGCTCGATCGGTCCAAGGTCGTTTTGCCGTCGGCTGTGGCCGTGGACCTCGCGGCCAATACCGTGACGCTCAAACTTCACCGTGGGAGCGCAAAAGGCGCCACCGTGTGGTACATCATCACCGATGCGTCGGACCTCGCCGCGGCCGAAAAGACGGGCGCGATCTACTCCAGCGCGCTGGCCGATGTCGGTGACGCCGAAGAGGTCGAGGGTGATCCATCGTCGTTCCACTTCGCGGCGACGGTCGACTTCACGCCGCGACGCGTGCTCTCGACGTCGCCCGAAGGCGACGTCACTGAAGCGCATGCGGGGAGCGTCGGGGAAGCGGGCTATACGCCCTTTGTCCGGACACTCGGCTCGAACGTCGTTTACAACGCGCCGATCGTCGCAAGTGGCGAACACCCGCGGGACGTGACTGAGCACACCGACACGCTTGACCGGATCGTCGCAATCGACACCCGCGATGCATCGAACGCGACAGCAACATTCGTCCTCGCGCGCGGGTTCACTGCCGGCAAGCCCGTCGCTTACATTTCCACCGACGCGTCCGATCAGGGCGCCGCCGCGATAGAGCGGTGCACGTACGCGCCGCGGTTGGCCAAGACGGCGCGCGCTTCGCGAGTGCCGATCTTCGTCTTCTTTGCCGGGCGGACCGACGCTGAGGGGCAGGGGATTCCATACGCCGCGCTTCGGGGCCATCTCGGCAGCGACGCCACACCTGCTAACGCTGCCAGCCTGGGGTCTCCGCTGAACATCCAGTCCACGTTCCCGGGCGTGGGAAGTGACGACGCCGGCTATACTCCGCTCTGGGAAGTCCAAGCGGGTGTCTGGACGAGCGCGGCACGTTCAAGCGGCAAGGCCCGGCAGCTGCGGACACCCGAAGCCGTTACGGCGGAAGTCCACGCGGGCTCGGTCACCGGGCCCGGCGGCAAGCCGTTCGGGAACACCGGAATCCTCGTGAACTGTCCCGTTGTCGCATACGTTGACGAACGGCCGCACTAAAGTACGCCTTGGCACGCGGATCTCGCTTGCCTTCGGCCTGACGCTGGCTCTGGCAGGCGCCGCTCTCGTGGTCGCGTTCATCGCGCTGGGCTCGGTCGAACGGGGCGCCAACGCGTTGGGCGAGCTCGTCGCCGCCACGCAGAGCATCGACGACGCCCACCTGCGCTTGGTGGAGGCGAACGGCGCAAGCCGCTCTTACGTCGATACTGGCGATCCGCGCGAGCGGGCCGCGGTCCGCTCGGCGGTTGCGCGCGTCGCGGACGATTTCGACGGTGTCCTGGCGCGGCGCGCACTGCCTCGAGAGGTGCTGGACGCCGTACGGGCCGCTCGTCCGCGCTCCGTGGCCGCTATGCAGTTCTACGGGCAGCAGATTGCGCTGGTCGACAACGGCAAGAAGACGGCAGCCATCGACCGGCTCGGCGACGGTAAAGCGTTTTCCGATGAGTCGCGCGTCACATTCGACGACATTGCGACGACTACGGCCCGCGTCATCGAAGCGCAGCGTCTCACGGCGCGCCGCAACCGCGATGCCTCGATTGCCATTCTCATCGTCGCCGGCGTGCTGGCGATCAGTGTGGGTGCCGGGGTTGCACGGCTTCTCAGTGCGAATATCGCGCGCCGACTCCAACGCGTCGACGTCGCAATACGCGATGTCGTCTCCGGTGACGTTGCTCGTTTCGCTGCCGCCTTCGGGCGACTAGCCGAGGGCGATTTGACCACGCGGGTCGCGTCCTCTGCGACGCGCATCGGCCCTCTCGGCAGCGACGAGATCGGCTCGCTCGCGGCTAGCTACGATGCGCTAAGCAGCGGCCTCGACGGGATGGCGGAGCGCTACGCGGAGACGACCGCACGGCTCGAACGAACCGTAGGTGAAGTCGCGTCAACAGGACACGAGATCACAGGCGCGTCGGCGGCGCTCGCGCTGGCCGCGACCGCGACCCGACTCGCAGCAGACGAAATCGCGGATGCAATGGGCTTTCTTGCGGACGGCGCACGCCAGCAAAAGGACGTGGCCGGACGGGTGGAGGCCGCGACCGAATCGTTAAAGACCACCGCATCCACCATCGCGGCAGGCGGGCGCAGGCAGGGCGACGAGGTCGCCGACGCGCTTCTGGCGATGGAGACCACCAAGCGGGAGATCGTTACGGTGACCGCCGTCAGCACGGAGCTCGCGAACGCTGCGAAGACGGCGAATGGCGCCGCGCTCGACGGTCGTGCTCAAGTCGCGCGTTCTAGCGAGGCGCTCGGACGGTTGTCGTCATCGACCTCGTCCCTGCAAATGACCGTGAGCGAACTGGCGCAAGGTTCTGCGGTCATCGAGTCCATCGTCAAGGCGATCGACGAGATCGGCGACCAGACGAACCTACTTGCCCTCAATGCCGCTATCGAGGCGGCGCGCGCAGGTGAACACGGTCGCGGCTTCGCGGTCGTCGCGTCAGAAATACGCAAGCTTGCCGAAACGTCTCAATCGTCGGCCCGGGAGATCGGTGGCATTCTTACGGGAATCCGCAAGGGAACGCTGCACGCCGAGGAAACGATGCGAATCTCGGCTGCCGAAATCGCGCACGGCGTTGAACTTGCCAACGCAAGCGCCAAGGCGTTCGACACCTTTGAGCGCACCGCCGGCGTCGCGCACCGTTCGGCGTCCGCGCTCGATCAACGCACTGCGTCGATGAGCGACGCGATAACTACCCTTGGCGTTCACGTCGAAGCAGTCTCGCATGTCGCCGAACGAAACCGCGAAGCCGCGGCGGCTCTGGAGCAGTCGCTGGTCGACCTGACCGAAGTGGTTACGGCGATCACGCGTGGAACTGCGAACCAACAAGTCATATCGGAGGAAGTCTCCGCCTCGGGTGTCGGCCTGCGGGAGCAGACCGCAACGGTGCAACATGCGGTCGACGATCTCCACCGAAATGCCGCGAGGTTGGCATCGCTGGTCGGGCAGTTTCGCTTTACCGGCGACATGGTCTCCGTTCCGTCAACCGGGACACAGACGGCGCTGGCCTCTGCCCTATGGGGATTGGAAGCGACAGGCTAGTCGGGCCACGGTGGTAATGCGTCTTACGGCAAAGCTGGGCACAGATGAGCGACAATGGCGGCATGAAAGCCCCGAACGTCGCATCTCAAATGTCGAGCACGGTGACCGTTGGGCGCAGGCTTGCCGCGGCCGGGATTGCTGCAGCCGCACTTCTCCTGTCGTTCCCTTCCCGCGGCACCGCGGACGAATCCTCGACGGTACCCCCTAACGCTTCACTGAAGCGCCTCTTGCAAGCCGGCGACTGGATCAACGGGAGGCCGACGACCGCGAATCTCGCCGGCAAAGTAGTCGTCGTGGACGTCTTCACGTTCGATTGCTACAACTGCAAGAACATCACGCCGAACTTGCGGGCGCTCGTGAGATCCGGACGGCCCGATCTGGTCGTGATCGGGATACACACCCCTGAGACGAGCTATGAACGCGACCGAGCGCAAGTCGTCAGCCATCTGGCCTCGCTCGGCGTCACGTGGCCCGTCGCCGTGGACGCGGATTATGCCTTGTGGAAGGCCTACGGCGTGCAGTACTGGCCGACGCAGATGATCTTCGACCGCGGCGGGCACCTGAGAAAGGTGGTCATTGGCGACTCGCAGGACGCCGACGTGAACGCCGAGGTCACGTCGTTGCTGCGCGAACACGGGTAGCGCGCTGCGATGCGACGGCCCCCTCGCCCTTCTCGTCGCATTGTTCGCGACCCTCACCGTGCCGGCGCTCGCGCAACTGGGCGCTTCCCCAGGGGTGCCGACGCATTTCCGGGGCGACGACGTGGTGCAGGCGCGCCTGATTCTCCAGCACTCGTCGCTCGCGGCCGGAGAATCTGAGCAGGCGACGGTCGAGCTCACGCCTGACCGAGGCTGGCATTTGTACGGGCCGGAACACGGCGATGCGGGAGCGCCGCCGGCCGTTGCTTGGACGCTCCCCCATTCCGTGCACGCCGGCGAGATCGCGTATCCGCCGTCGACACGCGTCACCTCGCGCGGGCTCACTACCTATGAATACCACGATCGAGTGCCGCTCCGCGTGACGCTTTCGGCTGCGCCGGGCGCGGGCCGGGCGATGAGTCCCGTACGTGCCGACGTGACTTGGCTCGTGTGTTCGAACGTCTGCGTGCCCGGCCGCGCAGCACTTATGGGGTCGCTTGAAGTGACCCCTAGCATGGGCAACGCGACTGTGGCCGCGCTCGTGGCGCTCGGCTTTGCCTTTCTCGGAGGCGTCATTCTCAACTTGATGCCGTGCGTCTTCCCGGTGTTGTCGTTCAAAGCGCTGCGCGCGATTGGCGAAGCGCCGTCGGCGCGCATGCGAAGCGCGATCGCGTATGCGGCCGGCGTTACGGGCAGCTGCGCTGCGCTGGGCGGTATCCTTCTCGCCGTCCGCTCGGGGGGCGCCGCGATTGGTTGGGGCTTCCAGCTTCAATCGCCACCATTTGTCGCATTTCTCGCGGTGCTGCTGCTCGTTCTCGCCCTTGTGATGTCGGGCACGATTGAGATCGCGATACCGGTACCGCAGCGTTTCGCTCGCCGCATAGCGACTGCGGGGGCCTTTGGAGACGGCGTGCTCGTCACGCTCATCGCGTCGGCTTGTATCGCTCCGTACTTGGGTGCGGCACTCGCCTACGCTCTCCAGACGGCGGCGCCCGTCGCAATCGGCGTCTTCATCGCGCTCGGCCTCGGACTTTCGCTGCCCCACGTCGTCCTCATGACCGTGCCGGCGCTGCTCCGCCACCTGCCCAAGCCGGGAGCCTGGATGGTGACGGCACGCCGCGTCCTCTCGGTTCCGCTCTATCTTACCGTCGTTTGGCTGGTGTGGGTGTTCCTTCAACAGGTCGCACCTGTCGGATCCACCGGCGCCGCGCAGCAAGCAGCAAATGTCGGCACCTTCACGGCCACACGTCTCGCAACGTTGCGCCGAGAGCATCGCGCGGTATTTGTGAGTATCGGCGCCGCGTGGTGCATCACATGCAAAGTCAACGAGCGCCTCGCCCTCGATCGCGTGGAGGTCACGACGCAGTTCCGCGACCGGCGCATCACGGTACTGCGCGGCGACTGGACCTCGCAGGATCCGAAGATCACGGCGTACTTGCACTCCCTCGGCGCGGCCGGTGTCCCCCTTTACGTCTACTATGCGCCAGGACGGGCTGCTGCCGTCCTACCGCAGCTACTCACCCCCGCCATCATCATCGACCACCTCGACCAAGCTCGCGCCTTCGCCTTCAGGCCAGTACCGCCGGATTCAATAACGTCCATATGAATCGCCACACGCCTGAATCCGGCCGATTCGCGACGCCCGTTGCGCCATGCTTGCGCCCGTGTAAGGTTGCCTACCGCCCGGGTGACCGGTGCGCCGTAGCATTGCGGCACAATGAGCAATTTCGAACAGACGCGCGGCCACTTTTGCTATCCGGTCGTTTCGAGCAAAGGGACGCATGAATCGGCAACGGGATGAGGGAGGCGTTGAGCGAAGGCTTCGGTCCCCTGCGACTCTACCGTGTCGCGTCGTCCGGCAGGGGCGTGAATATGGAGGTCGGTCCCGTGGTCCTCGCGCTTGCCTTTGCCGCTGAAGCGCTAGCCCCAACCCTCGGCGGGCATCACTGCGAGACGATCGGAGATGTTGCCGAGATCGTGCGACCGACTCCGGCCGTCATGAGGACGATCGAGGAATTGCAAGCGCTCGGCCTCTCGCTCTCGTTGGTTGGCGACTTTCCTGGCCCGGTGCTGACGCGCATCGCGCAAGTGCTCTGGTTTCCAGGGCATACGGTGCCCTGCTCGGACCCGGTGCGCGGTCTGACGGAGACGCTTGAGGTTCCCTCAGCGTGTATTTGGTTCGTCACGGCGAAGGAGGGGGAGGCGCAAAGAGCGGTCCTCGCAGGAATGAACGCCATCGCGCTCAGCCCTGATGCGCCTGCGACGACTATCGCCCCCAGCGCTCGCGGCTATTACGTCGCGGCGGGCATCGAGGACGTCCTGGAGATCATCCGCGTGCCCTACACACGAACCGCGCTGGCCATGCGCGTCATCGCACACACGCTTGTTCGGCGTGAAGTCGCGACGGAGGTGACGCCGTGAAGACGGGAGCTGAGAACGCCGTCTGGTACTTGCGCCACCACCGTCTCTTCGACGGTGCCACGGACGACGTTGTTCGCGGCAGTCACCATTTATTCGTGCAGCGAACCTATGCCGCAAAGGCTGTGCTCTTCGAGCAAGGCGACATTGGCCGCGTGGTGTATCTCGTGAAACGAGGCAAGGTACGCCTGTCGCGTATCCTTTCCGAAGGTAAGGAGCACATGCTCGCCATTCTCGGCCCGGGTGACATCTTCGGAGAGGAAGTGATGTTCACCAAGAACGTCGTTCGCACGACGCAAGCGACGGTGATCGAAGACGCGTACTTGTGCCTGGCCAGGATGCAGGATCTGTTCTCGATCCTGTCGCGGCACCCCGTCGTGGCGATGAACATCGCCAAGTACCTCCAGGAACAGCGTGACGAGGCGATCGCCACCGCAGAGGAGATGATCTCGCTGAAGGTTCCCGAGCGGATTGTGCGCCTTTTCGAGCGCCTCGCCGCCGAGCACGGCGTTCGCGAAGCGTCCGGTATACGCATACCGGTGCGGCTGAAGCACGCCGAGATCGCGTCCCTGGTCGGAAGCACGCGTGAGACGGTCTCCGTCGAACTGGGTCGCTTGCTCCGCACCGAGCGAATCATCCTCGCAGACGGGTACTACGTTCTCCCGGAACTCGCGCAGGAAGCCCTCGCAGTGCACTGACTTCCGCCGCTATTCCCGCCTGACGGTGGCACGCATCACGTGACGGTCGGCGATCGAATAGTAAAGACGGATGTGGTCGCCGTCCACGACCGCGGACGCCGCGAAAGCAATGTCGGTGTCCTCGGCGAATCGGCGTTCGCCCGGAAGCACCAGCGGCTGTTCGCAACGTGCGACCACTTCGGTGAACGTAGCGTCAAAGACAACCCACCCGATACGCCATTCCGCGGCGCGCGTCGCGCCGTTATAAAACATGACCGGCAGCACGTCGCCTCCGCCTATCACAGGTCCGGTACTGAGGTGCCATTCGTCCCACCCAGGACGTGCCTCGAAGAGAGGCCGGCCGACCGTCCAAGGGCCCGACACGGCCGGTGCTGACGCGATGCCGATCTTTGAGCGACCCTCGTGGGCGTATTCGAAGAACAAGCGCCACGTACCGTCGTCGACGGCTACGATCTCGGCCTCTTTCGGATTCATCGCCTGCGGCGCTGATGGGAGCGCGATGCCGCGCTTCTCCAGGCGTTCGAGCGAATCGCCGGAGGCGAGCAGCAGCTCACCCCTCTTGATGCGCTCGTTCCATCCCGTGTAGTACACGTAGTATCTGCCGTCGACGGCCGCGACCGTCGGGTCTTCGCAGCCGCCGCTGTCATAGGCGTTTTCGACGTCCTCGCCCGGCACGATGACGGGCGAGCCTCCGAGCGCGAAGCCCAGGCCGTCCAGCGAGACGCCTCGGTGGACTCGAGCGATCTTCTCGGAAGGGACCTCCGAGTAGTTGACCACGCGCAGCAGCATTTCGAAATGGTCGCCCTCCCACCACACGAAGGGACTGAGCTTGTACATGCCCGCCAGCTCGGCGGAGCAGGCATAGGTCACTTCCTCGATGTGCTCCAGCGTAAAGCCGTGGGTCCGCTGCATCGGCGATGTTCCCATTCGTCTGCGCGATCGCACGTCAGACGAGCACGGACGCTAGGTCGCGCAGGCCGGCCAGCGTGACGTTCGGCGGGTGCCCGAACGTTTCTCTCGGCCTCTGTGTGCGATTGCACCAGATAACTTGGTAGCCGGCGGAAACGGCCCCGGTCGCGTCCCATCCGTTCGACGAAACAAACATGAGCTTCGAGGCATCGCAGCCGAAATGTCGTGTCGGCAGCAGGTAGACTCGCGGATCCGGTTTGTACGCGCGGACGTCGTTGACTGACAGGACGGCATCAATGAACGGAAGGACGCCCGCTGCCGACAGCGCGGTGAGCGCCGACGACTTCACACCGTTCGTGAGGACAGCGAGCCGGATGCCCCGCTCCTGTAGGAGCCGCAAGGTGGAGATGACGTCGCTGTACGGAGTGAGTCGTAGCCACTCGTCCGCAAGCGCCTGCCTGCCCGTCGCACCGAGATGAACACCGGTCGCCTCGCAGGTGAACTCTAGCGCCTTCGCCGTGAGCGTGTCGAAGTCGCGGTAGTCGTCCATCAGCGAAGCGCACCAGGCATATTCGATCTGCTTCCGACGCCATGACTCGACAAAGCCCTCCGGATCGCTGACGCCGGCCGCCCGCGCGGCACCGGCCAGAGAATCAATCCGAAGAAGCGTCCCATACAGGTCGAACACGACGGCGACCGGACGCATCACCACATTGGCGCCCTCCTTGGCGGCCGCCGAAGAGCCGGCGCTGGCACCCCCGAACAGATGCGTCATCGCGGTCTGGACCCCGCGGCTTACGGCTTGGGTGTCGGCTTGGCCATGGTGTGCTTCATCGCGTCGTGTTTCATGGCGTCGTGCTTCATCGCGTCGTGGTGAACCATGGCGTCGTGCTTCATGGCGCTATGCTGTCCCGTGCTGCCGTGCATCGCCCCGTGGCCCGGCGCAGGCGTGGGGAGCGCCATGGCAGCGAGCGGAACCGAGGCAAGGGCGAGCGCGAAGCCGAGGGTTGCGAATTTGTTCATGCGGGCGTCTCCTTGTGAAGAATGCGACGCCCAGAGTATTGCAGCGCCCGGCTGGCCTTGCTGTAAGTGTCCTTACGTTCCGACCTCCTTAATTACTCGACCGCGATCGCGATCTTTCCGAAGTGCCGCGAGCCAGCGAGATCCTCATAAGCCGCCGTAGCGTCGCCCATCTCGAAGGTCTTGTCGACGACAGGTAGGATCTGATGGCGCGTGATCGCCTCGGCGGCGTAACCGCCTATCTGCATGACCTCGGCGCCGCCACCGTGCCACTCTACGTCTACTACCGGGCCGACGGCAACGACGAGGTCTGGCCGCACTCACCGCGGGCGCGATCACCGATCGCTTGAATCGGGCTTGGCGGTAAGGTCACTTACATCGCTTTCGGCGCCTCGGTGCCATGATGTCCTAGACATAGTCTCTCTGGAGAGACCCCATGAGTCGTTTCGCCCTCGCAATTCTCACCCTCGCACTTGCTGCCACCCCCTTCGCCGTCTCCGCTCAAGCCCCGGCACCCAAAGCGACCAGCGCATGACGCACGACGCCATCAGCCACAGCAGTTCGATGGCGCACGGCGCAATGGCCCACGGCGCAACGGCCCACGGCACGATGACCCACGGCACGATGAGCCATAGTGGCTCAATGGCGCATACTTCGAAGACCCACGCCTCACCCACACCCCTAAGAATAGTCCCTACGACGCCCGGTCTGCCGAATCGCGCGCACGTCGCCACCTCTGCGCGTTCGCGCGAACCCTAATTGAAAGAAGCGACCTCATATGCCAACCTTGAACGACCGGCTTGCTACGATGCGCGAGAAGGCGGCGACGATGCTCAAGCCCGAAGTCGCGCGATTGCTTGAGCGTCACATCAGTGAGCTGCGTAGCGCCGGTGCGACAAACCACCCGCTAAAGGCCGGCGACTTAATGCCGGCGTTTGCCCTTCAGGACCTCGACGGCAATCGTGTTTCGTCTTCGGAGCTCATCGCCAGAGGCCCGCTCGTCGTATCGTTCTACCGGGGAACGTGGTGCCCATTCTGCAACGAGGAGCTCAAGGCGTTGAACGATTCGTACGAACACTTCCGTCGTCTCGGTGCCTCGCTTGTCGTCATCACGCCGCAGTCTGCCGGCTCTGCCAGCGCCTATCGCACGGAGCACGAAATCGCGTTTCCGATGCTCGTGGACCCCAATGCCGGCGTGGCGGAACGTTTCGGTCTCGCGTACTCCTTTCCGGCATACCTCAACGACTTGTACCGAAACGTCTTCCGTAACGATCTCGCCCGCATCAATGCGGCCGGCACATGGCGCCTGCCGATCCCGGCCCGGTATGTCATCGACCGCAACGGCACCATCGTCGATGCGGAGGTCAACGCGGATTACCGCTATCGGCCGGACCCTGAAGAAACACTAGCCGCCATTACCGCATTAACGTTTTCGGCGTCCTCGGCTTAGCGATGCATATCCAGGGCAAACGTGTTCTTATCACCGAGGGCGGCACGGGTATCGGTCTTGCGCTTGCGCAGGCACTCGCGCGCAAAGGCGCACGCCTCGTCCTGAGCGGACGGCGACCGGCCCCATTGACAACCGCCGTTGCCGAGTTGAAGGCGAACGGCACCGAAGCATATGCTGTTGCCGCCGACGTGGCGACAAACGCGGGACGTAGCACGATGCTTTCCGCCGCGCGCGACCATTTGGGCGGCCTAGACATACTCGTGAACAATGCCGGTGGTGTTCGGGCTGGACGTCTTGAGACGACGACTGAGGATGACATCCAGACCATGGTCGACGTCGATTTACTTGCGCCGATCCTGCTGACGCGTGCCGCGTTGCCCGAGCTGCGCCGCAGCGGACAGGGACTGATCGTCAACGTGACTTCCGGGGGCGCCCTTATTGGGATGCCGTTCTATGCAACGTACGTCGCGACGAAGGCCGAGCTAGCTCGCTTCGGCGAAGCGCTCAAGCGCTAACTGAAGGACGAGGACGTCGATGTCCTGACGGTCTTTCCTGGCGGCACCGATACGCCGATGATGGCCACGAACAATGCCGGCGCGAATCTCGGCTTCGATCGCGAACCCGCCGCAGCGGTCGGCGCAGCGATCGTCGATGGGATCGAGAACGGGCAGTTCGACCTTAT
>Ga0302184_10001226_pt1 | contig 16606 bp, 18 predicted proteins | sample I_Palsa_N3_3_FD_200233 | JGI IMG/M metagenome (GOLD analysis project Ga0302184, IMG submission 200233) | Peat permafrost microbial communities from Stordalen Mire near Abisko, Sweden - I_Palsa_N3_3 | ecosystem: Environmental > Terrestrial > Soil > Palsa > Peat permafrost | place: Sweden...
CGCGACTTCACCCAGGCGATCACGTCCGCGACGACATCGACCGGGATGTCCTGCGGCACGATCGCGATGCCGCCCCGCCGGGCCACCGTCTCCGCCATCCGGCGCCCGGATACGGCCGTCATGTTGGCGGTCACGATGGGGATGGTGGCGCCGCTGCCGTCCGTCGTGCCCAGGCCGACGTCGAGCCGCGAGCCGACAGCCGACCGGCCGGGAACCATGAAGACGTCGCTGTAGGTCAGGTCTTGCTCGGGGATTATCCCGTTCAGGAATCGCACGTTAGAGATTCTCCCCGAACGGTACGCGTGCTATAGCCTCAATCCGGTGACAGAGCCCCGCCCGGGCGGCCGCCACCGGACCCTCCGGCTGGGATCCCGGGAGTGGGACCACGGCTCGTTCGGGATCATGGCGGTGATCAACCGGACGCCCGACTCATTCTTCGATCGCGGCGCCACCGCCGAGTTCGGTGCCGCGCTCGACGCCGCCAGCCGGGCCGTGGCCGACGGGGCCGGCATCATCGACATCGGCGGGGTCAAGGCCGGCCCTGGTGACGAGGTGAGCGCCGTGGCCGAGATCGACCGGGTCGCGGGCCTGGTCGCGGCGGTGCGCGAGCGGCACCCTGACGTGGTGATCAGCGTCGATACCTGGCGCGCCGAGGTCGGCGAGGTGGTCGCCCAGGCGGGTGCTGACCTGCTCAACGACGCCTGGGGCGGCGCGGATCCGCGGCTGGCCATGGTGGCGGCCCGGTACCGGACCGGGCTGGTCTGCGCGCACGCCGGCGGCCTGCCGCCGCGTACCAGGCCGCACCGGCCCGGGTACGGCGATGTGATGCGCGAGGTCACTGCCTACGTGACTGATCAGGCGGAACGGGCCGTGGCTCAAGGGGTGAGCCAGCACTCCATCCTGGTGGATCCCGCCCACGATTTCGGCAAGAACACCTGGCAATCCCTGGAGGTGACGCGGCGGCTCGGCGAGCTCGCCGACATGGGCTGGCCGGTGCTGGTCGCGGTCGCGGACAAGGACTTTATCGGCGAGACGCTCGGCCTCCCGGTCGGCCAGCGCGCCGAGGGGACGATCGCTACCCTCGCGGTCTGCGCCTGGCTGGGCGCCCGGGTATTCCGCGTCCACGACGTGCCGGCCGCCCGTGAAGCCCTTATCGCCGTCGCCGAGCTGTGGCCTACAGCGTCACCGGGCCGCCGTCGATCCTGATCGTCTGGCCGGTGATCATGGAGACCCTCACGGGAGGTTCAGGCCGAACGCGGCATACATGATGTCGGCGATGCGGTCGGCCATCTCGTCTTCTGGCAGCCGGACCTCGGCGCTGATCAGGTAGTTGACACGCTCGAGCATCATCAGGCAGGCCACCGCGGTCAGTTCGGCGTGCTCCTGGTGCTTCCCGGCGGCCTGGGCGGCGGCCGTCATGCCGGTCGTCATGGCTTCCGCGATGGAAAAGAACAGCCGCAGGCCGTCGCCGAAGACCTCCTCGGGCACCAGATCGGCCTGGCTGAGGATGCGGATCACCGTGGCGTGCACGGCGTAGGCGCGGAAGAACTTACGCACCCACTGGCGTAGCACCTTAAGCCCGGTGTCGTCGTGGGTGACGACGGGGAAATCGCCGGCCACGATCTCCATGTCGTGCAGCGCGTCCTTCAACAGCGCTTTGAAGAGGTCTTCCTTGTTGGAAAAGTAGAGGTAGAACGTGCCGTGAGAGATGCCGGCCCGGCGTACCACGTCGTCGACGCGCACGCCGTGGAAGCCGCGATCCTCGAATTCGATCATGCCCGCCTCGAGCAGCCTGCGAACGGTCTCGCGGCCCTGGGCTCGCAGCTCACGGTCCTGGGCGGGGGTGCCGCCGCCAAGCGATGGTCTAGCTGGTTGTTTCCTCGGTGGCCGCCCGGGCCCGCGTGGCGCGGCATTGGCGGGGCCGGGGCTTGCCTCCTGGCTCATAGCAAGAGAGTAGCCTTCCGCACCCATCCTGCGACGCATTCGGTCAACGAGGCGCCTCTGCTTCCCTTTCGGACATGCCATCGCTGCTACTCTTCCAGCGGTGAGCAGTCAGGCGGCCGGTTCCGGTTCTGCCCGCGCGGCGACCGACCCAAAGCCCCTCGGCGAGGCTGACGCGACGGCCGGCGGGACGGCCGGCGGTGCCCGGCGGTTCGCTGGCCCGCGGGCTCTGCGCGGCGCGGGGGATCACCCCGGCGTCAAGGTGGCCGCGCTCACCGCCGCGGCGGCCTTCGTGTACTGCCTGGATTCGCTGATCCTGTTCCGCCGTTTCCTCGCCAGCACGTTTGACCTGGTCATCTTCGATCAAGGGATCCGCGGCTACGCGCACCTGGCGGCTCCGGTCTCGATCGCGCGGGGCGTGTCCGATGGCCAGGGCGCTCATTTCCTGCTACTCGCGGACCACTGGTCGCCGATCCTGGCCGTGCTCGCCCCGCTGTACTGGGTCCACGACGGTCCCGCCACGCTGCTGGTGGCGCAGGGGGTGCTGTTCGCGCTGGCCATCCCCCCGCTGTGGGCTTATACCCGGCGCCAGCTCGGCCCGGCGTCCGCGTATTTCGTGTGCGTCGCCTACGCGTTGTCGCTGCCGGTCATGTCGGCGGTCGTCTTCGACTTCCACGAGGTCGCGTTCGTCCCGGTGCTGACCGCGGTGATGGTCGAGCGGTTCGACGCCGGGCGGCGCTGGCACGGGATCCTCGCGGCCGCGGTGATGCTGCTGGTCAAGGAGGACATGGGCCTGCTCGTCGCGGGCTTCGGCGTCTACCTGATGCTGAGGCGACGGCGGGCCGATGTCTGGACGGGCCTGGCCTTCGTGGCGGGCGGGCTCGCGGACACCTGGGTGGCCACGCACCTGCTGATCCCGGCGTTCGGCGGATCGGCGACCTTCTACTGGGCCTACGGCCAGTTCGGGCCGGCGCTGGGCAGCGCCGCGGCCAATGTGATCATCCATCCGCTGCACGCGCTGCGGGTGTTCGTCACCCCGTGGGTGAAGGCGCGGACCATGATCGGGCTGCTCGCGACGTTCGGCTTCCTGCCTCTGGCCTCGCCGATGGTCATCGCGGTACTGCCGCTGCTGGCCGAGCGGATGCTCGCGTCCGGGTATCCGCTGTGGTGGCAGGCGAAGTTCCAGTACGACGCGTTCGTGGTGATGATGCTGTGCTGCGCCGCCGTCGACGGTGCCGCCCGTGTGCAGCGGCACTGGCCACGTGGGCTGGCCCGGGAGGGCCGTCTCCGCTGGCTAGCACGGCCGGCCACGGTGTGGGCGGCAGCGATCTGCGTCGCCGCGCTGGTGTACGTGCCGTCCTCCCCGTTCGGGTCGCTGCTGCACCCTGGCTTCTACGGGGTCAACGCGCGGATGCGGGCGGCCGCGGCAGCCATCGCGCACGTGCCGTCGGGGGTGGAGGTCGAGGCCTCCAACAACATCGGGCCCCGCTTGTCCGGTCGTGACACGGTGCTGCTGCTCGACGGGACGCCCAGGTGGGCGCCGTGGGTGGTGGGCGACACTCTCGGGCTGGACTTCCCGTTCTGCAGCCCGCGCCAGCAGGCCGCCGAACTGACGTACCTGCGGGCCCACGGGTACTCGCTGGTGTTTGCCGCCGATGGCTACGAAGTGCTGCACCGCCCGGCCGACTGGCGCACCGCGCAGGCCCTCGCCCATCCGCTGCCCGCGGCCCGCCTGCACACGAACATCTGCTACTGAGATCCGCGATATCCGTGCTTTTGGCAGGCTTAAGGTTCGTTTAAGAAATCGGCCGGGGGTTTCTGCGGGTGGCCGGGTCCTTATATTGTCTTAGCATTGTGATCTTCCTGCCCGCGTGGCGTGCCGCCCAGATGGTAGGGCGGCGTGCCGCCCTGCTCCCGGCGGTCGCCGTGGCGTGCGCGACCCTGGCCGGATTCGCGGTTCCGGCCAGTGCGGCCGCTGTTTCGTCCGGGCCCGCGAGCGGCCCGCTTCCCTTCACCGTGCAGCCGCCCGTCGGCGTTGCCCCGGCTCCGGCCGGTGGCTTCCCGGCCGCGGTCCCTGCGTCCCTGAAGACGCCCGGATCGGCCGGGGCGCCCCCGCGAGTGGAGTTCGTGCCCGACCTTATCGCCGCGGTGCCGACCGGTATCACCTCCGCGCAGCTGGCCAAGATCGCCAAGCTGACCGGCGTGCGTACGGTGCTGCCCGTTGATGGCGGCGAGATCACGGTCAACGGCAAGAGCGCGGACGTGCTCGGAGTGCCGGCGGCGTTCAGGTCCTGGACGCCCCCGTCGACGGCCGCCTCGGTGGCCGTGTGGACCGATCTGGGCCAGGGCCAGCTCGTCAGTACCCGCGCGGCCGCCAGCAATCTCCATCTGGCCGCCGGCCATACCTATCAGGTCTCGGCCGCGGTCCGGGCGCAGGTGCCATTCGGCGCGCCGACCGCGCTGAGCGTGCCCGGGGTGGACGCGATCGTGGATCAGGCCCGGTCGGCGCAGCTAGGGCTGGTGAAGAACGTCGCCGTCCTGATCAATGCCCCCGGCGCGGACCTGGCCACGCTGATCTCCAAGGTTCAGTCGGTCATCGGCGGCAGCGGCAAGGTGCGGAACCTGGTGGCGTTTTCCGTGGTCACGGAGAGCAAGCTGCCGGTGGCCACCAACGTGCCGACGGCCGGCGTGCCGAAGAGCCTCGTGACGCTGTACCAGGAGTCCGCCGAGGAGTACTGCCCCGGCATGTCCTGGACCGTGCTGGCCGCGATCAATGAGATCGAGAGCGGCGACGGCGCCAACGAGGGCCCGTCGAGCGCCGGAGCGCTCGGCCCCATGCAGTTCATCCCGTCGACCTGGGCTGAATGGGGAATCGACGGGTTCGGCCAGACCGGCACGCCTAACATCATGGACCCGCTGGACGCCGTGCCTTCGGCCGCGCGCCTGCTGTGCGCGGCCGGCGCAGGGAAACCCGCGACGCTCTCGGCGGCGATCTTCGCCTACAACCACGCGACCTGGTACGTGGCCGAGGTGCTCGCTCTCGCCGGCGAATACGCCCGGGACTACCACTAAACCCGGGCCGCTGCTAGGCCGGAGCGGCCAGCTCGGCCGAGGTTGAAGGGTCCTTGTGGTCCTTGGATCGAAGGCGGCGTAGCCCCGCCAGGCAGGTTGCCGCGCTCGCGACGCCGCACCCGGCGGCGAACGCGTATCCCACCCGCGGGCCATGGGCGTCGATGATGAAGCCCACCACCGACGCCCCGGCGGCCACCCCGACGGAAATGCCGCTGCTGAGCCAGGACATGGCCTCGGTGCGCCTGCCGCGTTGCGCCTGCGCCTCGAGCAGGCTGAAACCGGCGATGAGCGTCGGCGCGATGGTAAGGCCGCACAGGTAGATGACGCAGGTCAGCGTGATCAGGTTGGGCTGAGCCCAGAAGGTGGCGACGCCGGTCACGGTCAGGGTCAGAGTGAGCGCGAACCTGGTCGCGACCGGTGTCCGCCATTGCCGGGATCCGTACCAGAGCCCGCCCGTCGCGCTGCCCAGGGCATACGTGCCGAGAATGAACCCGGCCAGCGGCTTGTGCCCGAATTGCTGGGCAAACGCGACCGTGCTCAGGTCGATCGACACGAACATGGCGCCGAGCAAGAGGTACACCGGGACCAGCACCACCAGCCCGGGTGCGGGTGCACCCCGGACCCGCGGAGCCCCGGAAACCCGCGAGGTCCGCGGGTTGGGAGTCCCCGCTGGGGCCTCAGGCCGGACGATGACCGGCTCGGTGCCGCGCTGGGCGACGAACCAGAGCGTCCCCGCGACGCACAGCAGGGCCGCGATGCCCACGCCAGAAGCCGGAAAGACCTCGGTGGCGAGCAGGGTCACGGCGGCGGGACCGATCACAAAGCACAGCTCGTCGGCGACCGACTCGAAGCTGAAGGCGGCATGCAGCCGGGACGAGCCCGCGAGCAGGACGCTCCACCGGGCCCGGACCATGGTGCCCAGAGACGGCACGGTCGCACCCGCTATCGCTCCTGGCACGAAGAACGCCCAGGTCGGCAGCCGCAACTCCACAGCGGCGATCAGCGCCGCGGTGGCCAGGGCGAACACCGTGAGGGCAGGCAGCAGCACCCGGCGCTGGCCGTGCGAATCGACCAGGCGCGCGATCCGCGGCGTGGAAAACGCGTAGCCGAGGGAACCGGCCGCGGATACGGCACCGGCCATGCCGTACCTGCCGGTGCTCGCCGCGATGAGCAAGACGGTGCCGAGCCCGAACATCGACATCGGCATCCGCCCGATGACGCCGGCTGCGGAAAAACGCCACGCACCGGGAATACGGAAGATCTCGGCGTAGGGCTGGAGCGGCCGGGTCATCCGGCGGGAAATGCGGGCGTCGGGGGAGGGGCCGGTCGCCCGTTGCGCGTCGTCCACCTCTGTCATCGGCCGCGTTGCCCCATACTCGTCACGATATCGGACGACGCCAATCAATTTCCTGGCCGCGGATCCGCCCCGTCGCCCCTGAGCCCTCCTGGCCCCCTTCTCGCCCGCCTGCTGACGTGGCCACCCGGCGACCCTGGTTGGATGGAAGGCATGCCGGCCTATGACGCGTTCCTACTTGTCTCGTTCGGCGGTCCGGAAGGCCCCGGCGACGTGATGCCGTTCCTGGAGAACGTCACCCGTGGCCGCGGCATCCCGCCGGAACGACTGGCCGCCGTGGCCGAGCACTACTACGCGGTCGGCGGGGTGAGCCCGATCAACCAGCAGTGCCGGGACATGCTGGCCGCGGTCCGGGCCGAGTTCTCGGCCGGCGGCCTCTCGCTCCCGGTCTACTGGGGCAACCGGAACTGGTCGCCCTACCTGACCGACACCGTGCGCGCCATGACCGAGGCCGGCGTGCGGCGGGCGATGGCCTTCGTCACCTCCGCGTACAGCTCCTACTCGAGCTGCCGTCAGTACCTCGACGACATCGAGCGGGCCCGCGCCGCGGTCGGCCCCGACGCTCCCCGGATCGACAAGATCAGGCGCTTCTTCAACCATCCCGGCTTCATCGAGCCCTTCGCGGCGAATGCGGACGCGGCGCTGGCCACGCTTCCCGCCGAGGTGATCCAGGACGCCCACCTGGTGTTCACCGCCCACAGCATCCCAGTGACGATGGCGGACGCCAGCGGCCCCGGCGGAGGGCGAAGGTACGTGGCCGAGCTCACCGAGGCGGCCCGTCTTATTGCCGAACGGACCGGTGGTGGCAGGCATCCGTGGACGCTCGCCTACCAGAGCAGGAGCGGGCCGCCCTCACAGCCCTGGCTGGAACCTGACGTCTGCGACCATCTCGGCGAGCTGGCCAAGTCCGGGACCGAGGCCGTCGTCGTGGTCCCGGTCGGGTTTGTCAGTGACCACATGGAAGTCCGGCACGACCTGGACGTCGAGGCGGCCGACAGCGCCGAGTCGCTGGGACTCGCGTTCGCCCGCGCGGCCACCCCGGGCACCACCGCGAGGTTCGCGTCGATGATCACCGAGCTGGTCCGGGAGCGCCTGGACTTCCCCGGGGTCCAGCCCGGCGCCCTGGGGACCATGGGGGTGCCGAGCCGGGACTGTCCGGCGGACTGCTGCCGGAACGGGCCTGCCGCCGGACCGGCCGGCCGGGCGGGCGAAGTCCGGGGGCCGACGCAGGCATGACGCGCGGAGACGAGGACGCTGAAGCGCTGCTGCGGCTCGCCGTGAACACGGCCAGCGAGGCCGGCGCTCTGCTGGCCTCCTGGCGAGGTGAGGCGCGCCCCGAGGTCATCGACACCAAGTCAAGCCCTACGGACGTGGTGACGGAGATGGACCGCCGGTCCGAAGCCCTGATCACCGAGCGGATCCGCGCGGCGCGGCCCGGCGACACGGTCCTCGGCGAGGAAGGTGGCCAGACGGCCGGAGCCGTCGCCCCGGACGGGACCGGAGCCGCTGACCCCGGCGCTCCTGCCCGGGTGCGCTGGGTGGTGGACCCGCTGGACGGGACCGTCAACTACCTGTACGGCCTGCCCGACTGGGCCGTGTCTATCGCCGCCGAGGTCGACGGCATCGTGGTCGCTGGGGTGGTCGAGGTGCCCCGCTTCGGCGAGACCTTTACGGCTGTAGCCGGCCAGGGGGCCTGGCTGCATCGTGGTGGCACCGCCATCGCACTCCGCTGCACCCTGGCCGTGGCGCTCGGCCAGGCTCTAGTAGGAACCGGGTTCGGGTACCATTCGGGACGCCGCCAGGTCCAGGGCGAGATAATCGCCAAGCTGCTGCCGCATGTACGGGACATCAGGCGCGGCGGATCCGCCGCCGTGGACCTGTGCTCGGTAGCAGCGGGACGGATGGATGCGTTCTTCGAACGCGGCCTGAACTACTGGGACTATGCGGCCGGCGGCCTTATCGCTCGTGAAGCGGGCGCGATGGTCGGCGGGCTAGGCGGCCAGCCGGAGAGTACCTCGATGGCGGTCGCCGCGGGTCCCGAGCTCTACCGGCAGCTTGATAAGTTCCTGAGCAGGCTGAACCCGGAGCGGGACGCGCATGGTGGTCAAGAAGAAGACGCGTTAGCGAGCCGGGACGTGGCGTGTTAGCGGACCGGGAAACGGGACGTGTCAGGAGTTATCGGCGTGCTACGTGTGCGCCGGGCGCGAACGTGACAGAATTCCCCGCCGGAATCGGGCACAACTGCGGCCTTGAAAGCGTTACACCCGCGCAGCGATTGCGCACTACGGATGAAGGGGGATGGAGTACTCAGATGGCTACCGACTACGACAGCCCGCGGAAGACGGACGACGACCTGACTGAGGACAGCCTTCAGGAGCTTCAGGCGCGCCGGATGGACAAGTCATCGAGCACCATCGATCTTGATCCTGACGACGTTGCCGAGTCTCTGGAGTTGCCGGGGGCTGACTTGTCGAACGAGGAACTCTCGTTCCGGGTGATCCCCCGCCAGGCAGATGAGTTCACGTGTTCCCGGTGCTTCCTTGTACACCACCGGAGTCAGCTTGCCGAAGATCGCAACGGCACGCTTGTCTGCCGGGAGTGCGCGGCTTAGCTGTCCGCGGTGTTGACGGGCTCGCCGTCCGGGCCGCTGTACGTTCTACGTGCCGCAGCCCGGGTTGCGAGCAGTCTCGCCGCCTCGACAGTGACGCCGGTCAGCATGGACCAGCCGAGTGCCTCGGGCAGCCCCACCTGCGGATCCTCAGGATGCGTAGGTGGCTCTTTGCCGGTGGCCTTGGTCCACACGAAGGTGATTATCTTGCGCGCCACGAATGCGGCCGCCATGGCCGCCACGGCGCTGATCACCTTGGTGCTGAGGTCCACTTTTCTGTCAGGTTTCTTGTCAGCCATCCAGCTGCCTCCTTCTAGCCCCGTTCGCGGGCCTACCCACTGCCCTCGTCCGCGTAATCATGCCACCGGTTCATGGCCGGCTTGCGCCCGGCACCTTTCGATGACGTCGGCCAGCTCCGCCGGATGCCGGGTGCCGATCAGCCAGTAGGGCACCGCGGGGTCGAACTCCGGATCCACGGCGAGGTATACAGAGGCCTTCAGGTAGGGTCGCGAGTAGAGGCGGGCCGCGGGATCCGCTCGTGGGCCGCGCATCTGCGTGGTTTGCTTCTCGTCGAGGGTGATCACCTCGCTGATGGCCGTCAGGGGCAGCACGGCGCTCCCCGCCCGCAAGGTTTCACCGCCGATCTCCACTCGGGCCAGGCTCCAGGAGATCAGTATCGCCGCGCAGCCCGCGGCGAGTCCGACCATGATGATGATCGGCCAGGGATCGGGGAGGCCGGCGTAGAGTGTGGCGCCGAGAATGAGGACGGTTGGCACAGCAAGCAGCCACCAGGCGAGCGGTACGTGTAGCTGTTCGCGGTAATCACGCATGCAGTCGAGGGTAGTGGGTCAGATGAAATCCTGGCGGGGGCCAAGGCGGCAAACCGGGTGGGTGGCACCGGAATACTTCGCGCCCACAGCGGTAGCGGAGCGTTCATGACCGATGACGCGAATGCAGCCGTCGGCGCCGCCCAAAGTGACGCCGGCGCGGGGGCGCGGGACCACGGCGACGTCGGCCAGCGGACCGCCAACGGGAACGGCGCCGCGACGGACGGGAATGAGAACGGCACCCCGGCGAACGAGAGCTCCGCCGCGGCGGAGGAGGCGGAAAAGGACCGGATCGCGCGCGGCACGGGCGTCCGGGAGCAGATAGCGCGGGGCCTGGGCGTGCGGAAGCGGAATCGCGTGAACGCCCCGGAGCAGGCTGTGGTGAGAACGCCGGAGCAAGCGCGCGTGACAATGCCGGCCCGCCAGCAGAACGTCGCCGAGAGCAGCCGGGTGCCGAGCTGGCTGCAGACGGGGGCCGCGTGGTCCTGGCGGCTGTTGCTTCTCGGCGCCGCCATCTACCTGATCGCGCGCATACTTGGCATCCTGTACATCGTGGTCGTGCCGTGTGTAGCGGCGCTGCTGCTCACCGCCTTGCTGCAGCCGCTGACGGGCTGGCTGCGTCGCAACGGGTTGCCCGGGCTGGGCGCGACGTGGGCCACCTTGCTCATCGCCGCCGCCATCCTCGGTGGCCTGGTCCTGCTCGTCACCAACCGGGTGTCCGCGGACTACCCGACCCTGGTAGCGGAGGTCAAGCACACGACCACGCAGGTGGAGTCGTTGCTGTCTGGCCCGCCCTTTCATCTCAAGAGCAGCACGGCCAAGGGTCTCCTGAACAACATCCCCAGCTACCTCAGCAAGCACAAGTCCCTCGTCGAAGGCACCGTGGTGACCGGCGGCAAGATCGCGGCCGAGTTCTTCGGCGGCCTCGTGCTGATGCTTTTCGTTACGTTTTTCCTGATCAAGGACGGGGAGCGGATCTGGAACTGGCTGCTGGGCGCGATGCGGCCCGAGACAGCGCGCCGCATGGACCGTGCCGGGCATGCCTCGTGGCTGGCGGTCGTGTACTACATGCGCGGCACGGTCGCGGTGGCCGCGATCCACGCGATCGTGGTCGGCCTGGCTCTTTGGATCATGAACGTTCCGCTGGTCATCCCGCTCGCCGTGCTGGTGTTCGTGGCCGCGTTCGTACCGCTGGTGGGACTGCTGGTGGCCGGGACGCTGGCCATCTTGGTGACGCTGGCCACGCATGGCTGGATCGACGCGATCATCCTCCTGGTTGTACTGATCATCGAGGACCAGCTCGAAGCCCACCTGCTCCAACCGCAGGTGGTCGGCCGGGTGATACGGCTCCATCCGCTCGCGGTTATCCTCTCGCTCGCAGTGGGCGGGGTGCTGGCCGGCATCCCCGGGGCGGTGGTCGCCATACCGGTCGTGGCCGTGATCACCCGCGCGCTCCCGGAGCTGCGGCGCAGCGACCCAGGTCCAGACGAGCCTGGGTGACCCATAAGATGCGACAGTGTCCGGATGTCGCGCTATCCTCACCGTGCGTACGAGCAGGAGGGAGTCTTCGGTGCCGAGCTCAGAACCCGATGTGCTGATCAAGCGCCTTGATCCCGGCGTGCCGCTGCCGTCGTACTCCCATCCAGGGGACGCCGGCGCGGATCTGACCGCCGCCGAAGACGTCGAGCTTGGACCGGGTGAACGAGCCCTGGTACGAACCGGGCTGGCGATCGCGCTCCCGGCCGGCTATGCGGCGTTCGTGCATCCCCGTTCGGGCCTGGCCGCAAAGTACGGGGTGACGCTGGTGAACGCGCCGGGAACCGTCGACGCGGGTTATCGTGGCGAGATCAAGGTAACCCTGCTGAACACCGACAGGGACCGCGCGGTCCGCTTCAACCGGGGCGACAGGATCGCGCAGCTGGTTATCCAGCGGGTGGAACGGGCGGTGTTCCACGAAGCAGAGGTGCTACCCGGATCGAGCCGAGGCGATGCCGGCTTCGGCTCGACCGGCTAGGGCCGAGGACCGAAGGCCCGAGGCCCAAGTGGGCCCCCGTAGGGGGTCCCCGAGGGGGTTTGGGGGGAACGGTTTCCCCCCAAAAGTGGGGGGTTCCGGGGGGTCCTCCCCCCGGGCTAACAAAGGAGTAAACAGTGTTTCGTCGGCGTCGATCAGCAGACGCGGGCCAGGACTGGTCCGAGGACATGGACCAGGCTGGGTCCGGCGACGAGCTCGATTACGACGAGCCGTTCGATGATGAGCAAGCCGGCCAGGAGCCCGCGGGCATCCCTCGTGCGGAGGGCGGACCATGGGATGCCGAGGAGTCCTATCCCGCCCAGGAACGGGTCGACCTGGGCAGCCTGCACGTGCCGGTAGGTCCCGAGCACGAGATCCAGCTCGTCATGGCCGAGCAGCACGGTGCCTGGGTCACGGTCAAGTACCGGGAGAGCGAGCTGCAGATCCAGGCGTTCGCCGCAGCGCGCCGGGGGGCCCTGTGGGACGACGTCCGGGCCGAGATCGCCGCTGAGGTGCTCGCGGCAGGCGGCCAGAGCGAGGAGGCGCCGGGATCGTTCGGGATCGAGCTGACGGCTCAGGTGCCTGCGGAGCCCGGCCAGCCCGCCTCTGGCTTGCGGCTGGTCAGGTTCGTCGGCATCGACGGCCCGCGCTGGTTCGTGCGCGGCCTGTTCACCGGCCCGGCCGCGGCCGGCGACGAGCAAGCCGACTTGCTCGAGGAGGTCATCAGGGACACCGTGGTAGTCCGGGGCGAGCACCCGGTACCGCCACGGGAGATACTGGAGCTCCGCTTGCCTCCTGAGGCACGTCAGGCGCTCGAAGAGCAGGCCGCCGCGGAGGAAGAGGAGAACAGGTTCCGGCCCGACCTGAACCCCTTCGACCGGGGCCCCGAATTCACCGAGACCCGCTAGCCCCGCCGGTCAGCTAGCCCCGGGCAGGCAGCTCCCGTCACCCAGCACTGAGCAGGCGCGCGAGTTCCTCCTCCACGTCCTCGCTGGTCACGAAGAACAGCTCATCGCCGGCTTGGAGCGGATCGTCGGGATGCGGTACCAGGACCCGGCCCTCGCGCAAGATGGCGACGAGAGACGTGTCCGCGGGCCATTCGATCCCGCCGACGCGCTGGCCGACCAGCGGAGCGTCGTCCGGCATGGTCAGTTCGACCAGGCTGGCCTCGCTCTGCCCGAACGTCATCAGCCGGACCAGGTCACCGACGCTGACCGCCTCCTCCACCAGAGCGGAGAGCAGCCTAGGCGTGGAGACCGCGACGTCCACGCCCCAGGATTCGTTGTACAGCCACTCGTTGTCCGGGTGATTCACCCGCGCCACCACGCGCGGCACCCCGTACTCGGTCTTGGCGAGCAGCGATATCACCAGGTTCGCCTTGTCGTCGCCGGTGGCGGCGATGACCACCTGGCATCGCTGCAGCGCCGCGTCGTCCAGGGAGCTGATCTCGCAAGCATCGGCGAGAAGCCATTCAGCGCGGGGCACGCTGTCAACCCTGATCGCCTTGGGCGAGTGGTCGATAAGCAGCACCTCGTGCCCGTTCTCGAGCAGTTCGCCCGCGATGGAACGGCCGACCGCCCCGGCTCCGGCTATCGCTACCCGCATCAGTGTTCGCCTCCCCGAGCCGCGAAGGCCGTGGCGATCCGGTCCAAGTCGCCTTCCTTGGCCACGACGTGCAGCACGTCGCCTTCCTGCAGGGCGGTCCCTGGCTCGGGCACGAAGGCCTGGCCAAGCCGGTCAATGAAGGCGATCCTGGTCATCGCGCGGGCCTCGAGCGCCTTGACTTGTTCGCCGATCCACCTGGCGGAGAACGCGACCTCGGCCAGCACGATCCTCCCGGTGGGATCCCGCCAGAGCGCTTCGCCGCCCTCTGGGAGCAGCTTGCGCAGCATCTGGTCGGCGGTCCAGCGCACCGTGGCGACAGTGGGGATGCCGAGGCGCTCGTAGACCTCGGCCCGGCGGGGGTCGTAAATGCGGGCCGCCACCCTCTGCACGCCGAACGTCTCGCGGGCCACTCGGGCCGCGATGATGTTGGAGTTGTCGCCGCTGCTGACCGCCGCGAAGGCGTCCGCGCGCTCGATGCCCGCCTGGGTGAGGACCGCTCTGTCGAAGCCGATCCCGGTGACGCGATCGCCCTTGAACCCCGAACCAAGCCTGCGGAATGCCTCCGGGTCCCGGTCGATCACCGAGACGGCGTTGTCCCGGTCCTCAAGGATGTGGGCGAGCGTCGACCCAACCCGTCCGCAGCCCATGATCACGATGTGCATGACCGTCCCTCCACGACAAGCGGTCCCCCGATCCAGGGGCGCCTTGCCAAAGGTATGCCCTCATGTGGCATCCTTCCCCTCCTGGGGCGGGGGATTTCCACCCGTGCCGCACGGAGCGCGAGTTCGTGCTCTCGCAGTACCATTTCCTGGGCGGGTGCGGGAAGCCGCCGGTACCGGGACATGCGAGCACACTAGCGAGCACCATCAACATGCCGGGGGAGGTGAGGCGGCGTTCCCTCCCCGGCCTGCGATCCGGGGTCACCTCGCCGCATCCATGATGGATTACCGTGCCGGTCAGGTCATCGAGGTCACCACACGGGACGTGGCGCACGGCGGGTGGTGCGTCGCCCGGCCGGAGGAAGGGCCGGTCGTGTTTGTCCGGCACGCGCTCCCCGGCGAAACGATTCTCGCCCGGCTTACCGAGGTCACCTCCCGGCTGGCCCGCGCCGACGCGGTGGAGATCCTGAAGGCGTCTCCCGACCGGATCCAGGCACCGTGCCCGCACGCGCATCCCGGCGGCTGCGGTGGCTGCGATTGGCAGCACGTGGCCCTGCCCGCGCAGCGATCGCTGAAGGCCGTCGTGGTCCGCCAGCAGCTCAAGCGGCTGGCCGGCCTCGACCGCGAGGTCACCGTCGAGGCACTGCCTGGCGATGAGGAGCCTGGCGGCGAGGAGGCGGCAGCGAGGTCGGCGGGCGGCGGCCTGGGCTGGCGCACGCGCGTGCAGTTCGCGGTGCGGCGGGACGGGGTGGCCGGACTGCGTTCGCACCGCTCGCACGATGTGGTCGATGTGGGTCAGTGCCTGATCGCGCATCCCGCCATCACCGATCTCGGCGTCACCGGTCGCCGCTGGCCCGGGACCTCCTCGGTCGAGGTCCTGGTCGCGGCGGGATCGGGCGAACGGGCTGTGATCATCACCCCGGGCCGTGTTGGCCCGGGGGGAGGTGCTGGCCCGGGGGGACGACCCCCCGGACTCCCCCGCGTCCAGGGGGGTTCCACCCCCCCGGACCCCCCTGGCGCCCCCGGCGCGGATTCGGTCTTGCGCCGGGCCGGTCACAGCCTGACCCCCCTGCGTGGCCGCGCCTACCTCAGCCAGCGCGCGGCCGGGCGGGACTGGCGGGTGGGCGCGGGCGTGTTCTGGCAGGTGCATCCCAGTGCCGCCGACGTGCTGACCGACGTGGTCATGGCCGAGCTCGCCCCCGAGCCCGGCGACGTGGCGCTCGACCTTTATTGCGGGGTGGGCCTGTTCGCCGGGTCGCTGGCCCAGGCGGTCGGGCCGGGCGGGACGGTGATCGGGGTCGAGGCCGACAACGCGGCGGTCCGGGACGCCCGGCACAATCTGCGCGAATGGCCCTGGGCGAGGGTGCATAAGGGCGACGTGGCGGCGGTGCTGGGCCGCGGTGGCCAGCTGGGAGCCCTCCCGCCGGCCCGGCTGGTGGTCGCCGACCCGCCGCGCGCCGGGCTGGCCCGCGAGGTCATCGACTACCTCGGGGCTCCGGAGAACGGGGCGGCCAGGTTCGCCTACGTATCCTGCGACCCGGCGACCATGGCCCGCGATATCGGCTTGCTCTTGGGCCGCGGCTGGACGCTGGGCGCCCTGCGCGCCTTCGACGCATTCCCGATGACCCATCACGTGGAATGCGTCGCTACTCTCCTGGCCCCGGCCATGGCTTCTGGGGGTCAGGCGCCGGGCGGGGCGGGCGATCCGGCGTCCGCGGTTCCCGTTACGTAGTAGCCGAGACCGGGAATACGGGTCAGCAGCCCTTCGTCCTCCAGCGTGCGCAGCGCCTTGGCGCATGTCTGCCGGGCGTGCCCGTACTGCTGGCTCAGGGTGGTGATGGACGGCGTCGGCATCCCGGGCGCGAGAGTCCCCTCCGCGATCTCCCGGCGTAGCCGCGCCGCCAGTCTTACGTAGGCTCTTGGGTCCGATTCGTCACTTATCGACACTCTCGTACCGTACTCGATTGGCAATATTGCCAATCGCAACGCTTCGACACTAGTCGAGATTAGACGAGAGTCAAAAAGTGCGTTAGCGTCGGAAATCGTCAGGGCCGCCACGGCCACGCAGAGCCAGATTTCTGGGCAGGTCATGATCTTTTACTCTTGGACCGCACTGAGCGGCGCAGACCCGGAAGCCCCTGAGTCCTCAGTCGCCATGGGCATTACCGACGACCGCGGCCGGGCCATGGAGTCCGGTGCGGAGGCCCTCGGCTCGGGTCAGGCCATCCTGGTGGTCATCGAGGCGGTGCGTCCCGCGATGGCGCCGCAGACCCTGGCCCCGTGTTACGTCCGGACCGGGGTGGGATGGCTGGGCCGGCGCACCTACGTGGGCGAGGTGGCCTGGGACAGGTTCTTCGTGCGGGGCGAGCCGGATAACCCGCTCGGCCCTGGCAGGATGTAACCATGAAACTCAGGATCATGACTGAGCCGCAGCAGGGCGCCGACTACGCCAGGCTTCGCACGGTGGCCCAGGCCACGGAGGATCTCGGGTTCGATGCCTTTTTCAGGTCCGATCACTACCTGAGGATG
>Ga0302184_10001230_pt1 | contig 16566 bp, 14 predicted proteins | sample I_Palsa_N3_3_FD_200233 | JGI IMG/M metagenome (GOLD analysis project Ga0302184, IMG submission 200233) | Peat permafrost microbial communities from Stordalen Mire near Abisko, Sweden - I_Palsa_N3_3 | ecosystem: Environmental > Terrestrial > Soil > Palsa > Peat permafrost | place: Sweden...
GACCACTGCCTAGTGGACCTTTCCTAGGCTGTCCCTACTAGCCTCGCGGGCCATGAAGCTTTTGGTGACTGGCGGTGCCGGGTTCATCGGCTCCAATTACGTGCGTTGGGTGCTGTCGAACACCGATGACGAGGTCACCGTTTACGACGCCCTCACCTATGCCGGTGGCCTCGCAACCTTGCGCGACGTCGAGGAAAAATACGCGGGCCGGTACCACTTCGTCCACGCGAACATCTGCGACCTGGCTGCCCTCGACGCAGCGCTCCCCGGCCACGATGCCGTGGTCCATTTTGCGGCGGAGAGCCACGTCGACCGCTCGATTGCCAGCCCGGAAAGCTTCGCAATGACAAACTGCGTCGGCACCAACCTCGTACTGCACGCCGCCAGGCGCGCAGGCGTGGAGCGGGTGGTCCATATTTCGACAGACGAGGTCTACGGTTCCGTCGAAGAGGGCTCTTCTGCTGAGACCGACCGGTTGGAGCCGCGTTCTCCGTATTCCGCAACAAAAGCAGGTTCGGACCTGATCGCGCTGTCTTACTACACGACTTACGGTTTCCCTGTCATGGTGACCCGGTCGTCGAACAACTTCGGGCCATGGCAATACCCTGAGAAAGTAATACCTCTTTTCATAACGAACCTGCTCGATGGCAAGAACGTCCCGCTCTACGGCGATGGCCTCAACCAGAGGGACTGGCTATTTGTGGAGGACAATTGCTCGGCCATCGACACCGTGCTCCGCTCCGGGGAGCCAGGGGAGATTTACAACATCGGAGCGGGTAACGAGCTCACGAACCGGGTTCTGACCGACAAGTTATTGGGCCTCGCCGCCGCCGGGCCAGAACGCGTCACCTATGTGACGGACCGGTTGGGCCACGACCGGCGCTACTCGATCAGCTCCAGCAAAGTCCGGGCGCTCGGATGGGAGCCGGACAATGATTTCGACGAAGCGCTCCGCCGGACCTTTGCCTGGTACAGCGACAACCGCTGGTGGTGGGAGCCGCTCAGGTGAGAGCGCTTGTCACCGGGGCCGCCGGCCAAGTCGGACGCGAGGTCGTCGAACTGCTGGGAGCATCGGCGCACCATGAATGCCTCGCGCTCAACAGTTCGGAACTGGACATCTCGGTTCGCGAGCGCGTGCTCCAGGTGGCGGGGGAGTGGGCGCCGGAGGTGATAATAAATGCGGCCGCCTTTACCGCAGTGGACGCCAGCGAGACCCAATTGGACAAAGCCTTTGCCGTGAACGCGCTCGGCCCGCGCAACCTGGCCGAGGGGGCGCGCCTGGTTGGTGCCCACCTCGTGCACATTTCTACCGATTATGTTTTCGACGGCACGTCACCTTCGCCGTACCTGGAATGGAGCCCGACTAACCCCCTGTCTGTCTACGGCCGTTCCAAATTGGCCGGAGAACAAGAGGTTCTCTCATTGCTGCCAGGCTCAGCCGTGGTCCGCACATCGGGAGTGTGCGGCCGTTACGGCTCCAACGTGGTGAAGACGGTCCTGCGCCTCGCAGCTTCGCCAGGCCCATTGCGTTTTGTCGACGACCAGCGTGGTTGCCCGACTTTTGCCGACGAGTTGGCCGGGGTGCTCGTCCAGTTGGCCATTTCGCGCATGCCGGGTATTTTCCACGTGACCAACCAGGGCCCGACATCGTGGTACGGCTTCGCCCGCGACGTCCTTGCGGCGGCAGGTGAAAGCCCCGAACGGGTAGAGCCCATCAAGACTGCCGACCTGGACCCGCCGAGGCCGGCGCCGAGGCCGGCTAATTGGGTGCTCGACAATGCCGTATTGCGCTTGCTCGGCATCCCCCTCCTTCCCGATTATCACGAGCCGCTGGAGCGCACGGTCAAGTACCTGCTCTCCGTTCCGTGAGCGAAGACGGGCCCAAACAGGCGGTAGCGGGCGTAGTCGTCAACTACAACGCCAGGGAGCACCTGCTGGCGTGCGTGGGAAGCCTTCTGGCTGAGGGGGTGACGCCCGTAGTCGTGGCGGACAACGGTTCTACGGACGCCTCGGAGATGGCGCTGTTGGAGCGCTACCCCGAGGCCAAATGGGTGCCGACCGGCGCCAACCTCGGATATGGCACTGGGGCCAACATCGGCGCAGCTGTCGTGGACAGCGCCTATCTGCTCATATGCAACGCCGATGTGGTGATGAGCCATGGTTCGGTGGCGCGCTTGCGGAGCTTCCTCGACGCTCGGCCCCAGGTGGCTCTCGTCGGCCCCCGCATCCATGGTTCTGACGGCATGCTCTACCCCTCGGCGCGGCGGTTCCCGGATCTCCTCGAGGCGTTCGGGCACGGGATCCTGGGCCAGTTCTGGGGCGGCAACCCGTTCTCGCGCCGCTACAGGATGGAGGAGTGGGACCACGCCAAGGCGCGCGAGGTCGATTGGGTCTCGGGCGCATGCTTCCTCGCCCGCCGCAGTGCCTGGGACGCCGTGGAGGGCTTCGACCGCTCCTACTTCATGTACATGGAGGACGTCGACCTCTGCTGGCGCCTGGAGAAGGCCGGGTGGTCGGTCGCGTATGAGCCGGCTGCGGAGGTCACCCACGCTCAGGGGGTGTCGACCGACCGCAACCCTTACCGGATGCTCTTGGCTCATCACGTGTCGATGTGGCGCTTTGCCCGGCGCACCTCCAAAGACAAGCGACGCTGGCTGCTCCCCTTAGTGCTGGCCGGCCTAGCCGTCAGGTTCGCCCTGACGGTAGCTCGCCGGGCCCTGGCCGGGCACATGCAGGCTGGGCCGGAGGGCCGCAGTGGAGGGCCACAACAGAGGGCGGCCCGCGGCAAGGCGCGCTGACGGGTAACCTGTCAGGTCGTTATGGGCAAAGCCTCTTCTTCTAAGAAAGTAGCTCGCGCCGCCGGTCTGGGCGGAGGGCGTGCGTATGCCAAGCGGCCGGCCTGGGGCTACTACTTCGGTGTCCTGGTGCTCCTGGTCCTCGGCGTGGTCGGCGTCTACAACAGCCGCGAGTACCGGGACGCAGCGATCAACAAGCAGGGCAACACTGCGCCCGTCGTGCATCAGAAGCCGCCGTGGTACGAGGGCTACGCGATCGACGAGTGCGGCAAGATCCTCCCCCCGATCAAGACCACTAAAGACCCCTACGGCATCACCACCAAAGACGGTGTCATCTCTGTGAGCCCCACCGTCAAGGCGGCCGCCGGGCGGAACGCCACGTTGGGCAAGTTCGCCAGCTCCATAGGCATGCAGCTCAACGCAGGTGAGATCGAGACCCCGGGCGGGCGCCTTTGGCAGGACGGCGCCACCTGTGAGGGCAAAGCCGGCCACGTCTACGTCATGACCTGGGCGTCGCCCGCTGAGCTCCCCCAGAACGGGGTGCTCCAAAACGCCAAGGGCGTCCCTAGCTCGGCCGGCGTCCCGAACGCCTCTGGTCTCGAAGACACCTGCGACCCTGACTGCGACTCGGGTGTCCTCCTCGAGAACGACCAGCTGGTGACCATTGCCTTCTTGCCTGCGCCGAAGAAAGGCAGTACGCCCAGCATCCCCCAGCCATCTGCCGCGATCGTCAGCACGCTGAACGGCCAGGTGAGCAGTGGAGGCACCACCACCACGGCGGCAGCCGTGGTGCCCACGACAGCCGCACCGGCTGCGAAGACCTCTACGACCGTGAAGAGCCCGAAGACGGGCACGACTAGCTCCGCGCCGACTGGGACGACGACCAGCGTCCCCAAGACGACCACGACCAAGGCAAAGTAGCGGGCAGACGATGACCGCTGGCTACAGGGCACTTGTGACCGGCGGGGCCGGGTTCATCGGGTCCACACTGGTGGACCGGCTCCTGGCGGAGGGCCACACGGTCGACGTCGTGGACAACCTATCCACCGGCTCTCTTGCCAACCTCGCCGAGGCGAGGTCTGTCGGGACCGGCCGCTTCAATTTTCACCAGCTCGACGTCCGATCAGCGGACCTGGTCGACCTCATGGCCCGACGTAAGCCCGAGGTGGTCTTCCATCTGGCGGCTCAGGCCGACGTACGGGTTTCGGTGGCAGACCCGGTCCTCGACGCCGACATCAATATCCTCGGGTCGCTACGCGCCCTGGAGGGCGCTAGGCAGTCGGGTGCCCGCAAGGTGGTATTTGCGTCGAGCGGGGGGACGATTTACGGGGACGCCGAGCGGTTGCCGATCAAGGAGTCCCAGGCCCAGAAGCCGCTTTCGCCGTACGGGGTGGCGAAGAAGACGGTGGGCGACTACCTGCACGTCTATCGCGAGCTTTACGGGCTCGAGTACACAGCCTTGGCGCTCGCCAATGTCTATGGGCCACGCCAGAACCTTCACGGGGAGGCGGGCGTTGTCGCCATCTTTGCCGGTCGTCTCTTGGCCGGCGAGCCCTGCATGATCTTCGGGGACGGCAAGCAAACCCGGGATTTCGTGTTTGTCGACGACGTAGTCGACGCGTTTTCCCGAGCCGGGGACCGGGGGAGCGGCCTGCTGTGCAACGTGGGCACCGGCGTCGAGACGAGCGTCAACGACCTCTATGCCGCTATGGCTCGCAACGCCGGTATCAAAGCGCCGGCGACGTACATGCCAGCTCGTGCCGGGGAACTGCAACGGAGCTCCCTGGACCCGAGCAGAGCGGGCATGCACCTTGGCTGGAAGCCCTGGACGACCATCGACAAGGGCACCGCAGCGGTCCTCGACTGGTCCCGCAAACAGACAGGTTCGTAGCCTCGGAAGGCCGAGGCGTGTGGCCCACTTCCCTCACGCCCTGCGGGAACGATGAGGGAAGTCGGCACCACGTACTCCTCGGGCTCCAAAGGGGTTGACGGCGCTAGCGGAAGAGGTCCTGGTTTGGGGGCCGGACGATCTCGGCCTTGACCGATGACTCGCGGAACCAGCTCGGTTCCAGGCCCCTAACGATCACTACGGGGATGCGGCCCGTCTTCCCCTTGGCAAGCTCGGCGGCGGAGGCGATCTCGTCGGCGACGCAGATCTCCGTCGCAACGAGCTCCCGGCCAAAGACGTCGGTGGTCCCCCGCAGGTCGATTACGGCGGCGATCCCGGCGCAACCGATGGCGACGTCGGTGACACCGATGCGCCACGGGCGGCCAAAGGTGTCGGAGATGATGACCCCGACCTCCAGGCCCGTCCGCGCCCTTAGAGCGTCGCGGACGCTCCGTGCGCTCCTGTCGGGGTCGACGGGCAGGAGTGCCGCCTGGCCGTCGGCAACGTTCGAGAAGTCCACCCCGGCGTTGGCACACACGAAGCCGTGGCGCGTCTCGGAAATAATGAGCTCCTCGCGCTCGCGCAGGACCCGGGTGCTCTCCGAAAGCACCAGTTGTCGCCTGGCGTCAGGTGCAGCCGGGTCGAACGCGACCAGCCGGCCCTCAGCCTTGGAGACCACCTTTTGGGTGATGACGACGACGTCGCGGTTCTCCAAGCTGGCGCACCCCAAGATGAGCTCAGCCAGCTCATCTCCTGGAGAGACCTCGGGGATCCCCTCGACGGGGATAATCGAGATCATCTCCTCAACAGAGCCCTTAGCACCAGCGGAGCCGTTAGCACGTGCAGCGCCCTTAGCACCGGGCGTTCGCACCGAGCACGGTCCTGGCCAGGTTCGCCGCTTCTGTTGGCCCTGACATGACGGTGGGGGCGACTATGCAGCGCATGCCCTGCGCCTCGACCTCGCCGGCGAGATCGGAGTCCGCCTCGTCGATAACCAGCGCGGCTGCGAACGGCGCCCAGAGGCGGGCCACTCCCACTACAGAGACCTCATGGCCGAGGGTTGCGAGCATCCGGTCCGCAGGGCCCTTGAGAGCCTTCCCTGCGATGATCGGGGAGACGGCCACGGCATCGTCGCGCCTGGCGGCCACGGCTTCAGCGATCCCGGGCACGGCCATCACAGGCCCGATCGACACGATCGGGTTCGACGGGCAGATCACGACTACCTCGGCCGTCTCGATCGCCTCGATCACCCCGGGCGCGGGCCGGGCAAGTTCGATGCCCTCGAAACGGACGTTCTTCACGTCCACGCCGTGTCGGAGCCCGACGAAATACTCCTGGAACCCGATCTCCACCAACCCGGTCCCTCCGGGCTCCTCGGTCGAAGGGCCCGCCTGCCCGCTTCGCGCACCCAAGCCGCCCAAGGGTCGCACGTGATCGCCTACTTCGACGGTGACCCTGGTCCCCACCGGGCTGTCCGTCATCGGCAGCAGCTGGGCTACCACGCCAAAACGATGTGCCACCTCGGCCGTCACCTCGGACAAAGTGGCACCTGCTGCGAGGCGCCCGGTCCGGAACAGGTGGGTGGCCAGGTCGCGGTCCCCCAGGTTGAACCACGTGAGGTTGGCCCGGTCCGGGCCGCTCGCATGGTTGAAAGGATTGAGGGCCTCCATCACCGTCCAGGACTCGCCTGCAATGCCCCAGCCGGTCTCGTCGTTCGATGCCCCGGCGAGGGTGTAGGTAACCGTGTCGATGTCGGGGCTCACGCAAAGCCCGTGCAGCACCAGGTCGTCACCGGTGTTGACCACGGCCGTTATGGCCGCTTGACCGACAACAGCCGCCAGGCCCCGCAACATGCGCGCAGCTCCAACCCCGCCGGCGAGGGCGGTGACACGAGGGCTTGGTGCGTTCAACGGCGCAGCGCGGCGTGCGGCCGGAGAGCTACGTCGAGCTCTGCCCGCCTCGGGTTCGCCTGGTCACGTTCGGAAAGCACCGGGACCTTCACTCCCCAGTCGGCCCCGATTTCAGGGTCATCCCACGCCACGCCCAGTTCGTCCGCCGGGTTGTAGTAACCGTCGACCATGTAAGCGATCGTGAGGTCGCTGAGGGATGCGAAACCGTGCGCGACGCCCGGCGGTATGAACACCCCGAGGGCGTTGTCGGCATCGATATCAAGGGAAAGTGTGGCCCGGTCGGTCACCGATCCCACCCGCAGGTCGTGCAGCACCACGCGCGCACGGCCCTTCGGCACCGTCCAGTAGTCCGCCTGGTGGAGGTGGTAGTGGAGCCCTACAACGGCGCCAGCTTTGCGCTCGCCGCGGTTCGCCTGCACCATTTCCCGCCCGAGCGGGAACCAGATGCGCCTGTAGGTCTCGATGAACACGCCCCGCTCGTCGCCATGCCTGTCCGGGTTGACAATCAGGACGTCCTTGATGATCTCCGACTCGTGGATAGCGGGCACCGGGTGAGCGTACAGGCGTTGGCACCTTTCGGGTGACCGCCCAGGTCGCCGCACACGCATGATTGCCTTACGGGATGGCTCCGCTGAAGGGGTCTCGCCGCGTGATGCAGTATTCGGTCCCCGCCGGGTCGTGCATAGTCGTCCAATTAGGCATTGTCCGCACCGTTGTGGCGCCGAGCAATTCATGGCGTCTTTGTTCGCTGATCACGTCGTCGCAAGCGAGGTCCAGGTGGGCGCGGGACGGACCGGGTTGCTCCTCAGCGAGGCGTTGTAGCAGCAGGCGGAGCGGCATTTCGGGCGGCCTTACGAGGTACTCGAACTCGGGCCTCGAGCCGGTACGCCGCTCCCAACCGGTCAAAGCGGTCCAAAAGGTGGCTTCATGGTCGAACAGTTGGCGAGGGATATCGAGGCACATCTGGTCGACCAGGCTGCTTGTCGTCACGACATCGTCGACGTGGATGTCGAGGTGGCAACCGGTCGGGCCGGCGTCGAGGCGCTTAACCCGCAAGAACGCATCCGGAACCAGTAAGCCAACGGACCGCCACTGGCACAGGCTAAGGCCTCACCCGTCGTGCCGCCTCGGCTTCGAACAGCTCGGGGTAGGGTGCCGGCTCGCCTGTCCGCAGGACAGCCCGGGCCTGGCGAAGCTCGCTGCTCGTCGATGCCGGCAGCAGGCTGGCAATGGCGGCGGCGAGAGCGGCCGGGTCCCGGGGAGGCACGAGCAGGCCCACGTGTGCCGGCAGCCCGGCGAGGATCTCCCGGGCACCTCCCGCGTCAGTGCCCACGGCGGGCGTACCAGAGGCAAGGGCTTCCACCAGGACGAGGCCCCATGGCTCCGGTTCGGTCGAAGGGTATGCGAGGCAGTCGAGGTCGGCTATCAGGTCACCCGCCACCGGGCCGGGCAACGGGCCTAGCCAGTGCACCCCGAGCTGGCGTGCTCTGAGGGCTAACGACTCTGCGTAGTCCTCCTTATCGGCGACGGTGCCTCCGGCGACTACTACCTCTACCTCTGGCAGCTCTGGGCGAGCTCCGCCGGGCTCGGCCGACGGTCCCCGTTCGCTCCGCAGCTGCGGGATGGCGTCCAGGAGGACGTCCACGCCCTTCCAGGTGTCGATCCGTCCGACGTAGCCGACGACGAGGGCGCCGTCGGGCAACCCGAAAGCCCCGCGAGCCCGCCCGGCTCTGCCAGGGAAGAACTCCGCCGGGTCAGCTTCCTCGTGGACGACGAGCACATTGCGGGGGTCGAGTTGCGAAGCGACCGCAGCCGAGACCGCCAGGACTCGTTGTGCGAAGTGCCGGGCCAGGAAACGCTCGAGGTGCAAGGCGGCGCTCGATTGGACGACGATCTCGCGTGCGTGCCAGATGTGCGGTTTGTGGGCGAGCCAGGCGGCTGCCCATCCGTACCAGCTGTGCAGCGAATTGCTGTGCACGACGTCGGCACGAACATGGCGGGTAAGCCGCCAGAGCCTGAACACGCTCACGGGCCAGGCGAGCAGGTATGCCAGCCAGCTGGCAAAGCCGTGGCTATTGCTGATCCTCCGCATCGCCACCACATGCAAGGTGACGCCCGCAGAGGTGAACTCGGCAGCCATCGGGGAGCTCTCCGGCAATGCCACATGGACGGCCCACCCCGTCTGGACGAGCTGTCGGCCCAGCCGCAGGAGTGCCTGGTCGGAGCCGCCGCGCTCCGCGACGGGTTGCACCGACAGGACTGTCCGGCGTGGGATCATCGGGACGACCGTAGTTCGCCAGAGGACGTAGTTCGACAGAGGAGCAGCCTTGCGAGTCGCACTCAACGTGGAGCAGCTCTTGTCGCCTTCGCCCGGTGGCGTTGGGCGCTACGCAGCAAAGCTGGCTACCAACCTCGTCGCGCTCGGCGTTGCCGTAGAGCCCGTCGTGGCGCGACATACCCACGAAGAGGTGAAGGCGGCCTGGCAGGACTTCGGCCTGGACCAGGTCCCAGAGCCAACGGTGCTCCCGCTCCCGAGGGCGGCCCTTTACGATGCCTGGCACCTCCTGGCCTGGCCGCCGCTCAGCAAGGACGGGGATGTGGACGTGCTCCACACGCCGTCCCTGGCGGTCCCCCCAAAAAAGGGGAAGCCCTTAGTGGTGAGCGTGCACGACGCTGCGCCCTGGCTGTACCCCGAGAGCTTCACGGCACGGGGCCGCTGGTTCCACAGCGTCGGCGTGCGGGTGGCCGCTCGACGCGCGGACCGGGTGATCACTGGGACCGAAGCGGCGGCGGTGGAGCTGCGCGCCTACACCCGCTTCCCATCTTCGCTGGTTACGGTCGTGCCCTACGGCGTCGACCCCAACACCCTCTCGGCGGGCGCAGAGCCCACGACGTCGGTACTGCGCGAGTACGGGCTCTCCGAGACGCCGTATGTGTTTTGGGTCGGGAGCCTGGAGCCGCGAAAGGGAGTTGGCGTCCTGGTTGCTGCCATGGCACGGCTGGCGGCAGCGGGCAAAACGACCGCGTTGGTGCTGGCTGGCTATGCCGGCTGGCAGAATGCCCGTCTCATCCCGCCCGAACAGCGTGCCCAGCTCGGCGAGTCGCTCCACCAGTTGGGGCCCGTGCCGGAGGCCGACCTGCAAGCGCTCTACGCGGGGGCGACAGTCTTCGCCTTCCCGAGCTTCCACGAAGGCTTTGGCCTCCCGGTGCTCGAGGCGATGGCCGCCGGCGCACCGGTGGTGGCTTCCGACATCCCGGCCATCCGAGAGGTGGCTGGGGACGCGGCCGTGCTGGTCCCGCCCGGCGACGTCCAGCAATGGACGGGCGCGCTCGAGGACCTGCTCGCTAGCCCCTCCCGGCGCGCCGAGCTGGCCGAAGCTGGCCGGCGGCGGGCGGCGCTCTTCCCATGGGCCAGCACCGCTGCGGCCACGTTGGAGGTCTACAAGGAGCTGGTTGGCTGACCTCGGCGTAACCGATCGGGTCTCGCTACCGCCTCGTGGAGCACGAAAAGGGCCATTTCTTTGCACGGGCGTAGGTGATGCGCCCACTCCTGGGAGACGGATCGGGCACCGCCATGAAAAGTCGCCCGCCCTCGACGGGGGGAGGGGGCGGTTTGGCCCCACTGACGGGGACGGTAGGTGGCCGGGGAGCTAGTTCTGCGATGATCGTTGCCGTGCGCGTGTTAGTTACCGGGAGCCGGGGCTTCGTAGGCCCATGGCTCATCTCCCGCCTCGAGGAGTGCGGCGACGAGGTCTTGGAGCTCCCGGAAGTAACCGACATCAGGGACGCGGACAGCCTCCGCACGGCGATGGCAGCCGCCGAGCCGGACGCTGTCTGCCACTTGGCCGCCCAGTCGAGCGTGCGCCAGTCCTGGGACGACCCCGCCGGGACCTTCGCCATCAATGCTCTTGGGACGGTGAACGTCTGCAACATCGCCTCGGCCCTTGACCCGTCCCCTCGGCTCCTGCTCGTGAGCTCCGCTGAGGTCTACGGGCGGGTCGGGCCCGAGCACCTTCCTGTCAGCGAGGACCACCCCTTCGCCCCGGCGACCCCGTACGCGGCGAGCAAAGCGTCCGCAGAGATGGTGGGCCTACAGGCCTGGCTCGGTCGCGGTCTGGAGGTCATCCGGACCAGGCCGTTCAACCACACCGGCCCCGGCCAGAGCGAGAGCTTCGTTATCCCTGCCTTGGCCGCACAGGTCGCCCAGGCGTCGAGAGGTGAGCTGGACCGCATTACGACGGGGAACCTAGAGGTGAGCAGGGATATCACCGATGTGCGCGACGTCGTCCGCGCTTATCGATCGCTGCTGGTGCACGGTGAGCCAGGTGGGGTTTACAACGTCTGCCGCGGGGAGGCGTTCGTTTTGTCCGATCTGCTGCGCCGGCTTTTGGAGATCGCCGGTACCGATGTCCCGGTAACGGTAGACCCCGGCCGAGCCAGGCCGGCCGACGTGCCCAAGCAGGTCGGCGACCCGAGCCGGACGAGGGCCCTGACCGGGTGGAAGCCGGAGCTGTCGATCGACCAGACGCTTACCGACGTGCTCGGCGCCTTCACCAAGGGGCCTTCCCGAAGCCCTGCAGTGTGACCGCCGAGGAACGGATCAGGGGTTTGCGCGGCGCGCCACCGGCCCTTGTAAGACCTTGAAGGCGAAGCGGCCGACCGCCAGCGCTTCGTTCAGCAGTTCTCTGGCGTCCTTCGGTATGTCGCCGGCCAGGTCAGCGGCCGCCTTGAGGAACTCCTTGGCCTCGTCCGGGAGTTGGGCGGGGATGTCGCCGGCCAGGTCAGCTGCCGCCTTGAAGAACTCCTTGGCCTCGTCCGGTAGCCGCCCGGCGATGTCCTCTGCGAGGCCGGTTGCCGCATCGGCTGCTTGGTTGGCCGAGCTGGCGACGTGGTTTGCGGCTCCTACAAAGTGGTTTGCGGCACCTGCAGCGTGGTTTGCGGCCCCAGCCAAATGGCTTGCCGCACCGGCCATATCTCTTGCACCACCAACGACATCCTTTGCGCCACCGACGATATCCTTTGCGCCACCGACGACATCCTTTGCCGCACCGGCGAAGCGGCCCAAGTGCCGCTGCAGGTCACGCCTGCATACCTGTGCCCTCTGGAAACCGAGCACCCCGAAACCAACTGCAACGTACACGGGCTCTTCCAGGGTTTTAACAACCTTGCCGAAGTTCGCGTCTGCCATAGCTGGAGCGTACCGCTGGCGGGACCGGTCCCCCTGCTACGCTCGGGATCTTTGATGGGCCCAGAGTTGACCGCGCCTGGCGTGGTGGCGGTGGTCGTGGCCAGCGGTCCCACGCCGTGGTTGGACGAGGCATTGGTTTCGCTCGCGGCGCAGGACTACCCCAACTTGTCGGTGCTGGTGATCGACGTCGGTGGCGACGATGCGATTGAGGCCAGGGTCGCGGCGATGCTGCCCGAGGCGCACCTAGCTCGAATGCCTGCGGGGACAGGGTTTGCAGACGCGGCGAACAAAGGGCTCGAAATGGTCGAGCAAGTCGCGCACGTCCTGATCTGCCACGACGACGTCGTGCTCGAGCCGGACGCCGTCCAGCTCCTCCTGGAGGAGGCCTACCGCAGTAATGCAGGCCTGACTTGCCCGAAGTTCGTCATGTGGGACGCTCCTGACCGCCTTGCATCGGTCGGGATGGGTGCAGACCGGCTGGGTGTCGTCCACCAGCTCGTCGAACCGGGTGAGCTGGACCAGGGCCAGCACGATGCGGCCCGGGAGGTGTTCGTAGCGCCGAGCGGTGCGGTCCTCGTGCGCACGGACCTGTGGCGGGCGCTCGGCGGCTTCAACCCCGGCGCTGGTCGCCCGGGTGAGGACCTGGACCTGTGCTGGAGGGCGCAGCTTGCCGGTGCCCGCGTGGTGGTGGCTCCCCAGGCGCGTGCCCGTCATCTGGAGGCCAGGTCGAAGGGTCTCCGGTCTGACGGCGCGGGCAACCCACTGCCCAAACGGGACGACATGAGCACCCTGAGCGAGCAGCACCGGCTGCGCACTCTTTGGACCTGTTACAGCGCCCGGTACCTCTTCTTGGTTGTCCCGGTGGTGGTTGCCTTCACCTTCGCGGAATCGCTCTGGGCGTTGTCGCACCGTAAATCCGTTCGGGATGCGCTCGGGCCCTTTGCGGCCCTCGTCGGGTCGGTGCGGGCGCCACGGTCCCTGTGGGCTGCCCGTCGCCACACTCAGCGGCTTAGGCGTGTGAGTGACCGGGTGCTGTGGAAGGCCCAGAGCAGGGGTAGTGCTCGACTTCGCACCCTGGTCCGCCTCAGGCTCGAAAGAGGCCACGAGCTTGCTTGGGCTGCAGCAAGGGCGGCCGCTGTTCTCGAGGGTAGGAGCACGACCGACGGCGTCGCCGGGGTCGCAGGCGACGGGGCGGCGAGCGCTGGGGGGGAGGTTCGGGACAGAGCGCGCGAGGTCGACCATGCCGGGTTTGCGGAGCCCGCTAAGGCGAAGCGGCCTGCGCTAGCCGGCGCTGCTCTCGCCCGGCCCGTCCGGACCAACTGGAGGTACACCGCGGCAACAGCCGGCGCCGTCGTCCTGGCGCTCTTCATCGGTTCGCGCAACGTCCTGTCCCAGCCGTTCCCTCTCGTCGGTCAGCTGCCGTTCCTAACTGGCGGCGTCGGGTCCTGGTGGCACGAGTGGTGGTCGGGCCTGGGCCCAGGAGGCCTGGGTGGTTCGTCCTTCGCACCGCCGGGGCTCCTTTTCATGGGGCTCATCGGTGCCGTCTCGTTCGGCTCGACCAACTTTGCGTTGCATGTCCTGGTCCTTGGGCCGCTGGCGCTCGGGCCGCTCGGGATCTATTTCGCGGCGCGGCGCTTTGGCTCGCAGCGAGGCCGGCTCGCAGCCACTGTGATCTACGCAGCTTTGCCGATCCCGTACAACGCCCTGTCCCAGGGCCATTGGGCGGGTCTCATCGGTTATGGGGCGTCCCCGTGGCTTCTCGGCGGGCTCTGCCAGTTGGGCGGCCAGGCCCCGTACCGCTTCACCCACTGGGACGGCGCATGGGCCAGGTTGATCTCCCTGGGCCTGCTGGTCGCCTTGGCAGCATCTCTTGTCCCCGCCATGTTGCTGCTGCTGCCGATCATCGGCCTCGCGCTCCTCGTCGGTTCGCTCCTGACCGGCCGCCACCAGGGTGGGGTCAGGTTCCTGTTCGCATCGCTGATAGCGACGGCAGTGGCGTTCGTCGGCCTCTTGCCGTGGTCCGTTGGGCTCCTCCGCCGGACAACGGCGCTCTTGGGCTCGCCTTCCGGGCCGGCACATGCCCTTTCCGTGAGCCAACTGCTCCGCTTGCAAACCGGGCCTTTTGGAGGGGGAGCGCTTGCATGGGCGGTCGTCGCTGCCGCGGCGGTGCCGCTGTTCATCGGGCGCTCTTGGCGCATGGCGTGGGCGGCAAGGCTATGGGTCGTCGCGTTCACGTGCCTGTCACTGGCGTGGGCCGGGTCGAGAGGGTGGTTCCCTATGCCACAGCTCGAGCTCGTACTGGCGCCCGCCGGAGCGGCGCTCGCCCTTGCCGTGGCGGTCGGAGCGGCCGCGGTAGAGGTGGACCTGTCCGGTTTTCGTTTTGGGTGGCGGCAGTTCGCGCCGGCGTTTGGGGTATTGGCGGTCGTGGCCGCCTCGCTCCCGTTCCTGTCGTGGGTGGGAGGAGGTCAGTGGGGCCTGCCAGCGTCCGGCGCCGAGGCGTCTTTTGCGTTCCCTTCCGGTTCGCCAGGCGGCGACTACCGGGTCCTGTGGGTTGGCGCTGCTGGGACGATCCCACTCGCGCAGCAAGGGACGTCAGGAGACGTGGCCTTTGCTACATCGCTCGATGGGCTGCCCTTGGCTAGCCAGCAGTGGGCACCGGACGACGAGGGCAACGCCCAGCTCGTAGCCCAGGATCTGCGTTGGGCCGAGGGGAACGAGACGACCGCTCTCGGCCACCTGCTCGCCCCGTTGGCGGTCCGCTACGTGGTCGTGCCGCTTGGGAGTGCGGCCACCAACCAAGCCGACCTCCCGGTCATCGAAGCGCTGGCGCGACAGGTCGACCTGCTACCCGTGGGGACTGACTCGTCATACCGGGTCTTCGACAACGCATCATGGGTGCCTCTTTTCTCGGTGATCGCGGCGAGCGCGCCGTCCGGAGGGGTCCCGCCGCAAGTTCCCGAGCCGGCCTGGACGGCGGCTAACAAGCTGCAACAGTTGGATCTTGCGGCGGCTCTCCAGCTGCCGGTCGGGGGCTCCGATGGCCGCTCTTTCACCGTGGCCGCCCGCCCGCCGTCGCTCCAGGTCTACGGGGCCGTGCCGGCGCGGGCGTGGCGGCTCCGTGCCAACGGCCATGTAGTCGCTGGGACGGCCACCCTGGGAGGGGGAACTGCATGGGCGTTGCCGGTGGGCAACGACGACGTCGCGCTCAGCCGGTCGGGCCCGCTCGGGCAGCAGTTGGCCGACGTTTTATTGCTGCTCGGCTGGGGCGTCGCCCTTTCGGCGGCCTTCCACCGGTTGCGTGCAAGGTGGGGGGACCAACTCACGGTGGCCAGCCTCGAGCTCGGCCCACCGAGCGCGGACGTCTCGGAGATCGATTGGTCCGAGGTGCTGGACGGGCAGAGCGTTGGCTGACGCGAGACGTCTCGTCGTGTTGGCCGCCCTGACATCGGTCCTGGTGGCGGGATTAGCGCTGGGCGACACCGGTGCCGCCGGCCGCTCGGCTCAGGCAGCCGACCTGGAAGCCCCGAGCCAGGCCCCAACCATTGCCTTGTCCTCTTCGTGGTTTTGCGCCGGAGCGACCGTGTCCAACGGCGGCACCGCCCCCGGTGAGCTGGTCTTTGCCAACGCCGGCAGTGAGAGCCTTACCGGGTCCGTCAGGCTCGTGTCCCATAGCGGCCGCGTCGAGAACCTGAGCGTCACTGTCCGGGCCGGGGCGACCAGCACCCTCGAGGAGCAGTTCCCAAGCGTCCACGGGGGGCCGGGGGCGCCGTGGGTCGGTGCCTTGGTCACCCTTTACGGCGGGACGGCGAGCGTAAGCCAGCTGGTGAGGACCCCCGAGGGCGTTTCCAGCCAACCGTGTGCCTCGTCGGCGGCAACGAATTGGTACTTCGTTGATGGCGAGACGCTGCGCAACGCCACCGAAGAGATCTCCCTGCTCAACCCCTACCCGGAGGTCGCAATTGCCGACCTCTCGTTCACTACCGAGTACGGCCAGGAACGGCCAGTCGTATTCGAGGGCGTAGTCGTCCCAGCCGATGGGCTGACGGTCTTGAACCTCGGGAGCCACCTGCGAAGGCGAACACGAATTGCCGTGACCGTTAGCGTGCGCACCGGCCAGGTAGTTGCCTTCCAGACCGAGCTGGTGACCCCGCCGCCGCCGGGTGCACCACTTGTTGGGAGCAACGGCGGGCTCAACCCGGCGTCCGCCGTCGCTGGCGCCACGCTGACGCTCGGCTCGAGCGAGCCATCGACCTCGTGGTTTTGGCCAGAAGGCGCCGACGGCGGTGGGTTGACCGAGAGCTACGTGTTCTATAACCCCGGAGGGCGCGCAGCCACGCTGAGCCTGAGCCTTATCTCTCGGGGCGCCGGCGGTGGCCTGGGTAGTGCGACAGAGCTGACCGTTGCCCCCTACGCCACGGCGACAGTCACGACCAACGGCCAGCCATGGGCTCTCCCGGGTGTCGCGTATGCCGCGCATCTCGTGAGCACCAATGGGGTACCTGTCGTGGCGGAGCGGTACCTGGTCGGGTCTTCACCCTCGTCGGAGCGCGGCCTTGGCGTGCTGCTGGGCCAGGACCAACCGGCTAACAGTTGGCTGCTCCCCGCGAGCCCGGCGCTGGCGATCAGCAAGATGGCGCGCGCCACGACAGCACCCGCCCCGCTGTCGCCTCTGGCGCTGCCCGAGCGAGTGTTGTTCCTCGTGGACCAGGCGCTCGCCGGCCTGGTGGCCAGCGCCATGGCCGCACAACCATCGGGCCAGCTCTGGCTCGAGGCGTTGGACCGGGG
>Ga0302184_10001233_pt1 | contig 16560 bp, 16 predicted proteins | sample I_Palsa_N3_3_FD_200233 | JGI IMG/M metagenome (GOLD analysis project Ga0302184, IMG submission 200233) | Peat permafrost microbial communities from Stordalen Mire near Abisko, Sweden - I_Palsa_N3_3 | ecosystem: Environmental > Terrestrial > Soil > Palsa > Peat permafrost | place: Sweden...
CAGCACGCCGCGCTCGAGTGCGTGCCGATTCAGGATCAGGCCGCGGCGCTCGTGCCACGGGAACGGTTCGCGGCTCGCCTGGTCGCGCACGAATTCGATCGCGGCGATCATGCCGGTCTGGCGCACGTCGGCCACGTGCGGGTGAGTCGCCAAAGGCGCGAGCCGTTCGGCCATATGCGCTGCCAGGCGCTGATTGGTCTCCAGCACCGGTCCGTTAAAGAAAATCCCGAGCGTGGCGCGCGCCGCCGCGCACCCCAGGGCATTGCCGGTGTAGCTGTGTGAATGCAGGAACGCGCGCTGCGCGGTGAATTCGGCGTAGAACGCCTCGTAGATCGACTCCTTGGTCAGCACCACCGACAGCGGCAGGTAGCCGCCGGTCAGCCCCTTGGACAGGCACAGGAAATCGGGCGTGATGCGGGCCTGCTCGCAGGCGAACATGGTGCCGGTACGGCCGAAGCCGACCGCGATCTCATCGGCGATCAGGTGCACGCCGTAGCGATCGCAGGCGGAGCGCAGCATCGACAGATACACCGGATCGTACATGCGCATGCCACCGGCGCACTGCACCAGCGGTTCGATGACCACCGCGGCGATATCCTCGGCGTAACGCTCGAGCGCAGTCTGCATCAGCGAGAATTTGCGCCGCGTGCACTCGGCCCAGCTCTCGCCGGGTTCGCGCGCATAGCAGTCCGGCGACGGCACCGTCAGCACATCCATCAGCAGCGGCGCATAGGTGCTCTTGTAGAGTTCCACGTTCCCCACCGCGAGTGCGCCCAGGGTCTCGCCGTGGTAGGAGTTGCTCAACGTCACGAACACGCGCTTGCGCGGCTGGCCCTGGTTCTGCCAGTAGTGGTAGCTCATCTTGAGCGCCACCTCGATCGCGGCCGAGCCGCTGTCGGCATAGAAGCAGCGTGTCAGTCCTGGCGGCGTGATGCGCACCAGCTCCTCGGCCAGCGCGATCGCCGGCTCGTGGGTGAAGCCGGCGAGCATCACGTGTTCGAACTGCTGCAGCTGCGCGGTGATGGCGGCGTTGATGCGCGGCTGCGCGTGGCCGAACAGGTTGGTCCACCAGGAACTGATGGCATCGAGGTAGCGGCGGCCATCGAAATCCTCCAGCCACACCCCCTGGGCGCGGCGTATCGGAATCGGCGGCTGATCCTCGTGGTCCTTCATCTGCGTGCACGGATGCCACACATGTTGCAGGTCGCGCGCTGCCAGGGAGGAATTGGTCACTGTGCTCATGGCCGCATTTTGGCATCATGCGAGCCTGTCATGCATAGCGCGCTCAGTATTGATGTGATCACCGGCCTGATGCCCGGGGTGCGCCAGGTGCTGTCGCCGCATTTCGATCAGCGGCCGCCGGGTGTGCTGCCGGAGCTGATCGTGGTGCATGGCATCAGCCTGCCGCCCGGGGAATTCGGTGGTCCATGGATCGACCGCCTGTTCACCGGGAACCTTCCGGCATCTGCACACCCGGCTTTTGCCGCGATAGCGGGCCTGCGGGTGTCGGCGCATGCGGTCATTCGCCGCGACGGCGCGATCACGCAGTACGTGCCGTTCGCGGCGCGCGCCTGGCATGCCGGTGAATCGAACTATCAGGGACGGGCGGCCTGCAACGATTTCTCGGTAGGGATCGAGCTCGAAGGCGCGGATGAGATTGCCTACACCGAGCCGCAATATCAGTCGCTGGCACAATTGATCGGCGCGCTATGTCGCGCGTATCCGACCCTCAGTGTCGAGCGACTGGTGGGCCACAGCGATATCGCGCCGGGGCGCAAGAGCGACCCGGGGCCGGCATTCGACTGGCCGCGGCTACGGGCGCTCCTGGCCTGAACCCTGCCCGCCGTCGGCTTCGGTTGGCTGGCCGCGCTTGCGCCGCCACTGCGGCTCGCTGCCGCCATGCAGGCGTGCGAGTGCCCGAGCCAGCACGAACAGCAGGTCCGAGAGCCGATTGAGGTACTGCACCGAGGCCGCCCCCACCGTCTCGCTATGCGCGAGCGCCCAGCAGCGCCGCTCGGCGCGACGACACACCGCGCGCGCTACGTGACAGGCCGCGGCGGCCGCGCCGCCGCCCGGCAGCACGAATTCCTTGAGGGGCGGCAGCGCGGCGTTGAAGTGCTCGGCTTGTGTCTCGAGCCAGGCCACGCGTGCCGCATCGATCAGCTGGGTCCCGGGGATCGCCAACTCGCCGCCCAGATCGAACAGGTCATGCTGGATCTCGATCAGGCAGTCCTGGACGTTCGCAGCCAGTATGCCGCTCGAGAGCAGCACGCCGAGCGTGCAGTTGAGTTCATCGACGCTGCCCATCGCCTCCACGCGCAGCGCATCCTTGGAAACACGCGTCCCATCGCCCAGTCCGGTGCTGCCGTCATCGCCGGTGCGCGTGACGATCTTGGAGAGGCGATGGCCCATGGGGCCTACTGTACTACAGCACGGTGCGCGCGGAACGCGCACCCGGTGCACGGTCAATGGAAGGCATAACGCGTGGCGATCGAGGCCGATCGCGCGGCCGTGTTGTAGCCGTCTGCGAGCTCATAATGCCGGTTGAGCGCGTTGTCGAGTCGGGCGGTTACCGACCATGCGGGCGTCAAATTCAGCTTGCCGCGCAATCCCGCCAGCAGGTAGCCCCCATCCTGCACTGGATCACCGCTGACGACGTCGATGTCGGCTCGCGGGCCTGCCAACAGCAGGTCGACACCCACCTCACCACGGCCGATTGCGCGTGCGCCGCTGAGTGTGAAGCTGCGCTTGCTGCGACGGAGCAACGGCGTGCCATCGACCAAGTCGCGCGGATCCTGCAGGCTTGCTTCGGCGCGCACCGACCACGGATCTGCATGCAGCTCCCAACTGGCCTCCAGCCCGCGGATCCGTGCGCGGTCGACATTCTCGTTTTCGCCGCCGTAGATGAGGTTGAACGGGTCATTGACGAACACGATGAGGTCATTGATCGTGTCCTGAAACGCGGTCAACGTGACTTCCTGATTGACGGCGATCCGAGACTTGATGCCGACTTCGAAATTACGCGAGCTTTCGGGCAGCAGGTCGGGATTACCGCCGTAACCGAACCGATCGGTAGCGGTCGGGGCGCGAAATGCAGTGCCCGCTGACATCGTCAACAGGGTGGCCGTCGTTATCGCATAGCCATACTCGGCGTTCCAGGTCTGGTGATCACCGAATTCGGGGTAATGGGCAACGCCGGTCGCAAGCAGCAGGCGGTTGTTCCCCAACTCGAGCTGGTCCTGCAGGTAGTAGGTCTGCGCGTGGGTGTCGATCGTATAGCCGGTACCGTAACTCAGCGAGTCGGTGTGTTCGTTGTAGACGATCGCACCGAAGGTCACGGTCTGGTTGAGCCAACCGCTGTCGATCTTCACGTCGTTCTGCCAGTCGATGGTCTCGCGCGAGGTGTAGTCGAAGTCGTAGGCGGTGATCAGGAGGTAGGGATCGGGCTGGTCCTGGCGCAGGTCGTCGACCACGCGGCTCAAGGTGATCCGCGTGTGCCAGATGTCGGTCAGATCACCACTGGCGTGCCCCGCGAGCAGGCTGTTGGAAAACTCCTCACTCAGAGGGGTGAACGACTGGAACGCCGTGAAATCGGCGTTATAGACAGCGTTGGCGTACTGCGTTGCACCCGTCGCCTGATAGTAGCGCGCGCCCAGCTCGAACCCACCGATGTGGGTGGTGATTGCCGCGGTGCCCGACAGGTCTTTGTAGCCGCTATCCACCGTGTCGGCCGCGTAGGTGGGAAAGCCGGCGCTCTGCTGACCGGTGAGCGCGGCCTGCACGCTGGTGCCACTGCTCGTGTAACGGCCATCGACGGCGAATTCGCCCGTGCCATAGCGGCCGTAGTCGAGCATGACGTCGGCGGCAGAAGGCCCATCTGAGCGCGTGATCAGGTTGATGACCCCGCCGATGGCGTCAGTGCCGTAGATCGCCGATCGTGGGCCCTTGACGATCTCGATGCGGTCGAACAGTTCCGGTGACAGGTTCATCAACGGCGCCAGCGCCTGCGTGCCCGAGTTGATGCGCACCCCGTCAATCATCACGATCGACTGGTCGCTGTTGGCACCGCGGATGAAAAGCGACAGCGGCTGGCCGGGACCGCCGGTGCGGTCGATGTCGATGCCGGCATGAAAGCGCAGCACGTCGCCTATGTCGAGCGCGAGGGAATCCTCGAGCGCTGACCGGTCAATGACCACCACGGGTTCCAACGACTGGTCGGCCCGCTCCGGGACACGGGTCGCGGTCACGATGATTTCGCTCACGGCGGTGTCGGGGTCGGCCGGCACCTGCGCACGCGCGGATTGGAGGTCGATGATGGGAGCCAGGATGGCGATGAGTACCGCCGTACGGTAAGCGATCATTGTTGTAGCCCTTCCATGCACGCCCGCATGGCCCGAAGCGATGGACACCCGGATCGCTGCGAGGGGATGGAAGGGCGAGGCGCATGGCGCCAGCCCGAGACGCCCACCGCGCAATCCGGGAACAAGCTCGCCAGGCCGGTCTCCGGGCTTGCGCACGCGGCCCTTGCGGGCCAGCTGCATCGCCTTCCCACGCCTTCTCGGCGCAGTGGCTACTGATGCAGTGTCGTATCGCTTACCGTTGCGGGGGCAGCGCCGGAATTGCGCGAGGATCGCGCGTCACCGGCTTCCCGAGCACCTGACGAGGGGCGAACTTTAGGCAAGCGCAGCCGCCCGTGTCAACGCGAATTGGATTCGGCCGGCGTCGGGGCTTTCAGGCCGACGCTATGCGGGGAACCGATCTAACCCCGCTTGAGCGTCGCTTTGACGTCGCCTTGTGACGCGGTCGGCATTCCCTTTGCCGCTGTGTGACGTAGCGAACGGAGCACGACCGGCGCCCTCTGTTCCAATGTCGGGGTAGGCCGATACAGCCCCCCCGGTAGAGGCCCTGATGCGCACGCGAGTGGTCGACTTCAACGAGTACAAGGCCCGTAAAGCAGCCGAGCAACGGGAACGCGTCGTTGCGGGCGTGGCGCCCATGTCGGGGCACAGATCCTATGCCTACGGCATGAACCGCTGGCTCCCCGATCCTGAATCCAGCGACTGTGGCTGCGTCAACGGACAGGCGCGCTGGTTCCAGTCATGATCCGCAAGCCCATGTCCCCCGAAAGCCCGTCAGGCGCTGTGGGTATGGGAGCCGGCGTGCAGCGCCCATAGCCTGCCCAGCCGCGCGTACCCCGAATTGCTCGACAGGCTGACCTTCTCGAAGTCCCGTTCCGCGTCGGTGGCGCTTTTCATGCGCAGCTTCGTGATGCCGAGCAGCAGGCGTGCCTCGTCGGCGGATTTAAGGTTGCCCTTGGCGATGCCTTTGTTGATGGCGGCCAATGCCTTGTCGTTCTGGCCGTAGCTCAGGTAGGCGGCGCCGACCCGCAGATAGGCGTCGCCGCTCGGCGCCGCCGCGGCGGCGTTCTCGCTCGCTCCGAGCTGGGCAAGATCCGCGGTGGCACGCTGCTTGGCCCCGTCGAGCAGATGCTGATAGCGATCCTTGTCACGCTGCTCGGTAAAGACTTTCTGCGCAAATGCCTTTTCCAATACCGCCTGGGTCTCGCCCGGATAGCCCTGATCCAGCGCCAGTTCGGCCATTTCGGCATAGTCCGTCGGGCGTTTGAGCACGCCGACATCGTTCATCAGGCGATAGACATTGAGCTGCAGATGCCCGTCCTTGATGTCCATGCGCGATAACGGCGCCAGCGCGTTGAGCCAGTAGTTGGGTTCCGGGTAATAACTCACCAGCTGTTCGATGACCTTGGCCGCATCAGCGCTGTCATTCACCTTGACGTAGCAATTCCACTGAAATTCGAGCAGCTTCTCCTCGGGCTTGCTCTGATGCTCGACCACCTGCTGAATCGTGGCGGCGGCGCCCTTCCAGTCCCCGAGCTTGCTCTGGGCATCGGCAATGGTCATGTAAGTGTCGCTGTCGGTGGCGCCGTGCTTCACCGCCTGCTCGCCAATGTCCACGGTCTTGGCGTAATTCTTCTGCGTGAAATAACTGCCCATGACAGCCCGCAGCCAGTTCTTCTGCTGCTCGGGCGTGGCGTATTGCGACTGCGCGGCCGCTTCCAGTGCCGGCGCTGCGCTCACGAAGTCCTGCTTTTGGACATAGACAAATCCGAGCATCTGGTTGATGACGAAATTGTCGTAGGCGCTCTTCTCGCCCGGCGTGCTCTGCGCCTCCTTGAGGCTGGCCAGGACGACGTCCCAATGTTTTGCCTGCAGTGCATCCTGGGCCGCCTTCAGTGGCTTCGCCAGCGCCTTGCTGACCGTCGGGCCGGACGCCTGATCAGCCGCCGCGGCGAGGCCGGGCGCTGCGACGGCCAGGCACACTGACGCGAACAGGACAACGACGTTAAGGGGGTTGCGCATGGTGATCCTCGATGGTGCTGCGTTGTTCAATGTGCATCCGCTGCCAGTCATAGGGCTGCAACACTGCAAGCAAGCGCCATACCAGGGTCCCTGCACTGACCCGCATCGGCTCCCGTGCCGCTTTTGTGGCTGATTTGACAGCCCTTTACGCGCAGCGTCCGTCGTCGCGCGTGTTTCCACAGGACCCACGCTGCACTAACGACGCTCAGCCGCGCCGTGTCACGCACCGCCGTAGTGATATGCCGGCCGGATCCACGTAGTCTCTCCGCCAGCAGATGAAGACCACGCGAGACCACCCACTCGAGTCGAAGCCCGAGCCGGAGCCAGCGCCGGCGCCCGAGCCGCAGCGGGCGCTACCGTTGCCGTTGCAGGACGGGGATTTCTACCTCGAGGGCGGCCTCATGGTATTTACTGCCGCCTATCACCTGCGGCGCGGCTATTGCTGTGGCAACCGCTGCCGGCATTGTCCTTTCCAGGACTGGAAGACATAGACCGATCATGGCATCCAAGGAATTGCAGGCCGCGCTCGAGGCCGCTCGCGCTGCCGCCGAAGTCATCCAGGGGTTCTACCGGCGCAATGCCCAGGTCACGCTCAAGGCCGACAAGTCGCCGGTGACCGAGGCCGACGTACGCGCGGAGCAGGTGATCCGGCAGATCCTGAGTGCGCGTTTCCCCGGCTATGGTTTCTACGGCGAGGAGACCGGGCGGCATGCGATGGATGCGGAGAATATCTGGCTGGTCGATCCGATCGATGGTACCAAGTCGTTCGTGCGCGACTGCCCGTTTTTTTCCACGCAGATTGCGCTGCTGCGCGCCGGCAGGCTGGTGCTCGGCGTCTCCTGCGCCTCGGCTTACGGGGAAACGGCATGGGCGGAGCTGGGCGGCGGTGCGCTGCTGGATGGTCAGCCGCTGCATGTGAGTGCGGTGAGCGAGCTGGGAGGGGCCATTCTCTCTACCGGAAATCTCACGACGCTCGCCGCATCGAGCGCGGACTGGGCACGCTTCGGGGCATTGGTCGGCCGGGTCAACCGGCTGCGCGGCTACGGGGATTTTCTGCACTACCATCTGCTGGCGCGCGGCGCGCTCGATGCCGTGCTTGAATCGGACATCAATATCCTCGACATCGCGGCGCTGAGCGTGATCGTGCGCGAGGCCGGCGGCACTGTGACTGATCTGGCCGGTCGCGAGCCCGACCTCGCGACCAGCTCGATACTGGCGACCAACGGCGCGCTGCACGCGCCGATACTCGACGCTATGCGGCGATGAAGGCGCGCCGGGGCGGCGCGCCGATGGCGCAGATCGGCGTCAGGTACAGCGCCGAGAGTTCCTCGGCCGTGAGCGCTTCGGCGACCGGACCGAGGTGGTAGCGGCCGTCGCCGTAGAGCAGCAGTGCACGGTCGGCGTAGCGCTCGGCGAGCGTCGGATCGTGCAGCGTGGCGATGACGCTGGCGCCTTCGCGGCACAGCTCGCGAAATATCTCGAGCACCTCAATCTGATGATGCGGATCGAGATGATTGGTGGGTTCATCCAGCAGATACACCTGCGGCTGCTGGGTCAGCAACGAGGCCATGGCCGCGCGGCGCTGCTCGCCGCCCGAGAGCGTTGCGACCGAGCGGCGCGCAAAATCAGCGAGGCCGACCCGGCGCAGAGCCGCCTGCGCGATCGCCAGATCCTGCTCGCCCTCGCGCTGCCAGAACTTCAGATGCGGATGGCGGCCGATCAGCGCCGATTCCAGTGCACTCAATGCCAGCGACTCCTCCCGGTCCTGCAGCAGCAAGCCCAGGCGCTGCGCGATCCGGCGGCGCGGCATGGCAGTGAGCTCCTCGCCATCGAGCAGCACCTGGCCGCTGTAGGGGGTGCTCAGGCCGGCCAGCGCATGCAGCGTGAGCGTCTTGCCGCTGCCGTTGCGGCCGAGGATGGCGAGGAATTCGCCGCGGCGCACGCCGAAGGAAAGGTTCTGCACCAGCATGCGCGCACCGGCGGCGATCGACAGGCCGGTGACAGTCAGGGGTTCCGGGGTTGCGTCGATGGCCGTGTCTTCCAGAGCTGCCAGCACTACGGCTGCAGGCGCGTTGCGCTCCAGCGCCCGCCCTTGAAGCCGCCGCCGTCGGCCTCCAGCGTGCGCGTCCAGCGCGCCCGATCGTGCAGCCGCGCCGCGCCTTCGACCCAGAGCTCGACCGCATCGATCCACAGATGATAGCCGCCCCAGTGCGGCGGACGCGCTATCGGCACGCCGGGATCGGGCGCGGTATCTTCGCTCTTCGTCGGCATCGGCGTGCCGAACCGCTGCGCCGCAGCCTCGGCGGCTCGTACCAGCTCGGCGCGCGAGGCGATGGGCGCGCTCTGCTGGCTGGCCCAGGCGCCGATGCGGCTCTGCCAGGCGCGCGATGCGAAATAGGCATCGCTCTCAGCCGCCGTGGTCAGCGTCACGCGACCCTCGAGCCGCACCTGCCGGTGCAGTACGTCCCAGTACATGACCGCGGCCGCGCGCGTGTTGGCGCTCAATTCCGCGCCTTTGCGCGACAGGTAATTGGTGAAAAAAGTGATGTAGCCGGCGTCGACCCGGATTTCCTTGCACAGCACGACACGCGCCGCGGGCGCGCCCCGTGCATCCACGGTGGCGAGCACCATCGCATTCGCATTGGGCTGCACGTTGGCGCGTGCGGCCTGCGACAGCCAGTCGGCGACCAGCGCCAGCGGCTCGGCGGGCAGCGGTTCCGGCAGATGTTCCTTGTGCAGCGCCATCGGCACATGGTAGCCGCCCCGGGCAGCACGTGCATCGGCAGGAAGGCCTGCCGCACGACTTGCGGCCTGTATAGATAAGACTATACAAAGGTGGACCATATCCGACAGGACTTCTGCCATGACCCTCGACGAATTACGCCGGCATCTCGATGAGCTGGATCGACGATTGCTGCAAACCATCGCCGAGCGGCAGGCCACGAGCCGCGAGATCGCGCGCGTGAAGCGGGCCACCGGCTATCCGACGCGCGACTATGCGCGCGAGCGTGATGTGATCGTCGGCGCACGCAGCAACGCCCAGCAGATCGGCGTATCGCCTGATGTGGCCGAGACCGTGGTGCGGCTGCTGATTCGCTCCTCGCTCGCGACCCAGGAGCAGGCCAGCGTCGCGGCGCACGGCAGCGGCAGCGGCCGGCGCGCGCTGGTGATCGGCGGCGCCGGCAAGATGGGCGGCTGGTTTAGTCAGTTCCTGCGCTCCCAGGGCTTCGACGTCGAGGTGGCCGATCCGAAAGCCGCAGCCAGCGGCGTGAAGACCATCGCCGACTGGCGCGAGTCGCCGCTGACGCATGACTACATCGTCGTGGCCGCGCCGCTGGGCGCGACCAATACCATCCTGCAACAGATCGCGCAGCGCCGGCCGCGCGGCGTGGTGTTCGATCTGGGGTCGCTTAAATCGCCACTGCGCGCCGGGCTGGAAGCACTGCGCACGGCCGGAGTCGCGGTCACTTCATTACATCCGATGTTCGGGCCGGACACCGAACTGCTGTCGGGCCGGCACGTGATCTTCATCGACCTGGGCAGCCCGGAGGCGCTGGCTCAGGCACGCGGCCTGTTTGCGCCGACCATGGCGGAGCAGGTGGTCATGGGGCTCGACGAGCACGACCGGCTGATCGCCTATGTGCTCGGCCTGTCGCACGCGCTCAATATCGCGTTCTTCACCGCGCTGGCCGAGAGCGGCGAGGCCGCGCCGCGGCTGGTGCAGCTGTCGAGTACCACCTTCGACGCGCAGTTCGACATCGCCAGCGACGTGGCGGCGGAGAGCCCGGAGTTGTATTACGAAATCCAGCGCCTCAACGACTTCGGCGCCGAATCCCTCAACGCGCTCTCGCGCGCCGTGGAAGCAGTGCGCAGCGCGATATCCTCAGGCGATCAGGCCCGCTTTACGGCGTTGATGCGCCAGGGACATGAGTATGTAAAGGGCAGGCGCGACGCCACCGCGCGGCGCGTATAGCTGATCGCGCGGCGGGTAGAGCCACCGCTCAGCGCGTCTGCCGGCGCAGCAGCACGATGAATACCGGGGCGCCGATCAGGGCCATGACGGCGCCGACCGGCAGTTCGCGCGGACCGGCCACGGTGCGGCCGATCAGGTCGGCCAGGCACAGCAGCGTGCCGCCGGCCAGGGCCGCGGCCGGGGCGACCACGCGGTGATCGCTGGTATTGAGTGCCAGGCGCACCAGGTGCGGGGCGATCAGGCCGACGAAGCCGATCATGCCGCCGCCGATGACGGCGATGGAGGTGAGGGCGGCGCTGGCGGCGAACACCACCAGGCGCGCGCCGGCTGCCGGGATTCCGACCGTGGCACTGCGCAGCTCGCCCGAGCCGAGCACGTTGAGCCAGCGGCCGCCGAGAAACGCGGCCAGCAGGGCGGCGGCTGAGGCGGCGAGCAGCAGCGTGGGCCGCTGCGTCCAGCTCAGATCCCCGGCCAGCCAGAACACCATGCCGCGCAGCTGGCCATTGTCGGCCAGGGTCAGCAGCACCGTGAGCACCGCCCCGCAGGCGCTCGCGAGCACTACCCCGCACAGGAGCAGGCGCGTGGCGCCACCGCCGCGGGCCAGCAGCAGCACCGCCAGGGCGATCAGCGTGCCGCCGGCGGTCGCATAGGAGTGCATGGCCGCGAAGCCGGCCCCGGTCAGCATGCCGATCAGGGCGCCGATCGCAGCGCCCCCCGAGACCCCCAGGACCAGCGGATCGGCCAGTGGATTGCGAAACAGCGCCTGCAGCAGCACCCCCGCCAGGCCCAGGAGGCTCCCCACCGCGAAACCGGCGATCGCGCGCGGCAGGCGCACCGTCTGCACGATCATGCGGCTGTAGTCATCGCCGCCGCCGAACAGGGCCCGCACCGCCCCGGCGCTGGACAGGCCGGCGGAGCCGATCAGCAGCGCGGCGCCGAACGTGGCTGCGGCGAGCACCGCCAGCCCGGCCAGCCCCCACCAGTACTTTGTTCGCATCATTGCCTAAGGGTACCGGATGCACGTCGCATCCACCCCGTCCGCGGCTTGAGCGCCCCGCGCGGCCGGGGTAAAAGTGTTCCATGGGCGACGTGATCGACAGCGACGGCTTTCGGGCCAACGTTGGCATGATGCTGATGTCGGGGGACGGCAGGCTGTTCATTGCGCGGCGCGCCGGCGGCCGTGGCTGGCAGTTCCCCCAGGGCGGCATGCGCAGCGGGGAGACCGACGAGGAATCGCTGTTTCGCGAGCTCATGGAAGAAATCGGGCTGGCCGCCGACGATGTGCAGATCATCGCCCGCACGCGCCACTGGCTGCGCTATCGCCTGCCGTCGCGCTATGTGCGTCATAACGTGCAGCCCTTGTGCCTGGGCCAGAAACAGCGCTGGTTCCTGTTGCGGCTGCGGCAGGCGGAGACGCGGTTTCGATTCGACGTCACGCCGCAGCCGGAATTCGACCGCTGGCGCTGGGTGGACTACTGGCAGCCGGTGCGCGAGGTCATCTATTTCAAGCGCGCGGTCTACACGCGCGCCCTGCACGAGCTCGGGGCGCTGGCGTTTCCCGGCGGCCCGCCGCCCTATCCGGCGTGGTGGCGCAAGCGCCCCGAAACGCCGTCGCCAGCAGCGCCGACGCCGTCCTAGAGCTTGACGGTCACAGCGATGGAAATCCCGGGCAGACTGGTCGTCCGTACCTACGCGCCCGCGCGCCACTGGATCATGTTCACGATCCTGGTGATGCTCAGCGGCCTGGCGCTGTATGTGGCTTTCGAACTGGGCCGCTACAAGGCGGGCTTCGATGCCATGCAGGCCGCGGCCGAGCGCGAGGCGCTGCAGGTGCAGATCGGCCAGTTGCAGCAGCAGGAGCGTGAGAGCCGGGTGCAGCTGGCGGCAGCACAGGAAGGCCGCGTGGCCGAGGTGCGCGAGCGCTCGGAACTGGCGCGGACCATCGGTGAATTGCAGGCGCAGATCGAAACCGAGCAGCAGGACGTCGAGTTCTATCGCGGCGTGCTGGCGCAGCCCGGCCAGCAGGCCACGGTGATCGTCGGGGTGCAGCAGTTTCATATCGCTCCATTGCCCGGGAGCCAGAATTTCGCCTTGCGCTTCAGCCTGAGCCGGTTGCAGCGGCCCGGCGAGCCGATCAGTGGCGCGCTCGCCATTACGGTCGACGGTACGCGCGACGGCGGACCGGTCAGCGCCGACCTGGCGCTGCTGACCGGGGGCAAGAACGAGCTGGCGTTCAATTTTCGTTACACCACCGGCATCGATCAGCCCGTGACACTGCCGGCCGATTTCAAACCGGATCGCGTGACGATCGAGGTCAGACCCGAGCGCAAGGGCTTGACACCCTACCGGCGCACGTTCGTCTGGACCGTCGATCCGAGCTAAAGGCACGCACAGCGGGGTAGGAATGTTCAAGCGACGGGAAAAAGAGACTCTGGGCCGCATCGACACGCTGATCGGCCGGAGCGCCAGCGTGCAGGGCGATGTCGAGTTCGCCGGCGGCCTGCATATCGATGGTCGCATTACCGGCAGCGTGCGCGCGACCACCGGGGCCGCGGCCTCGCTGTCGGTCAGCGAGCATGGCGTGGTCGAGGGCTCGGTCGAGGCGCCGAACGTGGTGCTCAACGGCCGGGTCAACGGCGACATCTACGGCAGCGAGCGTGTCGTACTGGGCGGCAAGGCCCGGGTGCACGGCAATGTGCATTACGGGGTCATCGAGATGGCTCTGGGTGCGGAGATCAGCGGCAAGCTGGTGCCGCGCAGCGACAACCTGCCGGCGCCGAAGGCGGACTGAAACCGGCGGAGTTCATTATGGGGATCATCGCCCGCGGTGGCGCGCAGCCGGCGCGCATGGGCAGGCGGCAATTTGTCCAGGGCGTGGCGGGCGGAACGCTGCTGCTCGGGGCTGGCAGCCTGTTCGGCCGTACGGGCAATCCGCCATCCCAGGCGACACCGGGGCCGGCGCCGCTGTCGGGTACGCAGTTCGATCTGTCGATCGGCGAGCTGGCGGTGAACTACACCGGCGTGGCGCGGGTGGCGACGGCGGTGAACGGCCAGGTGCCGGCGCCGCTGCTGCGCTGGCGCGAAGGCGACGTGGTGACGCTGCGGGTGACGAACCGCCTGGCCGTGCACAGCTCGATTCACTGGCACGGCATGATCGTGCCGGCGGACATGGACGGCGTGCCTGGACTGAGCTTTCCCGGCATCCCCCCGGGGGCGACCTTCGTCTATCGCTTCCCGGTCAATCAGCATGGGACCTATTGGTACCACTCGCATTCGCGCTTCCAGGAGCAGACCGGGCTGTACGGGCCGCTGGTGATCGAGCCGCGCGGCGGGGAGCGAGCGCGCTGCGAGCGCGACTACACCGTGATCCTGTCGGACTGGAGCGACTCCGATCCGGAGCACGTCTACGCCACGCTCAAGCGCCAGAGCGACTACTTCAATTTTCATCAGCGCACCGTCGCGGATCTGCACGCCGATATCGCGCGCCAGGGCGCGGCGGCGGCCGGGGCGAATTGGGCGCTGTGGGCGCGCATGCGCATGGATCCGACCGATCTGCTGGACGTCTCGGGGTCGGTCTATACATACCTGATGAACGGCAGCACGCCGGGTGCCAATTGGACCGCGCTGTTCGGTCGCGGCGAGCGCGTGCGCCTGCGCTTCATCAACGGCTCCTCGATGAGCTTCTTCGACGTGCGCATCCCGGGACTGACGATGACCGTGGTCGCGGCCGACGGACAGGACGTGGAGCCGGTGAGCGTCGATGAGTTTCGCATCGGCACCGCGGAGGTCTATGACGTGATCGTCGCGCCGGCGGACGATCGCGCGTATACGATCTTCGCGCAGGCGATGGACCGCTCCGGCTACGCGCGCGGGACGCTCGCGCCGCAGCCCGGCATGCAGGCGGGGCTGCCACCGCTGGATGCGCGGCCGCTCCTGAGCGCGGCGGACATGGGCATGGCCATGGACATGGCAATGAGCGGCAGGCCGGAGATGCCCGAGATGCCCGAGATGCCCGGGATGCCGGGCATGAGCCACGACACGGCGCCGGTGCCGGGCCCGCAGCACGCGCGCGTGCACTACGGTCCCGGAGTCGACATGGTCGCGGCGAACCCGCAGCGGCGGCTGCATGATCCCGGTGTTGGTCTGCGCGATAACGGACGGCGCGTGCTCACGTATGGCGATCTGCACACGCTCGGTGGTGCGATCGATGCCCGCGAGCCGCAGCGCGATATCGAATTGCATCTGACCGGGCACATGCAGCGCTACCTGTGGTCGTTCAACGGCCGCAAGTTCTCGGACAGCGAGCCGCTGCGATTTCGTTTCGGTGAACGCCTGCGGATCGTGCTGGTGAACGACAGCATGATGACGCATCCGATCCACCTGCACGGCATGTGGAGCGAAATCGAGGACGCGCAGGACGAGTTTCAGCTGCGCAAGCACACCGTGACCGTGCAACCCGGACAGCGCCTGAGCTATAGAGTGACCGCCGATGCACTCGGCCGCTGGGCTTATCACTGCCATCTGCTCTACCACATGGAGGCGGGCATGTTTCGCGAGGTCGTGGTGGCCCCTGAGGCCGGCGCCGGCGAACCATGACGCCGCGCGCGGCGGCGAAGCTCGCGCCGCGACGTCATGCCGCATCGTGCCATGCCGGCTGGCTCGCAATGCTGACGGTGATCGTGTTGCCGCTGGGCGCGAGTGCTGCAGCGGACGAGGATCCTGGGTCCGGCGCGGCCGCCCATGTGGCGCCCGCGGCGCCGGCCAGCGCGATGCCCGAGATGCCGTATGCGCAGATGGCATCGATCATGGATATGGACGATGCCGCCCGGTACGGGCGCATCATCGTGGACCAATGGGAATGGCGCGATGATGCCGAGCGGCGCGGCAGCGGGGTCTGGGACGCGGAAGGCTGGTACGGGGGTGACTACGACAAGCTCTGGGCCAGGACCGAGGGTGACTGGCCATCCGGGACGGGCGCGCAGGGGCGCGCGGAATTACTGTGGGACCGGATCGTCACACGCTGGTGGAGCCTGCAGGCCGGAGCCCGCTACGACTTCGGCGCCGGCCCGGGCAAGGGCTGGGCTGCGCTCGGGGTACAGGGGCTCGCGCCCGGGTGGATCAACGTCGAGGCGACGGTCTATGCGGGCGAGGCGGGCAGCGTTGCCGGGCGCCTCAAGGCGGAGACCGATCTGCGCTTTACGCAGCGCCTGATCCTGCAGCCCGAACTCGAGTTCAACGCCTACTCCCGGGCCGACCGCGCCCGCGAACAGGGCGCGGGCCTATCGGAGGTGGACGCCGGTCTGCGGCTGCGCTATGAGATCCGCCGCGAGCTCGCGCCGTACCTGGGTGTGGCGTGGCGGCAGCGCTCAGGGGCGAGCGCGCAGCTGCTGCGCGCGGCCGGCGCGGTGCCCGACGAGTTGCAGTGGTTGATCGGTGTACGGTTCTGGTTTTAGTACACGGGACTTTCCGGAGGTAGCGACCATGCGGCGATTTTCCGTTCTTGCCATGCTGGTTCTCGGCCTCGCACCCCTGAACGCCCAGGCGCACGCGCACCTGCTGCAGGCGACGCCCGCGGACGGCAGCGTGCTGACCGAGGCGCCGGCCAGCTTCATGCTGCTGTTCAACGAGCCCGCACGGCTCACGGCGTTGAACATACAAAGAGACGACGAGGCGCCGCAGAAGATCGGCGGCCTGGCGGGCGCGGCCAGCGCGCGCTGGGTGATTGCCGCGCCGAAGCTCGCACCGGGCGGCTACACGCTGAGTTACCGCGTGCTCAGCGAGGACAGCCACATCATGTCGGGCAGCATCAAGTTCCGGCTGCGTGAACCCTGACCTGCTCTCGGTGGTGGTGCGGACACTGGCCCTGGCCGGTGTGTTGCAGGCCGCGGGCGCGGCGTTCTTCGTGGTGCTGTTCGGTCCGTGGCTGCTGCGATCCGGGCAGCGCATCCGGCGGCTCGGATATCAGGCCGCGCTGGCCGGGATGGCGTTGCTCGCCGCTCAGCAGTGGCTGCGCGGCGCACGCCTGGCCGACAGCTATGCCGGCCTGGTCGATCCGGCACTGCAGCGACTGGCCTGGGGCGGCAGCGGCGGTCAGGCCGCGTGGCTGCAGCTCGCCGGACTGGCCGTGATCGCCTGCGGGCTCGCCCGGCAGGGCCGCGCGGCGGCCGGCGTAGCCGCTGCGGGCGCTGCGATCGCGGCCTGCGCCTT
>Ga0302184_10001237_pt1 | contig 16552 bp, 14 predicted proteins | sample I_Palsa_N3_3_FD_200233 | JGI IMG/M metagenome (GOLD analysis project Ga0302184, IMG submission 200233) | Peat permafrost microbial communities from Stordalen Mire near Abisko, Sweden - I_Palsa_N3_3 | ecosystem: Environmental > Terrestrial > Soil > Palsa > Peat permafrost | place: Sweden...
CTCCCGGGCCCGGTCAGGCCGTCGGCCATGCCGGCCGGGAGGCCGTGGTCATGCCCGTAGTGAAGCTCTCGTGCGTTATCGACGTACCCGCTGATGCGCTATGGACCGAGCTGCGCAGGCCTGAAGAGCTCGGTTCTGGTCTGCCGGAAGTGGGCGGCGCTCGGCTCCTGGGCGCTGACGGCAATGAGCGCAGGACGGAGTGGTCGCTGCTGCTGCGCGGATCCCCGCTGCGCTGGATTCAGAAAGAGCTGGCCGACCCGGGCGACCAGAAAGTCCGGGTCGAGCTGCTGGCCGGTGACTTGAAACATTTGAGCGGATACTGGCAGGTCGCGGAGACGGATGGCGGCTCCAGGACGGACCTGGAGCTTGAAATGGATTTCGGGTTCGCCCGCGTCGCGGCGGTTCTTGATCCCCTGCTGAAGGAGGCGGTAACCGCGGTGGCACGGGGCGTGCTAGCCAGGGCGGCCCGATGCGCTTCCGGGCGGGCTCACCTGTCGAGCCAGCCGGAGCCAGCACCATGAAATTGCTGCTGGGCATGGGGGTGCTGCCGACGACGCCGCTGGCTTACGCCGACGGGCTGGTCCGGGACGCCGAGGCGATGGGCCTGCACTCGGTCATGATCCCGGATCATCTGATGGCCTGGTTCGCCGAGGCCGGATGGGCCGAGGTCGGCAATATCGCTGACAGCCTGCCCAGCCCTCATGTCTTTATGGACCCGTTCCCGGCCATCGCCGCCTGGGCCGCCATGACGTCGGCGATCAGGTTCGCCACTGCGGTGACGGACCCGATCCGGCGGCCGCCAGCGCAGCTGGCGGTGTCGGCGCTCTCGCTGTCGCACATCACCCGCGGCCGTTTCATCCTTGGCATAGGAAGTGGTGAAGCGGAGAACTGCCTGCCCTATGGCATTCCGTTCGAGCAGCCGGTAGCCCGGCTCGATGAGGCGCTTACGATCATCCGCCGGATCTGGACAGAGGGCCGGGTCACGTTCTCCGGCCGGTTCTGGCAGCTACGCGACGCGGTTTGCAGGCTGGGTCCCTACCACGGCCGGTTCCCGGAGATCTGGATCGGGGCACACGGCCCCCGCATGCTAGAACTGGCCGGCCGGCACGGCGATGCGTGGCTTCCGTTCCTCCCGATGCGGCCGGAACGATATGCTGAACGCCTCGCCGCGGTCCGCGGGGCTGCCGAGCGATGCGGCCGGGATCCGGCGCAGCTGCTCGCCGGGCTCAACACCCCGGTGTTCCTGGCCGACAGCCACGAGCAGGCCCACGCGATGATAGCGTCACGGGCTGCCCGCCAGCTGACTCTGGCCTTGGACCAAGATTTCTACCGAGAGATCGATCGGCCGCACCCGCTCGGCTACCGGCACGGGGTCACCAGTTTCATCCCCGAGTGGCTGACTGAAGCCGAGCTGCTAGCCGCGCTCCAGCAGACGCCAGACCCGCTGCTGGCCCATGACCTGCTCATCCACGGGACACCGGCCGAGGTAGCCGAGCGGCTCGATGCCTACCGGCAGGCGGGCCTGCAGTATTTTGCGCCTCTCGACACATCGCCGTTCACGGATATCAGGCTGATGCCAAAGGCTGCCAGTCGCATCTGCGCCCTCAGGTCCTGCCTCCAGACCTCGCCGGACGAGACATGTCACGCATAGCTATAACAGGTGCGAGCGGGGCCATTGGGCGTTCCGTCTGCCAGGAGCTTCTTGAGCACGGCCACACCACCGTGACGCTCGGCCACCAGGCTGATATCCGGTGGGATCTCAACGACCGGCTGCCCAGGGAGGCAGCGGCCGCGATCGAGTCGGCCGACGTGGTCCTGCACGCCGCGGCTGATATCCGCCTATCGGCGACGTACGAGAACCTTTACCGGGTGAACGTCGCCGCCGTCGCGGACATGGTCGAACTCATCTCAGAACTGGATCGTCGGCCGCGGCTGCTCTATATGTCATCGGCGTTCGCCGAGCCTGGCCCGGACGGCGGTCACAATAACGGCTACGAGCGGACGAAGGCAGAGGCCGAGTCGCTGATCGCGGCTTCCGGCCTCGAGGCAACCGTCATGCGGCCGTCGCTGGTCATGGGCAGCCGTGCCGACGGGTCCATTCGCCGGTTCTCCGGCATCTATATCTTTATCCGGATGCTGCGGCTGGGCCTCGTCCCCGCCATCCCCGGCTTCAGCCAGGTCGGTGTCGATCTCATCCCGGTGGATGTTGTCGCCCGGGAGACCGTCGCGGAAATCGAGAAACCCTCCGGTCGGCCGGTGGTGGGCATCACCTCGGGCCCGGCAGCGCCGTCGCTGGAAGAACTCGTGTCGACCGCCTGTGACATCTTCGAGGCACACGGAGAGGCGGTGGACCGGCCGAAGTTCGTCACCCCGGACTCGTACCACCGGCTATTCCGGCCCCTGGTCGAGTCACGGCTGTCGCCGGCGCAGCGGGTGATGCTCGAGACCGTCGAGATCTTCCTGCCCTATTTCGAGCAGGACCACGTCTTCGCCTCTGACATGCAATTCAGCAGGGCCGAGATCATGGATGTCTGGAAGAAGAGCGTCGAGTGGTGGCTCGGCGAGACCAGCAGCACCGCGACAAGGGGACGAGTGGTATGGGCCAGGAAAAACTAGAGCTGGACGAGATTGTCCCGGCGGTAGTCGAGTCCATCCGGCGGGTCGTGCCGAGCGATATCGAAATCACTGCGGCCACGCCACTGAACAAGACCACTCTCGATTCCCTTGGGCTGATCGAGATGATGGTTCACCTTGAGGACCTGCTCGGAGTGACCCTCGATGAGGCTCAGGTCCGGCAGGCGCTGCTTGAGCCGGATTTCGACCCGATGATGACCGTGGCGGTGTTCGCGCAGCGCCTCCGGCAGCTGGCCAGCGGACCCCGCATCGGGGCCTCGTGACCGCCCGGCCTGCTCCGGGGCAGGAGCCCGCGGCGCTCGGGAACCCCCTTGAAATCCAGAACCGCCACCAGCTGGCCGGGTTCCTCGCCGGCCGGACGGACGACGAGATAGCCGCCATCGTGGCGGAGCTCGGGTTCGGGCGCGTGCTTGAGACGATATTCCACCGGATGGTAGATGAGTACCTGCCCGCCGAGGGCCCGCGGGACCGCAGCGTTATCCAGTGGGATGTCGAAGGACCCGACGGCATGTATCTTACCTGGCAGAATTTCGCGTCCCGCGAGGGCTTGACGGTCGCGCCGGGAGACGCGGAGGAACCGGATGTGACGCTGCGCATCGAGATGCTGCCCTTCCTCGGCCTGATGGCCGGGACGCTACGCGGAATTGAGGTGCTGTCCGCTGGGACGCTACGGCTCAAGGGCAGCCTGCAGCTTGCCATGGAGATGGAAGCATGGTTCGCGGTGGACTGAGCCGGTAGCGCGGCGTCAGGGAGGATGCGACTAGTGAGCACAGACACTCCCGCGGCCGCCGGTCCGCTGGCTGGTGGTCAGGAGTTGCTGCCGGACCAGGTAGCCGCGAGCTACCAGCGCAGCATCAACCGCGGTCAGGGGCGGATGGCCAAGCTGCTCGGGCTGCCGGTCGAGGTGGCGGCGAGCGGCTGTCACGTCTTCGACCAGGAGGGCCGGTGCTACCTGGACTGCGGCGGTTACGGGGTTTTCACGATCGGCCACCGGCATCCCAACGTAGTGGCGGCGGTCCATGACCAGCTGGACCGCCAGCCGCTGAGCACGCGGTTGTTCCTCAATCCTGTACAGGCAGCCGCGGCCGACGCGCTGATCAGCGTGACCCCGGCCGAGCTGGAGCGGGTGACCTTCGTGAACTCCGGGGCGGAGGCGGTCGAACTGGCTCTTAAGCTCGGCCGGTCACTCGGCTTGCGCCGTGTCGTCGCCATGGAGGGCGGCTTTCACGGTAAGACCCTGGGTGCACTCAGCGCGACCGGCCGGGATCGTTACCGTGCGCCGTTCGAGCCGCTGCTGCCAGGAGTCGAGCACGTGCCGTTCGGTGATCCCGGCGCGCTGGGCGCCGCGCTGCGGCGGCCGGGGGGCGCGCTGGTCATCCTGGAGCCGGTGCAGGCGGAGGGCGGGGTGCGGATTCCCCCGCCCGGCTTCCTGGCCGCGGTCCGGGACCTGTGCACGCGGCATGGCGCCTTGCTCGTGGTGGATGAGATCCAGACCGGACTCGGCCGGCTCGGTGCCTGGTGGGGCTGCGGCCAGGACGGGATCGTCCCGGATGTGCTGCTGGCCGGCAAGGCGCTCGGCGGCGGGGTGATGCCTGTCGCCGCGGTGCTGAGCACCCTAGCGGCGTATCGTCAGCTGGACGCGGAGCCTTTACTGCACAGCTCGACGTTCGCCGGAGGTCAGCTGGCTATGGCCGCCGTCGTGGCGACCCTGGACGTCATGCACCGGGAGGACGTGCCCGCCCGGGCGGCCCGGCTCGGCAGGACCCTGCTGGCGGGACTGCGTGCGGCGCTCGGTGACGCCGGGGAGCTAATCGCTGACGTCCGCGGTCGCGGCCTGATGATCGGCATCGAGTTCCGTGCCGAGCACCACGGTGCGCGTTTCCTGGAGAACATGCTCGACGAGCGGGTCATTGTCTGCTACTCGCTGAACTCCGACCGCGTTGCGCGCCTGACTCCCTCGTGTGCCCTGACCGAAGACGACTGCGCATGGCTGATCAAGGCCACCATTTCGGCCGTCCGGCGGCTCAGCCGGACGTCGGCGTTTCACTGAGAGGTGGGTTGATGGGAAAGATAACGATACGTGGAACCATCCGCGGGCTACCGGCGGACGAGGTCTTCCGGCGGATAGCGGCGTTTCCCGATTATCCCGGGATGTGCGAGGCCGTCCGCAGGGTGGACCTGATCGAGGCGGATGATCAGCACATGGTGACCGACTGGGAGGTGAACTTCCATCGCGGCATACTGCGCTGGAAGGAACGGGCGGAATTTCGGCCCGAGGAAGGCCTGATCCCGTTCACCGAAGTGGACGGCGATGTGGACGAGTTCACCGGCTACTGGAAGGTCGAAGAGCGGCCCGACGGGCACGTGACGGTGGCGTTCTTCGTGTCGTTCGACATCGGGATCCCGACCCTGGAGCACATCCTGGACCCCATCGCCGAGGAGGCGCTTTACGACAACGTGGCGTCCATCCTGACCGGCTTGATGGGCGATGCGGTCACCGTGGAACCGCCCGAATACCAGTCCGGCGGCGCCGACCGTCCGCGGCTGGACTCGGTCATCATCAAGTAGCCGTCGTGAGTTTCCTGACGCCCGAACGCGGCCAGCTCGAGTCCTTGCTGCCCGGATTCGATGCCGTCCTGCAGGACATGGGCCTGGCCGCGCTGGAGCAGGACTCCGGTCCCGCTCTGGCCGCCTTCAAGCAGGCCGGCGGCCCGGGCCTGCTCATTCCCAGGGACCTTGGCGGCATCGGAGCCGACCCGGTCGCTGCGGTGCAGGTCCAGCGGGCCATCGGCAGCCGGTCGCCCTCACTCGCCGTCGCCACGACCATGCACCACTTCTCGGTCGCCACGATCGTCGAGATGACCGACCGGGGGCTGGAGTCCATTCTGCTGGAAGGCGTGGCCACCGGTTCGCTTCTGGTGGCTTCCGGCTTCGGTGAGGGAAAGCCCGGTCAGGGCGTCTTGTCGCCGGGCATGACCGCTAAGCGGTCCGGTAAGGGCATCGTGATCTCCGGGGTCAAGCGGCCCTGTAGTCTCGGGATGTCGATGGACTTGCTGACGGTGAGCGTCCGGGTCGACGGCCGGCTGGCAGTGGTCCTGGTCCCGCCGACGCTGCCCGGGGTGACCCGGCGCCCGTTCTGGCAAAGCCCCGCCCTGATGGGCGCGGAGAGCTGCGAGATCGTCCTCGATGAGGTCGAGGTGCCCGCGCGGCTGGTGTCCTATTCCGGTGCGGAAGATGTGCTCGACGCGACCCAGATCGGCGCCTTCTTGTGGTTCGAGGCGCTGATCTGCGCGTCCTATATCGGAGCCGCCAGCCGCCTGGCCGAGATGGCCCTCGGCCGGCCGGAAACCCTGTCGCCGCAGCTGACCAGTGCGCTTGCGCAACTGGAGATGGCGATGGCCGCGGTCGAGCGTTTCGCCGGGCGGCTGACCTCGGCCGAGCGGTGCGAACGGATGCTCGGCCAGGCCTTGCTGATCAGGTACGGCGTGCAAGATGCGATCTTCGCCGCCGCGGCCAGCGCGGCCGAACTGATCGGCGGCGTCGGCTTCGCTTCAGCCCCAGATGTCGCCCTGCTGATCGCCAGTGTCCGGGCGCTGGCCTACCACCCACCCTCCAGGGTCCGGATGGCCGCGCCGCTGGGGGACTGGCTGGCCGGCGCCCGGCTGCGGCTGGAATGAGCTGCAGCCATCCCTGCTTTGATCCCGAATGATGAGGTAGCCGACCATGCTTCTCGACTGGCTGGACAACCCGCGCGAGGGACACGCCCTCCACCTGGCCGGCCCTAAGGATCAATGGCGCCACGTGCCGTATTCCGAACTGGCGGATGACGTCTACCGGGTCGCGGCGCTGCTGCGTGAGGCCGGCGTCCCGCGCCACGGCGTCGTCATGCTGATGCTCGGCGAGCCACTGGATTTCGTGGCCGCCTTCATGGCCGTGCTGGCCATCGGCGCTACCCCGCTGCCGGTCGCCACGCCGCTGACCTTCCGTGGCCGTCAGCACTACGTGGCGCACGCCGCGGGCATCATGTCGGCGGCTGAACCGGCCGCGGTGCTGGCCGACTACGCGCTGGCCGAACTGGCCGAGGAGGCCGGGCGTGCCGCCCGGGTCTCCCGTCCGGTCCTGCGGTTCTCGTGGGAAAGCTGCCCGGACCCGGACCGCTCGGCCCGGCGCGCGCCCGGGGATCTGGCCCTGCTGCAGTTCACATCGGGGTCGACCGGGCGCCCCAAAGGGGTCCGTGTCTCCTGGGGCAATCTGGCCGGCAACATCTCCGACATCCGGCACTGGCTGAGCTGGTCCGACGAGGACTCGCTGGCCTCGTGGCTGCCGCTGTACCACGACATGGGACTGGTCGGGGCGTTCCTGACCCCGGTGACGGCGGGAAACGACCTATGGCTGATGCTGCCTGACCAGTTCATCCGCAATCCGCTGCGCTGGATCGAGTGCTATGGCCGGAGGGGCGTGACGGTGTCGACCGCGCCCAGCTTCGGCTACGCCTACGTGGCCCGCCGTGTCACCCCCGGGCAGCTGGCCGGCCTGGACTTCAGCACCTGGCGGGCGGCCATCCTCGGCGCCGAGCGTATCGATCCTATGGCGGCGGCCGGGTTTACCGCGCTTCTGGGGCCTCGCGGTTTCCGTGCCACCAGCCTGGCGCCGGCGTACGGACTAGCCGAATCCACCCTCGCCGTCTCGGGCGTCCGGCCGGGAACACGCTCCCGAGTCGTCCGGCTCAAGACGGGGACAGCAAAAGACGGGGCACCGGTGGTCGTCGAGGAAACCGCCGAGCTCGGCGCGGATGCTGTCCGTGGCGGTGGATGGGTGACCGGGTGCGGGCAGCCGATCAGGAATACCACGGTGCGGATCGCCGATGAGCACGGCGCGGTTCTCCCGGACGGGCACTTGGGCGAGATTGTGGTATCAGGGCCATCGGTCGCCCAGGGCTACCAGCCAGCGGACCCCAGTGACCTGGTCTTTACGCCGGGACAGGTCACCACGGGCGATACTGGTTTCGTCCTGGACGGAGAAGTCTTCGTCATCGGGCGCGTCGGGGACAGCCTGAAGGTGCGGGGAGCATTCCTGCATGCCGAGGAGATCGAGGCCGATCTAGCCGTCCTCCCCGGGCTGCCGGCCGGCCGGGCCGCCGCGATCTTCGGGACGATAAGCGGCCGGGACGTCGCCGCAGTCCTGATCGAGGATTCCGCCTCGTCCTGGCTGGACGACGTGGTCGCGCTGCTGCGCAGCCGCACGGCTGGCCAGGCCCGGCTTGCCATTCTGACCGGCCGTCGCGGCGCCATCCTGCGGACGTCCAGCGGGAAGCCGCGCCGCCGGGTGATGTGGCGGCAGCTCATGGCCGGGGAAACCAGCTTCAGGCAGGTGTACTCGACCTGGCAAGCCGCCGATGGGCCTTGTCCCTGGGCGCACGCGGCCCTCCTCCCGGACCGCTGATACGTCGCCGCGCTCGGCTTCGCCGGGAAGCAGGCGGTCGAGCCAGCCGGGGACCCACCAATTGCGCCGGCCGAGTAGGAACATCGTCGCGGGCACGATGAGCAGCCGGATCACTGAGGCGTCGATGAGGACGCTGATAGCCAGGCCGAGCGCTAGCATCTTCACCACGACATTGGTGGTCATGACGAAGGCAAAGAACACGCCAGCCATGATCAGCGCCGCGCAGCTTATGACCCGCCCGGTGACAGCGAGGCCGTGCGCCACGCTGGCGTGTGCGTCTCCGGTGCGCAGCCAGGCCTCGCGGACCCGGGTGAGCAGGAAGACCTCGTAGTCCATAGACAGACCGAACACGATGGCGAACATCATCATCGGAACGTAGGACTCGATCGGCACCTTTTCGCTCACGCCGAGCAGCGAACTTCCCCAGCCCCACTGGAACACCGCGACGATGACGCCGAAGGCGGCGCCGATCGACAGCAGGTTAAGCACGGCGGCCTTCAGGGCGAGCACCGGGCTGCGGAAGAACAGCAGCAGCAGCACGAAAGCAGCCCCGATGATCGCCGCGATTAGAACCGGCAGGCGCCCGCCGACCACATCCCGAAACTGGAGCTGTCCCGCCAGCGAACCGGTGACATAGCCGCGTGCGTGGTCCTTGGATAGCACGCCCGGCAGCACCTGGTCCTGCAAGACCGTCATCAGATGACTGGTGGCGGCGGCCTGAGGACTGGTACCGGGCAGAACGGTCGCGTACAGCAGTGCCCCGTCCGGCGTCGCGCGGACGGGGGTGACCGAAGCGACGTCGATTGTGCGGACCAGCGCGGAATGCAGCGACGAAGCCAGGGACGGGAGACCGGCCCCGGTATCGGCGGTGCGTGGGCCGAGTTGGGCCACCACTGTCAGCGGCCCGTTTGCGCCGGGGCCGAAAGCGGCACTCAGAGTGTCGTACGCCTGCCTACTGCTGGACCCTGGCGGATCGGAGCCCGCGTCAACCTGGCCGAGCCGCATGCTGAAGGCCGGGATGGCCAGAATGGCGACGACGACGATGCCGACGACGAGGTAACGCCCGGGATGGGCGCCGATGCGCCTGGCGTAACGCAGCCAGCCGCCATGATCTGCCGACAGCTCGGCCCGGGGCCTGCGTACGCGGAACCGGTCGATGCCGCGGCCCGCCAGCCCGAGGAAGGCCGGGAGGAGGGTGACGGCCCCCAGAGCGGCGACCGTCACGGTCACGCTGGCGGCCAGACCGAGCTTGCCGATGTACGTGACGCCGGAGGCGTACAGGCTGAGGAGGGCAATGACCACGGTGAGGGCAGCGATGAGCACGGCCCGGCCGCTCGACGCCAGAGCCCGCCCAGTCGCTCGGGTGGAACCTGTTCCGTCCGTGACCAGCTGCCGGTACCGGGTCGTGACGAACAGAGCATAATCCAGGCCGACACCGAGGCCCATCATGATCGCCAGGACCGGCGACACCGTCGCGAACTTGATCACAGCGGTGAGCATCCCTACCACCGCGAGGCCCGTGAATGCACCGGCCAGAGCACTGATGACGGGTAGCACGGCCGCCGCGACGCTGCCGAAGCCGATCAAAAGGATGATCAGGGCAGCCACGATGCCGAATCCCTCGGAGCGACTGTCGCTGCCTCCCGGCCGTGCCGCCACGCCAAGCTGGCCACCGTAGCTGACCTCGACCCTGGCTCGGCGGGCGGGTTCTACCGCGCGGTCGACCTTCGCTATGTAGTGGGCGCCCAGTGTTTGCGGCGCGGCGGAGAAGTGCACGGTCGCATATGCGGTCCGGCCGTCCCGGGCAATGGTAGCCGAGCCGAGCGGATCGCTCACCGCCAGTACGTCCGGCAAGCGCTGGACACCAGCGACAGCCTGGCTTATAGCGCCCCGGTCCCTATCCAGGGACCCGGAGCGTACGGAGAAGACGAGCAAGCCGGTCTGGCCGCCCGCCGCCGGGGAGTGGGCGCGCAGGAGGTCGGCGCCCTCCTGAGCCGACGTCCCCGGCAGTGAGACGTCATCGCTGTAGTAGCCGCCCAAGAACCGGTGCCCCAGGATTGCCCCCGCGAGCACACCCAGCCAGACAATGATGACCAGCAAAGGATGCCGGGCGCTGTACCGTCCGATGCCGTACAGCACGGTGCCCGGTGGCTGGCTCACGAAGGCTCCTTCTGCGGCCTGTAACGACACCACCGAGCAGCCTGAACCGTAAAGGTTCAGGCTGCTCCCTCTTTCTATTCCTTCAGGCGCAGCTAACACCTGTCAAGGTTATGCTTCCGCGGAGAGCGCTCAGCGGGACACGTCGAGGTCGGCCGGGCCCGCCATGGTATGCGCAGGGACCGTGTCCCGCCTGCGGATCATCGCCAGCAGCGCATGCTCCTCGGCGATATAGGATCGCAGCCGAGCGCGCCGGGGTGCGGGTGGGCCTGCGAACGCCCTGCTGCCACCATCCGCAGGTCCGGACTGATGAGCAACCATGGAGCAAACATGGGCCGGATATAGTCTTCACTAGGGCATCCCGATAGGATAAAACCCCAGGTCAGAATGGGTGCGCCGCCAGGGACTCGAACCCCGAACCCGCAGATTAAGAGTCTGCTGCTCTGCCAGTTGAGCTAGCGGCGCGTGAAGAACGCTGTGATCCTAGCAGCAATGGGCGGAGCGTTGCGAATCGCGGACCACGGCCCGCGAGCGCCTGTGCCCAGCGTTAGGTGAGAGGGCCATGTGACCTTCACAAGAAATCTATGAAACGAGCAATATTCCGAACGGACAGTGGTAGCTCTGTCACGGATAGGTCCGCGCTACCGCTGGGCGTGACTACTATGTGTGGCTGAACCAGGTACGGAATCCAACCGTGAAGATGAGTATGCAAAGGCGAGGTTTGTGCGGGTGACGCATCCATGACCGACAGTAATGTCGCGCCGTCGGCATCTATCCCAGAACCGGCCCCAGCCTCACCGGCGCCACCCTCACCGGCGCCAGCCTCGCAGCTCACGCGACCGCCCGCCGCGGCCGGGACGCCAAGCCGGCTGGCCTGGCTTGACCTGCTGCGCGGGATCGCCGCGCTGTTCGTGGTCTTCGACCACCTGAGCTACTACCTGCTGCAGCACGTGCGGGCCGAGGTGTACAACTGGTTCGACGCGGGCAACTACGGCGTTTTCGTCTTCTTCATCATCAGCGGGTACATCGTGCCGGCGTCGCTGGAACGCAAGGGCAGCGTGCGCACGTTCTGGATCAGCCGCCTGTTCCGGCTGTACCCCCTGTACCTGCTCGCCGTGGGAATCGCGGTGACGCTGTACCTGGTGCACTTCGGGTCGCTGCGCGGCGAGGGCTCTGACCCGGAAGCATCGGTTCTGTCCCAGCTGCTGATGATGTCCAACGTGCTCGGCGGGGAGAACCTGCCGAACGTGGTCTGGTCGCTGTCCTACGAGATGATCTTCTACCTGCTGATCACCGCCTTGTTCATCGCCCGGGTGAATAAGCGCAGCAGCTGGTACGCGCTCGGCTTCGCTGTCGCCGCGGTGGCGATCGGTGGCCTGCTGCCGCAGGCCTACTTCACCCACAATCTGGCCACCCCGCGCCTGATCGCGCTGGTGGCGGACTTGGCCGTGCTGGCCGGACTGGCGTTCGCGGTCGTGCTGCGCGGCATGTCGCGCCTGCTCGGCGCGGCCATGGCCGCGGTGGTCGCGGTCACGCTGCTCGCCTTCAACGGCGGCTGGATCTGGCCGTGGGAAGCCCTGTCGATCCTGGCCCTCATGTTCACCGGGACGATGTTCTACCGGGCCGAACAGGGCCAGTATCCGTGGCCCCGGGCCATTGCGATCGGGGTGGGCGTGTTCGCCCTGACCATCACCGCCGGCCTGTGGCACAGCCACGCCTGGGACATGAGCGCGCACGCCGAACTTCTCTGGGAGCGTCGCTGGGTGTCCGCGTTCGCCCTGGCCGGCCTGACCTTCGGGGCAGGCCTGGCGCTCCGGCACGTGCGCTGGCCGCGGGCGCTGACCTGGCTGGGACTGATCAGCTACTCGGTCTACCTGCTGCATCCGCTGATCATCGAGTCATATCACCACTTCAGGTGGAGCCGTCAGTACCATCCGTTCTGGCTGCAGGTGCTGCTGGCCGCGGCGTTCCTGGTCGTCCTGATCGCGGTCAGCTCGGTGACGTACCTCCTGGTCGAACGGCCGATGCAGAAGGTTGGGCGCCGGGTGGGCTGGTGGCTGGATGCCCGGTTCGGTCCCGACCGGGTGCCCGACCACGTGCCCGCGTCCGCGGAACCGGCCTTGGCGGGCGGTTCCCGCCCGGCCGCCGAGTAGCTCGCCGTCATACGGCATCCTGGTGTCATGGCACCATTGCCGCTGCCGCCTCCGCGTGAACCCGGCGCACCCTACCGGGTCTGCCTCGTCTGCCTGGGCAACATCTGCCGCTCCCCCATGGCCGAGACGGTGCTGCGCGCGGCACTCGCCGAGGCCGGTCTCGACGGCGCGGTCGTGGTGGACAGCGCGGGCACGGGGGACTGGCACATCGGCCAGCCGATGAATCCGGGCGCCCGGGCCGCCCTGGCCACCCGCGGTTACGACGGTTCGGCCCACCGGGCCAGGCAGATCGAGCCCTCCTGGCTGGCCCGGCGCGATCTCGTCCTCGCGATGGACGCGCGCAACCTGGCGGACCTGCGGCGGATGGCCGGGGCGAAGGACAGTGACCGGATCCGGTTGTTCGGCGAGGTGGGCGGGCTGCGGCGGCGGGACGAAGCCGATGGCGCCGAGATTCCCGACCCGTACGGCGGCAACGCGGCCGAGTTTGGCTACGTGCTTGACCTGCTCGGCAGCGCCGCGCCGGTCATCGCGAGCCGGCTGGCGCGACGGCTCGAACCCGCGGCCGACGGCCGCGACGCTCCGGCGTGAGCCCTGGGACCGCAAGCCAGATCGCGCGGCTATCCGGCCTCAACGTCCGCGAGGCGCGCCAGGTCGGCTCCCAGCACGGTTATCAGCACTTCATGATCACCCTCGCGGGCGGCCAGCGCGCGTTCGCCAAAGTAGCCTCCGACCCGGCGACTCCCGCCTCCGACCCGGCGACTCCCGCCTCCGACCCGGCGACTCCCGCCTCCGACGCGGCGACTCCCGCCCACGCCGCGGCGTTCGCCGCTGAGGCGAACGGCCTGCGCTGGCTGGGTGAGCCAGGCGCCGTTCCGGTCCCTGAAGTGCTCGCCGCGGAACCGGCCGTCCTCGTCATCTCGATGATCACGCCGGGCCAGGCGACGCCCGAGGCCGCGTTCCGGTTCGGCGCCGAACTCGCCCGGCTGCACGCGGCCGGAGCGGACAGCTTCGGTGCGCCCTGGCGGGGATTCATCGCCAGCCTGCCGCTAGACAACACCCAGCAGTCCCCAGGTGCCGACACCCAGCAGTCCCAATGGCCCGACTGGTACGCGACCCGAAGGCTGCTTCCTTACCTGCGCCTGGCCACGGACTCCGGCGCGCTGGGACCACAAGATGGCCGGCTTGTGGAAGCGGTGATGGACCAGATCGGCTCACTTGCGGGCCAGGCCGAGCCGCCGAGCCGCATTCACGGCGATTGCTGGGCCGGAAACGTGCTGTGGTCGGGCGGACGAGGCTGGCTCATCGACCCGGCGGCCCACGGCGGCCACCGCGAGACCGACCTGGCCATGCTGGCCCTGTTCGGCGCGCCTCACCTCGACCGGATCATGGCCGGCTACAACGACACGGTGCCGCTGGCGGCAGGCTGGAGATCCCGGCTCCCGCTGCACCAGCTGCATCCGTTGCTGGTGCACGCGTGCCTGTTCGGCGTGTCCTACCGGGACGCGGTGCATTCCGCGGCCCGCGCCGCCCTGACGAGCTAAGCAGCCGGGCCACGCACCGCGCCGGGTCGCGCCCGATGACCGGCCGCGCTCATGGCCGACGCTCACCGTGAAGTTCCCGTGCCCGGATGAGCCCCGCCCATACAATAAGTCCGCCATGAGGCGACAGATCAGGAAATGCAGCAAGGTGCACCCGGGAAAGATGGCACCATCGGGACTGGCAGCGAAGGCCGGCCCGCTGGCCACGAGGAGGCCACCGCCCAGGCCAGCCCGCCGGCCTGACCGCCGACAACGCCTACGGCTGGCACTGCACGGTCTACCCGGGCCTGCCGCTCAACATCGCCGACGTCTGCGCCTGGACGTATCACCTGAGCCCGAGCCAGGTGGTGGGCGTGAGCACGAACTACAGCGACCCCAACGCCTGGCAGTGCTGGCGGATCAACCGAGACCTGGGCGTGCTGAACGTCTCCGCTTACTGCGTCGCTGCCCACCTCGGCAGCAGCGAACTGGTCGCCGACGACGCCTACGGCTGGTACTGCACGTCACCGCTGGCCCCGGTCAACACCACGGCCGCATGCGACACCGTTTACCACGTCAGCGACGCGGTTTCCCGCTTCGCGGTCTTCGCCGACCCCTACTACTGGCAGTGCTGGGACTGAAGTTACCGGGATCATCCGGCCTCACCCCGGGATCATCCCGGATCACCCGGCGTTAGCGCTAGCCGTGTTGCTCTCGTTGATCCCCGCCGTGCTTGTCCCGTACGTCACGCTGAGGCCGTCAGCCTCGTCGGCCGGCTGGTCCTCCTGGTCGAGCTGGTCGACTTGGTCGAACCGATCGTCGTCGTCGTCTTCCGGGGGCAGGCCGCCCTGCGCTTCAGGAGCGAGCGGGAGCGTCACCCGGAACGTCGCGCCCCGGCCGGGAGCGGTGCGCACCGAGGCGACGCCGCCGTGGGCGGTCACCAGCGAGGAGACGATCGCCAGGCCGAGCCCGCTGCCGCCGGTCGTGCGCGTCCTGGCCTGATCCGCGCGGTAGAACCGCTCGAAGACCCGGTGGGCCTGGTCCGGTGTCATGCCGGGCCCATGGTCGATGACGTCGAGAAAGATGGCCGGGGCCGGGTTCTTCACCCGGGGGTCAAGGATCCCGGAACCGATGGACACCTCGACCGGCGTCCCGTCCGGAGTATGCGTGAGCGCGTTGCTCATCAGGTTCCCGATCACCTGCCGCAGCCGCGGCTCATCGCCGACGACCAGGAACGCGGTGCCGGGCTGGACGGTGAGACCGATGGTCCTATCGGGCGCGAGCATGCGGGCGTCCTGCACCGCGTCGGCGGCCAGCGACAGCAGGTCAATCGGATTGCGGGCCAGCGGCCGCTGCTGGTCGAGCCGGGCCAGCAGCAGCAGGTCCTCGACGAGCAGGCCCATCCGGGCGGCTTCCCTCTCCACCCGCTGCATGATCCGGTCCAGGTCGTCGGGCGTGAGCCCGGCCGTCGCGGTGACCTCAGGTGCGCTTTCTGCCACAGCGCGCCTGTCCCAGCGCCGGACCAGCCCGCCGCGCTGGCGGTAGTACTCGGCGTAGCCGCGGATCGCGGTCAGCGGGGTGCGCAGCTCGTGGCTGGCATCGGCGACGAACCGCCGCATCCGCTCCTCCGACTGGTGCGCCGCCGCCTCGGATTCCTCCCGCGCGTGGAACGCGGTCTCGATCTGGCTCAGCATCGTGTTCAGCGAATTCCCCAGCCTCCCGATCTCGGTGCGCGGATCCCGCTCGGGCACCCGCCGGTTCAGGTGACCCTGCGCGATTTCTCCCGCTGTCTCCTCGATCTCGACCAGCGGCCGCAGGTTTGCCTGCACCACCGCGAAGCCGAGCAGCGCTAGCACGAACAAGATGATGATGCTGACGATAAGGTCGACCCCGGTTAGCTGCCGGATAGTCGTATAGACGCCGGTCACGCCCGTCGTGAGAATCAGGGTCCCGCCTGACTCCGTGAATCCCATGGCGAGCGATTGCCCGCCGCCAGACGCCGGCACCGTGGTCGCCTGCTGCGGATGGTTCGCCAGCCACGACGTAACCGAGCTGGGCAGCTGAGGCGCGGAGCTACCGCTGGGCGAATAGCCGTTAGCGCCGGTCGAAATGGTCTGAAGCTGGCCGCCGGAGGTCAGGACGTAGACGCCGAGACCGCTCGGACAATGACCGAACTGCAGGCATCCGGTGAGCGTGGGTGAGGTCCCCTCCTGCTGGAGGCTATTGGAATAAGTTCCGAGCAGCTGACTGCGCAGCAGCGAGATACCGGCGAAACCCATCGCTGCCAGCGCCAGGATCACCAGCGCGAGAAGCGTGGCGATCAGCTTGGTCCGCAGCGAAGTGCGACTCGACCGGCGGCGCAGAGCGAGCCACGGGCGCAACACCCGGTGCCCGTCTCGGCGCCTCGCACCCTCCGCTGTCATACCCGAACGCATTCCTAAGAAGAAGGAAGCCGCAGCACGTATCCGACGCCGCGCAGGGTGTGGATCAGCCGCGGTTCCTTGGTGTCCACCTTGCGTCGTAGCACGGACACATAGGACTCCACGATGCCGGTGTCGCCGCGGAAGTCGTAGTCCCACACGTGATCGAGGATCTGCATCTTGGACAGCACCCGGTTGGAGTTGCTCATGAAGTACCTGAGCAGCTTGA